>Ga0209169_10000206_pt1 | contig 35203 bp, 26 predicted proteins | sample HubBroMetageWRM4_FD_188346 | JGI IMG/M metagenome (GOLD analysis project Ga0209169, IMG submission 188346) | Warmed soil microbial communities from the Hubbard Brook experimental Forest, New Hampshire - Hubbard Brook CCASE Soil Metagenome WRM 4... | ecosystem: Environmental > Terrestrial > Soil...
TGAAACCGCCGGTTTACCTGAAGCCGGGCGACGTTGTGACGCTCGGGATCGAAGGCCTCGGCGAATCGCAACAAGAGGTCGTGGCCCACCAGGAATGAAGATTCCGACGCTCTACCGCTACGCTTGTTCGCGCCCTCGACCGCCGCAACTGTTTCCAAACTCAACAGGGCCCCTATGAGTCGAATGCCACTCCGGCTGCTGCTTCCTGCGGCGATCTTCGTCGGCAATCTCGCAGGCCTCGGCGCGGGAGGCTCTTCTCAATCCAGTCAATCGTCCGCTCCGGCAGCTGTACGACCCGGCACGGTGCAATTGGAAGACATCGCGCAACGCGCTGGCATCACCATGAAGAATTTCTACGGTAGCGATACCCACAAGGAATTCATCATTGAGACAACCGGCAACGGCAGCATTATTTTCGACTACGACAACGACGGCTGGCCCGATATCTTTCTTGCGAATGGCTCCGCCGTCGAAGGTTTCGCGAAAGGCAAGGAGCCGACCGGGCATCTGTATCACAACAATCACGACGGGACGTTTAGCGACGTCACCGAAAAAGCTGGCCTGGCGCGCGCGGGTTGGGGCCAGGGTGGCTGTGTGGGTGATTTTGACAACGACGGCAAATTAGACCTGCTGGTGACGTTCTGGGGCCAGAACGTTCTGTATCACAACAATGGCGACGGCACATTTACCGACGTGACGGAAAAGGCCGGTCTCAAGACGGCGCGCGAGGAGTGGAATACCGGCTGCAGTTTCCTCGATTATGACCGCGACGGAAAGATTGACCTATTTGTCGCGCGTTACGTGGATTTCTCCTACGATTCGGTGCCCCGCCCCGGCCAGGGACAATGGTGCCAGTGGAAGGGCCTGAACGTGATGTGCGGGCCGCGCGGTCTGAAGATTCCGGTCAACGCGCTCTACCACAACAACGGCGACGGAACTTTCAGCGACGTCTCCGGGAAATCAGGAATCACGACGACGTCGGGCTGCTATGGTTTTACATCGCTTACCGCGGATTTCGACCAGGACGGCTGGCCGGACATCTATGTAGCCTGCGACTCGACACCCAGCCTGCTCTACCACAACAATCGCGATGGAACTTTCACAGAAATGGCCAAGGCCGCCGGAGTAGCCTACAACGAAGACGGCACGTTGCAAGGAAGCATGGGCGTATCCGCGGACGACTTCACGCATTCTGGTATGCAGGACATCGTCAAAACCAATTTCAGCGACGATACTTCCACACTTTATCTGAATCGCGGCAACAATCTGTTCGACGACGTTACGCAATCTGCCGGCCTAGCCAAGATCACGCGCCTGCTGGGGTGGGGAGTGCAGTTTTTCGACTTTGACAACAGCGGCTGGCCGGGAATTCTGATTGCGAACGGACACGTCTATCCCGAAGTTGACGGCAAGGGGCTGGGCACCAGCTACCGCGAACCCAAAGTGGCTTACTACAATCTGCACAACGGGAAATTCGCCGATATTACGGCGAAGGCCGGCGCGGTGCTCAGCGAAATGCATTCCGGCCGAGGCATGGCGCTAGGCGATCTCTACAACAACGGGCGTGAGGAAGCGTTGGTGAACAACATGAACGAGCCGCCATCGCTTTACTACAACACGGCGCTCATCGGCAATTTCATCAGCCTGCAACTAATCGGCGTGAAGTCGAATCGCGCTGCGCTCGGAGCAGCGGTAACGCTCGAGCAAGGCACGGACAAGCGTGAGCAGGAAGTTCGCAGCGGCGACGGCTATATTTCTCAAAGCGATTTGAGATTGCATTTTGGACTGGGCCAGGCGGCGAAGGCAGACAAGATCGTGATTCGCTGGCCGAGCGGGCTCGTCGAAACATTGCAAGATCTACCCGCGAATCAATATTACGTGGTGAGAGAGGGCAGCGGTGTGGATGCGAAACTCACGCACGGAGTAAGCGCCATCGCAATCAAGAGCGCCGGCAGCGGATCGAACTGAATCCTTCAGGACGCATTGCCGATTGCAATCAGCACGATTGCCAGTAGCAGCACACCGACGCCGGCCCAGCAGTATGCCACCGCGCGACGGCTCGCCTGCTTCCATTCGCCGCTAACCGCGCCCCAGAAAATTCCGACGATGATGTCGAGCGTCATGAACACAGGCCAGCCCACAATTCCGCCCAGCTTGCCCAGCGAAGCGGCGCCCATGCCATACGTTACCGTTCCTCCATACCAAAGAAGGCCCATCAGTCCCCCGAGCAGCCAGTAGGTGGACGGGTTTGCTTCGCGGTAAACGCCCCAAGTCTTATTTTTATTGAGCAGGTACACGCAGTAGATCAGATTCGAAAGAAAACCGCCCGTAACGGTTAAAGACCAGATGGGATTCGCCGCCATCGAATTACTCGCTCCAGCTGCCAGAGCGCGCAGGCGAATCTCGTCGCCGAAAACGAAGCTGAAATTGAGCATCGAAGAAAAAAGTCCCGAAAAAATGCAGATCACAAGGCCCAGGAAAAAACCCGAACGCGCCGTTCCGCTCGCTCCCGCGTCGCGTTCGCGACGCCGGCCCGCGAGCGCCAGCAGCAGCAAGCCGCCAAGCATGATCGCTGTTCCGAGCAGGAGCGCTTCGCCGCGACGGCTATGAAGTTCCTCGGGATGCAGCACTGCGAGAGGAAATAGGGAACCAAAAGACGCCGTAATTCCAAGTATGATCGCAAAGCCCAGCGCCATGCCCACTCGGCTGATTCCGATTCCGAAAAGTGTCGCGCCTACCCCCCATGCGATACCGAACAGCACCACCTTCCACAGTGTCGCAGCGGACGCTCCAGAATAAACGCCGCCGACGTGCGGTACCGTCAAAAGCGTAATGATCCACGGAAAGATGATCAGGCCCGTTGTCGCAAAAAGCAGCCAGCTATTTTCCCAGCGCCAGGCCGGCATCCGCTTCATCGGCGCCGCGAAACTGCCGTTCAGAAGTCCGGCGACAATCACCAGTCCGATTCCCACTAGCAGCTGTTCAGACACGAGACCTCCCCGGGCGCGCGACGGGCATCTGGAAAGCGGAAGCGCGCACAAAATGAGGCATGCGGATGTACACGTCAAGGCAAATACTTGTTGGCCGGCGCCGTTTCATAACTTGAAATTCCGAGTTCATTGACGATCCTGCGGCCTTTCGTTAGATTGGCCGTGCGTTTCAGAAAAAGCTAGCCCAGGAAATCCGATGACAACTCGCAAGAGCACGGACCGCCCATGCGCATAACTTCCATTGAGATTCGCGTTTGCCAGAACACGCGCGCGGCGATGTCAGATTCAGAAATGCGCTCGGGCGGCAAATCCACTTTCGATTTTCTGGTGATTACTATGAAGACGGACGAAGGGATCGATGGATGTTCCTTCGGTTTTGCCGGCCGCGGTGCGGACATGGCCGGCGCCGTCGCCGCCTCGGCGCTCAAGCCGTTTTTCCTGGGCAAGGACCCGCTGCTGCGCGAAAAGCACTGGCAGGATTTTCGCACCTACGATCGCTGGTGGAATCACGTTCCTATTTATTCCTATGGTCCCTTTGACATCTGCCTCTACGACATCGCCGCGAAGCAGGCGGGGCTGCCGCTTTACAAGCTGCTGGGCGCCTGCCGCGACAAGGTTCCGATTTACGCGAGTTCCTTTGTGCTTTCCGCTCCGGAGGATTACGCCAAGCAAGCGGTCGAAGTGAAAAGTCGCGGGTGGCACGCCTACAAACTTCATCCGCCGGGCAAGCTGGCGTTTGATTTGAAAGCCTATCGCGCATGTCGCGAAGCTGTCGGGCCCGATTTCAAGCTGATGGCCGATCCGGTCGCCGCCTACTCCCACCAGGAAGCTCTGCGAGTGGGCCGCGAGCTGGAGCGGCTGAATTACTACTGGTTCGAGGAGCCGCTATTCGATGTGGATTTCAGCGGCCTGCGTACGTTGACCGACAAGCTCGACATTCCTATCTGCGGCACCGAAGTTCTGGCCGGCTCGCACTATTCGACGGCGGAATGTATCGCCAGCCGCGTCGTGGACATCGTGCGCACCGACGTTTCCTGGAAAGGTGGCGTGACGCCGGTGATGAAGACGGCGCATCTGGCCGAATCGTTTGGCGTGCGTTGCGAACTGCACACCACGATTTATCATCCGCTGGAGATCGTCAATCTCCACTGTTGCGCCGCGATTGCGAATTGCGAATTCTTCGAAGTGCTCTACCCGCCGTCGTACATGGACTTCGCGATGAAGACGCCGATTGACATTGATGCCGCAGGCTATGCCCATCCGCCCGAATCCGCTGGAATCGGCGTGGATTGGGACTGGGATTTTATCGAAAAGTGCACCACGAAAATTCTGTAACGCGAGGGTTTTCGGGCAACGATTCCGGCGCGTGAGCGAATCTTCTTGCGAGTCGCGGCCCTTGGGTCCAGGATGCAGGCGATGCGCGACCGATGGGTGCCGGCGATTCTGTTCGGGATGCTGCTGAGTGTGGGAGCGCCCTTGGCAGCGCAAGACATTGATACGGTTGTCACCACCACTAGCCGCAATCCCTCGACGGTGGCAGACCAGATTGCTGATCCCGCCGAGAAAGCAGCATTTCTCCGCCTCTACCAGCACCGGAATCCGGCGGAAATGTTACAGGCAGCCAAATTGTTCTTGCAGGACTTCCCGCAATCCGGCTTTCTTGCGCAGGCCTACGAAGTTGCCGCCGACAGCAGCTTCGATCAGCACGAATACCCCGCTGGGCTCGACTTTGCGAAGAAGTCCCTCGCCTATTTGCCGGAAAATCCACAGCTGCTCGTGGCCGTTGCCGACGTCCAGGCGCGCGAGCATGGGAACGATGCGGCGATTGCGAGCGCGCGAGCCGCGCTGGAATATCTCGATCGGTTTGGCCGGCCGGCAACGATTCCCGAGAGCCAGTGGCCGGCGACGAAACGCCGCCTGCAAGCTTCGGCTAATTTCGCTTTGGGCCGGGCGTTGCTGCAAGAAGCGGTGGACGCGCCCGCGGGCGCGAAAAGAACTGCGCTATTAAACGAATCTCAGCAGGCTCTTTCGCAAGCGCGGAGTTTGAATCCCGACGATTGGGAGATCGTGTACGTTTTCGGCCTGGTGCGGCTGTCTTCCGGTGATTTTGCCGCTGCCGCGAGCGCTTTTGCCCAGGTGTACCAGCAAAAAGGGGAACTGGCGCCCCAGGCGCTCGAGCATTTGCGCGCGATTTATAAAACGCTCCCTGCCAATTCCAAAGGGGACTTCGAAACCTTCGTGCAACAATCCGCGCGATCGAATCCGGCGGAATCGCAGCCGTTGCCAGCGGAGAAATCCAGGATGGCACAGCAGCTGCCGGCGTACGCTGGCTCGGATTCCTGCCGCACTTGCCACGGTGGAATCTATCGGAACTGGTCTCAATCAGGAATGTCCAGGATGCTGCGTCCCTATGCGCCGGAGAACGTAATCGGTGATTTCACCCAGAACAATGAATTCTATCGCGGGGACGACGCGGAGTATAAAGACGGGAAGCTGAAAGTCGTGCGCGGCGCGAATCGTTCGCCGTTTGCCCGCATGCAGATCAGAGACGGCAAACACTATTTTGATATCTTGGAGTCCGATGGCCAGTGGCACACCTATCCGGTTGACTACACCATCGGTTCGAAGTGGCAGCAAGCCTACGCCACAAAATTGCCGAGCGGCCAGATTCAGGTGTTCCCCATCCAATACAATGCCCGCGAGAAGCAGTGGCTCAATTTCTGGAAGCTGATTGACTCGCCCGGAAGCGCGCGTGCCGATTTGCTGTCCTGGCAAAAACTCGATGAGGCGACCAGTTATCAGGAGGTCTGCGCGGTTTGCCACACCAGCCAATTACGCAACGTTAAGGGCGGAACCTTCGCGGCCGAAAACCTGGAGTTTCGCGAGCCGGGAATTGATTGCGAAATGTGCCATGGCCCATCCTCCCGGCACGTAGCCGCCATGGACAACGGCGATGACTCTAAAAAGGAGGCGCTGGATCCGCCAGTTGAGTTCCGGAAAATCAGCAACCGGGATTTTGTCCAGATCTGCTCGCAGTGCCATATGCAGTCGGCGATTCGCACGCCGGGGCCGCATGGCGAGTTGAACTACTCCTCAACCGGCAGCTTCTTTATGCGCAATCCGATGATTCCCTTCAGCGAATTTTCAAGGAAAGGCTTCTACAAGGACGGCCGATTCCGCCAGACGACCTTCATCGTCGAAGCGCTGGAGCGCTCGCAATGCTTTCAAAAAGGGCAGGTGAGCTGTGGAACCTGCCACAATCCGCATTCCCACGATGAATCAGCAAACCTCACGGCTTTGAAGTTTCGCGACGATCCCAACCAGATGTGCACCGGATGCCACACGCAATTCCAGGACACATCGAAGCTCGCCGGGCATTCGCATCATTCTTCCGGTTCCGAAGGAAGCCAGTGCGTTTCCTGCCACATGCCGCGCATCATGGACGCGCTCTTGTTCCGCGCGCGAACCCACCAGATTGACGATATTCCAAATCCGGATATGACCCGGCGGTTTGGCCAGTCCGAAAGCCCCAATGCATGCCTGCTTTGCCATTCCGAAAAAACGGCGCAATGGGTGAGCCAACAAATCTCCGGCTGGAAAGCAGCGGACTAGCGTGCACACCCGGCGAGGGAAGCGCCACGCGGCGATTTCGAGTCAACTCCACCGCGGCGCGTTTTCGGCTGTTTGGCTGTGGGTAATGGTTTTCTTGCTGGCAGCGGCATCGTTCTCCGGGAGCCGCGAGAATTCCGCGGGCAAACCGGATAAAGCTGGCGCGCCACTTTCGCTGACCGCCGCTGCAGCAATCGCGCCCGTTCCGAATGCCTACGTGGGCTCGAAGGTCTGCGCGCAGTGTCACGCTCCGATTGCGAGCAGGTACTCGCGAACGGACATGGGACGCTCGATGTCCGAGATCACACCTGCACTGCTTGAAAAAATTCCGACGGCCGCTTCCGTTGTTGACGAGCGCATCCATCGCCACTTTGATGTTCACGCCGGCGATGGCAAGCTGCTACAAAGCGAATATGAAATCGGCAACGACGGAAAAGAACTGTTCCAAGAGACGCATCCGGTCGAATGGATCATCGGCTCAGGCGCCAACGGTTTCGGCGCGCTCACCAGGCGCGGTGAATTTATTTTTGAGGCGCCGCTTTCCTTCTATTCAAAAACGCAGGCGTGGGCCCTCTCGCCTGGTTATGAGTTTGGCGACTATGGTTTCAACCGTCCGATTCTTCCCGGCTGCATTGCGTGCCACAGCGGGCGCCCGCAAGCGGTGTTGGGAGGAAACGGCAGATTTCTCGATCCGCCATTCCAGGAACTGGCGATTGGCTGCGAGAACTGCCACGGGCCCGGAGAAGCGCATGTGCGCGAAATGCGCGAGGGTGATTCGAGCGCCGAAGGCAACACGCATTCCATCGTGAACCCTGCAAAGCTTGAACCGTGGCTCGCCGATAACATTTGCATGTCCTGTCACCAGACGGGCGATGCGATCGTTCTGAAACCCGGAAAGGACTATCGCGACTTTAAGCCCGGAGCCCCGCTCGATGACACGCTCGGGATTTTCATGGTCCCGCCGCAGCGCGATTCGCCGCAGACCGACCTTCTGGAACACTACTTTTCGATGACGCTGAGCAAATGCTATCGCAGCAGCGGTGGACAGTTGAGCTGCATCACTTGCCACGATCCCCACCTGGAACCTGCTGCGCAGGATGCTCCCGCCTATTACCGGCAGAAATGCCTCGCTTGCCACACTGCGAAGAGTTGCGCGCTGCCGCTCGCCATCCGCCAGCGCAGAACTCCTCCCGACGACTGTGCCGGATGCCACATGCCGAAACGCGACGTAGCAGTGATTGCGCATGCGGTTCTGACGAACCATCGAATCCTCGCGCAAGCCGAGGAGCCTTACCCTGACGCCGCCTTTCACATGACCACGCAGCAAATGCCCGATTTGGTTGACCTCAGCGCGATCCCCAGCAAGCTCAAGGGGCCTGTCGCGCCGCTGGTGCTCTTGCAGGCGTACAGCCAGTTAATGACTGCGAATCCTCCCTATCGCGGACGATACTTCGCGCTCGCGAAAAAGCTGGAGGCGACAGAACCAGACAACGCGGACGTGCTGGAGGCCCTGGCGGCGCTGTCAATCGAGCAGAAGGACGAGCAAGCGGCGATCCGATACTTGGATAGCGCCCTGAAGCACGGCGCCACCTCGCTGTCATCCTACGAACAATTGTCCAGTCTCTTGGTCCAACAAGCGCGCTATCAGGAAGCCGTGGACGTGCTGGAGCGCGGCATAAAACAGATGCCCTACGATGCCTTGCTATACAGACTGTTAGGATCGAGCTATCTCTCGTTGCATAAAAATTCAGAAGCCATCGCTCTGCTGCAGCAAGCGGTGCAAATTTTTCCGCAGGATGCGGTCTTGCGAAAACTTCTGCAGGATTCCGAAGGAATGGTTCGAAGCACGAACGCTCCGTGAGCGATCCTAGCTGATCTCGCGACGAGAGTAGTTTGCAGGAGCGCAGCGATTCAGGAACGCACGGAATGAATCTTCCGCGGCATTTCAAGGGCCGGTTGTTCCTGATGAAATCCCATCGCGGCCGAGATCGCCTTGGCTGCTGCAACGACCGCCGCGGACAGCGCTCCCACCTGTTCCCGTCCTACTCGCGTGACCGGGCCCGAGACGCTGATGGCGCCGACCGCCTCACCGTCCGAGCCTAGAATGGGCGCGCTGACGCAGCGCGCGCCGAGCGTTACTTCCTCGTCGTCAACCGCATATCCCTGCCGCCGGACTTTTTCGAGTTCCTGGCGAAATTGCACCAGATTCATAATCGTATTCGGCGTCAGCGCCTGAAAATTCAATCCACCGAGGATTCGTTCCCGATGCTTTTCATCCAGGAAAGCCGCCAGCGCTTTCCCCAAGGCAGTCGCGTGCAGCGAGCGCCGGCTTCCCACGCGCGAAGAGAGCCGGAATTCGTGCGGGCTCTCGAGCACCTCGATGTACAAGACGTTGCCTTGATCGAGCGTCGCCAGATTCACCGTTTCACGAGTCGATTTCCATAATTCGGAAAGGATCGGCCGCGAGACAGCCTGCAAGGTGGCGCGGTGGTCGGCGCGCGCCCCCATTTGCGAGAGCTTGGGTCCGATCAGATATTTACCGCCCTCGGCGCGAATCAGATATCCCTCCCGCTCCAGGTGCTTCAGAAACCGATGCGCCGTGCTTTTGTTCAGGCGAGTCACATCGCAGATGGACTTGAGGCCCAGCCCCGAAGGCGCGGCCTCAATCGCTTCAAGAATGCGAAATACCTTGGAAATCACTCCTACCGCCACGGCGTGTTGACCCCCGATGTGTATTGTACCGACACGATGGCACACTATAACAGACTGACATGTGGTTCCAAAATATGAAACGCACGGTACTCCGATGCAATATTTGCGTCGCTTTTTGCCAATTCTACGCTGCCATAACGCCCAACGGCATACATGCCTGTATCATATGTTGAAACGCCGTTCGAAAGAATAAAAGTTTTTGATTGACACCATTCAGAATTGTTGCTAAGAGACGTGAACATTGGGGGGCGTCTGTTTGGGGTGGGCTCGGAAACTGCCGACCTAACCTTGCGTTTGTTGACCCTCTCCAAACTCACGGGAGCAACTGCTGTGGCTCGGTCTTGCTCACCTGCGGCTGGGAGAAGCGATGATGAAATCTAACAGGAAGCCCCGGTTTTCGAATCTTTGCTCTTTGGGTTCGCTCCTATTGCTCTTCGCGGGTCTCGCCCTGCTGTTGCCGGGCACTGCCCGCGCCCAGGCTGGCGGCGCGATCAATGGGACGGTGCGCGACTCCAGCGGCGGAGTCATCCCGGACGCGACCGTCATCCTGCACAATCGGGGGACGAACCTAGATCGCAACGCGTCCACCAACAGCGCCGGCTTCTTCGCGATTACCAACATTCAGCCGGGCGAATATGATCTCAGCGTCAGCAAGGACGGATTCAAGACGTCGCTGCACTCAGACGTCTCCGTTGATGTGAACCAGACTTCGACCATTGATTACACGCTTGATCCCGGCACCGTGCAGCAAACAGTGACGGTGCAGGCGACCACTGCCGCGCTGGAGACGTCCACTTCCGAATTGGGCGTTGCTATCGTCAGGCAAGAGGTAAACAACCTCCCGCTGAACGGCAGGAACTTCACGCAGCTGCTGGATCTGACGCCGGGAGTAAGCACGATCAACGTCTCGCAAAATGGCAGCCTGGGAGGTGTATGGTCGAACCCGGTAGGCGCATTCAGCTATCCTTCGATTAACGGGCAGACCAACCGCAGCGATTTTTTCCTTCTTGATGGCGTGAATAATCAAGGATCGTTCGGCAGCACCTACGCCGTCGCGCCGATTCTTGATGACGTCCAGGAGTTCAAAGTTCAATCACATAACGATGACGCTTCCTTCGGCGGCGCCTTAGGCGGAATCATCAACGTCGTAACTAAATCGGGAACCCAGCAATATCACGGCTCGGCCTGGGAATTCTACCGAGGCGCCGGCTCAGATTCCTTGCCCACATTCCACCAGCCCGGTACTCCTTATCAATTTACCCAAAACCAGTTTGGCGGTGCAGGGGGAGGCCCGGTATCGATTCCCGGGCACAGCTCATCCGCACCCAAGACTTTTTTCTACACCGCTTATGAGGGATACCGCTATACGCAATCCGCCAGCGCTCTCTACACCACTCCCAACGTGACAAGTGAACTGGGCGGCGACCTTTCCTCGGTCGCCAACCAGATTTACAATCCGTATAGCGTTGTCCCGGATGTCTCGAGCCCTTCTGGTTTCACCAACTCACCCTTTCTGTGCACGGGCGGCGCCCCTTCTCCGCTGCTGCCGAACAAAACCCAGGCCTCCGGCACGCCCTGCAATATGATCCCCGCGGCGCTGATTGATCCGAACATGGTCACCTACGCGCAAAAGATCTTCCCCGCTCCTAACCTGGCTGGCAACGCGCAGTTTAACGGCGTGGACACGACTCCTTCCAATGTCCGCCAGGACACCGGGACACTGCGCATCGATCACCAGTTTACCGAGCGCGATAATCTCTGGGCGCGCTACGTCGGATTCTGGCAACCTGTCACGGACTCGGGAGGATTCGTCGGCCTGCCGCACTCGCAAAAGACCGATGGTTTCAATCTCGGCGTCGGATACAGCCACGCTTTCTCCAGCAGCAGTTTGATTGAAGCCAGGTTTGGGCGCGTCGTTCTGAGCATCAATCAAAACTCGAACCCCTCAGGTGCGCCTCCCAGTTTCGGCTCGACGATTTTCAATCCGAATTATGCCGCCAATTTCAGGGGTGGCGCCGAGATGGTTCCAGAGGTCGCCATCCTGGGCTACATCGGCAATTCGAACGCCAGCGCTCACAATGCCGCACAGTTTGACTACACCAAGGCCTCGGACATCTGGGAAGGTGGCGGCGCGTACACGAAAATCTATCAGCGTCATACCTTCAAAATGGGTGTGGACTTCGCCAGCAACAATGCTGACGCCGTGTATTTGAATTCCGGCGTTGTCTTCGCGGCCGCCAACACGTCGGCGGCGAACACCAATACCCAAATCGGTACGGCTACCGGAGACGCGCTTGCCTCCTTCCTACTCGGCCTCCCCAACAATGCCACCCGGCGCAACGTTGTCGAGACAGAACACGGCGGCTGGGTTGACGGGGCCTATTTCATGGATCAATGGAAGGCCACCAGCAAGCTCACTGTGAACCTGGGTCTGCGTTATGACCTAACGCTGATGCCGATTTACGGCAACAATGGATTAGCCAACAATTTTGTGGGCGACCTGGACGCCCGGCACGGGATTTACTATATCGAACGCAACGCTCCGGCTTGCGATCCCCCGACCGTAGGCGCTCCCTGTATTCCCGGCGGTGTGCTTCCGGCAAACGTTTCCATCACCCCGGTCAGCAACGGAGGCATCTATCATAACGATTTGACCAACTTCCAGCCGCGCATCGGTCTGGCGTTTCAGCTTAGCGAAAAAACGGTGCTCCGCGCCGGGTACGGCAGGTTTTACGACAACTGGGCTGCCATCACTCAGACCGCTCAAAACTTCGAAGGCACCTGGCCCAGCTTAGACCAGCTCGGCGCCAGCAACACCAACCCGATAACGGGTTTGCCGAATGTTTTCGCAGAAGACCCGCTCAGCCAGGGGACGACGCCCCCGGTTACCGGCCCCACCCCGTTTAACCAGTCGACCTGGTTTGCAGATCCTTACTTGAAGCGGCCTTACGCCGATCAGTGGAACCTGGGCGTGCAGCAGGAACTAGGAACTCACACGGTGCTAACGGCGAACTACGTCGGCTCCCACGGCGGGCGACTCGATCTCGGTCCATACGCCAACACCGTGAATCCCGCCACGGGCCAAAAGCCGTTCTCTTTCATCACTCCAACCGCTTGGGACTACAGCGGCGGCAGAAGCCACTACAATGCTTTGCAGGTCTCGCTGAACGGCAAGCAGTACAAAGGCCTCACGTACCTGATTTCCTACACCTGGTCGAAGAGCGTGGACATCGGCTGCACCGGCTGGTACGGCGTCGAAGGCTGCGGCATCGAGAATCCCTACGATGTCAATGCCAACGAGGGACCCTCCGCAATTGACCTGCCGCAGATTTTTGTCGCGTCCTGGACCTATCAGATTCCCTTCGGAAACGGGCAGCAGTTCTCCTCGGGTAACAAAGCCTTGAACTACGTCCTGGGAGGTTGGGCGCTCAACGGAATCCTGACCCTTACTTCCGGCGCGCCATTCGATGTGGGCGTCGGCGGCGACCCCGCCCTCACGCAGAATTTCGGATGCTGCAACGGCTACTACGACCGGTTAAATGTGGTGAGCGGCCAGCCGTTCTACGCTCCCAACAAAGGACCGGCCGAGTGGCTGAATCCCAACGCCTTCTCGACTCCGCCCACGGCGCTCGGTTCGTTCGGCGATCTGGGCCGCGATGCGCTTCGCGGCGATAGTTTCAAGAACCTGGACTTTTCGTTATTCAAGCAATTCCCCATCAAGGAGCGTTACCGCGTCGAGTTCCGCTTCGAGACGTTCAACTCGTTCAATCATCCGACTTGGGGCTTCCCGGACCAAAATATTCAGGATAAGAATTTCAACACGATCTCATCCACGCGAAACGTCGCCGCCAGGCAATTGCAGTACGGCGTAAAGTTTTACTTCTAACTCTTGCGAGATACCCTGGCGCGGAGCGCCGGACGGGTGCCCGCGCGACGGTCCGGGAGTGGCAGTCGCAGCTTGCGCGTTGCGGACGGCGAACCGAACGTGCGTCGAGCATCCCCCACCCCTGCGGCGTCGCTCCCGGCGCTTGGGCGCTGGAAGCAACATCGCCTTCCGGACAGACCGCGGAATCCGTGCCAGCACGCATATTCACGTGCTCTTGCCCGTTCCCTGCTGCGTGTCGTCGCTTGTACCGGTTCCGGTAGCATGGCGTGACGGCGCAGAATATACTTATCGAAAAATCGGGCGTGGCACGTCACGCTCCAGGCGAACTTGCATGTTCCGCGGCGGAAGATCGCGCGTTCCAATTGCGCGGGTGGGAATCTTGGCGCTCGGCTTCGCAGCCGCGCTTGCAGCGGCGCGGCCCTGCGTCGCTCAATCGCCCGCACCGGCCGGCCAAGCGCCCGCGCCGCATCGCTCCACCGCTCCAAGCGTGTTGCCGAAACCGTGCATGAATCCCGCGCACGCTTCCGAGCAGATCGCGACCTTGCTTGAAACTGTGAAAGATCATCCCACCGCCGGCGCATACAACACCCTGGGCGCGCTTTATGCAGCGGCAGGTCAAGTCAAATGTGCCATCCCGGCATTTCAGTTATCCGTCGAAATGGATCGCCAGAACTGGGAAGCGCATTACAACCTGGCGCTCGCGTTCCTAACCGTTCGCGATCCCGTCCGCGCCTCGACCGAACTTCATGCTGCCATCGCCGCAAAGCCGGATTCGGCGAGTTCGCATTTCGCGCTGGGCACATTGCTCTACAACGAAAAGAAACTCGCGCCGGCCGCTGCGGAATTCGACGCCGTACTCGGCATTGATCCCAATTTCCCCGGCGCGGTCATCAGCCGCGCACAGGTGCTGATCGCGCAAGGGAACCAGGCTGCAGCCGTCGCCTTGCTGGAAAAGGCGCTCGCGCAACCTCCCGCTGCCGAGCAACTCGTACCGGTCACAGTCGCGCTAGGGCTGGCATACTCTCAAAATGGCGACGTCGCCAAAGCCGCGCGGACGTTGCAACAACTCGTGGCAACTCACCCGGATTCCGCGGAGGCGCACGTAGGCCTGGGAACAGTCTATGCCGAGGCGCAACCGGCAAATCTGGAAGGTGCGATCACTGAGTTTCGCGCAGCCTTACAGCTCGATCCCAGCAAGGACGAAGCCCGGCTTTCGCTCGGTCGCGCGCTGCTCTCGCTGCAAAGGTTTTCCGACGCGCTGGGACCCCTGCGGGAATACACCGAGCACGAGCCGCGCGATTTTCAAGGCTATTACGCGGCGGGCTTGGCGTATCAGGGCCTCCGGCAATCGGATGCTGCGATCGAAATGCTGCAAAAGGCCGCGCGGCTTGCTCCTGAGAATTACGAAGTCCGCTACGAATTCGGCTTGGCGCTCGCCGCAGCCGGTCAGACCCAGCGCGCCATTCGCGAATTGCAGGTGGCGGAACGAGTCCGGCCTTCGGCGCCCGACGTCCACGATCAGTTGGCTCGGCTACTGGCGAAAGCCGGGCAGGAAGAACTCGCGCAGAAAGAACATGCGCAATATGCTGCACTTGGTGCGCGCGGTGATCCGGATGCCGCGGCGGGTAAGTTCAACGCGCAAGCCAATCAGCTCCTGGCCGCAGGGAACGCTCGTGCAGCAGCGGACGGCTACCGCGAAGCCCTGCGTGCGGACCCCCAGAACCCGCAGTTGCACTACAACCTGTCACTCGCGCTGGATAAACTGGGCGATCGCGCCGCGGAACAGCAAGAACTCGAAAAATCGATCCAGCTCGATCCGGACCTCGCCGTCGCTCACAACCAGCTGGGTGTGTTGGCGCTTCAGGCGAATCGCACGGCCGAAGCCGAACGGGAATTTAAGCGAGCCATCGCCGGCGATCCGCGTTATGCGGAGGCGCAGAACAATCTCGGCGTCCTTTATAGCCGCGAGGGCCAGGATCAGCAAGCGGCAACGCTCTACCAACAGGCGATTGATAGCGATCCGAAATACAGCAAAGCGCTGGTAAATTTGGGCCTGCTGCTCGCCCAGCACGGCCAGGTCGCGCGCGGCGAACAGCAATTGCGCGCGGCCATCCAGATTGACCCCGGCGATCCGGCAGCTTACACGGCGCTCGGTATGATCCAGGGCAAGACCGGGCGAGGTGCCGAAGCGGTTGAAAGTTTCCGCAAGGTCATCGCTCTCCAGCCCGACTCGGCGGACGCGCATCTGAACTTGGGTATTGCGCTAGTGGATCAGTATGACCGCGCCGGCGGGTTCAAGGAATTTCAGCAGGCCGCAAGCCTCGCGCCGCAATCCCCCGCCGTTCACTACAACCTGGGCCGCTTCTATTTCGAAACCGCCATGTATGAGGACGCGCGAAAGGAGCTTGAGCAAGCCGTACGCCTTGATCCCCACGATGCGCCGGCGCTTTATTTCCTCGCCCTTGCCGCGAAGCAGGATAACGATCTGGCTCGCTCGAGCGAGCTCTTCGAAAAGCTGCTGGCGCTCCAGCCGGAAAATCCGGACGCGCAATTCCTCCTGGGCCAGAATCTCGAACATCAGGGAAACACGAGCGAGGCGGTCGCCCATTGGAAAATCGCGCTCGAGGCGGACCCGAACTATTCGCAAGCTCTCTACAACCTGGCGCGCGCTTTAAAAAAGGCCAATGATCCCGAGGCGCAGAAGTATCAGGATCGCTACGACCAACTGCAGAAGGATCAGCAGATCTCCGACCGCGTGCAACAACTCGGAAATTTTGCGCTCGCGGCCTCGACCGCGCAAAACTGGCCGCAAGCCTTCGCGCAGATGCAGGAAGCTGTGCAACTCTGTGGCGCGTGCCAGGAGGCCGGGCATCTGCACAAGAACCTCGGATGGATGTACTTCCGCACCGGGAAATTGGAAGAAGCCGAAAAAGAGATGGGGATCGCGCTCAGCTTGGAGCCGAATGACGGCGATGCCAAGCAAGGTCTGCTTGCGATCCAGAAAGCCCGCGCGCAGCAGATGCCGTGACGCCAGTTCCCGCGGAGGGACATGCGCGCGCCCTCTGGGCTCAATCGATCCAGCTGCATGACTTGGTGGAATTTTTTTGCAAGAGGTGATTGAAATGACGGACGGATTTCCGCATCTGGACTACAAACCGAAACTGCCGCGCAATCTCGGCGAGGGCATCGGAATCATCGGCACCGGTGGAATTGTTAATTACGCTCATCTCCCGGCTTACAAAAAGGCCGGCTTCAAAGTCGTAGGCGTCACCGACAAGAACCGCGCCCAGGCCGAGAAAACAGCGCGCGAGCATGGAATTTCGAAAGTGTATGCGAGCACGCACGAATTGCTTGCCGACCCGGATGTTCGGATTGTGGATGTGGCAGTCTACCCGGACGTCCAGCTCGGAATCGTCGAGCAGGTTACCGCCGCGAAAAAACATTTGCTCTGCCAGAAGCCCTTTGCGGATGAGTATGCCAAAGCCGTTCGCTGCGTCGAGCTGGCGCAAAAGGCCAACGTCAAAATTGCCGTAAACCAGCAGATGCGCTGGGACGCTGGCATTCGCTGCGCGCGATTACTGATGGATGATGGCTGGGTGGGCGCACCGTTCTACGCCACGATCCAGGTTCACTGCAAGACCGATTGGAGCTTGTGGCCCTGGATCTATTCTGGCAAGCGCCTGGAAGTGATGTTTCACAGCATTCATTACATTGATTCGCTGCGTTATCTGCTGGGCGAGCCGGCCTTCGTGTTCACCAGCGGCAGCCGCGCTCCCGGCGAAACGACTTCCGCGGAAACGAAAACTCTCACCACTTGGGAGTACGATTCCGGCCTTCAGGTGCTGATTGACGTCTGCCACTCCACCTGGACGGACGATCCCTACGCCATTTTCAGGATCGAAGGAACCGAAGGTGTGATCAAGGGCACCATAGGCTTGATGTACAACTATCCTCGAGGGCGTCCGGACACGCTTGAGTTCATGTCCAAGCGCAACCCCAATTATTGGTTTTCCGCGCGGCTTGACAGTATGTGGATCCCCGATGCATTCGTCGGCCCCATGGCGTCCCTGATGCGTGCGGTCGAGGATAATTCCGAGCCGGAAACCAGCGGCCGCGACAATCTCCGCACTCTACAAATCGTGTTCGCGGAATACCAATCCATGGCGGAACGGCGTGCGGTGCGCCCCGCAGAGATCACTGCATAACTTGATCCGCCCAAGCATCGCTAGGGAGAATAAGACGCCCGCAAACAATCTCACAACCTACCATCCCGGCGGATCCCTGTCGTGAGAATTTCGCCGCCGGAAAGGATCGACTCTCATGAAGCGCTATGGCTCCGTCATCGGTGTAAAGCCTGAAGCGATCGCCGAGTACAAGCGGTACCACGCGGCGGTGTGGCCCGACATTCTCGATAGGATTCGAAAATGCAACATTCAAAACTATTCCATCTACCTGAAAGACGATTTTCTGTTCGGATATTTTGAATATCATGGCACCGACTATCAGGCGGACATGGCCAAAATGGCCGCCGATCCCAGGACCCAGCAATGGTGGGCCGTGATGATGCCGATGCAGCAGCCGTTGCCTACGCGTAGAGAGGGAGAGTGGTGGGCCGAAATGGAGGAAGTATTTCACATGGATTAAATCGTTCCTCGGGTCGCTGCGCAGTATTCGCCGTATTTTGAGTGTTGAAATCCCAGAAACTGCAGCGAAGTGCGCGGACTTGGTTGACGCGCTGCGCGCATTTCGATAGATTCAGCCGCGACTCGCCGGGCGCCTCGCATACCTATGAAAATCGTTGATACCCATCAACACCTCTGGGACAAGGACCTGTTTCACTATGCTTGGCTGGAACCGTTGCCGGTCCTCGACCGCTCCTTTCGCCTCAGCGATTATTCCGAAGCGACTCGCGGACTGGAAGTCGCCAAAACCGTGTTTGTCGAGTGCGACGTAGATGAAGAACAAATAGTGGACGAAGCTTTGCACGCCCTGCGGCTTGCGGATGACCCAGGCAATTGCGTCGCAGGCGTTGTGGCCTCCGGTCGGCCCGAAAAAGATGGTTTCCAGGCATATCTCGACAAAGTTTCCGGGCATCCGCAACTGAAAGGCATTCGCCGAATTCTGCACACCCATCCCGACGAACTCGGCCGGGGAAAGATGTTTGTGGAAAATGTAGCGCGGCTTGCAACCCATGGCCTTTCTTTTGACCTATGCGTGCTCGCGCGCCAGCTTCCCGTCGCCCTCAACCTGGCATCGCGCTGCCCGGAAGTTGCCTTCGTACTCGATCACTGCGGAGTTCCGGACGTAAAGGGCCAAGCTCTCGACCCGTGGCGCGCGCATATCAGCGAACTTTCCAGACTTGCTAACGTTTCCTGCAAGATATCCGGCCTGGTCGCTTATGCGGACCCCGCCAACTGGCAGGACGAAGATCTTCGCCCGTTCGTGGATCACGTGATCGCATCGTTTGGCTGGGACCGCGTGATGTTTGGAAGTGACTGGCCCGTGTGCAACCTGACTGCCAGTTACCAGCGGTGGGTCGCGACGCTGTTATCCCTCACGAACGCCGCCGGCGGAGCAAACCAAAGAAAACTTTTTCACGATAACGCGCTTCGCATCTACCGGCTCAACGGAACCGAGCCGGCGCGAGCAGCGAAAGGTCACCAACTCCCATGAGCGAGCAGAAATCAGCCGGGCTTGTCGCAAGACTCTCCCAGATCCCCTACACCGGTGCCGTCAGCGACATCCTGGACGAAATGGGATTGCACGATCAGGTGCTGCCGCACGAAATCCAGTCGCTTCATCCTGGCCATGTTGTGGTGGGCAGGGCCTTGACGATCCTGGGCGAGCCCACCGGCAGCGAAGATCCGGAAGTGATTTTTGTTCCGTTCCTAAAGATGTTGGGCGACGTGAAGCCTGACGACGTCCTTGTGAACCAGCCGAATGACAATCTCGCGGCTCATCTCGGCGAACTTTCCAGCGAGACAGCGCAATACCGCGGCGCGCGCGGCGCGGTGATTGACGGTGGCGCTCGCGACACAGACTACATCCTGAAACTTGGCTTCCCGGTATTTGCTCGCTATAAGACTCCCGTCGATATTGTCGGGCGCTGGAGGCTGGTTGCCCACAATGTCCCGATCGTTATCGGCCGCGTCCACATCGCGCCAGGTGATTACATTCTCGGTGACCGCGACGGGGTGCTGGTGATTCCCCAAGCCATTGCTGCAGACGTCGTGTCCCAGGCCGAAGCCGTCGTGCAAACCGAGAATCGGGTGCGCAAATCAATCCTGCAGGGCACGCATCCGCTCGAAGCGTTCCGGCAATTCGGAAGATTCTAGCGGACTAAAGAGAAAACTCTTCGCTGATCAACTCGCTATGCTCGCCCACTTTGGGCGCAAGCTTCGCGCTCTTCAGTACGCTGCCATCCAAACGAAACGGGCAGCGCGTCGTAAGAATTTCCAGGCCCTTTCCGTTCGCCAGCGTTTGCAGCATGTCGAGCTGCTGGAATGCCTCGCTCGCGAGAAGTTTCGGCCAGTCCAGCACCTCGGAGCACCAGATATCCGCGGCATCCAAAATTCCCAGCCAATGCTCGCTGGATTCCGCGCGCAGCCGCTCCGCGATCAGGCGCTTGATTTCATCTCGCCGCTGGAATCCTTCCGCGGAGTTCTTGATTTGCGTCAGTTCCGGAATTCCCAACAACGTTCCGAGCGTCGGCAGATGCGTCATGGCCAGGGCCAGATGCCCATTTTTCGTATCGTACACTCCGTACGGCGCCGCCAGATAACTGTGCGCGTTGCGAAACGCGCCGCGCCGCGGCGCCCGCCTCCCATCATTCATGTAGGTGGTGAGAACTTCGAACTGAAAGTCCAGCAACGATTCCAGCAGGCTGACCTCCACAAGGCCGCCTCGTCCCGTGATTCCGCGCCGCACCAGGCACGCAAGAATACCCTGACAGAGATTGTGTCCCGTCAGCATGTCCGCAATCGCCAGGGAAAAGGGAGTCGGCGGGTCGCCTTCATCACCGCTCAACCACATAATCCCCGATCGCGCCTGTGCCAGCAGGTCCTGGCCGGGGCGATCGCGCCATGCCCCGGCGTCACCGTAACCGCTGACCGATCCGTAAACGATGCGCGGATTGGTTTGCGCCACCGTTTCATAGTCCAGCTTGAGGCGTTCGATCACACCGGGGCGAAAATTCTGAACCATCACGTCTGCGCGGGCAATCAAACGGCGCAGCTTTTCCATGTCGCGGGGATTCTTCAGGTCCGCAGCCAAACTCTCCTTGTTCCGATTGATGGCATGGAACAGCGTGTTTTCGCCATTGATGTCCGTGTCGCTCAAATAGAGTGTCCGCCCCAGATCGCCTTGTCCGGGCCGTTCGATCTTGATCACCCGCGCGCCCAGATCCGCGAGCCGCAAAGTAGCCAGCGGCCCGGAGAGAAACTGACTGAAGTCGAGGACCAGCAGGCCCTGTAAGGGTAAGGGCTGATCTTTAGGGGGATCCGTTGAAGCTCGAGTTGTCGTCATTGGCGTGACCTCAAGTGCCGCGTGCCGCTTTACCGAGTATTGCACATATGAAATGTTATTTTCATTAGAGAAATTATCGTGTACACTCGCGCTCAGCCCTATGCCAGCCACGCGCCTCCAACGCAGGATCCACTCCCCAGCGCGTGCTCCCAGTGCCCGCTACACGGCTCCGGCACTCGACAAAGGCTTGGACATCCTGGAGCTTTTTGCTTCTGAGCCGGACGGCCTGACCACCAGCCAAGTGGCTCGACGCCTCGGTCGCACCGTCGGCGAGATTTTCCGCATGCTCGTTTGCCTGGCTGAGCGCGGCTACATTTCCCAGGTGCTCCCTGACGAGCGTTTTCAACTCACCCTGAAACTGTTTGAACTGGCGCACCGGCACCATCCGTTGCAGCGATTCGTCGCCAAGGCGCGCCCGCTGATGGAAGAAGTGGCGCACAAAACGCGCCAATCCTGTCATCTCGCAATGCCCAGCAATGGAGAAGTGGTGGTCATCACCCAGGTGGATGCCCCCGGCAGCGCGGGCTTCGCTCTGAAGCTTGGCGCCCGCATCGATCTCCTGCACACCGCTTCCGGCCACCTCATCCTCGCCTTTCAGCGCGATGCGATGCGCGCACGCTCTCTGGCAGCGTGGCGAAAGCGAACCGACCACCCGCTTCCTGCGGATCTGGAGGAGCACCTGGCGCGCATTCGTGAGCGCGGTTATGAGGAAATGCCGAGCTATCAGGTGGAAGGCGTCGTGAATTTCAGCTACCCGGTTCTAAATCAGCATCAAGAAGCGATTGCAGCTCTCTCTGTGCCCTTTCTGCCGCGCATCGGAGATCGCATTGCTCCCGCGCAAGTGAAAGCAGCGCTCCAGGCAGCGAGCCGTGCGCTATCCATCGCGATCGGCGGCCGCAAAGCCCAGCTCAGCGGCAGCGGAGGTTGAGCCATGACGAAAACAGAATACTTCCAGGATTACGCAGTGGGCGCGCAGCGCACCACTTCGGGCCGCACGATTACCGAAGCCGATGTCGTGATCCACGCCGGCCATACGGGAGACTACTTTCCGCATCACGTGGACGCCGAATTCGCACGCGAAACCCCCTTTGGCCAGCGCATCGCGCACGGCACCATGACGTTTGCCATCGGCATTGGCCTCACCGCCGGCCAGATCAACCCCGTCGCCTTCACCTACGGATACGACCGCCTGCGTTTTCCCAAGCCCGTTTTCATCGGTGACACAATTCACACGCGCGTCACGATCAAAGAAAAGCAGCCAGACGCCAAGCGCCCGGATTCTGGCCGCGTGATCGAAGCGTGCGAGGTAGTTAACCAACGCGGCGAAGTCGTCCTATATTGCGAACATATTCTCGTCGTGCAAATCAGACCGGCGCTCGACAAAGCCTGACGCCGAAGCCAGAACGCTCGCTCGAGAGGAAAATGTGGAAGTAACTCTAAAAGGTCTCACCTGGGATCATCCGCGTGGCTACGCGCCACTGCTCAAAGGCGCGCCCGAGTATCAGAACTCCCGTCCCGGGATGAATATCTGTTGGGATCGCCGCACCCTGCGCGATTTCGGCGAAGCTCCGATCGAACAATATCTAGACCGCTATGATCTGATCATCATGGATCATCCGTTCGTCGGATTCGCCGCCGCCCACGATTCGCTCGTGGACCTGAACCCGTTTCTCAGCCCCGCTGAAAGCTCCCAGCTAGTGCGTGATTCTGTCGGCCCCTCGGCGGAATCCTACCGCTATGCCGGCGGACTCTGGGCCTTGCCGGTGGATGCGGCAACCCAGGTCGCCTCGTATCGCCCCGAGCTTCTGGAACAGCTCTCTTCCAAGCCCCCCCAAACATTCGACGAGGTTTTGCAACTGGGACAAAAGGCCCGCGCGCATGGCAAATTCATAGCCGTTGCCGCCTGTCCCATCGATGCGATCAGTCTTTTCTTCACGCTCGCCGCCAATCTGGGCCATCCCATCGCCGAAAATGCCGATCCATTCTTAGAGCAAGCCATTGCGCGCGAAGCTCTCGATCGCCTGCACGCGCTGATCGCCATCGCGCATCCGCAATCCACCGGATGGAATCCGATCCAGATGTACGACCACATGGTCGCTGATTCCGACGTTGTGTACTGCCCGTGGGCCTATGGCTATTCCAACTATTCCCGCCGCGAAAATTCCGTGCGTTTGCAATTCACAAATGCCCCCGCGGCCGGCGCCATCGGCTGTGCCGGCACGCAACTGGGTGGCACGGGCGTGGCCATCAGCAAGCAGAGTCCTCATCGTGACCAAGCCGTGGCCTATGCCAAGTGGCTGGCAAGCCCGCAGCACCAGCGCGGCACGTATGTTCAGGAAGGAGGGCAGCCGGGCAGCCTCTCTGCCTGGCTTGATCCGGAAATAGACGCCGCGGCGTGCGGTTTTTTTTCCGGCACGCTGGAAACCCTGGAAAAATCCTACGTGCGGCCTCGTTTCGACGGTTTTGTGCGCTTTTTCGAAGCCGCCGGCATCGAAATCAACCGCTGTCTACAAGGCGAGACGACCGACGCGCAACTGATGACCTCGCTTAACAGACGATTCGCGGAGCGCCTGGCGCAGGCGGCGACCCGCGCCTAAAGAAATTCGACCGCGCCGCAACAGAGGAGCGAACGTGACAAACCCTAACCCCGATCCCGCTAAGCACGACGCCATTCGCATTTGGAATCAGGAAGACTGGCTGTATGAGGATTTCGAAGTTGGCCTGCGCGCCCGCTCCATCCGGCGCACCATTTCCGAAGGCGAGAGCATGGCCTTCAACGCGCTCGTGCTGGACATGCACCCCTACGTCGCCGACGAAATTTTCGCCAAACAAGAAGGCATATTCGGCAAGCGCCTCGTTGCCGGGGCCATGGTGTTCAGCGTCGGCTTGGGCCTGATGGCGCACAATAACATTCATACCTTCAGCTATGGCTACGACAAGCTGCGTTTCATCAAACCCGTATTCATCGCTGATACCATTTACACCATCCGCACCAATCTGGAAAAACGGCCGAAGTATCCCACCATGGGGATGGTCAAAGTTTCCTACGAAGTTTTCAAGATGCCGGGCGAGTTGGTTTTGTACTGCGAGCATCTGCAGACGGTGAAGTACCGGGATGCCGCCAAGTTTGCCGGTGAAATCGAAAAGAAGTAATCGCGGCCGCGGCGGGGAGGCTGACGACAATGAATCTTGAAGGACGAGTGGCGCTTGTGACCGGCGCTGGCACCGGCATTGGACGCGCCATCGCGGAGCGCTTCGCGAGCGGCGGCGCCAAGGTCGCGGTGAACTACCGCTCCTCGCGTGATCCCGCCGAAGACCTCGTCTCACGGATCCGCTCCGCCGGAGGCGTCGCGATTTCAATTCAGGCCGACGTTTCCAAGGATGTCGAAGTTCACGCCATGCTCGCGCGGCTCGCGCGCGAATTCGGCCGGCTTGACGTTCTGGTCAATAACGCCGGCTGGAGCACGCGCGTGCCGCACCGCAACCTGGATCAACTCAGCGACGACATCTGGGACAAGACGTTCGATGTGAATTTGCGATCTGTTTTCTACTGTGTGCGAGCTGCCGTGCCGCTTTTGCGCAAGCAACCGGGCGCTGCAATCGTAAACGTCGCATCCGTCGCCGGCTCTACCGGCGTGGGAAGTTCGCTTGCCTACGCCGCCGCCAAAGCCGGCGTTCTTACCATGACCAAATCGCTTGCGCGCGCTCTGGCTCCGGAAATTCGCGTCAACGCAATTTCTCCCGGTTTAATTCGCACGCAGTTCGCCGGCCGTCCTGATTCCGATTCCGCGTTTCAAGCCGAAGAGGGCGTGACGCCGCTCAACAGACTCGCCAGCGCCGCCGAGTGCGCCGAAGCCGCATTTTTCCTGGCTTCTGCTGCCACGGCCGTCACCGGCCAAACGATTCTTGTTGACGGGGGCTTGTACGCACTGGGCCCCAATCGCTAGAGGCGGCCGTATCGAATCCTCCGCTGTCGCTTTTCCGAAACTCTCTGCTGCGCGCAAGACCAGATGGATCGCGTATCATTACGGCTCGCACCGCAGAACGCCCCGAGCACTAACCGCGCGATCTCGCCTGCCATCCTTGCGGTACTTCTATCAGCGACGGATTCAGTTCCGCCACCGACGCGCAACCGAGCAACCTCATCGTTCGCTCCATTTCCGTCCGCAAGATGTCGAGCGCTCGACTCACTCCCGGTTGCCCCGCCGCGCCCAGCCCGTACGCGTATGCGCGCCCTACCAGCACCGCTCGCGCTCCCATGCAAATCGCCTTCACAATGTCGGAGCCGCGGCGGATGCCTCCGTCCATTAATACTTCCGCTTGCCCGTTCACCGCGGCCAGAATTTCCGGTAGCGCCCGCAACGTCGCTGCGACGCCATCCAGCTGGCGGCCGCCGTGATTGGACACCACCACGCCTTCGGCGCCCTCATCAATCGCCCGTCGCGCGTCATCGCCCGTGAGCACGCCCTTTACAATGATCGGCGCCCGCCACGCCTTGCGCAACCAGCGCAAATCTTCCCAGGTCACGACCGCGCTCGCCAGCGCCGCGGCCACGTCCGTCATCGGCATGGCCTCGCCGTTGGCTGTAACAATATTTTCCAGCTTTGGCACGCCGCCGTCGGCTAGAAATGCCGCCAACCATCCAGGGTGCGCCAGAAGATTTGGCAGGAATGGAACCTTTGCCAGCAGCGAGCCGCCCATCAATTCTTTCACGCCGTTCCGCACGTCGCGCTCGCGCAGCCCCGCAACCGGCGTATCAATCGTGACAACCAGTGCGGAAAATCCCGCCGTGCGCGCTCGTTCAATCGCCGCCTCCGCTGCCGGGCGTCCTCCCACCACGTAGAGCTGATACCACACCGGTCCGCAGGACGCCTTCTTCACTTTCTCCATCTTGTGGCCGGAGATCGTCGAGAGAATGAATCCCGTCCCGCTTTCTCCCGCCGCACGCGCCGCAGCCACTTCTCCGCCAGGATGCATCAATCGGCTGTAGCCGACCGGCGCCAGGATTGCCGGAAAAGAAATATCGTGCCCCAGTACGCGCGTGCGCAAATCGCACTTCTCCTTAGCTACCGCGTGCCGCGGGCGCAGCACCACTTCCTTGAACGCGTGGCAATTCTCCCGCAAGGTCACTTCGTCCGCCGCACCTCCGTCCATGTAGTCGAACACCGCCCTGGGCAGGCGCCGCCGCGCGAGGCGCCTCAGATCCTCGATATTGACTACATGTGGTGAACCAAGCCTCGGCATCGTCTTGTTCGTATCCTGCGTTCGCGCCGCGCGCATTATAAACCCGCTTCGCGTCGATGCCGCACGTTCCCTTGCAATTGCACTGGAAGTCGTACAGGCGGTTGCCGTCACGGGGGCGTTGACCGAAGGCGCGGAGTTCCGCCGGGGCTTGCTCGTGAAAAACCGACGAGATGCGACAGGAATTCAGGATAAGCCTTGTCGAGAAGAAGGGGCTTCTTGGATGTCATGAATCGACTGCGACCCGCTCGGTGAGACTGTGACCCGAAAAATGACAGGCGCATTGGCGGCGGAGCTTGCGGCGGTGGTTCCTCCGCGCAGTCTGGGCGGCGAGATCCAAACGCGCCGTCAACAACGCGAGAATGATCCTTATCTGAATACTTCTTGCAAGAACTCGACAGTCGCTTGCCAGGTCCTTGCTTCGGTTTGCGGGTGCAGTCCAGCTTCCGATGTTCTGTCTTCGGCTGCTCCTTCGCCCGTAAAACCATGTCTCGCATCACTGTAAATATTGATCTGCCAGTTCGCTCGGGCCAGGCGCATTTCCTTTTGAAAATCGATCACACTTTCTGTTGGCGCCACCCGGTCGGCGTCACCGTGCAGCACGAGCACTTTCGCATCAATGGCGCACGGTGTCGCTGGCATCGGCGCACTCAAAATGCCGTGCAGCGAGATCACGCCTCGTAGGGGAGCTCCGGCACGAGCCAATTCAAGAACCCCACATCCCCCGAGACAATAGCCGACGGCGGCGATACGACCTGCGTCACATTCCGGCTGGCTTTGGAACGCATGCAAACCAGCAAAGAGCCTCCGCCGGAACAACCATCGATCGTTGAGCAACGGTGCAACAACTGCCTGCGGCAACTGTGGCGGGCCAGGGCGTACACCAGCACCGAACACGTCAGCGACAAAGACCGCGTACCCCAACTCCGCGATTCGATCCGCTCGTCTGCATATGGATCCAGTGACGTTCCGCCAAGTGGGCACGACGAGAACGCCAGGGCGAGAGAGCTCCTGCGGCGTCGCAGTCAAGTAGCCCTCCAGTGGCTGCTCGCCATCCTGGTAACAGACACTGGCTCCGCTCACGCGTTCCAGTCCTCCGTCATTTGATCGCCAGCCGCACGCCCAAAGAAATTGTGGACGGACGTTACCGCCGCTGCGCCATCTCCGATCGCGAAAGCAACTCGCTTGGGCGTGCGATTTCGACAATCGCCGGCGGCGAACACGCCGGGCAGGCTGGTCTCGACCGTGCATGGCGGTCGCGGTTCTGTCCAAGTCGGCAGGAGCGCCACCTCGGGCCCCGTCAACAGGAAGCCCCTTTCATTCCTCGCGATGACGGAGGGAAGAAAGTCCGTGCGCGGCTTCGCCCCGATGAAAACGAACAGACCAGCTGTGAACTCTTTTTTCACTTTACCGTCCGGTTCGCGGATGTGAACTGCGGAAATGTGTTCAACTCCCTCCACCGCGACCGCTTCGGTGCGAAATCGGATTCTGACTTTGCCGTTCGCCAGGAGCCTTTCGGAAATGTAGGACGACATCTTTCGGAGGTCTGAGCCACGCACGAGCAGAGAAACCTCGCTGGCGGTTTGAGAAAGAAACATTGCGGCTTGTCCTGCTGAGTTGCCGGCGCCCACGACGTGGGTCGCGGAATTTCGACAGAGTCGAGATTCGACGTTGGTCGCGCTGTAGTACACACCCGAGCCTTGTAAGGTATCGAGTCCCTCCACATGCAAGAGTCCGTAAGAGACTCCCGTGGCAATGATCACCGTTCTGCCCAGTACGTAGTCTCCTTCGAGGGTTCGCACCCGATACAATCCGCTGCTGAGCCGCTCCAGATTGGACACCGTACTCGGAACATGGAAGTCCGCCCCGAATTTCAGAGCCTGAAGGTAAACGGAATGAGCCAGGTGCTGCCCGCTGACACCGTCAGGGAATCCGGCGTAGTTTTCGATTCGTGAGGTCGAACTCGCCTGACCTCCCGGTCCGAGCCCGTCCAGTACGAGACAGGACAAACCTTCCGAAGCCGCGTAAACCGCCGCGCCCAGACCGGCCGGCCCAGCTCCCAATATCAGAACGTCATAGTTAGAATCTGGCAGGCTCCGTCGCAGGCGGAGATGGCCAGCCAGTTGTTCTCGCGTGGGAGCTTCAAAAAGCACACGATTTCCGTGAGCGATCACGGGGTAGGACTGAACGTCTTCACGAATGCTTTGGAGTTTGAGCCGGTTCTCTTCGATGGAAGTGTCCAACCATTCGTGTGGAACGGCATTGCGGAATAACAGGAGAACCGCATCCAATGTGGCCTTGTCATCTTTTTTTCCGTAGATGCTTAGTCCTCGAAATTCGGAGTCGAGCAGTAATTCCCGGCGACGCTGATACGATTTCCAGAACTTTTCGCCGAGCTGCGGCCTTCGGGTGAACATATTTCGCAGCTGTGCCGGCGTGAGTCGAATCGCCTCTACATCGGTTTCGGCCTCGCAGGAAACTACGGAAGGCCGGTGCGTAAATAGATCGATGTCGCCCGTGAAATATCCCTGACCGTAGCGCACGAACACGACGCGTTCGCCGGTCGAGACGTCCACGATGCGGACGGTACCGGAAAGAATTGCGTGGCTGTTGAAAGGATAATCGCCTGCGCTAACCAGCGCTTCGTCCTTGGCAAAGGAGCGGCGCTCACCACAGAGTGCGACCTCCGCCAGCTCGGCGTCATTCAGTTGCGGAAACGCAACTTTGTCTGAAAGCGGGTCAAAACCAAGTCCAAAGAAAGCGTGCGATCGATCTGCCCCCGGAAACTGTGAGCGAGAACTCGACACATTTCACCTGAGCCCCTATGCCTTTGCAATTACCCGATGCTCACAACACAAGGAGAACCCGCCCGCGCCGCAGGCTTACGTTAGCACCACGATTTTTCCGCCCGCTTTGTTGTCCTCCATGCAGCGATGCGCCTCAACGATTTCGTCGAGCTGGAACGTTTTGCCAACCTGGACGCGCAGTGTGCCCGCCGCAATCTGCTCTGCCAGATCCTCAAGAGGCGTCCGCATGAAGTCTTCTGATTCGCCCGCATAGGTTGTCAGACTGACTGCAGTCGGTATCGCCTCCATGGGAGCGAAATTCTCGAAGGACCACTTGTTGCCGACGATGCCGGTCATGCATACGATGCCGCGCTGTTTAGCGCAGCGAAGCGAGTCCTTTAAAGTCGTCGTGCCCACGAGTTCGAGCACTTTGTCGACGCCGTTCGCACAGACTTCCATGACCTGTTCGGCGATCGTTCCAGTATCAATGAACACCTGATCGACACCGCTGGCGCGCAACAGATTTTCGCGCTCCGGGTTTCGCGTGGTCGCCGCGACAAGGGCGCCGTGCTTCTTTCCCATGGCCGCAGCCGCAAAGCCAACAGAAGTTGTGCCGCCACGAATCAGCAGACGCTCACCTTTTTCCAGGCGCAGCGACTTGAACAGCGAACCCCACGCCGTTTGCAGCATCTCCGGGATCGCTCCCAGGGTTTCCCACGGCAGTTCGGTCTTGATCACCTGAACCTGTTTTGCGGGCACGCAAGTATATTCGGCATAGCCTCCGTTTATTTGCCGCCCCAGTCCGCCCATCGCCGTCGCGACGATATCGCCCTTGCGAACCTCGCCTCCGGGCGCCGCCTCGACGACACCGACTGCCTCGATTCCCAAAACGCGCGGAAACTTGACATCGGGAGAATGCCCCTGCCGCGTAAACAGTTCGGAACGGTTGAGCCCGAAGGCCTTTACGCGGATCAAAACTTCGCCCTTCTGCGGTGTCGGTATCGGCAGACTCTCCATTTTGAGGACGTCGGGTCCACCTGCTTCATGAATCACAGCGGCTTTCATCGTGGCCATCGTAAGTCCTCTTCGTCGTCACGCGTGTGCCGGGTTGGTTGTCGAGAAGCAGTAACGCGCGATTTTCCAGGCTCCCCCGATTTTCTGAAATAGAAAAAGTTCTTGATTGGCCTCCGGCCCGCCCGTGCCCGTGGCATGAAACTTAACGGTCCCGGCAGAGTTCGTGCGCGCAAAAACCCAGTTCGGAGCCATTTCCACAATCTCGGCAATCTGGAACTTGACGGTCAGCTTGATCGCCTTGAACACCGCGTCATAGGCGTTGTGAATCTCCTGGGCGCCGACGCTGGAAGGACTGTTCTGCGGCATAAACACTCCATCGGATGCATAGAGCTTCATCACTGCATCGGTATCCGATTGATTCAGCGCCTCTTGATACTGGGCAAGTACCTCGGCAACGGCCTGCTCGTTTGCATTCATGAGTTCAGTCCTTCCCTTTTGACGGCGCTTCAACCGGAATGTAGGCGGGGTATCTCTGTTTGACTAGCGGGCGAAACAGCAAATGTATTTTCCGAATTTGGGATAATCTTTGCCGAACTGCACGTTTGAGACTGGTCGTACTATGTGGGTGAAGTCTTTCGGGAGTTCATCGCTAACCGACCATGGGAGGTCTGCCGGACGGGAGGATCGTGATGACGGACCTGAATTCCCTCATGATTTTCGCCAAAGTAGTCGAAGCGAAGAGCTTTTCCGAAGCTGCGCGCCGCTTGAAGATGCCGACCTCAACGGTCAGCCGTCGCGTTGCCGACCTTGAGGACGAGCTCGGTGTACGCTTACTCGAACGTTCGACCCGCAGCCTCCGCCTGACCGACGTTGGGTCCGAAGTTCTGGAGCACGCTCGCCACACCGTCGAACTCAACGAAGCGGTCGACAACATCGCTTCAAACCACCTGTCGAACGTCTCGGGTGAACTGCGGCTTTCTGCTCCGCCCAGCATATCCGATTCGTTGCTTGCACCGCTGATCGGCGCATTCCAGGCATCGTATCCGAAAGTCCGCGTGCAGGTCTTCATCACAGACCGGATTGTCGATCAAATCGCCGAGGGCGTTGACCTAGCCTTCAAGGTCGGAGAACAACTCAAAGATTCATCGCTCGTTGCGCGCAGAATCCTCACCTACCGCCACCAGCTCGTCGCGAGCCCGAGCTATTTGTCAAAGTGCAAGCGGCCTCAAAAACCGCAGGACCTACTGGAACATCGGCTGCTGGCTTTCTCGTTTTGGACGCCGACCAAGGCATGGAACTTCGTGCACACGAACGGGAAGAAAAAGGAGACGCTGACGTTCCAGCCTTTCCTTGCTATGAACGACTATGCTGGCCTTGCGACTGCTTTGCTGGCTGGTACCGGCATCGGCGACCTTCCGCCGCTGGTGCAGCCTGAGTTGTTGCGCGACGGCAGGTTGGTTGAGGTGATGGGGAAATGGCACTTCACCGTCTTTAATCTCTGGGTAGTCCACGTAGGCAATCGTTACCTCACGCGTCCCGTGCGCGTGTTCAAGGAATTCGCATCTCAAATGGCTCCGACGCTCTTCCCCTCACTTCCTTCCTGAGGGCCGAGATCCAGTCAGAGATCGCTTGCCAAGCCAACCTGCCGGTGCCCTCTAACTAAGGAACTGACGACATTATTCCCGTGCCCGATGTCGTGCCTGGGGGAGGCGGCGGACACAATCGCGCGTTCCAGCCAATCGAAATCGTATTTCCCCCCGGACGGCTCCATGCGGCTCCAGGCAAATTCCGCCACGCGCGTGAATGTGATGTGCGCCGCCTCCAGCAATCGCAAATCTTCTTCCCAACGCGATTCCGGCCACTGCTCCGGATGCCACGCCGCTCCCAGCAGCAGCGCATGGTGTGGCGGCGCAAGCGTCGCCGCAAGCAAAACAGGGAACGCCGCAAGTGACGCAGCTATCACCAGCGTCGCAAAACTTCGCGTCATCGAACGGGACCTCATCTGGAAACCCCCTCTGTTTCCACTTGTGCGCGCGGCGCCAAACTGTATTGCGGAAACTTGTTACGGCGTGACGGTTATTCTCTTGCCCGAGTACTCGACGACCTGATCGGCTTGAGTCGTCGGTTCGATGCCCGCGCCGTGGCCCTCGCCCACCACCACGATATGAAAGGTGCGTGTTCCGAGCATCCCCGGAAATGTTCCATCGCGCTCGCCAATCGTGAGCCTGCGCTTGGCATCCTCCCAGCGAAATAAAATCGTCGCGTGCGCGCCCTTCTCGTAGTCGTAGTTATCGTTCTCGTCTTCATACAACGGGAAGCTGCCGTCTGCTCCAGCGTAAATTCGTAGTTCAATCGGCTCCGCCGGCTTTTGCGTCGTGTACTCCTCCTCCGGCCCCATCGGCAGGATGGATCCTGCGCGCACATACAATGGCGTACGTTCCAGCGGCGCCGTCGCGTCGGTCGCGCCGCCCTCCGTCGCGCGTCCTGTCCAGAAGTCGTACCACTTCGCCTTCGGCAAATACAGATGCCGCGTTGTGGCTCCCGGTTCGGTCACCGGACTGACCAGAATCGCCGGGCCGTACATGAATTGGTCGCCGATATTCTGCGCGCGCACGTCGGTGCGGAAATCCATCGCCAGCGGACGCATCGGCGTGTAGCTCTGGCTTGTGGTCATCCACGCGACGGAATAAATGTACGGCATCAGCCGGTAGCGCAGGCGGTCGTAGCTGGTCAAAATGGTTTGCGCCTCGGGCCCGTAAGACCACAGTTCGTTCGTATCCGGCGAGCGCGTTCCGTGCAGACGGAAAATCGGGCAAAAAGTTCCGTATTCGAACCAGCGGATGAAAAGTTCGCGGTAGGCCGGATCGTCGGGATGCCCCAGGATGAAGCCGCCGATGTCCGTGGTCCAATAAGGTACGCCGGAAAGTTCGAAATTAAGCCCGGCGGGGATCTGGCGCGCGAAGCTAACCCAATTGGATTCCACGTCGCCCGACCATGCGGTCACGGCATTTCGCTGAATCCCTGCGAATGCCGATCGCGAAAGAATGAAAACGCGTTTTTGATCCGATGCGGCGCGCTGCCCGTCGTAGACGGCCGTCGTGGTCATCAGCGGATACATGGCGGCATAGCGCGCGCCATTGCCCAGCGCAACTTGGTTGGTCACTAGGATGCTGGCCTCGCGGTGTTCGGTCTCCGGCTCATCCGTATCGAGCCACCAGGCGTCGGCGCCAATCTGAAAAAGGCTCTTGTCAATCAGTTCCCAATAGTATGTGCGCGCCGCAGGATTGAACGCGTCATAGAGCGCGTTTCCCTGCGGATGAAATCCACCGACGATGGTGCGGTCAATGAAATATCCCCGTTTGTCCATATCGGTATACACGGGCGAGCCGGGATCGAAAGAAGGCCAGAACGAAAACATCACGTGGAAATGATATTGGTGCAGATCCGCGATCATCCCCTTCGGATCCGGGTAGCTTTTGTTGAACACAGGCTCGCCCATCTTGTTCCACCAGAACCAATCCTGCACGATGTCGTCCACGGGGATATGCAGCTCGCGGTACTTGTGAGCGATTCCCAGCAATTCCTCCTGCGACTGATAGCGGTTCTTGCACTGCCAAAATCCATACGCCCACTTTCCGAATAGCGGCGCGGCCCCCGTCAGCTCGCGATAACCGGCGATGATCTTGTCGAAATCCGGGCCGTACAGAAAGTAATAGTCCACTGTGTCGGCAGCTTCCGAGCTGAGATAAAGCGCGTGTACGAAGCGATTGTTGAAGCGGCTGCGCGATGTGTTGTTCCAGAAAATTCCGTAACCATTGCTTGAAAGAAACATCGGGATGGAAATATTGGTATTGTCCTGCGACAAATCTACCGCTTCGCCGTGGTAGTTCCACACGCCCGCTTGGTGTTGCCCCAGCCCGTAAAAAGCTTCGCTGGAATCCCACAAATCTGAAAAAAGTTCGGAGTGATAGGTCTTCTCACCATTCACTTCGACGGCGGTCAGCGTTCTGGTGTAGTCCTTGAAGAGTTTTTTGCCGGTGGCGTCGTCGTAGCGAATGGATCCGTCCGCGCGCGTCACGGTGAGCTTGATGAGCGGCGTCGCGATGGTCACGTCTTTGTCCGTCGCGAGCATGGTCCATGGCGCCGGAGCCCAGGAAGTCTTGGTCACTGCGTACTGCGGGGTATCGGGAAAGTTCGCCGCCTGCGAATAAAGAACGTGGATGATTGAATCCGAGCACACCTGGATGCGCAGCGTGCCGCTGTGCATCGTAAAATCCACGCGGTCGTCCAGCTTCTGCACGCTGCTGACCGGATTCAAGGCAATCCACTGTGCCGCTGCGTCGCGCGCCAGCGCCAGCATCAGCGTCAGAAAAACGATGACGCCCCACGCCGTCCAGCCGAGTCTCCGCATCGTGCTAATCCTTTCGCCGCGTCGCGCACCTGCAATGCAGCGGGCGCGGAGGGGAATCGAGCGGTCGAGAAACGCTACTTAAAATAGGATACGGTAACGCCGCGCGTGACTGTGGCATTTCGATTTCCCGCTGTCAATGAAATGCCGATGCCACGGAGCCGGTAAGGTGTGGATCTTCGCTGTACGACTTTTCGCTTCTACCCCATCGAGGATCCCGACCGAGATGCGCTAGAAACCATCCAAACCAATCGCTGCATATTCGTGAGAAGAAGCCATCCTGAAATTGTGTTGTGCAGCGTGGTTCAGTAAACGTTGCATGTTCTGGGGCGACGGTGGCCCGATGGCTCGTCTGTGCGGAAGGGTTTCCCGAGTTTACGGGCGATCGTGAAGGAATCAGTCAAGCGTGAAAACCACTCGTGGCTTACCGGGTGCGCTCCAACACTCTTCCACCTCCGAAAGCGGAACCGTCTTCGTTGCAATCTGCAGCCTGGCTGGGATGGCCGCTTCGAAGACGCTCTTGATTGCTCCAAGAAGCGCTGACGAACGTACGCTCTTGACCCCGCTGCCCATGAGCACAATTGCGGAAGAACGTAAACCTGCACCTGGCAGGTCTATACTGTCCTCACCGCTCGCACCGCCCACGTGCACGAAGCGAACGGGTCTGGCATCCTCGACACTCTTGGCGACTGCAGCGATGATGGTTCTTGCGCTTTCACCCCAAAGATAGTCGACAACTACGTCTATGCCATTGGGGAACTCTTCGATGAGGGCCTCTTCGTACCGTTTCGTCCCCATGGGATGAAGGGTTCCCAGCGTGAATGGTATCGTCACGTCGGCGCCCAATGCCTTCACTTCCCTAAGCTCGTCATCATTACGCCCGGTCGCAATGACCTTTGCGGCTCCGAGATACTTCGCCAGTTGTATTGCCAACCTGCCCGCCGTGCCTGTTGCGCCATTGACCAAGACTGTTTCTCCGGCTTTGAGACGGGCGCGTTCCATCATTGCCGCCCAGGCAGACATCCCAGGGTTG
>Ga0209169_10000207_pt1 | contig 35134 bp, 24 predicted proteins | sample HubBroMetageWRM4_FD_188346 | JGI IMG/M metagenome (GOLD analysis project Ga0209169, IMG submission 188346) | Warmed soil microbial communities from the Hubbard Brook experimental Forest, New Hampshire - Hubbard Brook CCASE Soil Metagenome WRM 4... | ecosystem: Environmental > Terrestrial > Soil...
TGGGGTTGGGGTTGGAGGCGGGGTTGGTGTAGGGGTTGGTGTAGGGGTCGGGGTCGGAAGCGGGGTTGGGGTCGGAGGCGGGGTTGGGGTTGGTGCGGGCACGGTCACGGTTACAACTGCCGAGGCTCGCGCCTCGCTGTTGGCCTGGCTGATCGCTAACACCGTAACCGTAGTCGCGGAGTTTGACGCTGGAACTTGCAGCAGGCCGTCATCGGACATGCTGCCCGCGCTTGCAAACCAGGATACGGCCGTCTCACTGGTGCCGGTGACGGCGGCGCTGAATTGCAGGGACCCTCCGGATTCGACCGTCGCGCTCGTCGGAGAAACAGAGAGGGCGACTGGAACACCGGGGTGTGGGTAAAAACCTGCGGCACTGATCCCTTGGCAGCCGGTTAAGACGATTAGGCCAGCTGCAATCAATAAGCAAACTAGACTGTCGATACACGGTTCAAGGGATTGGGGGTTTTTCTGGGCAAATCGGAGGGGGAAAACAAACATCTAATGCCTTCAATTCAGTTCACCGGATCGGCGATGAACATTTACACAACCCTATCGAACCGAAAGCGACGTGGGCTAGATCACGATTGGCTTCCGACTAATGGACAGGTCCTGTTATGTCCAAAAGTGCATGCGTCGACACTTAAGCTTGACAGAGTCAATTTCTTTCGGTTTACCTTTCGAAGGTCGGTTCACGCGAATTGCGGATCCCCAGGTCCAAGCCTCGAGATCGTCGGCGAGAATGGGCGCCCGCGGAGATACCCTTAACGGGGCTGCCAACGCTGGAAACGGACGAGGGAGGTGGCGGTCTATTCTCCGTTAGCCATTATGGCTGGATGAACTACAGGGAGGAAATATCCTCGACGGTCCTTATGTCCAAACTTCGCGGGCTACTCCTGACGAAGCCCACCGAGGATCTGCCGATTCTTAGGACCATTCTGCAGCAGCACGAATCCATCGTCTCCATCAACCATCGGACCTATTTCCAACTGAGAGAAGAACGCCGGAAGGTCGGTCCACTTCACTCTTTTGTCATCGCCCTCAACCCAATTCCATTCGGGGCTGGGCTTTGAGCGGAAGACACGCACGGGTAACCAAACAGCGCCCCCCTGGAGCCAGGTAGCCAGCGCCCTGTCAGCGAAATCTTCCCGCCATGTTACCAACCTCGCCGAGTTGATCTCTAGTATGTCGTATATCCGCCAGTTCGCGTGCAAGTTGACTGGATCCAAAGGATAGTTCAGACGAAATTCCGCAAGATTGTCTTGCTCGTTGACTGCCAACACCAGGCTGTTTCGATTGAGCAACGGAATGAGACACTTGATTCTCACCAACACGTCTGCTTTGCGCGAATCCAGCGCGCCTTTACGCGCAGACTTTACGTTTACCACTGCCATGGTTGTCAGAGCCAAAATGAGCAGAACTTTCGCTGCAAACTTCATTTGCTCGGTGCCAAGCACGTATCCAATCGCCAAGAAAACGAAGGGATATAAAGGGAGATAACGTTCGATCGAACCCGCTTCAAAAACAAAAGCAGCAAAAACAATAATCGGCACAGCTGCAGAGACCAACAGCAGCAAGAACATCCGGCCGCGCTTCGACCGCAACAACTCGATGAAAGTCACAGCCGCCGAAACGTAGAACACAATCAGCTTCCACAAACTAAGGCGAAACAAATCTCGAATGGTGACCGGCGCGTAGGGATCTTGGACCAGATAACGTTTGAGCCACATGCCATCCCGGTCCATGTTGAGAAACGATCGGGGCACCGAAAACGCCAGGCGGGCTAGGACGCGAAAGCCTCCTGCCTGGATCTGGCCGTGACCCGATGCCAGTATCCATTCTTTCAAATCGGCGAAATGCCGGATTCCTACAACCACGATCGTCGACGCATACACCGCGATGCCGATCACCGCGCAGGCGGCGACAATCTGCACGGCCACGCGCCAATGTTGGCGGTCGTGCCCCTGAACGAACAGGGGAGCAGCGAAGGCTGCCGGAAGCACAAAAATAAAGGGAAACCAAAACAGGACTGCCAGGGCGAGCATGAGGGCAGCGATCAAAGCTGCGCCCGGCGACGCGGCTCGCGAATTCTGACTGAATGAAAAATACATTCCCGCCACCAGGCAGGCAAGCCCCACCACGTAGGCGTTCCCGCTGTGGGCATAATTCAAGAAGGCGTCGGCCGAGAGTAGACCAAGCGTAGCCAATGCCGCCGGCCAGGTGTGTCCAACGACGCGCCTCGCTACCAGGAAGAAAAGCAACACGCAGGCAAGGGCGGCGACAAAGTTAACCCCAATCACCGTCGCGAATATTCGCCCTTGCTCGGTCAAGCCTGCGAACAGCTGAGTGACAGGCCTGGTCACAACAACGCATAGCCAGCCAAATGGACGCCAGAGAAGATGCCCAAAATCCCAAAACGGATTCGAGGTCAACAGCCGATAGTCAACCGGCCCTCCATCGTGCTGATGGCGCAATACAGCCTCCACATAGACATTTGTGTCGGCCATAAAATGAGCCCCAGTGCACACCCAAACCACCATATAGATGAGCACCAATAAAGGAAGCGTGACCCTCGAGACTTCGCTCAGTCGGGTGGTGTGAGCGGCGAACTCAAGCTTGACGGTGGCCGCACTCGCCGTGGCAACCTCGGAGATTGGACTGGAAGCCTTGGGATAAACTGCGGAATTGTGAACGATTCCCATTTCTTTCCCTCGACGCTCTGTGCTCTATCTCGCTCGTCAACAAAATAGCAACCGTTTGTGAATGGAAGATGAACTCTCGCACGAATAGACGCCAGGCGCTGGCCGGATGTTGGAAACCGGCACCGAAGAGCTCCGGTCTTGCCAACTCCTGCCGTTTTGAGGCCGGTCGGTCGAGATCGAAAGCGTCAATCGGGAATGATACGAACAGGCTGTCCACCACAGTTTGCAGTTTGTAACCGATCTGTAACGTTCCAGCCTGATTATAAAAGACAGCGTGATGACGTTCTGGTCATTACGGGGACTCACCTTTTCACAAGACAGGAGCTTTAGTTTATTTTCAATGCACGGAACGACCGATCAGATGACAAAGTTGGCGCTTAGACCACTTTTTCTCATCATTGCGGGCTTGGTTGTGGCAGCGTTCGCCCCTACCGATCCGAAACTTCCAACTGTCGCGAGCGGGGCCATGGTCGAACTGAATGACGACAGGGCCCTGCAGTGCGGCCCCCCCAGCTACCAGTGTTCCTACGATGGCACCGATGCCAAGCCTCTATGTAACAACTGTGATTTCCCCGCAGTACCGGACATGAGCGCTGAGCCCAATGCAGTGTCGTATGACAAGGTTTTTGGAATCACCGGGGACGGGAATCAAATCGTTCGATGCACTTATCCCGATACCAACACAGAGGCCAACTATGGATATGGGGTAGGATTCGGGGGGTCGGGAGATACCAATGCAATCGGCAAGGGCGGCGGCCATCCCTTCTCGTACCGACTGATCGTCGGTGATCCCGAAGGATCTTCGTATCCTTTTACATACACGCCCGACCTCGTCCATCCTAAATGCGAGCCCACTTACCCGATCGGCCTTTTCAGCGTGACGCAGGGATCCTTCAGTTGGCTGACACCTCACCTTTATTACGCTTTTGGCGGCTACTACTTTAGGGTCAATGCGATCGATTTGGGCAGCATCAGGCTTCCGCCGAGAACACCAGTCCTGGATTTTCAGCAGATTCTTCCTCATGGCGGTCCGGATTGGCCGGGACCGAATCAGACGGTCGCGCTTGGCACGATCATCAAGCCCTCCACGAACAATGCGAATAAGTATCTTTATCAGGCGACTTGTGCGCCTGGACAAACCAACTGTTCTCCGGAGACAACCGGAGGGTACGTTCCCTCTTTTAGCCAGACCGTCATGACCGATACCGCCGACGGAGCAGTAGTCTGGCGCAACATCGGCGTTGGATTCACTGGCCCCGCCACGTGGTACGCGGTCGGTGGCCTGTCGACGGATGATGACGTATTTCTTAAGAGCTTCTCCGACCAGGGCGAACAGGGCGAGGCGGGAGCAATCTTCGTGGCGGCTTATAAACGGAGTGCCAACATCTACTTTTTGTACAACGTCGGCACGGGAATCATTTCCTACCTAAACTGCCAAGGCGGGAGAGGCTATAGCTGTTCTGGGGGCTCGTGGGCTCAAACGGTCCTGGGAATGGCTAATATCCCGGATCGTTTCCAACTCCACAATCTCAAGGTTAGCAAAAACGGCAAATGGATAATGCTGGAACAGGAGGCGTGCGCGTTTCAGACTTGCACCCCCATTCCGGGTGGCGGGCCGGGAATATTTGTCTGGGAACTTAGCACGACCAGCCCGAATGTGCGAAAGATTATGGTTTTGCCCTGGGGACACTGGACTACGGGATCCGATCTGCTCGTGAACCAGAATGGCAATCGCGGCGAAAACCTGACAGGCAGAACCTTCGCCAATCTCAATGATCCATTCCTACTCAATTATTACTCTTTCGTCCTGCCGACCTCGGTGGGAATGGAGGCCCATCCGTCCTGGAATTCTAACGACGGCTCGGACAAGACCCCGGTGTGCACGGCAACGGCGGGCTACGATTGGCCGTATACGATACCTTGGGAGAACGAAGTAGTTTGTTTTGGGACGAATCCTGATCCCGACTGCTCTTCCGTCGGACATGGCGCATGCCGTACCACGGTGAAGAGGTTTTTCCGCACCTACAATCCCGGCACTTGCGATCTGTATATCGACTTTGATGGTTGCATGGGAATCGGGGCCCTTTCTTTGGATGGCAAGTATTATGCATTTACATCGAATTGGGGCGACACTTTGGGTTCAACATCAAAGGGCGGTCACGGTCCCGGCAGTTGCACGGGCGGATTCAATTTCCAGAGGAATCATGTTTATCAGGTTGGCGATGTCTTTGAGCCGGCCCATGACATCGAAGACGGTCATCCGAACCCTCGTTTCAACGTTTTCAAAGTTACCGTCGCGGGCAGCTCTGCTTCATCTCCGCCCCATGCGTGGCCACAGACTTGGACACAGAAACAAGGTGGATGGCAGGGATTTTACTGGGACGGCGGAACTATCCTGCCCGCGACCGTTCCGAATAACCCATGCAATCACCGATTTCAAGTCACTACTGGTGGGGGAAAGCCTACCGGGTCCAGACCACCCATATGGAAAAACGTTTATGGTTACGACCGTTCATGCAGTTCCGTCACGACTGGAGCAAAGGTCACTGACGGGGGAATTACGTGGACCGACATGGGCGAGTACGTACTCGGTTCGATGCACCTTGCCAACATGGGTAAGGATGATTGCAGATCGGATGTGTTCATCGGAACATTGAACTAGTTTTCCGCTCCAATACCGGAGCACAGCGAGGTCGACCGTCGAACCGGCTCCTGGTCGCGAAGTTACGAGCTCTTCGCATTCGACGATGAATGGAAATTTATGGGCCTATCAAGAGGTGAACTCAAGGCCCACTTCTCTAGCTTCTTGCGACGTGCTGTTATGAGAGTCCCCTTCCAGACACGTGCGATGCCATAACTCCAGATTCAGCAACCGCCAAATGCGATCGCAATGATTGCGATACCGGCGCCGATGCTCTTGAAATAGTCGCTCCACGCTTTCCGGCTTGAACAGGTCTCGCTCCAAACTCCGTGGCTCCAGGAGAAGATTTTGAATGATTTCCAACCGCGGTCCGTCCAGCCATGCGCTCCAGGGAGTCGGGAAACCCAGCTTCTGCCGATGCACAATTGAATGCGGAAGCAGGTCCTGCATGGCCGTCTTTAAGATTTTCTTGCCCGCCAGGCCCGTTATTTGAAAACGCTGAGGGATTCGCACAGCAAATTCAACGAGCTTGTGATCGAGAAAAGGTACGCGGCTTTCGACTGAGGCCGCCATACTCATGTTGTCTTGCTTCATTAGAAGTTCAACCAAATAGGTCTTGATGTCGGTATACAAAAGACGCTGAAGCATCTCGCCTGAAGAAGCCTCCCAATAGTCGAGGACGTGACGGTAGCTAGCGCCCCGCTCAAACTGCTGGGCGACTTCGTCGTGCAATAAACCGGTCTGTTGTTGATCGCTAAAGGCGGAGAAGAAATTATCAAAATAGAATGACGCCCATGACTCTCCATCCTTCGCTAAAAAGCTATGACTCACTTTTCGGCGAAGGCGTGCCCCGATCCAGCTTGAATCCTCGATGGAGTTTCGGACCTGCCGTCTCAGAAATCCGGGAACGACACGACGATACGAGCGATCGAGCCCTGCATTCTTCAGAGTGAAGGCGTAGCGCCCGTAGCCCGCCAGAGTTTCGTCGCTGCCCTCCCCGGTCAGAACTACCCTCACTCGTTCACGCGCCAATCGCGCGACGAAATAAAGAGCCACACTCGAGGGCCAGGCGATGGGCTCGTCCTCATGCCAGATCAGCTTCGGCAGCGCGTCGAAGAATTCCTGCTGGCTGACCAGCACTTCATGATGAACTGAATTCAGATGCTGGGCGACCACCCGGGCGTAGGGTAATTCGCTGTAGGAGTGCTCCGAATACCCAACCGAGAAGGTTTCGACGGGAGCACGTCGAATGTGCGTCATCAGCGCAGCGACCGCGCTCGAATCCAGGCCGCCGCTAAGAAACACTCCGACGGGCACGTCGCTCATCAAATGGCTACTGACGGCTTTCTCGATCAGCTCGCGGTAAGTGCAAGCGTAGTAGCTCTCTTCCCGAACACTTTCTTCGGCGGCAATCGAAAGGTCCCAATATTGTTCGGTTCGCAGTTCCCCGCGTTCATTGATTTCAAGCCAGTGCCCCGGCATCAGCTTGCGAATTCCGTCGTAGAAGGTCTCTGATCCAGAGAGATATCCGAAAGCCAGATACTCGGGCAAAGCCTCACGGTGGAACGCCGGACGGACCTCGGGATGAGCGAGCACAACTTTGATTTCAGAGCCGAAGAGAAAAGACTCGGCGGAGAGACGATAGTACAGCGGTTTGATGCCCAGCCGGTCCCGCGCTACGAACAGCCGCCGCTCCCTTTCATCCCAAATCGCGAATGCAAACATCCCCTGCAAGTGCTGCACGCAGTCATGTCCATACTCTTCGTAGAGGTGGACGATGGCCTCAGTGTCGGAATTTGTACGGAAGCTGTGGCCCAGCGCAATCAACTGCTCGCGCAACGCCGCATGATTGTAAATCTCGCCGTTGAATACGATCCAAACCGTACCTTCTTCGTTGCTGATAGGCTGATGGCCGGTCTGAATATCGATGATGCTGAGACGGCGTACGCCCAATCCGACGCAGCCCTGTGCATAGATTCCATCATCATCGGGACCGCGATGTACCATGGCGGTGCACATCCGCCGAATACTCACGGGGTCGACGCGCGCGCTTTTTTCAAACTTCAGTTCGCCAGTGATTCCACACATGGAGGATCAGCTTTCAATCGGACACGTTGTCAGGCAAGGCATTCCTTCATCGACGGGTACGCCAAGCACTACAAAGCGAAGGCAAGAGATTCAAGCACATCCGGCGAGAATGAGAGTGTGGTCGCATCAGCCGACGCAAATATGCGGTTTACGCCCGGCTGGCGAAGCCACTCCAGATTCCCGATCTTGCCAGCATTAGCAACAACTGACCTCTCATTGAGCTTCGCGTAGCTGCCGTCGCAAAGAATGAACTGCACCAACTCCCCATCTCGAAGGCGGCAATAAACAAACTCCGCATCGCTTGTCCATGGGCCCAGTTTCCAACGTTCGCCGCCGGCGGCGAAAATCATGTAGTGCACGCAACCTTGCTCTTTATACCGATAACCCCGGACGGCGCCAGATTCGTCAGCTCCATCTTCGGTCAATCTAGAGAGTCTTCCTGGCCGTTCAGATCCATGAAGTAAGGGCGCGATCAAGGTTACGCATTCGGCGGGAAGTACAACGTCCGCAGTCATGCGTAGTACCTGCCCCGGCTCCTTGATTCCGTAAGCTCGAGAGATTTCATCCCACCCCACTTCGTGCATCCACGCCTGTTCTTGAGCGGGTACCAGAGCCAAACGCGTTCCGCCGCCGGCTTCATGCTCAGGAGGGACAGCAATAAATGCGCCCTCCGCTTCGCGGATTTGCAGATCTGGCGCGAAGTGCCACGCGGTTTCCAATCGATGCCGCTCCCGGCCGTAAGCAAGATCACGCACCAGCCAGAAAGCACCGTGCAGATGAAAGACACAACGGCGATGAAGGACCGGATCTGGCAAACGCGAATAGCCGGTATGACTTCCGACGAACCTCGAGAACGTGGTGCCCGCAGTCCATCGTTCCGCGCTAACGCGAGGCTGAGAACTCCATGCGAAAGGTCCTTCCGGCACTGCCTGGTCGAGGCCGTCAACCCGCAACGTATTGTGTTTCCCGGTTCCGCGAAAATGTTCGCGCTCGTTATTGGTTGCTACGTAACAGAAGGTGCCGGGATCAACTAACCAGCAGCGTCCATCAAGAGAAACTGTACCGCCGAGGGCGTCGGCGTGGGCATGACCACTGTGTCCCGTACCCATGGGCCCCGCATCGATCACCATTTGCTGGGCGCAACCCTCAGAACCCGCCATGACGTAAATCCCTCCCGATTCAAGCGAGATCGGCCTTGGCGCCTGACGAGCAGACTTCGGCGTAAAGGATGACACCGCCTGCTCGCCAAAAAGCCAGAGAACCTCTTCAGTCATGGGCACCCGTGATTCGAGATCATCGCGATCAAATAAGACAGCGCCAATCGCCAGTGGATCGGTGAGGTGTTCACTGCGGTTGCGTCGTGGGTCAAACACGCGGCCGCCGTCATCGTCGCCGAAGCTGTTAGGAGGACCAGTTTGCGAAACTGCCTGCAGAACATCCAACATCCTTCCCAGAACCGCATCGAAACTCCTGGGAATCTCAATCTTATTGCGGCCAGCCAGAATTCGCACGTGCAGGAAGAAATCCAGCGCGTAGACATGGTAGTAGAGCGCTTGCTCGAAGTAGACTCCATCGCTTCCCACCTGACGTTCAGCCTCTTGTAAAACGATGCGCCAGCCAAGGCTCTGCCAGCGCGCTGCGGCGGGAATCTGCGGGCATAAGGTTCCGATGAAGAAGAGCCCCACGGCTTCACCGATCAGGTGGGTGTTCGGAGAGAAATAAGTCGACAGGTAGTTTTCGATGTGACTGCCATTCACAGCCAAAGCCTGCAATAGGTCAGCCTCAAAATCTGCGGGTACGGCGGAACTCCCAGCGAGCAGGCACCTCGCCCATAACCACGACAAGCTGCGGAAGGCTACCTCCAGACTGCTGCCCCAGTTGATGCCTAACGGGTAAGGGTTCGCCCGCTGCCAGGCGTACCATTGCGAGATGAATTCGGCTGCGTATTTTTCCTCGTGAGTGGCAGCCCAGGCCTTAGCCAATGTCATCAGGTGCTGATGCCGGTTTAGCTCCCACGTCACCTTGTGATCCCCGACGACAGAAAAATTCAGGAAAGGGACCTTAAACCAGGGTTTGAGCGGCGCCCTTTTGCCATGTACGGCATCGAGATGCCAGTCTATTTCAGCTCCGTAATCGAGATCGTCATACCCCAGCAATCGAAAGCGGTGACGGCAGATTTGGTCCGCTTCGGTAATAATTTTTTCCACCTGACCGCCCATGTGTTCGCGGAGCAACGCTGTCATACCCGGCAGTTGCTCGGGCAAGAAGAAGAACGTACCTCCATCTGACGCTTGATTGCTCCAGCTATTCAGCCTTGGGGACAGCCCCGCTCGGTACTTCACGACATCAAGCCGTTTGCGCACCCCCTGCGCCACACGAGTTTGCAGTTCATGCCAGGTCATCTTGCCAATATGAGGACGGGCTTGGCGCCAAACCGGAATCACTGGGTTAATCCTCTTCGCGCTGCATGGTGGGTTCTGGAAACGTGCACCCGGTCCGGAAGAAAACTGTCCAGGGTCCCCATTTCGTTTTTCAAGTATAGCGAGGTAATCGTGAGAATTGCGGCTGGGCGCCTGGAGTGGCCAAAACATTCTTCAACTTTTAACTTTCGCGGATCGTCAAACCTGTTAGCTTTGGGGCTTTCGAATGCCCAGTCCATGCCCTAGAAGGCCCCGCGGACATCGGTTCCCGTTACACTTCTCTCGTGAGTTCCTCCACTGCTTTGTTGGTGAGGCGGGAGCGTGAAGATTCTTTGGGTAAAACCGGGGAAACTACTTCCGCTGGATACCGGGGGAAAGCTTCGCACATACAATCTCCTGCGCCATCTCTCCGCGATCCATCACGTCACCTATCTGTCGTACTACGGCGGAGCCCGTGACCAGGGCTACGAGCAGGAAATTCTGCAGCACCTGCCAGGCACGGTAACCGCACACACTCCAACTCCCCACGCGACTGGCGTCGACCGCTACCTCGATTATGTTCGTCATCTGGCGTCGCCTATTCCCTATTCGGTCTGCAAATTCACAGCACCTCAAGTGCGGCGAATACTCGCGGATTGGATTCCGCAACGTCGTTTCGATGTTGCAGTGTCCGATTTTCTGGCCAGTACCTCGAATTTTCCCCGAGACCTTGCGACCCCCACAGCCCTCTTTCAGCACAACGTAGAATCTTTGTTGTGGAATCGAAGGGCGCGCTTCGAGGTAAATCGGCTCGATCGCTGGATCTCAAAGATTGAATACGCCAAGATGGCCCGTTATGAAGCGGCGCAAGCCCGTCGGTTTCATCATGTGCTCGCGGTTTCAGAACAAGATCGCGATGCGATGGCCGCAATGATAGCTCCCGCGCGCATCAGCGTGATTCCTACTGGCGTTGACCTCGCCAAGTACCGCTACAATCCAGAAGCGCAAGCCACGACCCCGCTCGTGGTTTTTACCGGGTCCATGGATTGGGCGCCAAACATAGATGGTGTCGAGTATTTCTGCCGGGACATCTGGCCGCGCATATTGGTGCAAGTCCCCAACGCCCGGTTTCGCATTGTAGGACGCGATCCGAACCCCCGCGTTCAAAAGCTGGCTGGCGCATCGGTCGAAGTAACCGGCACGGTGCCCTCGATTGTGCGCCACCTCGCTGAGGCCGCGGCCGTGGTTGTGCCCTTGCGCATCGGCGGAGGAACGCGCCTGAAAATCTATGAAGGCATGGCGATGGGCAAGGCCACTGTCTCCACCGTTGTGGGTGCAGAGGGACTGGACGTCCGTCATGGGCACGACATTTTGCTGGCCGACGATCCGCGGCAGTTTGCGGAATACGTCATAACACTTCTGCGCGATGAGAAGACGCGTCGCCAATACGAAGCGGCAGCGGCCGTTACCGCGCAGAAGTATGATTGGTCGGTGATTACAGAGCACTTGATAGAAGCGCTATACAGGACCGTCGGGGCCGCCTCCCATACAAGAGTGGTTTCCGAACAAGTCGCGGCCAATGTCTGAGATGTCCGACGCAGAACACGAGGCGAACAGCAAGCGAATATTTCGCGAAAGCGCTATCGCTCGCTGAAGAGCGTGCCCACGAGATTCTGGATGCAAGTATTGACAATCTTGTAGCACTCGCGCGTTCCCTCCTCGCCTGCATAATAAGGATCGTGGATCTCGAGCGGCCGACAGTCCTCGCCAGCGTACGCACCGAGCATGAAAACCTTGCTTTTTGCATGCGCGTATCGCGACAAGAGCTGGACCTGATTCTGACAGTCCATCGCAAATATCACGTCTGCCTGATCCACCATTTCAGCAGTTAACAATTTGGCGCGGTGATTTTCCAGTGAAATGCCCAACTCCCTCGCCGCTGCAACCGCCCAGGGATGCGCCGCCCGACCTGGAGCCGCATTGAGTCCAGCTGACGTAACCTTGATTTGTTTGTCTGGGACAGCGGTTAAGGCCCGATTCATCAGCGCTTCGCACATAGGACTACGCATGATGTTTCCGAAACACACGAACACGAACGAACGAGCTGTGCTCGGCAACCGGGAAGGTTTTGGATCCATCAATCCGATACCGTTCAATACTCTTATCTTCAAGTAGAGGAATCGCTCAACCCCGACGCAGCTTCGATATCGCCGCACTTCCCGTAAAACCCCATCGGGCAGCAGTTTCTTGGGGGCTGCCTTGATATTCTTTCTAACACGCTCTCGGAGGGTGACTCGAGGCTCCAGGAACCTCGCTTCCTCGGCTGGTTTATGTTTATCCACGATTTTCGAATGCGGCGCAACCTGCCACTCGATAAGAACGCGCCAGGAATCTCCTTCGCATTATACGGGGCGGGATTCTGCTAGGCTTTTCAGACGGTGCCTATGAAGAGATTTGCCCTTCGCGTTCTGCAGAGCTGCGGCATGTTCACTCTAGCCCGGACCATGTCTGCCGGGATGGCGCGGATCCTCATGTACCACAACTTTTCGGGTCCTGGGGAAACGAATACAGACGCAGTCAGTGTGAGTGCAGCTCGTATTCAGCTTGAACACCTGCGCCGCTATTTTAATGTCGTCCCGCTCACCAGCTTGGTCGACCAATTGAGATCTGGCCTGCCTCTGGAGAGTCATACCGTGGCACTGACCATCGATGATGGCCGCCGCAACTGCTACGAGTTTTTCTTTCCTCTACTTAAAGAGTTTGGGATGCCCGCAGCGTTTTTTGTAGTCAGTTCGTTCATTTGCCGTGAGGATTGGCTCTGGACGGACAAGATCTTATGGTTAAGCGAGCAGCCTCGCCTGCACAACGTCCTTACACCGCACAGAATTGACGGCTTATTCGAAACCCTCAATCAAATGCGGCCAGAACTCCGCAATACACGGGCTTGCAGTATTGCAGCGGAGATGGGCGTGTCCATCCCAAAAGAGCCTCCCCCGAAATATGCCCCATGCTCCTGGGCTGAATTACGCGAGATGGCGGACTCCGGACTAGTCGAGATCGGTTCCCACACCGTAACCCATCCGATTCTCGCCAGCCTGACGGATGAGGAATCCTGGCAAGAGCTGACCCTTTCTCGAGCCCAGATCGAAGAGGGTCTAGGCAGGAAAGTGGAGAGTTTCTGCTTTCCTAACGGAAAACCGTCCGACTACCGGCGCAATCACCTGCAGCAACTAAGAGATGCCGGCTACAACTCCGCCGTGGCAGCGCGATTTGGAATGGCCAGCAGCGGAGCCGATCCTTACGAATTGCCACGCATTGGCGTGAGCGGCAGATCCGACGCTCTCTCTTTCTTCAAATGTCTTGATGGAGCTGAGTACTATCAAGAACAACTGACAAGATCACTCGGTCGCAGATGACATGAATCGTCGAAGAAGCCTCAATGTTAACGTTGTGTTAAAAGTTAGTTGAGCCTTTAAGTTCTACGTCTAGGACAGCCCAACCTTGCTAGAATCGACTCGGTTCGGCACGAACGACTCAGGAAGCCTCCCACCAACGTGCTGACCAGAGCCAAAGCATCCGGGTCCCAGGTTCTCAACCAGATTACAGGAGCAGGCATGCCAGATCTCGACACGCGGCTTCACCTTGAGATGTTGCGCAGTTACAAAGAACAAAACACTTTCGTATACCGCGTGCGCCGAGCTGTCCGTGAAGTTGTTTCCCCGACCAGATTCTATGGTCATCAGTGGGGCGATCCAGAGATTTCCGGACCCCATGTATACATGCGAGATAAGTACGTAGTTCCGTATGTTAAGCCTGATCACGTCGCACTAGAGATTGGACCGGGCGGTGGACGTTGGACTAAGTACTTACTCGGTTTTCGCAAGCTCTATGTCGTCGACTATCATGCCGAGCTTTTGCAAGAGCTGCGCGGGCGCTTCAACCAACCTAACATGCAGTTTATCGTTAACAATGGTACGGACTTTCCTGGCGTTCCAGAAAAGTCGGTCGATTATGTGATAAGCGTCGCCTGTTTCGTCCACCTTGAGCCCCACCTGATTGCGGCGTACTTGAGGAGCATTGCCGGAATTCTCAAGCCGGAAGGCAATGTATTTCTCACTTACTCTGACAAAACGAAGGTCGGCGCCCAGATGAATTCTTCATTCACCGATAACACGCCAGCCCGTATGAACGAGATGGTGAAACACGCAGGGTTCCGCATCGTGGAGGAAGATCTAACGATACTGTGGAACAGCGGCGTCGTGCGTTTTACTCGCTGAAGATATCCGCTTTGGGGATTTTGCGTATGCGAATGCAGCCTTTTTAGGCAATCATGGCTTATTTTCCTCAGGTGGAGACGCTTGTGGATCCCACGGTGCATCCGGGGGTGAGATGGCGGATCTCCCAGTACGGGATTCTCGCCGCTCTCATTGGGTGGCTGTACTCCCCTATTCTGTTCCGCCTGGCCGTTCAATGGCACAACGATCCCAACTATTCGTATGGATTCCTTGTCCCCGCTTTCTCCATGTGCGTGCTGTGGCGTGACCGCTCCCGTTTATCGAAGGTCGTACCGCGACCTTCTGGTTCGGGTCTTTTCATCCTGATTTTAGGGATGGCCACTCTCATCGTGGGCGTGCTGGGGTCTGAGCTTTTTCTGTCCCGCTTTTCGTTGCTCCTGGTCATCGCGGGATTGGTGATCTTTTTCGGGGGCTGGCGTTGCTTTCGGATTGTCTTATTCCCCTGGGCATTTCTGCTTCTGATGATTCCAATCCCCGCGATAATACTGACTCGCATCACGTTTCCATTGCAGATTCTCGCCTCCAGCATCGCTGCGGAGATTCTCCAATTCCTAGGGGTGCCTGCCCTGCGGGAAGGCAACATTATTATTCTCCCGAATTTTGGTTTCGAGGTGGCGGAAGCTTGCAGCGGCATCCGATCGCTTTTTGCGTTGATGACCTTCGCGATCATTTACGGTTTCTTGAGTGATACGCGCACTCATATCCGGGTCGCACTGGCTTTGGCTTCGGTACCGATTGCGGTTGCAGCCAACAGCCTGCGAATTGTGATTACAGGGTTGCTGGCTCAGTACTGGAACGCGAGCAAGGCGCAGGGTTTCTTTCACGAATTCTCGGGATGGGTGGTTTTTCTACTTTCGCTTGCACTGCTTGCGGGACTACATCGGCTTCTTTGGCCCGTGGAGGTGCAGCGCAGTGTCGTTTGATTTCAGATTCGCTCTAACTGGTTTTCTGCTGGCGGGCAGCGCGCTGTTTATTCAGCGCCTCCATCAAAAAGAAATAATCCCGCCGCACCCTCCATTAGCCTACCTGCCAGTTCGATTAGGCGGATGGATTGGAACTGATGAGCCAATTCCCAGGGATACTCGGCAAGTACTCGGCGAGGGCGACTTCCTTCAGCGTGCCTATAGAGACAACTCTGGAGGTCTACCTCCGGTCGGCCTCTTCATGGCCTACTTCCCGACCCAAAGGACCGGCGACACAATTCATTCCCCGCTGAACTGTCTTCCGGGTTCTGGCTGGTTTCCCCTGCAGGCAAGCCGAATCATGCTTTCCGTTGCTGGCCATCCACCATTCCCGGTGAACCGTTATTACATCGCCAAAGGCTCCGACCGCGCGTTGGTGCTGTACTGGTACTGGGCTCACGGCCGGGGAGTAGCCAGCGAATACTTGGCCAAATTCTATCTGGTGCAGGATTCCATCCGTTTAAATCGCAGTGATGGCGCGTTGATTCGAATCATTGCACCTGTCGACAGCGGTGAAACCCTCGTCTCAGCCGAAAAAAGCCTGACTGCATTCGGCCAGCAGTTAGTCCCGCTCATTGATGACTACGTGCCACGCTGATATGCAGGCAATTTGCGTATGCAACGCGAGAAGGTGAGAGTTATGACGCGCATGATTACCAGGTTAAGGCTTTTGGTCGTTCTACCTTTACTCTTCGCCGGGTGCTCCCGTGACCCGAATGTGAGAAAGCAGAAGTATCTGGAGAGTGGGGAACGGTATTTCGCCAAGGCAGAATACCCAGCGGCATCAATTCAGTTTAGAAATGCGCTTCAAGTAGATCCGCAATTTTCCGCCGCCCACTATCAATTGGCCCGGACCTATCTAAAGGTGCGGGAATGGGATAACGCGTTCCAGGAGCTTCAACGCACGATCGAATTGGAGCCACAGAACTTCCCGGCTCGACTGGATTTAGCAAATCTGTTACTGGCTGCGGCTCAACTGAAACCGGCGCAGGAACAACTCGATTTGCTGCTGACTCGCCAGCCCGATAACGCGGACGTCGATTTTGGTGCAGACGTCCATTTGGCCGAAGGCAATCTACTGGCAGCCGAGCGGCAACTCCCGGATGCGATTAAGGAGATTCAGCGGGCAATTTCCGCGGATCCGCAGCGTGCGGATTCTTATCTTGGTTTGGCGGAACTTCAGCTCAGAAATAATCAACCCGATGCTGCCGAGGCCAACTTCAAGAAGTCGGCCGAGCTTTCTCCGAAAGCAATCAACGCTCAGTTAGCGTTAGGTGGCTATTACCAGTCGCGTCAGCGCTTCACTGAAGCCGAACAGCAGTTCGTTCATGCCAGTGAAGTTGATCGTCAGGATCCTAATCCCCGCATCGCCCTTGCTCGTTTGTATCTGGCGGAAGGCAAGAAGAAAGACGCGGAGGAATTCCTGCGGAGAAGTAAGTCAGACTTCTCGGACAACTCCGTGGGATACCGGCTGTTGGGCGACTTTTATTTCGCCGCCGGTAATCTCGATGACGCACTCGCAGAATACAGTGAGCTTTCCCGCGAGCATCCTAAAGATCCGGTGGTGACGAACAACTACGTTCAGATTCTCATCCTGAAAAACCGCCTGGATGAGGCCCGCAAGCTGAACGACGGTGCGCTCAGGTCGAGCCCGGGCGATGTCGACGCTCTGATCGAGCGCGGCCAGATCCAGACGGCTGAAGGGCATCTTAACGATGCCGTCGAGACGCTGCAAACCGCGATCAAGAACGATCCGAACAACGGCCTTGCATACTACCATCTCGGAATCGCGTTCGACCGGCTGAAGAATCCAGGGCTGGCTGAGAAGGCATGGCAAGATGCGGTTCGTCACCGTGCTGATTTAGTGGTAGCGCACCGCGCCCTTCTCCTTGTCGCTCTGCGTAACGGTGACATGGCTGAATTGGAACGCCGTTCCACCGAGGTCATCGAACTCCAACCGACCGCGCCTGACGGATACGCCATGCGTGCCCTTTCCCGTATCCGGCGTGAGCAGCTTTCTCAAGCCGAGCCGGACGTCCAAAAAGCGATCTCGGTCGCGCCCGAGAATCCAATCGGCTACTTGCAAACGGGAAACCTCATGCTTGCGCGCAAGAATTATCACGCGGCTGAGGAAGCTTTCCGCCAGGCACTGGGCCGCGATGGCAGATCACCGGATGCGCTCTCGGGGCTGATGAATACCTACTTCGCGGAGAGGCAACCAGCTAACGCTCTCCGCGCAGCTCAGGCCCAGATCGCCAAAGTCCCCGGCAGCAGCGCATTTTACGACTTGCTGGGGACTGCTCTCTTTGATCACAAGCGGAATCAACAGGATTTAAGTGACGCCGAGGCGGCTTTGGAGAAATCCGTTCAACTCGATGACCATAACGTCGACGCATGGCTGAAGCTCATCGAGGTGCAGGCCGTTCGGGACTCTGCGGAGCAAGCATTGGCTAGTTGTCGGCACGCTCTTGAGACAAACCCGGACAGCACCGGCGTCTACTTGCTAACGGGGGAACTGCACAATTCGAGACTAGAGTGGGACCAAGCCAAACAGGCCTTCCAAAAGGCTCTCGCCCTCAGTCCCGAAGATCCTGCGGCTTCGAACGATCTCGCTTACGTGATGTTGCAGACCGGTGAAAACCCGGATCTCGCGATCCCGCTGGCCGAGACGGCGCGGCGTGGAATGCCGGATTCTCCCCAGGCTGCCGACACGATGGGATGGGCGTTGTACCAGAAAGGAGCATACAGTTCGGCTATCCATCAGTTTCACGAGGCACTGAAACTGGCTGAGAAGGCGAAGTCTCCCGACAACCCAACCGTGCACTATCACTTGGGACTTGCCTACGAGAGGTCCGGTCAACTGGCCTTGGCCCGGCAGCAATTGCAACAGGTACTTAAGATCAATCCGGATTATGTCCTCGCCGACGATGTGAGAAAACACCTTTCACAATTACGCGGCTAGACCGCCAATTGGGAAACCTTTCCGAGCGGGCCAGCTTCCATCATGCCCAAAGTTTTCCACAGCTCCCTGGGGTACACCCCCGAATTTAACCTTCCATTAATCTTCCTGTCATCATTGCGTGACCCGCAGCGCTTAGAGTGTCGAACGTAAGCTGTATCGGCCTGCAAGCATTGAGATTTCCGGGAGCTGAGGAAATGAAACTCATGAGAAGCTTGGTGCTGGCGCTCTTTGCCGTGTGTGCGCTTTGCGCACTCTCGGCGGCGCAGGTGATATTTACGAACAATGACGGCATGCTCACGTCGACGGGAACGACGAGCGGCACTCTAAGTCTGTCGGGATCCACGCTGACCGCCATTTCGGGTCTGGGTCCCTATGTTGCTAATGATTCGGTCACGGTTCCGTCGAGCATCGGATCGTTCGCTTTCACGACTGGCTCAATGAACGGAAGCAGCAACATCCTGACGGGGGCTACGTTCGGAGCGGGCGGAATCATTACCTTCACGTACACAAACGGCGTAGTCTTCACCGGGAGCTTTGTGGTTGGTACTACGCCAGGAGTTGCTGCCTCGTGGACCCTGATTGCTCCGAACACCTGGGTATTTAGCGGAACGGTGGACGGGACGCTGAAAGTGCCAGGATACAATCCAGTTACGATTATGGGCGCGACCGTGCAGTTGACAACTTTTGACAAGGCTCCGACTGCGGAGGGCGGCGGGTACAAGTTCACTGATAGCGGTGGTACTACTAACTTCGGCACCGAACCGCATCTGACGCCGACGCCGCCTCCCGTCCCCGAGCCAGGGACGTTGACGCTCCTGGGGAGTGGACTGTTGGGCCTGGGCGTCTTTGCCCGAAGATTGATAGTCAAATCCTAAGGCTGAGATTCGGGAATAGCAGGTTGATGTAGATTGACGAACTGATTCGACCGAGATGTTTTGACGACGAGGGGGGCCGGTTTTCAATCGGCCCCATCTGTCTTTGAAGGCGTGTCGTGACAGCACCCTCCTGTAGCAGAGTCTCGCCCCGCGTCCTATTGCGAGCGATGCCCTACCGGGCTACTCCGCTTGCTCTAATCCTATTGATGCACGACCAAGTGCCGTAATTCGGTTGATCTGTGGGAAACGTCGTGATAGCTTCAGTTTTTCCGGGAGGGCAAATGCGAAAATCTTTGTGGACTATCCTCACCATGCTATTGGTGGCCATCGGCGCGTGCAGTGCGCGCGCGGATTCGCCAGGATTGAACATCGTCAGGCTCCAGTGTACAGGCCCTTGCGTGACCTTGCTGGCCGCGCCTGACGTCTCATTCCCTGCGCCTGCCGCTGAAGCAACTTCGGGTGGATACGATTTCAGTTCGCCTTTCGCTGCGGGCTCGGCGCCTGCGAATCAAAATGTATTGGAAGCAAGGAGCGTCAGCGTACCATCGACCGCCCTTGCCGCAGACGGGCAGACGCTCACCGCGGACTGTAAACCCAAACCCTGTCCTACGATTACTCCCGTTCCCGAGCCAGGTTCGGGCGTTCTGGCGCTGTCCGGAATCGGATTAGTCTTTCTGATGGGGAGCTGCCGCCGTACCTTGACCGGCACTCGATTCTGGCGATTCACCGCTTGAATCGCAACTAGGATGCGGCTTTTCCTCGAAGCAGTTTGAATGGCCTTGTCTGCGTCGTTCTTCCGTTCGGCGGTGCACATGCGACGCAAGTACAACTCTCGCCCGGGGTAGGCCAAACCGCGACCGCGTCGAAACGATAGCCGATTCCGCGAACCGTCTTCAGATATGTCGGACTGGCTAAATCAGGTTCAATCTTTTCGCGCACTCTACGAATGCAGGCGTCTACGCTCCGCGGAGTGACGAACTGCATTTCCCCCCACACGGCATCGAGCAGCACATCGCGAGTGAACGCATGTCCCCGGTGCCGGGCAAGATAATCCACCAGGCGGAACTCCAGCGTTGTGGTCACGACATCGCTGCCACGCACGGAAAGCTTCATCGCACTGTGGTCAATAACAATATCCGCCGGCCCGACTGGGAACGGGCGTACCGCACGCCGTAATGCTGCTTGCACCCGGGCCATCAATTCGCGGGGACTGAACGGCTTGGCAAGAATGTTGTCTGCTCCTGCTTCCAATGCGGCACAACTCTGTTCTTCGCTGGTTCCCGCAGTCAAAAGAATCACAGGAGTGCTGGCTTGGATAGGGTTTCGTCGAATCCGTCTACACAGGTCCAGTCCGCTGCCGTCCGGTAAGGTCGCAGAGAGCAGCAGCAATGAAGGCCGGCTGTCCAGCGCATCCTCAATGCCAACCACGCTCGAGAAGGTGCGGACGGTGTAACCCGCCTCTTCCAAACAATGCCGTGCCAGCCGGCACACATCGGACTCGCCATCCATTACAAGAATCAACTCAGTCATGTCAAGCGCCCTGTGGCTCCTCAAGAAACCGCAAGTTCACAGCAGAGAAACGGAAGGTGCCCCAACCAACCTCTGAATCGAAGTGCTGCGATCGACCGCCACGCCCTGAGTTCTGCAAACCAAAGCATCGCATCGCGCTGCGCTACCGATGTCAAACCGTCGTCCGGTCTCAACCCGTCCAGTAGCAACGATGCGCAATCCCTTCTATTTTGGTGCCCCAGTCTAGCGTGGGTTCGATTACGCATCCGTGACGAACAAATGAATACTCGATGAAATTATGTCGGCACTTCCGTGAAACTGTGGAAAACTGCTCCAGGCCTTGGGCGAGGCGATCCCATGGAGCCGCAGGAAATCATTTCGAGGCGGAAATGATTGATAGACCTTGGACAATTGCGGAGCCACGCAACTATTCGCCTACCCATTCTCAATTCATAAAGAATTTATTTTTGTGTCACACGACTGTGTCGCGGCTAGGTTAGGTTTTACCACGTTATCTTCTGAGGGCCGATCAAGGGAGCAGTCTATCTCCGGGACTGGTTGGCGTGTCGTATAGGAATCTTCGCGATTGGCTCAAGCCTTTTGGATTAAGTCGATCTTTAGAAAGACAGTGTGAGACTGGTGGCCGTTTTCGCCGAACCCGAGGGGCTTAGGCTGGAGCGCCAGGCACTGACCTAGACGGGTCTCCGCATGACCGGCACTCGTACCTTCAGTTCAGCTATCTCCAGCTCCTTCGCTCTGTTTACCGCGATTCTCACGGTCCTGAGTGCATTCGCCGCCTCGGCTCAGCAAACTGGCTCGACACAGCCGTCCGCTCACCAGGCTCAGTCGCAACACCCGTTGACGGGTCATGTGCGGAATGTCACTTTAAATGGGCGAGCGCCGCTCGTCGGGCGCCTGCCCGCTACCCAGTCCATGCATCTTGTCCTTGTGCTGCCGCTCCGGAACCAGGATGCGTTGAACAGCTTACTCAAGACTCTCTACGAGCCCTCCGCTGCGTCTTACCGCTGGTTTCTCACGGTGGGGGAGTTCACTGCGTTGTTTGGCCCCAGCCAGAAGGACTATGACGAAGTGATTCGTTTCGCCAAGGCGTCTGGGATGGTTGTGGTCGGCGCCTCTCGCAATCGGATGAACGTGGATGTGACTGGATCGGTGGCAAATATTGAAGAAGCTTTTCACCTGATCATCGGCGTCTACCAACACCCCACCGAAAACCGCACGTTCTACGCACCCGATCGAGAGCCTACTTTGGACCTGCCTTTCCGTTTGTGGCACATTGCGGGCCTGGATGATTATTCGGTGCCGCGCCCCCTCTTCCGGCGCGCAGGTTTCCGCGCAAATCCTGATGCCACGACTGGCTCCGGTCCGGATGCTTCTTTTCTCGGCAGCGACATGAGGGCGGCATACTACGAAGGAACCGCTCTGACTGGCGCTGGTCAGTCACTCGGGTTAATGGAGTTTTACGGCACTGACTTAGCCGACCTGGACACATACTTCGAGGACATCGGACAAACCAATAATGTCCCCATCACACTCTTGTCCACGGACGGGACCAGCACGAACTGCCTTGCATCCGCGGGCTGTGATGACACCGAACAGACGGTAGACATGACTCAGGCAATCAGTATGGCTCCGGGCTTGTCCAGCTTGGTGATGTACGTGGGATCGACCGATTCAGCCATCCTTAACGCCATGGCGACGGCCAGTCCGCTTAACGCCCAATTGAGCTCTTCGTGGACGTGGAGCCCGGCCGATCCCTTGACGGACAACCCGTACTTCGAAGAGTTCGCAGCACAGGGCCAGACTTTCTTTCAAGCCGCAGGTGACAATGGAGCGTGGAACCCGTCTTCTGAGATTTTTCCGGCCGATGATGTGTACGTGACGTCAGTCGGCGGGACGGATTTAGAAACCAATGGTGCGGCCGGCCCTTGGAGTTCGGAAACCGCCTGGGCCGACGGTGGCGGCGGCATTTCCCCGGGCGAGTTCCCGATTCCCTCCTGGCAGACGGCCGCGGCCAGCGGCTGCTCAAGCTGCTCCACGACTTATCGCAACAGCCCGGACATTTCAGCAAACGCGAATTACACCTTTTACGTCTGCGCCGACCAGACTGCCTGCACCGCCAATCTCTATGGCGGTGCCAGCTTTGCCGCACCCATGTGGGCCGGCTACCTGGCTCTCGCCAACGAACAGGCCGTCGCGAATGGCAACAATACGGTTGGGTTCCTCAATCCGAGTCTCTATACGATTGGTCTGGGCTCGAGCTATGACAGTGATTTCCACGATATCACCAGTGGCAGCAATGGCTATTCCGCGGCCACCGGCTACGATTTGGCGACGGGCTGGGGCAGCCCGAGCGGGTCTGGGCTGATCAACGCACTTGCGGGAAGCTCGACCCCGACTATCACCTCGATAGTTTCATCCTTGAATCCTGCCGTCGTTGGGCAGTCCATCGCGTTGACGGCTACGGTGACTCCCCAGTCCGGCAGCGGAACGCCCACCGGCACAGTCACCTTCGAATTCGGTTACGGAGGAGTCATTGGCACGGCTCCTCTAAGCGGCGGACAAGCGAACCTCAGCGTAACCCTTGACGTAGCAAGCACAAAATCCGTCGTCGCGGTCTATTCCGGCGATGCAAATTTAGCGGCTAGCACTTCGCATGTTCTGAGTCTTGTGGTGAACCAGGCCGCCACAATGACGTCGCTTTCTTCGCTGCCAAATCCATCTATCATCGCGCAGTCCGTCACGCTGATGGCAACCGTGACGCCGCAATCCGGCGGCGCACCCACTGGCACTGTCACCTTCAAGTTCGGATACGGAGGAGTCATTGGAATGGCAACCCTCAGCGGCGGACAGGCGAGTCTCGTCACCACATTCGCGAACCCCGGGACGAAATCTATCATCGCGGAGTATTCCGGCGATGGGAATTTTCTCAGCAGCACTTCCTCCACAACGTCTCAGGTCGTAACTGTCCCGACGACTACGTCGATCGCTGCATCGCCCAATCCGTCCGCTGTCGGGCAGCCCGTCACGTTGAAAGCAATCATCACTCCCCAGTCCGGCGGAGGGACACCCACCGGCACCGTCACCTTCGAATTTGGTTACGGAGGAATCATTGGCATAGCCACCCTCAGCGGCGGACAGGCGAGCCTTAGCAACACGTTCGATGCAGCGGGCACAAAATCCATCATCGCGGTGTATTCCGGCGATTCAAATTTCGTCGGCAGCACTTCCCCCACGACGAGTCAGATCGTAACTCCTCTAGTCTCGACTACTACATCGATCGTTTCATCTCCGAATCCATCCGCTGTGGGTCAGGCAGTCACGTTGACTGCGAATGTGACCCCGCAGTCCGGCGGCGGGATACCTACTGGCACCGTCACCTTCGAGTTTGGTTACGGAGGAATCATTGGCACGGCCACCCTCAGCGGCGGACAGGCGAGCCTGGGCGACACGTTCAATGTCGCAAGCACGAAATCCATTATCGCGGTCTACTCCGGCGACACGAATTTTGCGCCGAGCACTTCATCAATACTCAGCCAGGTGGTTGGGAACTAGTGGTGGGGAACTAAGGCAGCGCGGGTTTTACCCCGAATTGAGTTCTTGGTCCACGAGACCTCCTTCATGGCTCCCTAATCTCGGGACAGCTTCCTTCCCATGTGATCGGCATTTCGTCCGTAAGTGATTGAAAGAGCTAACTCTGTATCAAGGATCGAGCGAGGCAACGGTAGTTCCGAGAGTCGGAACGGGCCCTGAGCCTGAATTCGGCTCCGGCTGAAGAATTAGCACTGCTTTAACAATCACAATGTGACGGCGGCTCTACAATACGACAGTCTGCATGGGACACGCGGCTCTTTCGAAGAGAATTTGAAAGGTTTGCTGCCGCGAACATCTTGGTTCCCTGCTCCCGCCATACGCATATGAGAAAGCTGGCGCTCGCGACAGTGTTGTTGGCACTGACTGTGGTTGGGGCATGGACACAGGACGACCACGCGACTCCGAACAGTGCGGGCGAGAACAGCAGTACCGTGGGTACGGCGCCGAACGACCAGAAAGTGTCGGTGGCGATGTCAACCGTATCGGCTTTGCCAGGATACGTGATCGGCCTCGATGACGTGCTTCACATTGCGGTGTGGAAGGAGCCTGATCTAACCACCACGCTGCCAGTCCGGTCGGATGGCATGATCTCGCTGCCCTTGCTGAATGACGTACAGGCGGCGGGGCTTACACCGATGCAACTAGCCGCGTTGCTTAGCCAGAAATTGAAAAAATACGTGGCTTCGCCCAACGTCACCGTGGTCGTGACTCAGGCAAATTCGCGTCGAATCTATGTCTTCGGAGAGGTTTCGCATACTGGACCCATCGCACTGCTGCATGACATGACGGTAATGCAGGCCCTGTCGACAGTAGGATTCACTCAGTTTGCCAATACCAAGCGGATTTATATTTTGCGCATGGAGAACGGCCAGGAAAAGAAGATTCCCTTCAATTACAAACAAGCCATAAAGGGTGATGCGGCGGCGCTGAATGTGCTCCTGCAGCCGGGGGACATGATCGTCGTGCCCTGAGATCGGGTCGCAACAGCCCGGACACCGGCACGGGATTGACGAAGTTGCAGTCACCGCCAGCTGGCGGGAACGGAAACGGACATGATCGCGAATCGAGCATTGGAGCTGGATGACTACCTGGCGATGTTGCGCCGGCGTCTGAAGCTGATCCTCATTCCGGCGCTCTTGGCCCTCTTGGCCGGTTTCCTTATTTCCTTTGCCTTTTCTCCCAGGTACACGTCCAGGTCTCTCGTGTTGGTAGAACGGCAAACCGTTCCTGCCGGTTACGTGAGGCCCATCGTCACCGCCAGTGTGCGCGATCGAGTGATAACCCTCCAGCAACAGGTGCTCAGCCGTAACCAGCTACAGGCGCTGGTCAACCGCTTGGGTTTGGCGAGGAAAGGCGAGAACGCGGATGAGGTTATCGCCAAAATCCAGAACAATGTTTCTATCGCCGAGGCGGACCCCCTCGGCTCGTCATCCTCTGGCCCCGCGATGAGGAGTGGCGATGCCCCCGGCTTCTATATAAGCTTCACCGCTGATAACCTGAGCGACGCGCAACAGATTTGCCGCGAACTTACCTCCATGTTACTGGCGGAGAATCTAAAGAGCCGCGAACAAGTCGCGGAAAGCACCACGGGTTTTCTCTCGCGGCAATTGAGTGAGGCCAAGAATAATCTTGATGAGCAGGACAGGAAGTTTGCCGCGTTCAAGGCCCAATACATGGGCCAGTTGCCGGGCGACGTGGACAGTAATCTGAAGATCTTAGGTGGATTGAATTCCCAGTTCGACGCCGACACCCAGACGCTGAACCGCGTGCAGCAGGACAAGTCCTACGCCGAGTCGCTTCTGGCGCAGCGACTCGCTGCCTGGAAGTCTTCCCAGACTTTCCTCACTTCCGAGACCATTGAACAGCGCTTGGCAGCCTTGCAGACGCAGCTCGTTGCGATGCAAACGCAATACACGGACGACCATCCCGAACTAATCAAACTGAAACGTGACATCGCTGCGCTGGAAACCAAGCAAAAAGAACTCACCGCGCTCTCGGATGAGAAGGCCGCCAGCGACGACAACGCCGGAGTCGACGTGCACATCAAAGAACCGCCGGAAATCCGGGGATTGCGTCAACAGATCCACCAGAGCGACGGAGTCATCGCAAGAGTTACGCGAGAACAAAAACAGCTGCAGGAGACGATAAATAAATATCAAAGCCGCCTCACGCTCAGCCCAAAAGTCGAAGAAGAGTACAAACAATTGACTCGCGACAATGAGGCCGCGCACGAAATGTATAACAGCCTGCTGCTCAACAGGAACCAATCCGAGATACAAACGGATCTGGAACACGAGCGACAGGGGGAAACCATGCGAATGATTGATGACGCGAACCTGCCTGTCTCCCCCAGCTTTCCCATTCGCTGGAGATTCGCGGCCTACGGGCTTGGAGCCGGTCTGGCATTCGGCCTCAGTATCGCGATGTGGCTGGAATTCCGCGATAAAGCAGTCCGCGATGAAGCCGACGTGCTGGCGGGTCTGGACTTGCCGACGCTAAGTTCGATCCCGTGGGTCGGTCCGGTGGCAATCGCGCGAAATAACGGGTTTCGGGGTCGGGTCAGAGCTCTCCTGGGTCAGAAAAGAACTGCCGAGGTCTAACGCAGTATGTATAAAGAATTCTTTGCGCTTCGAGCGAACCCGTTCAATGGAAGCCCGGACCCGCGCTACTTGTTTTTAACCAAGCACGCCGAGGAAGCCTTGGCCTGCCTGACCTATGGCATTGATGGCCGTAAAGGTTTCGTTTTGCTTACCGGAGAAGTCGGAACCGGCAAAACGACCTTGGTTAATAAGGTATTGGAAGGGTTACGCCACAAGCAGATAGCTACGGCGTTCATATTCAATCCGCGCCTGAGCGTTTCGCAATTTCTAAACTACATGATGGCGGATTTTGGACTGCCCTGTGAATCCAGATCGAAGGGCGTGATTCTCAGACACCTCAATAATTGGCTTCTGGATCGTTACCGCGCCGGCGAGACGGCAGTCCTCATCGTAGACGAGGCGCAAAACCTCTCCGATGACTTGCTGGAAGAGATTCGGCTGCTTACTAATTTGGAGACTTTCACCGAGAAGCTACTGCAGGTTGTTCTCGTCGGCCAGCCGGAACTCGAGAAGAAGCTCAAGCAGCCGAATTTGCGCCAGTTGCGGCAGCGCCTAACCATGCGGGCGAAGACCTACCCGCTCGGTTCGGAGGAAACCGAGGCCTACGTGGCCGAGCGGTTGCGCATAGCTGGTTCGAGTAAACCCATCTTCGAATCCGCTGCAGTCGCGGGAATTCACCATTTCTCCCGGGGAATTCCGCGCCTGGTAAACCTGCTCTGCGAGCACTGCTTGATCCATGCCTTCGCCGACGAACAGAAGACGGTTTCCGTTGACATTGTCGGAGCAGTAGCCCGCGATTTTGATCTGGAAGACAAAGGCGCTTCCAATCCCTCGATTGCAGAACGGGAGACGACCGGGTACCTGGATAAGCTCGACATGGTAGAAACCCTGAAAAACTTTCGGGATTCGGCCAGCAAATAACTGGATTTAGATCAAGGCCAAGCGAAGGCAATCATTCATGAGCCGAATTCACGATGCGCTGAAGAGAGCCCAACAAGACCGGTCTATTTATGAGGGAATCGGCGTAGAAGACGTCGAAGCGCCGGTGGCGATGCCGGCGACCGGACCGATTCCGGTGACCCCGGCCTCAGATGCTGTCCGCTCTCACACACTGCCGCCCGTCTCTCCTGCTTCAGAGCCCATCGCAGTCGAGACACTGCTGGCAAGTTGTCCCCCGACTACTTGGCTGCCGGACACGAAGACCATGCTTTTCTTCGATACCGAGGAACATGTGCACGGAGCCGAACAATTCCGCACATTGCGGTCCCAGCTCTACCAGTTCCGCGAAAGGCAGCCGCTGCGAAAAATCCTGGTCGCCAGTTCTGTCCCCAGAGAAGGGAGATCTTTCGTCGCTGCAAACCTTGCGCAAGTGATGGCGCGCCAGCCCGGTTGTCGGGCGCTGCTGATCGATGCCGATCTGCGCAACCCGCGTTTGCATTTAGCCCTCGGAACTTCCCCCTCTCCAGGTCTTTCAGAATACCTTCTCAGCGAAACGGAAGAACTCGGGATCATCCAGAACGGCCAGATGAAAAATCTCTTCTTCGTTGCCTCGGGACGGCCAGTCTCGGGCCAGACCGAAATCGTCTCCAATGGCCGTTTGAAACTTCTGCTCGATCGCCTGGAACCGCTGTTCGATTGGATCATCATCGACTCGCCCGCGGCAATCCCGGTTTCTGATGCGGGCCTGATCGCCAATTTCTGTGACGGAGTGCTGATGGTTGTGCGCTCTAATTCGACTCCCTTCGACATCGTGCGCAAGGCTCAGCAAAAATTCAACGACGAGCGTGTTCTGGGAGTGGTCCTGAACGGAATCCCGTCAGAAATAGATCCTCAGACCCAGCACTACTTCCGTACCTCCGGACCCCTGTCCGGTCAGAAGGAAGCCCAGGGGTAAGCACAATGAGATTCGTCTTCTGGGCGGCCGCTGGGATCATCGTCTATACCTATCTCGGCTACGCTGCCTTGCTCTGGGTGCGCAGTCGTTGGCGTCCCCGGCCAGTGAAATCCGGGCCCTGCCTTCCTTCCATTTCGATCGTGCTGGTCGTGCGTAACGAGGCCACCTGCATCGAACGCAAGCTGAAAAACCTTATGGAGCTGAATTACCCTCCGGACCGGGCAGAGATTCTGGTGGCTTCTGATGGCTCGACGGATGGCACGAACCACATCCTGTCAGAATTCGCCGGTGATTCTCGCGCGCGAGTTATTCTGAGCGCGGAATCAAGGGGAAAAGCGGCTGGGCTGAACGATGCGATCAAGGCTGCAAGTGGGGAAATCGTGGTCTTCACCGACGCCCGCCAGAGAATCGAGACGGATGCAGTACGCGTGCTGCTGGAAAACTTCGCAGACCCTGAAGTCGGCTGCGCGAGCGGAGAGTTGATCCTGGGCAACCCCGATTCCGGGGAGCCCGCCCGCGGCATGGGATTGTATTGGAAAATCGAGAAGATGATTCGCCAGATGGAATCGGACTCAGGATCGGTAGTGGGCGCAACCGGTGCCCTCTATGCTGTGCGGCGCAGCCTGCTGGTGCCAATTCCGCCGGAAACAATTTTGGATGACGTCTTCATTCCCATGCGTGTGCTGCGGCAGGGTTTCAGGGTCGTGTTCGATCCGCAGGCGCGGGTCTGGGATCTGCCGGACTTGGGAACAAACAAAGAGTTTGCTCGGAAAGTGAGGACGCTGACCGGTAATTACCAGTTGTTGCAACTGGAGCCTTGGATATTAAGTAGCACCAATCCAATATGGTTTTCTTTCGTGAGCCATAAGTTACTCCGGCTGGTCATCCCCTTTGCTTTATGTGCTGCCCTGGTCGCGTCATCCTTTCTTCCCGGGCCGATTTACCGTATCGCGTTGGTTCTGCAAATAGCCTTCTATGCTTTGAGCGCCTGGGCACTGGTTCGGCTGAAGCACAATCCGTTGGCCAGAATCGCCGACGCGGCTTTTACCTTCGTCCTGCTCAACACGGCCGCGGTCGTGGCGTTTGCCAATTTTGTTGCCGGCCGGAAGGCAGCCTGGGTGCGTTGACAGCTCCACCAATCTTCGATTCGTAAAGAATTCAGTTTTGCGTTGCACAACTTGCCGGAGGCAGACTTCACCCCAATGGCAGATGGACGCCCTTAGTCCAAGCGTCCGCTGTCGGGCGATGGCTAAAATGTCCACGGACTATCTTCAAAAGATCCCCCGCCGCGCAACCGGTCGGCCCACCCCGGACAGAACCACGCTCGCGGGCATTCGTGATGATCTTGTACATCTTTTATCCATCTCATGGGCCGACATCGGATGGCATCTGCGTCAAGCCGATTCGCGCGCAGAACTCCGGCATGCTTTTGAACCCTTGCGCCGCAAGAACAATAATCCTCTGATTGAGCGTTTTCTAAGAACCACTGCAATGGCTACAACCGGCAAAGAGTTACGCTTAACCAGAAAAGCTTTGGGAAAGGCGATAAAGCGCAGACACGAGGCGCAAGCCAACTGCGCCGATCCAGTGAAGCCTCCCAAACCTCGACCAAGACAACTGGAAGTCAGGAAGGAACTGCGTTCAGCGGAAAAACTCGAGCAGACGCTTGAGAAACAATTGGCCGAACAAGAGGTGGGATTCGCTCAGGACCAGCTCATCCGAATCCTCGGAGAAGGACGGTGTGCATGCAACCCGTTAAGATTGGCTAACGCGATGGCTGGTCTTCTATTGCTTACCGCCCGGGTATCGTATGACCGGTGCTCCAAAATAAAGTGCACTGTCTGGCCTAATTTAGACTTCCAGGTGTTCGAGAAAATCGAGTCGATCTGGAATTCACGTCACCGCTATCACCATCTGTCTATCGTCGAGTTGTATCAGCAGGAGATCAAGAAACTGCCAAGGACGATGAGAGGAACCAATTCCGAAAACTATCTGCGAACGCGTCTCGCCGAACACTTCGGATGTCTAAAGGTGGCCATCGAGAAAAGTCTGGAATCAGGCGTCGATTCCGAGCAGATACCGTTCCTGATCGCCTCATATTTTAATAAGCACCGCGAAACGACAGCCGTAGTGCGCGCGCCGCTGCTGAAAGAACGGATTCACCAGAATAACTTCGTAACGTAATTCCCGATCAGATCTTGACGATCTCCGCTCTTTTTCTCACTCCCTCCGCAAACCCCTGATCCTTAATCGATGCCAGATTGATCTCCACATTAGCCAGCGCCCCGGTAATCGCCGCCCTCGCCAAAGCCAGCGCCGTAGTCAAATCCGACTTCATATTAGGATTGCTGATGGCAAAAAGTCCCTCGGTGATCTGCGCCACTTCATGCGCCTTCTCCGCCACGCCGAGCGGAACCCCGGTAGCCAGCTTCAAACTCGCATCGATCAGTGCGTCAGCATTCCCCGGATCGATCTTCGCCTGCTTATAAGCCTTCATCACCGCATCGTAAGACTCCGCGTCCGCATCGATGGCAGCCTTCAACTCCTCTCGCAGCGCGCCCATCCGCCCAATCGCCGCACTCAGATGCGCCTCATATTGCAGATACGCCTTCTTCCCTCGCGACATCGAGGCCACCATCCCCGCCAGCCCCGCCGCCATCGCGCCCGCCGCCGCCGCCGCACTTCCACCGCCGGGAGTAGCCGTAGGAGCAGCCAGTTGCTCGATAAACGGCTCAACTCCAGCCCGCAATCCTCCCACCGCCGCCTTCCCACTCATCACTGCAGCCAGCCGGTTTTCCAAAATCAAAGACGAATCAAAATTCTCCACCTGCAGAAACCACTCCGCGACCTGCTCCAGCGCCTTCTTCGGAATCAGTCCCACGATCTCGCTCGACACCGGAGTCACTCCATACCGCGCTGCCTCGCGCTTCACCATTTCAAACACGCGATGCACCGGCGTCTGCTCAAAATCCGTCAGATTCATCGAGACCTGCGCCAATCCCCGCACCAGAAATCCCGCGCCCTTCACAAACCGCATCCCGCCGCTCGAAAACCGCACCGCTTTCGCCACTTTCTTCGCGATCTCAACATCCGGCGTGTTCAGAAACACGTTGTAGGCAATCAGAAACTTCCGCGCTCCCACCACGGTCGCGCCCGCCGTAGGATGCACCCGCGCCTCGCCGAAATCCGGCCTCCGCGACGCATTCGTCGCAATCTCCGCCCGTATCCCTTCAAACTGTCCGCGCCGGATGTTCTCCAGATTCTGCCGATCCGGTGTCGCCGCCGCCGCCTCGTACAAATAAACCGGAATCTGATACCGCTTCCATATCTCCGCCCCCACATGCCGCGCCATCGCCACGCAATCTTCAATCGTCACGCCCTCAATCGGGATGAACGGCACCACATCAGCCGCCCCCATCCGCGGATGCGCGCCCTTATGCGAATTCAGATCGATGAGCTCAGCGGCTTTCCCCACCCCGCGAATCGCAGCTTCCTGGATGGCCTCCCGCGCGCCCACCAGCGTAATCACGCACCGGTTGTGATCCGCGTCCATCTCGCGATCCAGCAGGTAGACGCCATCCACCTTCATGGCGTCAACAATGGCATCAACTTTGGATTTATCACGGCCTTCAGAGAAATTAGGAACGCACTCAACAAGCGTAGACATAAGTCAGAAGAATATCGGGATTACAACCAAGTTGTCATCCTGAGCGAAGACAGGCGCTCCACAGAACCTTTTGTCATTCCGAACCGGGCTGCAACCCCAACTTTTGTCATTCCGAACCGGGCTGAAAGCCCGGTGAGGAACCTGCTTTTAAGACAGCGCCCCAAAAGCTCGCCTCCCTGCTACAGCGGCACCGCTACCGCCCACTCCAGAACCTCCCCACCCCCACCCGAACCTGCACCGTATTCAGCCCCGGATTCGGCGTCGCCAGCCCCGCATTCGAGATATGCAAATACCGCAACTCCACGCTCCAGTTATATTTCGGACCCAGCACATGCGTCCCCAGCGCTGCCGCCGAAGTAAAGTTAACCGTGTTCGTATAAGTCGGCACGTTGTGATCGCTGAACAGCGTCCCGCCGCTCAGTTCGAGGTAAGGCGAGAGCCGCCCCCGCCGCTCGAAATTCCACTTCAATCCAAGCGGATTGAACCCCACTCCATAGGCCGTATTCGCCGGCTGAACAATCAGATACGCGGGCTCCGCATCCACCGCATACTCAAATCGTCCCCGCAAAAAGCCCGGCAGATGCGGTCCAGTAATCACCCACCCGTAGCGTAGCCCCACATCAAAGATTCCGGTCCGCGAAGTTCCACCAGGCACCGAATGCCCGCCCCCAGCCCAGATCTGCACTTCATGCCCATCTTCTTCCGGACCAGGCTCTCCCTGCCCGAAGCTCAGACTCGCAGCCGCGATCACAAAAGAGAATCCCAGGAAAGCAGAAACCAGGAAGCCCCAACCATGCCGATTCGTAAGGCCCATGGTCTAGGAGGGTGCCTCACTCGCGCGCTTTTTGCAACCCCGCGCCGCCCGCAAAAACCGGAAATGCTCAGCCGCTTCCTTATTAATGATTCCGAATGTCCTGTGAAGATCCGGCAAGTTCCTCAGGCGTATAATCCGCCAAATCGGACGCCTCGAATAGATCCAGCACAGAAAGGAGAATCATTCTATGTCGAGAAATGTGGCAGACCTTTTGTGGGAAATGCTTGCGAACGCCGGAGTCAAACGCTGCTATGGCATAGTCGGGGATGCCCTCAATCCCGTCATCGACGGCCTGCGGCGCAACGGTAAGATCGAGTTTATCCACGTTCGCCATGAGGAGTACGGCGCTTTTGCCGCCGTCGCGGAAGCCTATCTGACCGGCAATCCAGTCGCAGTCTGTGGAACCGCAGGTCCCGGCGTCACCCACCTATTTAATGGGCTCATGGACGCGCGCAAAGAAGGCGCTGCCTTAATCGCCATTGCCGGCGATGTGGAGACCAGCCTGATCGACACCGAAGCCCTCGAAGAACTCAATCCTTACAAGTTCTTCGAGACCGCATCCCTCTACACCGGACGGCTCGTCAATCCTGAGCAGGCGCGATCGATCATCAACACCGCGATTCTCACCGCCGTCATGGAAAAAGGACCTACAGTGATTTCGATTCCGGCCGATGTCGCCTCCGCAGATGTAGCCGACCGCTCTGCTGCGATCACCATCCCTAACCCACCCGTACTTCGCCCGTCCGACGCCGACCTGAACCAACTTGTGCAGATGATCGACGACGCCAAGACCGTAGCAATCTTCGGCGGCGATGGCTGCAGGGACGCTCGCGATGAAGTGGTCCAACTGGCGAACAAGCTGAAGGCGCCCGTCGGCTATTCGTTCCGCGGCAAGCAGTGGCTGGAACACGACAATCCCAATGCGGTTGGCATGACCGGCCTGCTCGGTTACGGCGGAGCCTACGGCGCTATCCATGAAGCCGATGTACTGCTCCTTCTCGGCACCGATTTTCCCTTCTCCGAGTTTCTCCCCGGCCACAGCGTGAAGAAAGTCCAGATCGACACCAACCCCAGCCACATCGGCCGCCGCACCGCCGTCGATCTCGGCCTTGTCGGCGACATCAAGGCAACTGTCACCGCCCTGCTCGGAACCGTCCATGACAAGACCGACTCTCGTTTTCTGGACAAACACATTGCCGGCACAAAATCCTTCCACGATCTTCTACAGCACTATGTCGAGAAGGGACCTGAGATCAAGCCCATACGTCCGGAATTTCTGGCCGCGACCCTAAACCGGCTGGCTTCTGACGATGCGATGTTCTTCGCCGACACCGGCACAGCATGTATATGGATGGCAAGGCATATCACCGGCGGCAGAAATCGCAGACTTTTCGGCTCGTTCACCTGGGCGTCCATGGCCAATGCCGCGCCTAACGCCTTTGGCGCGCAACTGGCCTACCCTGGCCGGCAAACCATCGCCCTCACCGGCGACGGAGGTTTCACCATGCTAGGGATGGGCGACCTGTTAACCCAGGTGGAACGAAAGTCTCCGGTGGTTCAGATCATCCTGAACAACGGATCCCTCGACTTCGTCAATATCGAGCAGCAAGAAGCCGGCATAATCCCCTTCGGCGTGAAATTCAAGAACCCCGATTTCGCCAAGGTCGCTGAAGCCATGGGCGCCAAAGGCATCCGCATCGAAGACCCCGGCGACGTTCGCGATGGACTCACTGAAGCCCTGGCGCACAGGGACGGCCCAGTCGTCGTAGATGCCGTAGTCGATCCTTTCGCCCTATCGCTACCGTCGCACGTGCCCTTCCACACAGCCAAAGGCTTCACCATGAGTATGGCCAAACAAGTATGGAACGGCAAGATGGACGACGTAATAAAGACGATAGAACGTAACCTAAGGCTAGTCTGATCCAGCCCAACATCCCCCTGTCATCCCGAGGCAGCGGAGTCGCCCGCAAAGCGGGCGACTCCCAACGAAGGACCTATGCATTTCGCTTCCGCCACTCCGCAAGCAATGAGCAGGATCGGAAAGGGCAAGACTACAGTCGTGCCACCAGTAGCCGGGTACCCCATCTTTCGCGCACTTTGCGAAAGGTGGGATACCA
>Ga0209169_10000208_pt1 | contig 35113 bp, 36 predicted proteins | sample HubBroMetageWRM4_FD_188346 | JGI IMG/M metagenome (GOLD analysis project Ga0209169, IMG submission 188346) | Warmed soil microbial communities from the Hubbard Brook experimental Forest, New Hampshire - Hubbard Brook CCASE Soil Metagenome WRM 4... | ecosystem: Environmental > Terrestrial > Soil...
TTTCGGGCATAACGCCCGGGATTAGTTACCGAACTCGTGAGAAGTGCCGAACCCGTGAAAACTTGAGCGCTCAGTGATGCCGGCGGGCGCGGTCTTCCTCGCTGTGCCGGTCTTCCGCACGCTCCTCTTCCCGCTGCTCGCGCACCTCGGCGCCGTGCTCGTCCACGCGCAGCCGGCGCTCGAGCTGCTCGGCCCGGCGCTGCTCCTTGGGCGTCGCGTGCCCTTCGCGCTCCTGCTTGCGCAGCGATTCAAGTTCCTGCTCCAGCGCGTAGTCGCGCGGCCTGGGTGGCTCATACGGGTCAGTCATCGTGGTTCCTCCCGGAATCCGCCGGCTGCTGATTACCCCATAAGATCGCATCCGGCGGCGCTCAGCCAAGACCTGATCCAGCTGCGAGCGATCCGCGAGTGCGGCGATGACGCTGAACGCGGGCCGCTGGCCGCCGTCTCGCGGCCGTGAAGGCGTTCGGTACCTTCGGCGGATTAAGGACATGACCCATCCATCTGACGCCGTGCTTGGTGCCGGAGCCGCGGGCTCCTGGCCCGGTCGGGGCACGGACGAGCAGCTGCTGGCCATGTCGCTGCACCAGCCAGAGGTGTTCGGCGAGTTGTATGCCAGGCACTTCGCGGTTGTTTACCGCTACGTTGCGGGCCGGCTAGGGACGGATGCGGCCGATGACCTCGCGGCGGAGACGTTCCTCGCCGCGTTCCGCCGCAGGCATCGGTTTGATCCCGCTCGCGGTGCGGTCAAGCCGTGGCTGTTCGGGATGGCGACCAACCTTGTCGCCCGGCACCGCCGGGCCGAGTCCCGCTGGTACGCGGCGCTCGCCCGCGCGGGGAGCGACCCTCTTGTCGCTCCCGCGGCCAGGCCCAGCGACGAAGACCGGATCGCCGACCGGGTCGCCGCGTCCCAGGCCCGCCCGCTGCTCGCGGCGGCGCTCGCCCGGCTCCCCGACCGAGACCGTGATGTGCTGCTCCTCGTCGCCGTTGGCGGGCTCAGCTACGCAGAGGTGGCCTTCGCGCTCGGCATCCCCGAAGGGACCGTCGGCTCCCGGCTGAGCCGTGCCCGCCGCAAGATCATCGCAGCGCTCGACCAGCCCGAGCCGACCGCCGACGGCTTTCCAGCGACCTTGTGGAGGAACTAGCCATGCCCGCCATCGACGACCTCACCGCGATCCGGCAACTGCTCGACGTCCCGCATCCGGCCGACGAGGTGACGACGGCCGGCCGGGCTCGGCTGGACGAGCTCACTCGGCAGGGGGCCAGCCGTGGCCGACCAGGCCGGAAGCACCACAGGACGACGTCGATTCGCGGCCGTCGCGCCGGCATCTTCGCCACCGTGACATGCGTGGTGGCGGCCGCCGCAGCGGTCACGGCGACCCTGGTGCTCGTCCATCCGCGGTCTGCGCAGCCCGGCGCGGCACAGCATGCGGGCAGGCACCGGCCGGCTGCAACCGCACCAAGTTCGGTCCAGCAGGCGATACTGACCGCCATCGGCTCGGCAGGCGGCGACGTCATGCATCTCACCGTGTCTACATCGGGCGGCCCGCCCGTGGCCCGCGGGGTGATCCAGTACTGGTGGTGGCCCGCCAGGCCGGCACCCGGCCAGCAGGTCCGTCTGCTCATGGTCGGCAACGGCATGCAGACCGCGGTCACGTTCACCGAACCAGCCGCACCCCCAGCCCGCCCGGTGCTGCAGTCGATTCCCGCGTCCGGGCTCTCCATCGATCCAGCCTCGAAAACCTGGAGCACGATCAGCCGGTATATGTACGGTGGCGTCGTCGCTGTGACCTCCCGCGATCTGCTGGACGAAAGCTACCTGCGCGCGACCTACCTGGCGCACAGCAAAGTCATCAACGGCCACGCCGCCATTCACGGCCGCACCGCGATCGAAATCAGCGTGCCGGGCACTCCCACGCTGCACGTTCTGCTCTGGGTAGACACGCGGACCTACCTCCCGCTGCGCCTGGTGAAGCTCGACTCGGGCGCGACGAACTACCCGGAAACCAGGAAGATCTACGACTACCAGTTCCTCCCGGCCACTCCGGGCAATCTGGCGAAGCTGACCCTCACCATTCCGCATGGATACCAGAAGGTATCCAGTTGAGCGCATCGACCTGCTGCGTGCGCAATGTCGGCGTCAGTCATTGAAGCCTCGCTGAGCCAGTGCGGCCTTCAGCGCCCGCAGACCGTGATACATCCGGGTTTTGATTGTTCCTAATGGCAGGCCGAGCCGCAGCGCGATTTGTGACTGGGTCAGCCCCTCCGCGTGGCACAGCATCAGCACCTCGCGGTGCGCTGGGGTCAGCGAATTGAGTGCGTCGCGCACCAACAGGCTTTCCACGATCCGGTCCGTGCTGTCGGGCTGCGGCGGCACCTGCGCATCATCCACCGGCAGCAGAGGCCGCGAAGACGGGCGCCGGTGCAGGTCAGTGGCGATGCTCCGGCCAATAACGAACATGTAGGCCGAGACGGTGCCACGGCTGGTATCGAACCGCCCCGCCGTCCGCCACAGCCGCAGAAAGCATTCCTGCACCAGTTCGTCGGCCAAGCCGGCGTTCCCGAGTAGATGCAGCCCGAACCAGTACAGCTTCCCGGCATACCTGCGGTACAGCTCCTGCATCGGCTCGCCGAGATCTCCGCCAGCGATCCGGCTGACCAGCTGCGCCTCTTCGAGCGCACTCTCGTCTTCGGCACCGACCAGCGACGCCATCAAGTCCCCCCACAGAACTTAGTCGGCCGCAGTCCGGCATCCTGCCGGAAAATCCCTCCCAATTCAGCGGATTTCCCGGCACCCGGCCGGGGTGTTAATCCGCCTGGTGCACAATTATGACCTCGGCGTGCCTAAAAGGCGAGTCGTCTCTTAAGTGGCTGGTCATGCCCATTCGCCGGGCCCGGACGTGGCTCAGGTGAGGTGCTGAGGAAGATCCGAGCCGCGGGCTCCAGTTCCGCTACTGCCAGGCGGCAGGCACGGCATGCGGGGAGATGCTGCGCAAAGCGTTCGGCGTCGCCGGGCTCCAGGGCGCCCAGGACCCATCCGGCGGCGTCCAGTCCGCCGACGGCGCAGTAGTCATCCGCGGGCATGGAAGCCCTCATCGACCACTGCGTCCTCCTCGCAGGTCAGCAAGCCATTGCCGACCGTGGTCATAACATCTTGGTAGTACGACACGGGCCTGGCATATGGTTCAAGATCGTTCAATTTCCCAGTCAGCGGCCAGGTGCGCTGGCGGCCAGCCGGAGGAGGTAGTCGCGATCAGCAACGAGAAGGCCGGCGAGACGAGCAGCCAAGCCAGTGATGAGGAGGGGGAAGCTCTCCTGCAGGAGCTAGCCCGCAACGTGGTCGAGCCCGCACACCTGCCGCCGGGCTACCAGCTCGAGGGGCCCGCGGAGCCCGGCGCGGATGCCGACGTCCCCGGCGTGCTGGGGGGCCCGGGCATCAGCATCGTGTCTGAGGATGAGGACGAGCCGGAAAATCGATGGCCAGAGCATCCTCGCTGAAGGACGCAGCGACCACCGTCCGCCCCCGGACAGGCACGTGGTCGCGACTGGCCGCAAGATCCGGCACGATCTCAGGGCGCCGAGGCGGATGCCGGGCGTGACGGGGGGTAGCCCCGATGTCATGGCGACAGGCCCGGGAGACAAGCCTGCCCGCCCGGTCGCTCCCGGCGTGAAGGAGGCAGCGCCCGGCGGGACGCTTCCGGCCGGGCACGACGAGATGCTTCCTCCTGGCGCGCCCGTGGGCTCCGGCCGGCCGGAGAAGGACGCCGCCGGCCGGGTGCGCCGCCCGGCCGACTTGCTCCTCGCGGTGCTTTCGCTCGCGGTCGTCGCGGTGGTGGTCGGCTCCATCCGGGCTCTTCCGCTCGGCAGCACGGAGCTGGCCGACGACGTCTCGTCCTGGGTACATCACATCCCTGGCTTGCTGTCGTTCGGGGCCGAAGTCGTGTCCGGCGTAGCCTGCTCAGCTCTGGCGGTCGTCGCCGTGGTGGTGCTGATACGCGGCCAGTGGCAGGACGCGCGCAACGCGGCGGCCGCGGGGGTCACCGGCGCCGCGGCGGCAGTGGCCGCGACGGCGGTGTGGCGGGCCGAGAACGGCGCAGTCCAGCATGCCGTGCTGCACGGCAGCAGTTCCTTCATATTCGTCGTGGACACGGCGTTCGTCGCGTTCGTGGTGGGGACCGACCTGACCCGGCGTTCGCACTGGTCGCGCTGGTGGCCGTGCGCGGTTGTGGCACTGCTGATCAGCGGCCTGGCCGTAGACGTCCTGACCCCGTTCGCCATGGTGCTCGTGTTCTTCGGCGGGGTGTCGGCCGGATGGCTGGTGCGCTGGCTGCTCGGCGCCGCGTCGGTCCTGCCGGGGACCGCTGAACTCGTGGCCTGGCTCAGGAGCCAGGGTGCGGCAGTCCGCGAGCTGGCCGGCGACCGCCGCGCGCGGCTGGACGGCACGCTGAACGATGGCACCCGGATCCAGGTGCGCCTGTACGGCCGTGACACCTGGGGATCGGGCCTGGCGCGGCGGCTGTGGGCGGTGGCCCGGCTGGAGCCCAGAGCCACGGGCCACATCGCGATCGGCTCGCGGGAGCGGCTCGAGCAGCTCGCGCTGGCCTGCACCCTGGCGCGGCAGGCCGGCGTGCCCTGCCCCGCGGTGCAGCTGTTCGGCCAGATGCCCGGCGAGATCCTGGTGCTCCTCACGACCGTGCCGTCCGGGGCTCCCCTCGGCGACGCGGTGACCGTCGGCGAAGCGGCATCATTGTTCGCCTCGCTGCGCACTCTGCACAACGCGGGCATCGCTCACCGCGATCTGCGGGCGGAGAACCTGTTCGTGTCGGAGAAGTCGGCGGGTTTCCGCTCGCTCGGTACGTCGGTGGCCGCCGCGAGTGAACTGACCCGCCGCCTTGACCTGGCACAGGCCCTGGCCACCCTGGCCCCGGCAGTCGGGCCGCCCGGCGCCATCAAGGCCCTGCGGGACGGGTACGGGACCATCGATGACAGGGCCGTCGCGGCCGTCCTGCAGCCGGTCGCCCTGGCACCCTGGGGCTGGCGCGCGATGCGCGCCAGCCAGGCGTGCCTGAACGAGGTGCGCGGCGAGCTTCTCGGGCCCGGCGCCTCCGTTCCGACCGCCCGGCTCGAGCGCTTCCGCTGGCGCACCGTCGTCACCGCGGTCGCCCTCACCGTCGCCGGGTACCTGCTAATCGGCCAGATCTCCGGTGCCGACATCCTCGGCACGCTCAGCCGGGCCAATCCGGGCTGGTTCGCCGTGGCGGTCCTCGGCTCTGCGGTCACCTACCTGGCGGCTGCCGAGAACCTGGCCGCGTTCGTGCCCAAGCACCTCTCGATCATCCGCGGCTTCGCCGTCCAGCTGTCCACGGCGTTCGTCGGGGTGGCCATGCCGCCGACCGTCGGCCACGTGGCGGTCAACGCGCGCTACCTGCACGGCCAGGACGTCGACGACGGCTCCATCGCCGCGGCGGTCACGTTGTCACAGGTGGTGAACATCGTCACGACCGTGCTGCTGCTGATCATCTTCGCGTTGCTCACGGGCTCCGGGCTCAGCCGCTTCAAGATCGCCCCGGGCACCGACGTGCTCATCGGCCTCGGGGTAATCGCCGCGGTCATCATCATCCTGGTGTCCGTGCCGCAGACCCGCGCCAGGCTGACCGAAATCGTATGGCCACGCCTGCGCAGCGTCGGGCCCAGGCTGGTTGACGCGATCTCCCACCCGCTGCGGCTCGCCATCAGCGCCGGCGCGAACCTCGTGCTCACCGCCGCCTACCTGGTGGCGTTCATCGCCGCGCTGCGGGCCATCGGCGCCCATCCGGCCCTGCTGCCCGCCGCGGTCGTCTACCTGGCGGGCAACGCGGTGGGATCGGCCGCGCCGACGCCCGGCGGGATCGGCGGCGTCGAAGCCGTGCTCGCAGCCGGGCTGACGGCCATAGGGGTTCCCGCCCACGAGGCGATCCCCGGGGTGCTGCTGTTCCGCGTCGCGACCTTCTGGCTGCCGATTCCCGCAGGCTGGGTGTCCTACCTGCTGCTGCACCGGCGCGGCGTCCTTTAACCGTCGCCTGCTGCAGCCGCTCCCGGTGCCGATTGCTGGTGACCTGCGGCCGCGAGCCCGGGCGGCGCGTCGCCGGTGATCACGAGCCCGAGGCGCCGCGTGGTCCGGGTCAGCGCCACGTACAGGTCGGCCCGGCCGCGCGGTGACGCCTGCTCGATCCCGCCCGGGTCGACGACGACCACCGAGTCGAACTCGAGCCCCTTGGCCAGCTCCGGGGTGAGCACGGTCACCGGCGCGTCCAGGTCCGGACCGGGGCTGACGCCGAGCGCGGCTGCCGCTTGGGCGATCAGCCCCGGAGGCGCGATCACGGCCACCCGCCCGTCCCCGACCAGCTCGGCCTCACGCCGGACCAGCCCGGCGAGATCACCGGTGTCCGGTGCGTACCAGGGCGCCTCGGCGGAGTCGCGTACCGAGAGCGGCGGCTCCGCGCCTGGCGGCAGGAAACCGGCCGCCAATTCCATGACCGGTTTGGGGGTGCGGTAGTTCACCGTGAGCCGCGCGGTCCGCCAGCGCCCGGCTGCAACCCGGTCGAGCACCTGTGCCCAGGAGTCGGCGCCGTCAGCGGCGCCGGTTTGGTTCAGGTCGCCGACGATGGTCATCGAGCGGGCCGGACAGCGCCGGATCAGCATCCGCCAGGACATCGCGGATAGTTCCTGCGCCTCGTCCACTATCACGTGCCCGTAGGTCCACTGCCGGTCGGCGAGGGCCTGCTCGGCGAGCGAACCGCGCGGGGCGGTCTCCGCGTTGCGGCCGGCGATCCAGTCCACGAACGTCTCGACCTCCAGTGCGGGCACGACGATGGCCTCGGCCTCGCGCAGGCTGTCCACGACATGCTCCGCGTACTCGAGCGCCTCTGCCCGTTCGGCCTCCTCGGCGGCGTGCTTGCGGGCCGCCGCCCGCTTGGCCGCGCCGGTGTCGCCGAGTAGTTCGGCGAGCTCGTCGAGCAGCGGGACGTCAGCCACGGTCCACTCGGCGGGACCGGCCGGCCAGGCCACGGCGGCGCGGTCCTCCTCGTTCAGGCCAAGACGCTCTGGTTCGGTGTACAGCAGGGCGAGCGCCTGCTCGGGTGTGAGCTCGGGCCACAGCGCGTCGAGCGCGCGGCCGATGGCGGGCTCGGCGGCCAGCCCGGCGCGCAGGTCCCGCTCATCGCCGGGCCCCAGGCTCCGCCGGCCGAGCTGCCCGGCCGCCTGCCGGGTCAGCTCGTCCAGCATGACCGCGACGAACGTGCCGCGGGCCCAGTTGTGCGGGAGCGGCGCGCCGGTGTCCGGGTCACGCTTGCTCCATGCCCGGTCGCGGGCCTCCCGGCACGCGCTCGGGGTCAGCCGGTACGTCATCCCGTCGACCCTGATCAGCGTGGTCTTGTCCGGCACCTGCTCCAGGTCGGCGACGGCCTGCGTGAGGACCCCGGCCATCCTGGCGCGGCCCTTGACGCGGGCGGCCTGCGGTGTCTCCGGCGCGCGGGCGTCGACACCGGGGTACAGCGAGCCGATCGTCGAGAGCACGACGTCGTTCTCGCCGAGCGACGGCAGGACCTGGTCGATGTACCGCATGAACGTGCCGTTCGGGCCGATGACCAGGATGCCGCGCCGCTCCAGCTGCTTGCGGTACGTGTAGAGCAGGTACGCGGCCCGGTGCAGCGCGACGACGGTCTTCCCGGTGCCCGGCCCGCCCTCGACGACGAGAATGCCGTTCAGGTCGTCGCGGATGATGCGGTCCTGATCGGCCTGGATGGTGGCGACGATGTCGCCCATCCGGCCGGTCCGGGCCCGGCGCAGCGACGCCAGCAGCGCGGCCTCGCCGGTCAGGTGGGTCTCGTCGACGGCGTCCAGGTCGAGCACGTCGTCGTCCAGGCCGACGACCTTCCTGCCCGCGGTCCGCAGGTGACGGCGGCGGGTGACGCCATACCGCTCCACCGGGGTGGCCCGGTAGAACGGCTGCGACGCCTTGGCGCGCCAGTCGGTGAGCAGCAGATCGCGCCCGGCGCTGCGCAGCGTGAGCCGGCCGATATACAGGTGGTCGCCGTCATCGAAGTCCAGCCTGCCGAAGCACAGATTTCGCTCGGCCGTTTCCAGCTCGGCGCCCCGTTCCTGATACTCGTCCGCGAGCGAATCGCGCTCTGCCAGCGCCTGGTCGGTTTCGGTTGTGCCGCCCAGCCACACCGCGGCCAGCCGCTGGGCTGTCGCCGTCCGCAGCACGTCCAGCCGCTCGTACAGCGCCGTCACGTACGTCTGCTCGTGTGCGAGCTCCCCGGCATTGCTTGACCGCATTTTCGAAGCCGTGTTATTATTAGCCTTGGGCAAGAGAACGAATTCCTTTCCCGGGTATAGACAGAGAATTTTTACTATACCAGGGAGAGGCTTTTTTTATTGCGCTGTTTCCTGGCGAGAAAAGCGGATCTGATTACCCGGCGGAACGCGCCGTGACCAGACCGGTCTGGTAGGCGAAGACCACGAGCTGTGCGCGGTCGCGGGCGCCGAGTTTGATCATGGCACGGCTGACGTGGGTCTTGGCGGTGGTGGGGCTGAGCACCATGGCCTTGGCGATCTCGTCGTTGGAAAGGCCGTGCGCGACCAGGGCCACCACCTCCCGCTCCCTGTTGGTGAGGTTTTCCATCCCTGCGGCGGCGAGCGCGTCCGGCGGCCTGGCGACGAACTCACTGATCAGGCGGCTGGTGACAGCCGGGGACAGCAGTGCGTCTCCGCCCATGACGACGCGCATCCCCTGCAGCAGCTCGCCCGGCTCGGTGTCTTTCAGCAGGAACCCGGCCGCCCCGGCGCGCAGCGCGGCGAAGATGTACTCGTCGGGCCCGAAGTTGCTGAGGATCACGACGCGCACGTTGCCCAGCCGCTCGTCCGCGACGATCTGCCGGGTGGCCTCGATGCCGTCGAGCACCGGCATCTGAATGTCCACCAGGGCGATATCCGGCCGGTGCTCGACGGCCAGGGTCACCGCCTGCCGCCCGTTGGCGGCCTCGGCGACCACCTCGATGTCGTCTTCGGCTTCGAGCAGCGACCGGATGCCGCTGCGGATGAGCGCCTGGTCGTCGGCCAGCAGGATCCTGATCAAGACGATGCCCGCGTCGGGAATTCGGCGCGCACCTGGAAGCCGCCGCCGTCGCGCGGCCCGGCCTGCAGCCGGCCGCCCAGCGCGGTCACCCGTTCCCGCATGCCGATGAGGCCCAGACCGGGGCCCGCCGGCCGGGAGGCCGCGGGCGTACCGTTGCCCGGGCCGTCGTCGTCGACCTGGACGGCGAGCTCGTGCGGCGTGTAGTGCAGGGAAACCGACGCGCGGGCTCCGCCGGCGTGACGGCTTACGTTGGCGAGCGCTTCCTGCACGATCCGGTAGGCGGCCCGGTCAACTTCGGGCGGCAGCCCCCGCTCGGCCCCGGCCACGGTCACCGTCACGGGGAGCCCGGCGGATCGGGACCGTTCCACCAGGCTGTCCAGCTGGCCGAGCCCGCTGCCGTCGCCGTCCGCCGCGCTGCGCAGCACGCTGAGCGTCGTTCGCAGTTCCCGCGCGGCGTCGGAGCCCGCCTCCTGGATCGCCAGCAGCGCCGGCGGTGCTTCCTCACCGCGCTTGCGTGCCAGGTGCACCGCCACGCCGGCCTGAACAGAGATCACGGAGATGCTGTGGGTCAGCGAGTCGTGCAGCTCGCGGGCGATCCGCAGCCGCTCCTCCATCGCCCTGCGCTGGGCGGCCTCGTCTTTCGTCCGCTCCGCCTCGTCTGCGCGCTGCTCGACCTCGCGGACGTGCAGCTGCCAGATGCGGATCGTCACGAGCATGACGCCGGCCGAGATGACCCAACCGGCCGCTCCGGCTGCGTAGAGCGCCCGCCGACGGCGATCGTTAGGCATCCTCCGAGGGTACGCGTATGACTTTTCCGGCTGCGTCCGCCCACGGGACCCATTTCCGGCTACTCCCGGCGGAGTACCCGCGCGGGCCGCCACATCCCGGCTGACCAGCCGGAAGACGCTTCTCTGGCACGACGACGGCGGGCCGCTCAGCCGGGAGCATCGCATGTATCGCAACGAAAGGTACGTGCAATGAGCGCCACCAAGACCGTAGCGATGGTCAGCAGCCCGATCAGCGCCCAGTCGTTCCTGCTCACACGCGTCCAGCCCGCGCTCAGCGGGCTGATGGACGGGTCGCTGTCGACCCTGGCGCCCATCTTCGCCGTGGCCCTGGCCACCCACCGGCCCCTGACGGCGTTCTTCACGGGCGTCGCGACCGCCCTGGGCGCGGGGGTGAGCATGGCCTTTTCCGAGGGGCTGTCGGACACCGGAGACCTGACCGGGCGCGGCAGCCCCGTGCGACGCGGCGCGATCACCGGCGGCGGGACCTTCACCGGGGGCATCTTCCATACCCTGCCGTTCCTGATCCCGAGCTACGGCGCCGCGATCGGCGTCGCGGCCGCGGTCGTGGCCGGCGAACTCGTCGTCCTTGCCGGGCTGCGGCACAGATTCTTCCGCACCAGCTTCGCCCGGTCATTCCTGGCGATCACCGTCGGCGGGGTGATCATTGCCGTGCTGAGCTCGGCCCTGGGAATCGCCGCCGGCGGCTGAGGATGCTGGCCGGGAGAGCAGACGGCGTATCGATGATGGTGCTTATAAAGCAGAGGACACCGGGCTCCCGGATCCCGGCTACGCCCAGCTGAGAATCGCGTCCCGTCCTGGTTGGATTGTCCGCATGGACCATTCCGGCGGACTTTATGACTTCGGGACCTGGGCGCCACTGCTTGAGTACCTGCGCGAGGAGGAGAAGCAAGGCCGCTGGCAGTCTGGACCCGGCGGGTTGCTGGAGGGCGAGATCGGTCAGCATGGGTGGAGCATGCCGAGACTCCGTCGCAGGCAGAACCCGGGCCGTGCCGCCGTGGAGGCTCAACGGGCCGTCATCAGGCGGGTGGCGGACGCTCTGGCTGAGACGGGCAGCAGTTGCGTGTCGTTCTCGACGCAGATCGCACCGGTCGCGCCAGCTTTCGGCCGCCGGGTCGCCCGCGGCAGGGTCACCCTCCGCCTGCATGCCTTCAGCCCGGCCGAGCGGCGCCACTCGGGCTTCAACTACGAGTACTTCCCCCGGGTGGTCATCCTCGTCGACGGCGCGGTCCCCGAGCCGTGGCGCCACGAGCCGGACCCGGTGCCCGGAGCCCGCCCGGCCCCGACGGCCGATCCCGGCCTGGTGGAGCGAACCATGCACGAGTGGTTCCCCGGCGCCACCGGCGCGACCGACGAGGAGATCGCCGCGTGCGAGCGGCGCCTGGGCGTCCCGCTGCCCGATGAGCTGAAGGCGCTGTACCGGGTGGCCAGCGGCCGGCCCGACGACTGGGGCACCTTCGACGACAGCGTGCGGCTGTGGGAGTCTCCCCCCAACGAGTTCCTGTTCGCGCTGGACAGCCTGTACGTCGCCGACCCGGCCACCCGCGGTTCCGGCAACTGGGACCTCCAGGCGCAGGAGGCGGTCATCACCCCTCCCGGTGCCCGGGTGCAGGGCCTGGTTGGGTCACCCGGCTGGATCGTGTTCGCCCATGACGGCAGCGGTGAGATGACGGCCGTCGACCTGACGCCGGGCCCGGGCGGGCACGTCGGGCAGGTCATCGAGATCCCCCACGAGCAGGATCTCGGGGCCAGGCTGGTCTGTGACTCGGTGACGGACCTCATCCTGCACCGGCAGCCAGAACAGCAGGACGAGCCCCCGGCGCCCGCCTCGCTGGCCGTGACCGAGGTCAGGGACGGGAATCCCAGCCACGGGGGATATGCCGTCCCCACCGTCCAGGCCGCCGCCGAGCTGGCCCTTGAGGTGCTCACCATCTGCGGGGGCGGCGACGCCCCCCATAGCCTGGTCCCGCTGGCGGGCCTTCCCCGGCTGCGCACGCTCGTCGCCGACGCCGGCGCGCTGGCCGACCTGCGGGAGATCGCCGCCCTCACCGGCCTGGAGTTCCTTGAGCTCGGCCCGGATGACTGGCGGTCCCTGCTCACCGCCGGCGCGGTCCCGCGCTCCCTGCTGGCCGCTGCCGTCCACACCCGGGGCCAGGACCAGTCGGCCGCCGACGCGGTAGTCACAGACCTCCTCGCCCTCTTCGACCGCCCCCAGGCCACCGAGACCATCCTCGAAGGAATGGCCACCGTCTAAAGCACCTTTGATGCCACGCGCCTTTGACGTTAGTCCTAGCCGACCCCTGCCCCGGCGGGCGCCTTCGTGCACCCGGCCACCGAGTTCCGGGTCACCCCCGCCGTCCCGTCACCGGACCGCGTCCACTCGATCCTGGCCGAGGTGTTCACGGCCTCACCCCAGCCATCCTCCGGCTGCGCCCCCGGGAAGCCGCGCTGCTGCCTATCCTTGGCCGGTGGCTTCGGACAAGCTCGGGACGATCATGGCCTCGGTGGCCAAGCGCGCCGTAGTAGAGTCCCTGCCTCAGGTTGCCATCGGGCGGTGGCCCGTAGGCGCCTTCGGGAGGGACTTGACCGCCCGGATCTTCTCGCATGCGTCGAGCGGGACGAAGCAGGGAACCCCAGCCTCCTCGCACTGGTCCCGCAGGGACCTCACCCAGGCCAGGTACTCGCCCTTAGCCTCGCGCTCGTGCCCTGGGTGATCCAAAGCTGACGCGGACGACTCCACCCGGATCGGACGACAGCCCGGACGAGCGCCAAGGCACGTCCGGGACAAGCGCCGCGGACGTGAAACCGCGAACAGGCAAGGCCTGACCTGCGGAAATTCAGAAATCGGATATTTTCACCCCGAGAAAGAAGCCCATGACCGATGTGGTGAACGGCGAAGTCAAGATCGGCGGGCTGGCGCGCACATTTATCCTGCGGCCGCCGCGCGGCGCGCCACCGGACGCGCTGGTCCTCGTGCTGCACGGCAACCAACCGGAAGCGGGCGGCCAGCAGATGCGCGAATGGGCGAGCTTCGATCGGCAGGCCGACGCGTGGGGCCTCGCGGTTGCCTATCCGGACGGCTATCAAGGCTCCTGGGCGGACGGCCGCGGCGTTACGAGAGCCGAGGCGGCGGGGGTGGACGACGTCGCGTTCCTGCGCGCGATCATCGACTGGTCGGCGGACCGTTACGGCACGTTCCCGGACCGGGTCATCGTCGCGGGCATGTCGAACGGCGCGTGCATGGCGCACCGGATGGCGCTGGAGGCCAGTGACCAGGTGGCCGTGCTGGCCGCGGTCAGCGGCCAGATGCCGGCGAGCCTGGCCGATACCGCACCCTCGCACGCCGTGTCGGCGGTCCTCATCCACGGAACCGCCGACTCCGTTGCCCCGATCACTGGTGGCTACTCCCGGCACCGCGGACCGAACGGGGAGCTACGCGGACGGGTGCTCTCCATGGACGAGAGCGGCGCGCGCTGGCGTGCGATCGACCGGTGCCCGGCCGGTCCCAGCGAGACGCGGGCCACCGAACTGTCGAGCAGGGACACCTCGCAGGCGGGCGCCGGGGGAACGCGGGTGGTCACATGGACGGTGTTCGGCGGCGGGCACACCTGGCCGGGCACGCCCGTGCCACCCGAATACGACGAGCCGGGCAGCATGGAGTTTGACGCCGCCGAGGAGATCTGCCGTCTCGCGCGGCCGCTGCTCATTACGGCCGGGCAGCGGCGGCTGTGACGACCCTCTAAGAGTGCCAGCAGCGAGCCGGGCCGGGCCAGTGCCGTGGCCGTGCTCGCTTGCCGCGGCCAAGGCTGACCTGGGCCGAGGACACCGTCAGATCCGGCAGATCGCGGGCGGCCTGAGCGAGCTCGCCATGTGTGGTGGCGGTCAGCGTGGCGTCAAGCCGCGCGATCAGCTCGTCCAGTGTCAGCCTGCCTTGCGCGAAGTGCTCGGCCAGGGCCGCGGCTGCGGCGTCCCGGTCGGCGTCGCCAGCGCGCATGCCCGGTGATGGTTGCGTGGCTGCCTGGGGCGGGAGCTGTTCCAGCACGGCGATGTAGCGATCGAGCGCGGCCCGGCCCTGCCTGGTGAGGGCGACGGAGCTCTGTGTTCCATCGTCGCCGGTGATTGCCGTCCGCACGTATCCGGCGTGGCCCAGTTCGCACAGACCGATGATCGGACTGCCGGTGGGCAGCCCGATCATGGTTTGCAGCCGGCTGACTGACAGCGTGTCGCCGTCGGGCAGCGCCGCCAGGGTCGCGACGATGCGCAGCCGCTGCGGGTTGTGGATCACTGGGTCAGGTGCGCTGGTGCTCATGGCCCCTGGTGCCTCGTCGTCACAAGTGGTCGCCGAGCAGGTCGCGCAGTGCGTGGGTGTAGTTGTTGAGTGCCTTGCGGCCGTGGCCGGTGAGGGCGACGTTGGTGATGGACACGGTGCCGTTCCTGGTCTTCTCACTGGCGATGTAGTCGGCTTCTTCGAGCTTGCGCAGGTGGATGATCAGGTTGCCGGGGGTCAGCCCGATCATGTCCTGCAGGCGGGTGAAGGACAGCGTGTCGCCGTCGGGCAGCGCCGCGAGCGTCGCGACGATCTTCAGCCGGGTTGGGACGTGGATCAGCGGGTCGAGCGCGTCGTCAGGCATGGCACACCCCGCTCATGACCGCTGGTACCAGGCGTTGAGCGCCGCGCCGCCCGACAGCGCCGCGCACAGGCCCACGCCGGCCACCAGCCACGCCCCGGCCGGGTTGGCCAGCAAGCCCAGGGCACCGACGACGGCCACCGATGCCCCGCTGTAGACCCCGCGCCAGTTCTTGCGCAGCATCATCAGGATCGCCCAGGTCAGGCCGGGGATGATCAGCACAGTGGTCGGGTACAGCCGGTAGCTCAGCCCGGCGGCGGCCAGAGCGACCAAGAGCGCGGCGGCCGCGACCCACGCCAGAGTGGCGATGGTGATCTCGGCAGGGCGCAGCCGGGACGGGCCTCGCACCCCGGCGCTGGCCCGCCGGCGGAAGCCGACGGCAAGAGCGGCGTTGAGGACGATGAACGCGATCAGGATCGGGATGTCGGCGTTGGTCGGCCCCGTATAGGGGTTCTGGCCGCGCACCGACAGCCAGACCGCGCCGCAGGCGGCCAGGACCAGCACTCCGCGGGTGACCAGCACCCACGGCGGGTTGGGCACCAGCTTGCGGCGGGCCTCCCAGGTGGCCTCGTCCAGCAGCGCAGCGGCCTGCTGCGGGCTGAAGGTGTCGCCGTTGCCGGCGGCGGTGTCAGATGTGTGGTTCATCGCGGGCTCCCTTCGAGCTCCTCTACGCCACAAAGTTCTCTATGCCACAAAGTAGACCCTGCTTTACGGGGCAAAGTCAAGGGTTCCGACCAAGAACTTTATGACGCAAAGCAGGGGGTCGCCAGGGAGGCCTGGGCCAGGGGAGCGGGCGCCACGAGCCGACGGCGGGAAGGCGCCCGCACCGAGCGCCGAGGATCCCGGCAGCCGGCGCTTGTAGGGCGACTCCTTGCCGGGGGGCTGCTATTCGGCTGGGATGCCGATCGGGCCGCTGGCGGCCAGGCCGAGGTCGCGCATGGCCTTGCGGTAGGCGACGGCTACCGCGTCGAAGCGCAGGTGCAGCTCGGCGGCCAGGTCGAACGGCACGCGCTCGGGCCGCTGTGACTCGACGACGACCTGGTCCTGGCCGAAGATCGTGTCTTCGAACTCGCGGATCACCTGGTCCGGCTGATCGATGTTGTAGTTCCGGCCGATCACCACGTAGCCCGCGCAGCGGTCGGTGGCCACCGGCTGTGAGGCAAAGAAGTACACCATGCCTCGCTCCCCGCCCCAGCCCAGCCGCAGCACGATCGTGTAGGGCAGGTGCAGTTCGTAGCGGCTGCGCCGCTGCGGTGGCCCAGCCTGCTCATTGCCGAACACTGGGAAGTCGTCGCTGTTGGGAGCCTCTGGCCGGACGATCTCATACCGCAGCACGTGCCCGTCGGTATGGACCTGGTGGCTCGGTACCACCGGCCGCTCCGGATCGCCCAGCAGCCCGGGGTGCACCCAGGGGAAGTGCCCGAAGTCGGTAAAGTTCTCCACCTGGCGGGCCGCGTCACAGCGCCACCGGTACGGTCCGGCGGCTACGGTCGCCCACTGGCCGTCTTCCAGTTCCGGGACCTCCGGCAGCGGCCACCGCGGCTCCTCCAGCGCGGCCCAGATCAGCCCGTACCGTTCCTGCGCACGGAATGCCCGGACCCGGGCCTTGGCCGGAACCGCCGCCGGATCGTCCTTTTGCGGAATCGCCACGCACCGGCCGTCGGCACCGTACCGCCAGCCGTGGTAGGCACACACCAGTTCGTCGCCCTTTATCCAGCCCAGCGACAGCGCGGTGCCGCGGTGCACGCACAGATCGGACATCACCCGCGGCGCGCCGTCGGTGCCACGCCAGACCACCAGCGGCTCACCCAGCAGGTCGGCGTGCGACGGCCGGTCACCGACCTCGCTCGCGAACGCGACCGGATGCCAGCACGCGCGCTGCGCGGCCAGGTCGGCAAACACTCCTGGCGAACTCATCGGCACCCCCGACGTTTGATGCGGCCGTCCGGCCCGGGCGACGGGCCACGCCTGCCAGCATTCTTAGCGCCACGGCCCGCACCGGGTCCAGCCGGGCCGGTGCGGGAGGGTGCAGGGCTCTACCACTCCACGGGCAATGCGGTCAGGCCGCCGGTGAGCGCGCCGGAACGCCGCGGCAGCTGCCCGGGCGGGACCGTGAGCCGCATCGCCGGGAATCGGGCGGGCAGCTGGGAGAAGACGGCCTGGAGCTCGATGCGGGCGAGCGGGGCGCCGATGCAGTAGTGGGCGCCGTGCCCGAACGCGAGGTGAGGTGGCGTGTCGCGAGTGATGTCGAAGTCCTCGGGGCTGGGAAAGGCCACGGGGTCGTGGTTGGCGGCGCGGTTGTCCAGCAGCACCAGGTCGCCGGGGTGCACGGTGACGTCCCCGATCTGCATGCTGGTGCGGGCGTAACGGGGGATGCCGCCGCCGCTGCGGCCCGGAGCGCGAAGTATCTCCTCAACCGCCGGGGTGACCAGGCCCGGGTCGTCGGCCAGCGCCCGCCGCTGAGCCGGGTTGGCGAGCAGGCACAAGACACCCATGCCGATCGCCACCACCGTCGTCTCGTGGCCTGCGAACAGCAGGTTCATCGAGTTTGTCGCGACCTCGTCATCGCTGAGGCCATCGGCGCACAGCCGGGAGATCACGTCATCCCCGGGCTGCTTGCGCTTGCGGATTGCCAGCTGGCGGCCGTAGTCAAACAGCTCGCGCAGGCCGTGCTCGGAAAGCGCCCGGTCGCGGACGTTGCCAGCGTCTTCGCTCCAGGCGCGGAACTGGCCACGGTCGGCGTACGGCACACCGAGCAGCTCGCAGATGACCTGGATGGGCAGCGGCAACGCCAGCGCCAGGTGCAGGTCCGCCGGCGGTCCCTGCCGGGCCAGGTCATCGAGCAGGGCCGTAGCCAGTTCTTCCACGCGGGGCTGGAGCGCGCGCATTCGCCTGGCTGAGAAATGCGGCTGCAGCAGGGATCGCGTGCGGGCATGGTCGGCCTGCTCGGTGTCGTAGTTGCCCCTCGGGCCGCCGAGCATCACCGACTCGCCCAGGCGGGCGGCATTGCCGGGATCCGGATGGGAGCGGCCAAGCCGCTCGTCGCCTAACAGGCGGCGCACCTCGTCATAGCCGGTCACCAGCCATGCCTCGTCCCCGACCGGGGTGCGGACCCGGTGGATCACGCCATCGTGCTGCAGCTGGCGCAGCGACGGCGATAATTCCAGCGGGTGAGCCTGCTCGAAGGGAAGCTGAACCGTCACGCCCGATGCCTCCTCGACTTGATGCGCCCGCCCGGACCTCAGCCGGGCGGCCGCGACGGCCCCCCGACCCATACTCGCTCACCGGAGCGAGCCGGCCAACTGCGCCAAGCTGGGCACGCGCAGGAGGTCTCGGTAAGATCCCAGGTCACCCCCTGATGTGTGACGCCAGCTGGTTGCGGCGCTGGTGCTGTCGGCTCTGGGGGTGGGGAGTGGCCACGTTCGTTCTGGTCCACGGCGCCATGCACGGTGGATGGTGCTGGCGTGAAGTGCGGCAGCGGCTGTCCGGGAACGGCCACGAGGTCTATGCCCCGACTTTGACCGGTCAGGGTGATCGTCGGCGTGGGCTGACGCCGCAGGTGGGGATCGCGGATCACGTCGCCGACCTCACCGAGCTGTTCTGGTTCGAGGATCTGCGTGACGTGCACCTGGTGCTGCACAGCTACGCAGGCGTCCTGGCCGGGCCGGTCGCGGAGCGAGTCGCAGGCGGGCTGGCTTCGGTGACGTTCCTGGCGGCCTTCATCGCGCAGCCCGGCCAGAGTCTTCTTGACGTCGAGCCCCCGGCCGTTGCCCGGCGCTACCGCGAGCTGGCCGCGTCGGCCGGGGACGGCTGGTTCGTGCCCGCTTCGCCACAGTTCCTGGATCAATGGGGCGTCACCCACGACGCCCTGCGGGCAAGAGTGGGCCCCCGGCTGACCGATTTCCCGCTGCGCTGTGTGACAGATCCCGTCCGGTTCGATCCCGCAGCGCTGGATGCGGCGCGCAAGGTTTACGTCAACCACACCAAGCCGCCGCTGGCCAGCCTGCAGGCATCGTTCGACCTCGCTGTCAGCGCCGGCTGGGAGACCCACCAGCTTGCTCACGGGCACGACCTGATGCTGGAAGCCCCGGAGGAGACGGCCTCGCTTCTCGATGGGATAGCCCGGCCGTCCTGAGTGCCTGGCCGGCGGGCAGACCAGCCACCGGTAGCCATCGAACAGGTAGTTCGCCCGTTCGTGAGCATGGCGTGCCGCGCAGCGCTGGAAGCCTGAGGCGATGCATTTCACGACTTTCGACGGGCAGCGGACCGCGTTCATGTGTTCGATCTTCCGGATGAATCAGACATTCCTGCGTTTGCGGAGCCGTTCTTCATGGAACTGAACGCGGGTGTGGAGATTGCTCCGGCAATGAATGGTGACGATCTGCAGAAGGGGCTTTCGCAGGTCGGGGTGAGGAGAGCGGAGGCTCGCCTGTGCCCGCGCGAGGGAATCTCGATGCCGCTCTACATGTACCAGGCCTCCTGCACCGCCCGATTCCGGCTGCAGGTTCCACTGCACGAGGTTCGCGTGGTCGCGCTCGGCGAACCGGCGCACGCCGAGCGGCACTGTGGTGGGTCTGTAGCCGCTCGGCCATGTCATTTCTGAGCCGGGCATGGATCTGGATTGGCCGACTTAACTGTCCTGCCTATTCTAGGCAGAGCTCACTTTTCGGCACGCGCTGGACAGGCGTTCACCATGGGCCCATACTGCTGATCCGTGACCAGGTTTACCGCAGGTGCGCATGGCCTGAGCGCATCGGCTTCTTATCTGCTCGCTGCTGGCTGCCTGGTTATCTTCATCGCCGTGCTATGGGCTGTGTGCGGCACTAAGGGCTACGGCCCCCCTCAGGAACGCTGGACTCGCCGGAGGATCTGGTACGTATTCCTTGGGTATGACGACCGGGTATCGACATCGAAGACGCAGTTTGCTCTGTGGATATTGGCGCTTGCTTATGCGCTGCTGGTAATTGCCTTCCACGTTGGCGGCTACCCATCTGGGACGCTTAGCCCAAGTTACCTGGTGCTTCTCGGCTTCCCCTTCGGTGCTGCCGTAGGAGCTAAGGTCATCACGGTTCACCAGATAGCCAGCGGCGCCACTTCCAAAAATCCCTCTGTTTCAAACGGGACTCTGGCTAAAGCCATCGCAGAAATCGTCTCGGCTGATAACGGCGACCTCGACCTGGGTGATACACAGTACTTCATTCTTACTCTCGTGGCTCTGATCGCCTTCTTCATTGCGTTCGCCCGCGATCCCGTGAAGCTGCCCCTACTGCCGGACACGCTGATAGGACTGACGTCACTTTCTGCAGCCGCTTACCTGGCGAAGAAGGCGCTGCCTGGTGCTCCGAACGCGGTCCAGGCGCAGGAGGCGGTCGGCCATAAGGAGGCCACTGGCCACGCCGAGCCGGAGACGGGCCAGATCAGCACCAGCCTGGCTGCGCCCCAGCAGCGCGAGGCATGGCCGGCCGAGTCGCTCAGGTCGAAGCGGCTGCTCATCGGCCTTTGCACGACCACCGCAATGATGCTTGGCTTGACTCCCGCCGCGCTCGCTCTGCACAGAGTCTGGCTGCTTCCATATGTGCTTATTGGATCGATCGTCCTGGCCAGCTTTTCAGCCCGTAACGTTCGGGTTTTCAGCTCGACCCAGCCAACCGTTCGAGAGTTTCTCCTCGCCACCCTAAACGCAGTGGTCCTGCCTGCCTTGCTCGGGATCGTCTGGCTGATCCTGTATTGGGCTATGTTCTGGCTGGCCCGCCTCATCAATCACCCTCATGACAAGGCCATCGCACTCGCATTGTCGCTGGCATTTCTCTTTGCGGCTGGCGTCGGCGTCATCTGGTCGGTCACGCGCGACCTTGCCGCCCTGCTCTACCCACACTGGGGTGGCAGCCGCACCCGGTACTTTTACCTGACGCGCCTGCCATGGGCCGCGATAAACGTGGGCGTCGGAGCGCTGGTCTTGGGCGCAGGGGTTTCCGCTGCCGCCCTCCTGACCTCGTCGTGGACCAGCACCGCCGTCTGGGTAGTCATCCTCGTCTTCTCGGTCGTGGCTGGCGCGGCCGTGGAGCGACTGCCTCAGCGCCAGTCGCCCGAAGATCCACGTTCGGAGGATGTGCAGGCCGTTGGCGAAGCCCTGGCTGAACAGGGCTACCGTGTCGTGGCTCGCCCGCGCACCGGGAAGACGGACATCGACCCGCTCGTGCAGCATCTGGAATTGTTCTCCTATTCGGGGCAACGGGCGTATGCCGTCGACATCAAGCACCGTTCCCCCGGCGCCGAGCCGCTCGATTGGACGGCGGGAACGCGGGTGCTCGACGCAGCCAGGGCTCTCGAGCGGTCCATGCTCGCTGAGACGATCGCAATGGTCCGGCCACTCCTCGTGGTATTCGATGGTGCGGCCGATGAGTCACTCCACGCGTTCTGCCTGGGAGAGAGGGTCTCTCTCATCCGCATCGACCGCGCCAACAGCGCGTCCGAGGTCGTCAGCGACGACAGGAGTGGTGACCTGCAGGCCATCGTGCATCGCTTCATCCCGTCGGCCGGGCCAGGAAGCAAACCTGAAGACGTAGCCGCCGCAGGGTATCCGGCACAAGGAAGGCCGACCAGTGCTGACCTCGGCTAGGGAACAGCAGCACGCGCCCGGCTCCGGCACCGAACCCGGCGAGGACCTTTCGGAGCTCAAGAACGGAATAGAGGTAGCTCGAGCGACAGTAATCACGCTGCCGCGGCGCGCCATTCAGCGAAGGAAGGCAGTCAACGTCAGGGAAGCCTTGCGGGACATGCGGCTTCCCTCAGAGGTCAAGGAATTGCTCGCCGGCCCGCTGCGGCAGCTCAACTATGCAATCGATGAGGCCGAGGTCCACTCGCGGTATCTCGCGGCAGACGTGCGCTGGATCTCCGTCGTTCGCCGCGACGGCGACGTCCGTCACTTGCTTCATATTCCCGGTACCGTCCTCAAGAACCAAAACAACGTCGAGGCGTTCGGCTATCTTCGGTGTTTCTTCAGCAAGGGATCCACCGTCTATATCATATCGCCAAAGCTCGGTGACTTCCCGCATCAGTCTTACGCTCTAATGGCGGCCGAGTGGCCACTTTCCGACAACGTCAAGATTTATTTCATTAATTGGAGCTGGCTAAAAGAGTCGGCCGGTCCTGATCCCGACCTGAACGCGTTCGCCAGGCTCTTTGAGCCTCCGTTGGAAAGCCCTGATGACGATCAGATATTGGAGATATTTCCCAGTATTCAGATTCCTAATGACAAGGGTGGTGAGCCAAACGTCATGGCCCGGTTCGACTTGCCGACACAGGATGTAGAACGGCTTGCGCTGGCGATAGCTGTTCTTGCGTCAACAAGTCCTGTCGGCCCGACCGCCTACTACAGAGATCTGACTAGCCGGGCAGGTCTGCCGCTTAACTGGGTCATGGAGATCTCGGGAACATGGACAGGCAACGCGATTGCTGACGCTCGCGCGCTGGTCCGCTGGGCTGTCGCGCGGGGTGTAAATCCTGCGGACATCAGATACACCACGCTCGGCAGCATACTTAGCGTCGTGCTGGACAGTCAGGGTGCCGAGGAGCAGAACAGCACAGTTGCCCTGATCCTTGCTTACGATCTCTACCGGGACAAGGACCTCCTCGCGAGTCTCGCCACCCGATATCAGGTACCCACCCAGCTCTCAGAGCCGGCCGCTGCCGATCCGGCGCAGCCGGGTCCAGCCTTCGAGCTACGTGAGCAGATGGGCGACCTGGAATTGCAGGGTCTGCTTCCGCACGAGCCTGAGTTGCTCGACGTCGGCTTCCTCGGCGAGGCAATCAAGAGGGCGGCGAGCATATGCCGCGTGGAAACCAGTGGCGGTAAGCCGCTCGGCACCGGATTCCTTGTGGCCCGTCGGCTGCTGCTAACCAACTATCACGTGGTCAATTTTGCCCCAGGAAAGGACTTCGGGGAAAAGGCCAGGAACCTCGTGCTGCGCTTTAGATCCGTAACGGCAGCGACCGGCAGGGAGGCTGACGGCCAGCCCTACCTGCCGGACCCAGCAAGGCCGCTGCTGGGGTTCAGTCCCGTACAGGAGCTCGACTACGCCCTTATCCAGATCGAAGACAGCATCACTGAAGGCAACCTGATGCCAGTGGAGTATGGCGATTTCCGGGCGCTGACGAAGGGTACGGCGCTCAACATCCTGGGCCACCCGGAGGGAGGGCCCATGAAGCTGGCGCTGAGCGGCAACGGAGTCGTGGGCGTCTATCGCGAGGCTGGGCGAGTGCAGTATGCAACCCGGGCACTCAATGGCTCCAGCGGCTCACCGTGTTTCGATGATGACTGGCATCCCGTCGCGATCCACCATGCTGAGCGGGCGAAATCCTTCGGGGCGGTTCGAGAAGGAATACTCCTCGAGCCCATCTTTGATCAAATTCGCAACTTTCTCTGACGCGAGCGCGTCATCACAGAGCTGCTTGTCATCTACACGGGCGGGAGAACATGAGCCGGCGGATCATCACGACGCAGCTACAGGCGGCGGAGGCAGGCACGGGGAGCGTCGATGGATATTTCAACAAGCTCGTGAAGTACATACCCGGGGATATCGTCGGTGCCTGGATCTTCGCGTCCAGTGCTATCAAGGAAGCCTCGGGCGTGCCAACCACCGCGACGCTGTGGATCGCTTTCGCGGTGCTCTTGATTATTACACCGCTATGGACCTGGCGGAATACAAAGCCCCCAGCCGACCCGCCTGCCCGTACCCAGATAATCATATCTACGGTCTCGTTTGCAGTCTGGGTGTTCGCACTCGGCGGCCCATTTGCAACGTTGGGCTTCTACCGGCCGTTGTTCGGATCTCTGATACTCGTCCTATTTAGCCTCGTGGTGGCGATGATCACCCCGCGCGACCACGCGCCAGCAACGCGGGCGGCCCAAACCTAATTCGAGCGAATCGTCCAGCTAGTTGGCCTGCCGTCGAGGCTTCAGCTCGTCGAGCAACTGACCTCTTTCTGCTATTGCAAGGAGCTGTCTCTTCTGATCGTCTCCACAATGATCCATCAACGATAGGATGATCGCCCCGAGAACGGCTATCTCGCGACTTTCGCCTTCACGCGTAAATCGGCCCCTGACTTTAGCCCACTCTATGAGATGTTCGGCAAATTCTTTTGGGTTTACGCCGTCGTGCAAGCCTATCTCTAGCTCGCCTTCCCGGTCGTCTCCTAGCTCAGCTTTATCGATCAGGGTCCTGAAGAATTGCTCGGCTCTGCCGCCGCCTTCATACGTTCTGGCGATGGGCGCCATGATGCCAACTATTATCTCCATATCGTTAGGTCCGATGCCTTCATTTGAGGACTTATCTGGCGATTCATGTTTCAGTGAACCTGGCATTTCGACTTCAAGTACCCTGGCGAGCTCTGGGGCGCGGCCCTCCGCGTCGAGGGATCGCAAGTCATCTATCATCTGCCAAGAAATGAATCGTACCGCCACTTGATGCTGTCTCCATTTACCGAGCAGCCGCTCGACCTGTCTAGATGGCGACTCCACGCCTTTCGACATAATTATTATTACGCCCATTTTAGGAAGGCAGTGTTCCAGGTAGGCCAAGGTGCGGAGGTCGGCATCCGCAGGCAGCTTGATGTTGGCTATCTCCTCGCCGAGATGGGCGAGATATATTACTTCCGTGGCACGCTTGAGGGCCGTTAGCTCCGTTCTGCGCGAGTAGGTGATCGGATCCAGGACCTGCGCTTTTTCGATTGTGAATCCCAGTTCCTCCAGGGTCGGCTCTAGGTGCGTCAGGGTTTCAGGCGGGAAGGAGAGGTCGAACCCATGCGCGCCCATGGTGGCCTGCCCGACTGACCTGGTAGCGATCCCTCTGGTGCTCCCGTCCAGGGATGCCTAACAATTGAGACGCTACGCCATGCGCAATACTGTCGAATAGACAAGCCCGTAAAGGTCAATGCCGCTCGAACAAATGATCGAGCCGTCCAGGTCCGGATGCTCAATGCGCGATTCCGGGCGAACCGGAGCCAATTGCCCGGCGTTTCGGTCGCTCGCCAGCTGTCTACCGGAAACGGCGGCAGAAGTCGCGGTTGTCGTCGGGCAGGACCTCCGCTCGAGGTGCGGGGCGTAGTGGCCGTCCGTTGTCTGAGGACACCGAGCAGATCGCCCAGGCCAGTGTCCGGCCGTAGAGTGACCTCTTGTGGCCGGGCGCGAAGTACGTGTGGTGTACACCAAATATGACGGCAGCCTGCACTGGCACATGAGCATGCGTTACCTGGGGGCGGACGAGCACGGCATCTGGCTCGGCGCGCCTGCTCACAGCAGTGTCCGCCGGGGCAGTGAGCCGCCGGTGGTGATGGAGCAGCCATTCGTCGGGCTGTTTCCCGACGGCCAGTGGTGGACGGCGACCTTCAACGGCGACCCGGCCAAGACCGAGATCTACTGCGACATCGGCACGCCGCCGCGGTGGCTGAGCCCGGGCGAGGTAACCATGGCCGACCTGGACCTGGACGTGCTGCGGGTACGTGCGAACCGGCAGGTGATGCTGGTGGACGAGGACGAGTTCGCCGAGCATCAGGTCCGGTACGGCTACCCGGCCGAGGTCATAGGCAAGGCGCAGGAGGCGGCAGCGTTCCTGCTGCTGGCGATCGCCGATGGCGCCGAGCCGTTCGCATCCCAGTACCTGGCCTGGCTAGATCAGGTGAGGTGACAGCCCCGAAGGCGGCAGCGTCGCCTAGAAGATGAGGCCCATAGCTGCCCCGCTTACCGGCGCAGCAGCCCAAGTTCGCGTGCGCGCTCGACCGCCTCGTCCCGGCTGTGCACTCCCAAGCGCCGGTACAGGCGCTCGGCCCGCTCCTTTGCGGCCGACCGGGAGATGCCCAGCTTGTCGGCGATGACCGAGAAGGGCACCGCCTGCGGCAGGTAGCGCAGGACCTGCGCTTCCGACCGGGTGATCGACGCGGCCCGCATCTTGGCCTTGGCTTCCTCGGTGGCCTCGGCGGCCACTTCGTCGGCCGAGCCGATCAGCGCAAGGTCTTCCTCGACGGCCGCGCTGGCGGCCCGGTCCGCCGCGTCGGTGATCAGGCCGGCGGCGGTCAGCGCGGTGACTGCCTCGTGTGCGGCGGCCTCCTCGACCAGCCCGGCAGTGATCAGAGCCCTGACCGCCGCCGCAGCGGCTGCTTCCTGGATCTGTTCGGAGGCGGCTTCCGCCTCGGCGGCCTCGGCGGCAGCCGCGACGGCGCGCAGCACCGCGGCCGCCTCGGCCGCCTGCGCCTCTGCGATCACCGCGGAGGCCTCCTCCACCGCGGCGACTTCTGCGGCGACAGCGACGTCGGCATCGTCGGCCAGGAAGTCGTCGCTGATAAGTGCGCCGCCCGCGGCAGAGACGGCATCGACGAGCGGCTCGGCCCAGTGGTGCTCGACCAGCAAGAAGGCAATCGCGGTTCCCGGGTCTACGGAGTCTGCCAACGCCTGCACAGAGGCCAGGCCGGTAGCCGGGGCCAGCATCGAGCCGAAGTCCTCGTCCTCGGCGACCTCCAGCTCTTCTACCGTTCCGTCTTGTCCCTTGGCCAGGAACATCACGTCCAGGACGCGCAGCGCGCCCCGGCCTTCGATTCGGTCAATCTCCGCCAGCAGGCGGCTCTCGGCATCAGCGCCGAGACGGAAGGTCAGTGCAAGCAGCTGCAACGGTGCGGTCATTCTTGCCCTCCTCGAGCCGGTCTGGCCTATCGCATTCCTTGGTAGCTTCGCAGCGCAAGACGTCCGGCAAAGACTGGCTATTCTCCGGCGGGCCGTGCGATCGCGCTGGCCCGGCCGAGCTTAACAAGCGCGATACTGGCACTGGATGGACGGGATGATGGCAGGGCATCGCGAGCCTGGCTGGCCAGCGGCGGGGGTTACAGCGGCGTACGCGGCGGCAGTCGTCGCGTTCGGGTATGCGCTCGCCAGCTTGTACTGGGCGGCAGGCGGACGCGCTCTGCTCGGCACGGTTGGCGGGTATGTCGAGCAGCTGACCCGCAGGGGCGGGGCGCTTCCGGTGATCGTTGCTCTCGTTGTGGTGCTGGCGAAGGTGGCTGGCGGCCTGCTGGCACTTGCGCTGGTGCGGCCCTGGGGGCAGGCGGTTCCGCGCCGGTGGCTGCTGGCCGGATCGGCTGCCGTCAGCCTGCTGCTGGTGGCCTACGGCGGCATCAACGTACTTGCAGGTTCGCTGGTTCTCTCCGGTGTGATCCACCCAGCTGGGAGCGTGGATCGGACCGCGTTGCGCTGGCATGTCGGGTTGTGGGATCTGTGGTTTCTGGTGTGGGGGATCTTGCTAGCGCTGGCGGTGGCCGGCTACCGGCGGAGGGCACCGGCCACGGCCTAGCGAGCAAGCCGAGCGGTCAGCCGCGCGACGCTCTAGGACTGCCCGAGATCAGCGCGGCTCAGGCCGGGCCGCTTTATGCTGCCTGGGTGCCAGGCGCCTCTGCTACCAGAATCATCGTCTTCGGGCGAGGGCTGGTGGCCGATCCGGCCGGCTTCCGGCTGACGCGGCAAAGCTCCGAGCGCGTGGACGCGCTGGTCAGCTACGTCGGGCAGAACGCCGCCGCGTTCGCCGCGCGGCGCGGCCGGGTGGTGTTCAGCGGTGGCTGGGCCGGGGCGGCGGAGGGCTTCGGCCGACCCCCGCCCGAGTGCCGGGAAGGCAGCCTGATGCTGGATCGAGCGATGGCGGCTGACATCGGCGGCACGAGCCTCGCCGACTACGCAGATGCGTTCAGGGAGATCGAGTCCGACAGCACGCTGGAGAACGTTCTCCGGATCAAGGAGGAAGGCTACTTCGACGGCGCGTCCTTTACCGCGCGCAATCCGCTCGGCCTGGTAGCGCACCGGGAGCACTTGCCACGGATCAGCTACCTGGTCCGCAAGGCCTTCGGCCTCTCCGGCGACGCGGTAGTGACCATCACCGCCGGCCAGGGCCGGGAAAACTACACCGGCGGCCTCCCCGAGAGCGTGCTTCTGCCGATCACCCGCGTGGCGTTCGCCGGCGCTCGTGGCCACAGCTCGCTGCGTGGCAGACACCGGATGCTCGTCGCCTGGGACCACCGGCTCCGCTCTCTGCCCCAGATTGCGGATGCCGACCGGGCTAACCGGGATTGAGGTCTGTGATCATCGTCTTAAAGTCGGTGACCAGCGCCGTTGCCCGCTTGCGGTGCACCAGGTAGATCGCGCGGGCCAGGGACAACCCTTCGACGGGCCGGAACGCGATGCCAGGTCGGCCGGTGTGGCCGAGCACGCTGGCCGGGACGAGCGCGATGCCAAGCCCGGCCTCGATGAGGGCGAGCGTGACCTGGTAGTCGCGGGTTTCGTAGGCGATGTGCGGGCGGCTGCCCGCGGAGCGAGCGGCCAGTTCCAGGCTGACCCGGTTGGGCTCGCCGACACCGCCGGATATCCACTCCTCGTCGGCGAGGTCGGTGACGCTGAGCCGGACGCTGCGGGCCTTCGGGTGGTCCGCGGGCAGAACGATCCGGAGCGGGTCGTGCAGCAGCAGCTGCCGGTGCAGCCCGCGGGGATCGGGCAGCGGCATGCCGGGGTAGCGGTGGGTGATCAGCAGGTCGAGGTCGCCGGAGATAACCAGCCCGTAGCCGTCGGGTGGCTCGAGGTCGGTGAGGCTGAGGGCGACGTCCGGGTGATGGCGGCGGAACCGGGCGAGGGCGCCGGGCACGAGCGACTGGCCCGCGCTGGCGAACGTGCCGACGGCGAGCCGCCGTGGCTGGGTGCCCAGCATCGTCTGCACGGTCTGCTCGGCGGCGCGCAGCTCACCGGTCACCGCCTCGGCGTGCGACACCAGCGCCTGGCCGACGGGGGTGAGCGTCACCCCGCGCGGGTGGCGCTGCAGCACCTGGCAGCCAAGGTCGCGCTCCAGCTTGCCGATCTGCTGAGAGACGGCCGACGGGGTGAAGGCCAGGCGCCGTGCAGCCGACGCGATGGACCCGGCGCGGGCCACCTCCGCCAGCACCTGCAGCCGCTGCGCTTCAAGCACGTCCCACCTCAACCCACAGGCCCACCTCAGCTGACGGGTCCCCACCTCAGCTGACGTAAGTATTGCTAATGCCAGTGTAGAAGTCTTCGCTTTTGCTAACGGCTGGCGGGCCGCCAGGATGGCACCATGACGACCACCGCCGACGTCCACGCCGCCGCCGCACGCATCGCCGGGCACATCCGGGTCACCCCGGTGACCGAGGCCGACCCGGGAACGTTCCCGCCCGCTGGCCGGGTGTGGCTGAAACTCGAGCAGCTCCAGCACACCGGAACGTTCAAGGCACGCGGCGCACTCAACCGCATCCTGTCCGCCGCCGAGCAGGGCATGATCCCCGCCGCCGGGGTGGTGGCCGCCTCCGGCGGGAACGCCGGAATCGCCGTGGCCTACGCGGCGGCCCGCCAGAACGTGCCCGCGCGGGTATACGTGCCCCTGGCCGTCCCGGAGGTGAAGGTCGCCCGGCTGCGCGAGTACGGCGCCGAAGTGGTCCGCTCGGGCAGCCGCTACGCCGAGTCTTATGAGGAGGCCCTCAAGTATGCCGCCGACGTGGGCGCGCTGTTCTGCCACCCGTACGACCAGCCCGAGATCTGCGCAGGTCAGGGAACACTGGGCCTGGAACTGCTCGAGCAGACCGGTGGCCAGCTCGACACGGTCGTGGTCGCGGTCGGCGGCGGCGGGCTCATGGCCGGGATCGCCGCCGCTACCGAAGGCAGGGCCAGGGTCGTGGCGGTCGAGCCGGTAGCCATTCCCACCTTGCACGCCGCTCTTGCCGCGGGCCGCCCGGTCGACGTTGACGTCTCCGGCGTCGCCGCCGACGCCCTTGGTGCCAGCCGCATCGGCGACATCGCCTACGCGGTCGCGGAACGTACCGGCGTCCGGTCGGTCCTGGTCGACGACGCCGACATCGTCGCCGCCCGTCAGACGCTGTGGGACGGGTACCGCCTGGCCGTGGAGCACGGCGGCGCCACCGCCTTCGCCGCCCTGGCCACCGGCGCTTATAAGCCCAGCGACGGAGAACGCGTCGCCGTGGTCCTGTGCGGTGCCAACACCGACCTCGCCACCCTGACCTGAGCTGCGTGATGCAACGTTTTCGAAAGGGTGGATGAGTCATGCTTGCTGGAGCAATCGGTGCAGGCCCGGACGTGTCTGTCCGGGTAGAGCGAGGGAGATCCATGTGCGCGTGCTCGTGGTCGAGGACCAGGCCGAGATGGCAGAGATGGTGGCGACCGGCCTGCGGCGCGCGCAGATGGCGGTCGATGTCGCGCTCGACGGGCCGAGCGGCCTGGAACGGGCACTGATCAACGACTACGACGTCCTCGTCCTCGATCGCGACCTGCCGGGTCTGCACGGTGACGAAATCTGTGTGCAGCTCATCGCGGCCGGACGCCGCAGCAGGGTGCTGATGCTCACCGCCGCGGCAGACTCCCAGGATCTGGTCGAAGGGCTAAGCCTCGGGGCTGATGACTATCTCGGCAAGCCGTTCGACTTCCCGGTCCTCGTCGCCCGCATCCGCGCGCTGGCACGCCGGACTCACCCGGTCGCGCCGCCCGTGCTTCGCGTCGCCGACCTGGTCGTCGACACGGCGAAGCGGCGAGCGTCCCGTTCCGGGCGGTCAATAGAGTTCGCTCCGAAGGAGTTCGGGGTCCTCGAACTGCTGGTCGCATCGGGAGGCCGAACCGTCTCCGCCGAGGAACTGCTGGAGCGTGTGTGGGATGAGCTCGCCGATCCGTTCACCAATGCGGTCGCTATCACGATCAGCCGGCTGCGGGCGAAGCTCGGCGATCCGCCGCTGATCGAAACAGTCTCGCGCTCCGGGTACCGGATCGGGGGATGACCGATGCCCGTGCTCCGCTACCTGCTCCGGATCGCAGACCGGCCGCACCTGCCGCGGCGGACGATCCGGCTCCGGCTCACCGCCCTTTACGGCCTGCTCTTCACGATCTCCGGCGCGGCACTTCTCGTGATCACGAACGTGCTGGTGCGGAGCGCGACCAGCGGAGGCTCGTGCCACGCAGAATCGAAGGGCTCGGTGGCGTGCACGATCCCGGGTCATTACGGCAAGGGCTTCCTCACGATCAGCGGGTTCAATCCGGGCCACAGAGTGAAAGGAACCGCCTCAGGGCAAGTGCACGCGCTGTCGCTGCTTGCGAACAGCCAGAACGCCACCGACCTGCACAACCTGCTTGTCTACTCGTGGCTGGCGCTGGCGATCATGGCGGTGCTGTCGGTGGCGCTCGGCTGGCTCATCGCAGGAAGGGTGCTCCGCCCGCTGCGCACGATCACCACCACCGCCCGCAGCATCTCCGCGACCAACCTGCACGAGCGGCTGGCAGTGGGCGGCCCGAACGACGAGCTCAAGGAACTCGGCAACACCTTCGACGCCCTGCTCGCGCGGCTGGAGCAGTTCATCCAGTCTCAGCGTCAGTTCGTGGCGAACGCCTCTCACGAGCTGCGCACGCCCCTCGCCATGCAGCGGACCCTCATCCAGCTGGCGCTGACGGACCCCGACGCGACCATGGAGTCCCTCCGGGCCGCACACGAGCGGGTGCTCGTATCCGGAGCGCAGCAAGAACGCCTCATCGAGGCACTCCTCACGCTCACCCGCGGGCAGGCGGGTCTCACCAAGCGCGACTCGTTCGATCTGGCGATCCTGGCCGAGCAGGTCCTGCTCACCCGTGAGTCCCAGGCACGGGGCCGCTCGATCGACCTGCGCTCCGTCCTCGCGCCGGCGCCGATGACCGGCGATCCGCGCCTGGTCGAGCGTCTCATCACGAACCTGGTCGACAACGCTCTTGCGTACAACTCGAGCCCGGGGCAAATCGAGGTGACCACCGAGCGACGTGGCGCCGGCGCGCTTCTGTCGGTCACGAACACCGGCCCCATCGTCGACGCGGGTGCGGTTGGCCGGCTCACCCAGCCGTTCGAGCGGCTTGCGCCCGAGCGCACGGGCCACGGAGAGGGCTCGGGGCTCGGGCTGTCGATCGTCCAGGCGATCGTCAGCGCCCACGAAGGCTCGCTGACGATCCGTGCCCGGCCCCAAGGGGGACTCGCCGTGGAAGTCACCTTCCCCAGCCCAGACGCCGCTGGCCATGAAGGCCCGAGGCTGACGCAGCCGTCCGCCGCTCAGCCGCCGCGAAGCGTCTACTCGGCGAGCAAGCGGTAGAGGGCTTGGCGGGCCGCCCGGACAGCCGCCACGGCCTGCTCTACCTGCGCAGGGCTGCCGGCCGCCCCGACCTGGCGGGCGGCCAGATGCAGCTGCTGGACCTCGGCCCGCAGCTCCTGGTGCCGTGACGCCGCGGCCGGGTCGGCAGCCAGGTCCCGCACCCGGCCTCGGTCGGCCTGGGCCCGGCCCGCCTCGGTCAGCGCGAAGACCTTGCGGCCGGCCTGCTCACGGCCTTTAGCGAGGCCCTCGTCTTCGAATACCTGCAGCAGCGGGTACACCGACCCGGGACTGGGCCGCCACCGCCCCCCGGACCGCTCCTCCAGCCAGCTCATCAGCTCGTAACCGTGCGCCGGGCCCTCCAGCAGAGCGGCGAGTAGCAAGTTGCGCACCTCGCCCCTGCGCATCCCGCTCCCGTGGCCAGCGCCGCGATACCCACCGCCGTGTCCCTTGCCCGGTTGCCTCAACGCAGATTCCCTCGCCGGTCGCGCAGCGCACTGCTTCATGACTCGCTCATGATATATCGCGATAGTATCGCCTTACGATGCCCGGCGCGGAAGGACTGACCGGTGAATCATGATCACGGCCTCATCGACACCACGGAGATGTACCTGCGCACCGTGCTCGAACTCGAGGAGGAGGGGCTCGTCCCGGCGCGCGCGCGGATCGCCGCGCGGCTCGGGCAAAGCGTCCCCACCGCCTCGCAGACGGTGGCCCGGATGCAGCGCGACGGGCTGCTCACGGTCACCGAGGACCGGCGCATCCAGCTCACCCCGGCGGGCCGCTCGGCGGCGACCCGCGTGATGCGCAAGCACCGGCTCGCCGAGTGCCTGCTCATCGATGTGCTCGGCCTGGAATGGCAGCTCGCCCACGTAGAAGCATGCCGGTGGCAGCACGTGATGAGCGAGGCCGTTGAACGCCGGCTGCTCGACATCCTCGGCCACCCCACGCAGTCGCCGTACGGCAACCCGATCCCGGGTCTTGCCGAGCTCGGCGAAAATGAGGGGGATGAACTCCCTGGCGAGATGGTGGCGCTCACAAACGTGCCCCGGGAGACCGGCCGCGTGATCATGCACCGCATCGGCGAGCCGATCCAGTCAGACACGGCGCTGCTGACCCGGCTGCGGCGCGCAGGGTTCCGCCCGAACGCGGCGCTGGCGGTCAGCCAGGCCAACGGGAGGGTCCGGATCGGCACAGGACGGCAGGCAGCCGAACTCGACCACGCAACCGCGGCGCACGTATTCGTCACGACTGCCGATTGACCGTGACCTGGCGCCGGCACCGAGGCACTCACTCGAAGATCAGCCCGGCGGCCGGTCGGCGTGCCCCCTATCCGCCTGTCTGCAACTTATAGTCGTCGTATGAGCGACGCGGATCAGTCATCTGCTCCTCTGATTCCTGCGGACGCGGCCCGGGCGGGGGATGCAGACCGGGAGGCTGTCGCTGACCGGCTGCGGATTGCGGCCGGCGACGGCCGCATCGACCTCGCGGAGCTGGATGAGCGGCTGACTCATGCCTACGTGGCCAAGACCTACGGCCAGCTCGAGGCGCTGGTGGCGGATCTGCCGGCCCGTTCCGTTGCCATCGCTGGCGACGCTCTGCCCGAACCGGAAACACTTGTGCTCAAGACCAAGGCACCCAATCTCAAGCAATCGGGACAGTGGACTGTCCCGCAGCGGATTATGGCCGAGACCACCACGGGCTTCATCACGATCGACTTCACGAAGGCCTCGTGTGCGCACCGTGAAGTCGCTGTTGAAGCGGTGACCCGGAGCGGGTGGATCCGGCTGTTGCTCCCCGACGGCTGGGCCGCGCGGATCAGCCCGTCAAGCACCAACACCTCGCACATCAGCAACAAGGCTCCCGAGACGGCGGCTCCCGGTGCGCCGACCATCATCGTGACCGGACACCCGCTCTCCGGCTACATCAAGATCAGGCAACGCCGCCGCAAACGTCGGTAAGGGCTGGTGGGGCTGGTCAGCTGCCAGGCCGGGGGCCCACGTAGGTTCCGCGTTGCGCGATGGTGAAAACGAGCCCTTCGTCGCGCAGGACAGCAATCGCCCGGCGGACGGTGTCGCGGCTGACGTCGTGTTCCTGGGTGAGCGTGGACTCAGACGGGAGCGGGTCCAGGCGGGCCAGTTCGCCCGACTCGATCCTGCGGCGCAAGATCCCTGCAAGCTGCACGTACAGGGGCTCGTCGGCGTACTTGTCGACCCTCTCACCTGGCACGGAACTCAACGTAGCCAACGTTGGTTATGTTGCCAGCAAGGCCTATGTATGCCTTGTAGGTAACATAGCTAATGTACGTAATGTTGGCTATGCTGCTGACATGGCAGACACATCGCGACAGCCTGAGGGCACATCCTCAGCCGACGGCACCAATGGCCCGATCTGTATGGCCCTGGCTCTGCTCGAACAGCACTGGCCATCTTGCCCGGCGTTGGAAGACAGCATCGACACCCGCGGCCCGGTTGGCCTGGAACGCGACCCCCGGTACCTGATTGGCCGTTTCCAGCAGGCCCTCACCGTCTTACTGGAACAGGACTTGCCGCCCATGGATGCCCAGACCGCTCTCCTGTCCCAGGCCCTCGCCGACGCCTTAGCTTGGCGTACTCACAAAGGTCGGCCCTGTGCCGCCTGCGAGCGATCCGGTGAAGACTTCTGCGACTCGTGCGCTGCCGACTGGGCGCAAGCTGACCGCTACCACGAACTTGCTCGCGCGTTGGGCGCCGTAGATGACTGGCCCACTATCGCCCGCACGTGCGGCTACTGACCCGAGCTGATGGGACGTGCCGGGTGCGCCTTACCAGACACGCACGTAGTCGACCAGCATGTCTACTGGAAACTTGGTGCTGGGTGGCGGTGTGCCTACAGTGCCCCCGACCGCCATATTGAGCAGCATGAACATCGGTACGCCAGAACTGAAGCACCAGTCCTGCAGGTTGCCGGGTGCCACGTTCAAATACAAGTGGAGATCCCGGTAGAAGCGGAAGCCGGCGTTATTCCACACCACGCGCCACACATGCCAGCCGTCATCGACGGGAATTTGGCTGTACTTAGTGAATATCCCGGTATCTGTCCGGTTCGGCGTGTGGACTGACGTCTGGACGAGGTAGTTTCCGTAGTTCTCCAGCATGTCGACCTCGCCGCACGCTGGCCAGCCAACCTGGCCGATGTTCTTGCCTACCATCCACCAGGCGGGCCACAGCCCAGCGCGAGGGTTGAGCTTTATGCGCGCCTCAAAAGTGCCCTGATACTGGCTGAAGGAATTCTGTGTCTTGAGCCGGGCGCTGTAGTACGTCGTGCGAGGCGTGCCACCCTTCCAAGTGACGACTTTAGTGGCGCGGATTACCAGATGACTCTGTCCGTCGAGGAAGCTATTCGCGCGCGAGTCGGTGTAGATCTCGAGCTCGTCA
>Ga0209169_10000209_pt1 | contig 35040 bp, 28 predicted proteins | sample HubBroMetageWRM4_FD_188346 | JGI IMG/M metagenome (GOLD analysis project Ga0209169, IMG submission 188346) | Warmed soil microbial communities from the Hubbard Brook experimental Forest, New Hampshire - Hubbard Brook CCASE Soil Metagenome WRM 4... | ecosystem: Environmental > Terrestrial > Soil...
TCGCTTGTTGCCGCCGACCTTGTCGACGAGGCTGTGCTGCTCCGGTCGCCAAAGATCGTCGGCGCGGACGGCATTAATGCGCTCGAGGGTTTGCCGCTCGGAGCTTTAATCGACTCGCCGTGGCTTGAGCGCGTAAAGAGTGAGCCGTTGGGCGCCGACATCTGGGACGTTTTTGAGCGGAAGTAACAAGCGTGTTCACTGGCATTATCAACGACATAGGCGAGGTTCTTGAGATCGATGAGCAGGCGCAGGGACTGCGTCGCCTCACTATAGCCTGCAGTTACGACCCAGAAACGATCGCATTAGGCGCGTCGATTGCCTGCTCCGGGCCCTGCCTGACCGTCGTTGAACGTGGACGGCGCGGCGCGCGGGCGTTTTTTGCCGTTGACGTTGCAGCCGAAACCTTGCGTGTCACCACGGCCGGCTCTTGGGAGCGCGGCACCAAGCTTAACCTTGAGCGTTCGCTGCGCCTTGGGGACGAACTCGGCGGCCATTTGGTCAGCGGTCACGTCGATGGCATTGCCGAACTTGTGACCCGTAAAGACCTGCCGGGCATGGCGCACCTGACGTTACGAGTCCCGGCGGTGCTGTCGGCCTTCATCGCACCCAAAGGCTCGGTCGCGCTCGATGGCGTCTCGCTGACGGTCAACGAGGTCGCGAACAACGAATTTTCCGTGCTGATTATCCCGCATACGCTCGAAGTTACGACGTTCGGCGCGCTGCAAGCTGGATCGCGGCTGAATTTGGAAGTCGATCAGATGGCGCGTTACGGGGCGCGGCTCATGGAAGCGGCCCGACCGGGCGGCTGACGCGAGTGAGACCACACAATCCGGCGTCCTTGTTAGCGCCGTCTCGGCTTGCTACGACCCGGCGCTTCGAGGAGTAGAGCGATGGCCGGACCGCGGCGCGGAAAGCGCGAGACGAGCGACATCAAAGGCGCGCGCATACTCCTCGTCGAGGCGCGCTATTACGACGACATCGCCGATTTGCTCCTCGCGGGCGCCATGAAGGAATTGCGGGGTGCGGGTGCAGCGGTCGAGCAGATTTCCGTGCCGGGGTCGCTCGAGATTCCTATCGCGATTGCGCTGGCGCTGGAGGTGGCGGCGAAGAAGCGCCGCCCCTACGACGGTGCAGTGGCGCTTGGTTGCGTCATCCGCGGCGACACCATCCACTTCGAAATAGTTTCGAACGAGTCAGCGCGCGGCCTGATGGACCTTGCGATCACCCGCAACGTGCCGATCGGCAACGGCATCATTACGGTCAATACCGAAGCACAAGCTCTCGCACGCGCGCGAATGGAAGAGCAGGACAAGGGTGGTGACGCGGCCCGCGCCACGCTGGCGCTGGTGCGCCTCAAGCGGCGTTTGCGGAAACGATAGGAGCATGCGCGCCGGATCCAAAACGGGGGCCAAGGAAACGCGCAAAGCCAACAAGCGCGGCGCGGCGCGCCTCGCTGCCGCGCAGGCGCTTTATCAGATGGACCTCGCCGGCACCGGCTTAAACGAGATTTTGGCGGAGTTTGAAAGCCATTGGCTTGGCGCCGAGGTGGAGGGCGCGAACTATCTGCCCGCGGAAGCGGCATTTTTTCGCGACATTGTCGGCGGCGTTGTGCGTGAGCAGACCAAGCTCGATCCGCAGATCGATGCCGCTTTGAGCCGGGGCTGGCCGCTCAAACGCATCGAGGCGGTGCTGCGCGCGATCCTTCGCGCCGGTGCCTACGAGCTTGCCTCCCGCCGCGACATTCCTGCCCGTGTCATTACCTCGGAGTATGTCGACGTCGCATCGGCTTTTGTCGAGGCGGATGAGACCGGGATGGTGAACGCCGTGCTCGATCAGCTGGCACGACAGCTGCGCAGCGAGGAATTCGACCCTCCGTCAACCGCCGAGTGAAAGATGGGTGAGTTGCCCTAGCCGCACATAAAGGGAAGCGCCACGGGGCTGCGGAAATTCGACGACGAGTTCCAGGATAGCTTGTCCGCGGTCAGGTGGTATTCCGGCACCCGTTCAAGAAAACGCCGCATGGCTGTTTCCGTGACCAGCCTCGCCATTTGCGCGCCGAGGCAGAAATGCTTGCCGGAGCCAAAACCCAAATGGCCAAGCGGGCGGCGGTCGATGTCGAAGATGTCCGGGTTGGGAAACTTGCGTTCGTCGCGATTGGCCGAGCCGAACGCCAGGACGACCTTGTCGCCTTCGCGAATTGTCTGGCCGTGCAGCGTGACGTCGCGCGTCGCGGTACGCTTAAAACGCTGCGCCGATGTATTAAAGCGCAGCGATTCCTCAATGGCCGACGCTATAAGCGACGGATCGGCGGTCACGCGCCGTCGGGCATCCGGATAGTCGCAGAGATTGAGCGCGAACACGCTCATGAAGCTCGACAACGATTCGACGCCGGCCATGACGAATGTCGCCGTGGTCAGCACGACCTCACGATCCGAGAGCCGGTCGCCGTCGATTTCAGCTTCGGCCAAATGCGTAATCAAATCGTCGGTCGGAGTGGCCCGGCGCGCGGCGACCTCGGCGGTGAGGAAATCGGCCATCTCCTTAAACGCGGCGATGTGTTCCGGCGTGCGCCCCTTCACGCTCTTGTCGGTCGAAACTGCGAGAATGACCTTGCGCCGGATGTCGGCATGATCGCGGTCGGGCAGCCCCATGGTGCGGAACAGGAGCCCAACGGTGATCTGACTGGAATAGTCATTGACGAACTCGAAGGCCTTTTGCTGAACGATCCGGTCGAGCGACCGATCAGCGATTTCCTGGGTCGGGCCGATCAGCCGGTCGAGGTTGCGCTTGAGAAAAGCGGCTTGGCTCAGCGCCCGCAGGCGATCGTGGCGGGGTGGGTCGGTAGTGCCGAGCGTGGCGCCGGCGCGGCCGGGAAGTTCGTCGATCAGATTGCCCTGTGACGAGGAAAAGGTCTCCCAGTCGCGGGCCGCCTCGACGATGTCGTCGTAGCGCGACAATATCCAAAGCTGGGCGCTGTCGCTCCAATAGCATGGATGTTTGGCGCGCAGCTCGGCGTAATAGGGAAACGGGTCGGCATCGATCACGGGCGCATAAAGGTCGAAGGCTTCCACGGCATTTCCTCGCGGGGACGGCGCTGATAAACCCATAGTATAGCCCGTGGAGCGGATTTGACATTCGCTACCGGGCCGGCCGCGAACTCGCGAAGCCAATGTCAAATCCAAAGCTCCACTGGCACTTATATTTGCTAGTGGTCCTTTGATTCTAACATTCGCGCGATGGCCTGCCGAACCGGGATGCGAATGTTAGAATTGGACCACTAGCGAGTATGCCGCGCGATGCCAGGAAAAGTTAAACTGTCGGCAGAGGCAAGCCTGATTGCGCGGCATTTCCGGCCGATCGCCAAGCATCCCGGCGCCTTCATGCTGACGGACGACGCGGCGGCGATCGCGCCGCCGCCTGGTTGCGATCTTGTAATGACGACCGACGGCGTAATTGCCGGCGTGCATGTGTTTGCGGACGATCCGCCGGATTTGATTGCGCGCAAGGCGTTGCGCATGAATCTCTCCGACCTCGCCGCCAAGGGCGCGCGGCCGCTAGGCTTTTTGCTGGCGTTGTCGCTGCCCGCCGCAACAAAGCAATCTTGGATCGCTGCGTTTGCCCGCGGCCTCGGCCGTGACGCGAGGCACTTTGGCTGTCCGCTCCTCGGCGGTGACACAGACCACACGCCTGGACCGGCTGCGGTTTCCATCGCAGCATTCGGCGTTGTGCCGCACGGTAAGATGGTGCGCCGCTCGACGGCGAAGATCGGCGATGTAGTGCTGGTCACGGGCACCATCGGCGATGCGGCACTCGGCCTGAAGCTGCGTCGCAATAGTCGCCTCGCCAAACGCTGGCGCCTGGGCAACGCGGACGCTTCGAAGCTGCTGCGGCGCTACCGTCTGCCGCAGCCGCGCAACGCGCTGGCGCGAGCGGTTCTACGCTATGCGTCCGCGGCGATCGACATCTCAGACGGACTGGCGGGCGATCTCGACAAGCTGTGCCGGGGCTCAAAAGTGGCGATTGACGTTGACGCGGCGCAAGTGCCGCTCTCCAAAGCTGCGCGCGCAGCGCTCGCCGCCCAACCCGAACTGATGGAAGCGGTTCTGACCGGTGGTGACGATTATGAGATCGCGCTGACGGTCGCGCCGAGAGACCTCGCCGCCTTTCGCCGCGCCACCAAGGCAGCGGGCGTGCCGATAACCGAAATTGGACGTGTGCGAAGAGGCGAGGGTGCTCGTTTTAGCCAAGACGGCAAAGCGCTTGTGTTTGCGCGGCCGGCGTACAGCCATTTCTAGGCGACGAAGTTACTTCCGTCGAGAAATCGGCTGGTATTCGCGCCGCGGCGAGCCGGTATAAAGCTGCCGGGGACGGCCGAGTTTCTGGTGCGGGTCTTCGATCATTTCCTTCCACTGGGCGATCCAGCCCACGGTCCGGGCAAGCGCGAACAACACCGTGAACATCGAGGTCGGGAAGCCCATGGCCCGCAAAGTGATGCCGGAATAAAAGTCGACGTTCGGGTAAAGTTTCTTCTCAATAAAATATTCGTCGTGCAGGGCGATGCGTTCGAGTTCGAGGGCGACATCCAACAGAGGATCGTTGATGCCGAGTTCGTGCAAAACCTCGTGGCAGGTTTTCTGCATGATCTTGGCCCGCGGGTCATAGTTCTTGTAGACCCGGTGACCAAAGCCCATCAGCCGGAATGAATCGTTCGGATCCTTGGCTCGTTTGACGTATTCGGGAATGTGGTCGACGCTGCCGATCTCGCCGAGCATTTTGAGCGCCGCTTCGTTGGCGCCGCCGTGCGCCGGGCCCCACAAACAAGCGATGCCGGCGGCGATGCACGCGAAAGGGTTGGCGCCAGTTGAGCCAGCCAGCCGAACCGTTGAGGTCGAAGCGTTTTGCTCGTGGTCGGCGTGCAGCGTAAAAATTCGGTCCATGGCGCGCGCCAAGACCGGATTGGCCTTGTACTCCTCGCACGGCACCGCAAAGCACATCCGCAAGAAGTTGGACGCGTAATCCAATTCGTTCTTCGGATACATGAACGGCTGGCCGACCGAATATTTGTAAGCCATGGCCGCCAGCGTCGGCATTTTCGCGATCATGCGGATCGAGGCGATCATGCGCTGGGTCGGGTCGGTGATGTCGGTGGAGTCGTGATAGAAGGCTGAAAGCGCGCCGACGCAGCCGACCATAACGGCCATCGGGTGGGCGTCGCGGCGGAACCCTTGAAAAAATCGGGTCATCTGTTCGTGGACCATGGTGTGATGGACCACGCGGTCGTCGAAATTTTCCTTTTGAGCTACCGTCGGCAGTTCGCCGTAAAGCAGCAGATAACAGGTTTCGAGGAAATCACCGTGCTCGGCGAGGTCTTCTATCGGATAGCCGCGGTAAAGCAGGACACCTTCGTCCCCGTCGATATAGGTGATCTTCGATTCACACGACGCGGTCGACGTGAAGCCGGGATCGTAGGTGAAGACGCCGGCCTCGCTGTAGAGCTTGCTGACATCGACAACTTCGGGGCCGATCGTCCCATCGTGGACGGGGAACGACCAGTCTTTGTCGCCCAACGTCAGCTTGGCGGTTTTGACATTCGCGCCGGTTTTCGCATCCATGATGGAGTCCTTGCTGTCTCGCAGCCTCAACGTTGCGGTGCACGCGGCCTTTGGCCCAAACGCAGGCGAAGCGCCGTCGATCCGGCCCCATCGCCGTAGCGCACGCCAGTGTGCACTGCAAGAAAATAGGCTTGAATCGCGATCTCCGCTAGCCGGGCACGCCGTCTTGGTCGAAGCGTGGCTAGGGCGGCCCGGGACGGTCTTGATCGCCAAGACGCGCCAGGCTTTCCGCCTTGCCCAAAACTGCCAACACTTCAAAGATTCCGGGTGATGTCGTGCGGCCGGTCAACGCGCCCCGCATCGGCTGCGCGACGGCGCCGAGCTTGATGCCGCGTTGCTCGGCGAACGTTCGCACGGCTTGTTCAGTGGCTTCCGCGGTCCAGGGCTCCACGTCGCCGAGCTTGCCGGCAATTTCGCGGAGCATCGTCCTGGATTCCGGCGTCAGCAACGCCGACGCTTTGTCGTCGAGATGGAGAGGGCGGTCGGCAAGTAAAAAATATGCGCCATCAATGAGATCGACCAGGGTTTTGGCGCGCTCCTTAAGGCTCGGCATGGCTTCTAGCCATTGTCGGCGCAGCTCCGGCGTCATTTTGGCGGCGACGGCGCCGCCTTCGGCCAGATGGGGCAACAGCCGCTCGATGGCGCCGAGCAAAGCATCGTCGCCGGTACTTCTGATGTAATGCCCGTTGAGGTTTTCGAGCTTGGCAAAATCGAAACGGGCAGGCGCGCGGCCGATTTGCGGCAGATCAAACGCGGCGATCATTTCTTCGGTCGAAAATATTTCCTGATCGCCATGACTCCAGCCGAGCCGCACCAGGTAGTTGCGCAAAGCCGCCGGGAGATAGCCCATGGCGCGGTACGCATCGACGCCGAGAGCGCCATGCCGCTTTGAAAGCTTTGAGCCGTCAGGCCCGTGGATCAGCGGTATGTGCGCCATGATCGGCACGGTCCAGCCGAGCGCGTCGTAGATCTGCTTTTGCCGCGCGGCGTTGGTCAGATGATCGTCGCCACGAATGACATGCGTCACTTCCATGTCGTGATCGTCGACCACCACGGCGAGCATGTAGGTCGGCGTGCCGTCGGAGCGCAGCAGCACGAGATCGTCGAGATTTTCGTTCTGCCAGACCACACGGCCCTGAACCTGATCTTCGATGACGGTCTCGCCGGTCAGCGGCGCCTTCAGCCTGATGGCCGGCTTCACGCCTGCGGGTGCGTCGCTTGGATCGCGATCGCGCCAGCGGCCGTCATAAAGCCGGGAGCGGCCCTCGCGCCGCGCCGCCTCGCGCATTTGCGTAAGTTCCTCGGCGCTAGCGTAGCAGCGATAGGCGTGGCCCGAGGCGAGGAGCTGTTCCGCCACCTCGCGGTGCCGGGCCGCGCGCGAGAATTGGTAAACGGGTTCTCCATCCCAATCGATGCCGAGCCAGGAAAGCCCATCCAGGATCGCGTCGATGGCGGCCTGGGTCGAGCGCTCGCGATCGGTGTCCTCGATGCGCAACAGCATCTTGCCGCCACGACCACGCGCGTACAGCCAGTTGAATAGCGCCGTGCGCGCCCCGCCGATGTGCAGGAATCCGGTCGGCGAGGGGGCGAAACGGGCGACGATGCTCATGCTTTCAGGTCCGCGCGAAGCGCGCTGGTCTAGCACAATCATGGACCAAAGCGAGTTTATGAGGCATTTCGAACCGGGCTTGACCCAGCGGGCCAATTTGTCCAATGCGGGCGCTAAAGGGCGCCGGACGTGAAAGGAAGCGAGTAGCCATGACGGTTGCGGAGACGCCGGTCAAAACGGCGGGTCAAGATTTCATCCGCGATATTATTAGCGCCGATCTTGCATCGGGTCGCGTGAAGTCAATCGTCACGCGCTTCCCCCCGGAACCCAACGGCTATTTACATATCGGACACGCCAAATCGATTTGTCTGAATTTTGGCGTGGCGCAGGAATTCGGCGGCCATTGCAGTCTGCGCTACGACGACACCAATCCGACCAAGGAAGCCCAGGAATATATCGACGCCATTGAGCGCGATGTGCGCTGGCTCGGGTTCGATTGGGGCCAACATCTTCATCACGCCTCCGACTATTTCGAACAGCTTTACAAATGGGCGGAAGACTTGATCCGCGCCGGCAAGGCCTATGTCGACGATCAGAGCCAGGAAGAGTTGCGGCTCACGCGCGGCACATTGACCGAGGGGGGCGTCGAGAGTCCCTTTCGCCGGCGCGACGTCGAGGAGAATTTGGACCTGTTCCGCCGCATGCGCTCCGGGGAGTTTCTAAACGGAGCGCGGGTGCTACGGGCGAAGATCGACATGACGTCCGGAAACATCAACCTGCGCGATCCGGTGCTCTACCGCATCTTGCACGCGGAACATCCGCGCACCGGCGCGAAATGGTGCATCTATCCAAGCTATGACTTTGCCCACGGGCAATCCGACGCTATCGAAGGCGTCACCCACTCCATTTGCACGCTGGAATTCGAAGATCACCGGCCGCTGTATGACTGGCTGATCGACAACTTGCCGGTACCGTCGCGGCCCCACCAATATGAGTTCGCGCGGCTCAATCTTACCTACACGGTGCTGTCGAAGCGCGTGCTCACCGATCTGGTTCGCGGCGGCTACGTCGCGGGCTGGGACGACCCCCGGATGCCAACGCTTGCCGGCTTGCGCCGCCGCGGAGTGCCGCCCGCGGCGATCCGCGATTTTATCAAGCGCATCGGGGTCGCCAAGGCCAACAGCGTGGTCGACACTGGGATGTTTGAGGCGTCGATCCGCGATCACTTGAACAAGACGGCGCAACGCCGAATGGCGGTGCTGCGGCCGCTCAAAGTCGTGATCGAGAATTATTCGGGCCAGAAGGATGAGGGGGTCGAGGCGCTTAATCATCCCGAAAATGCGGAAGCAGGAACGCGCCAGGTTCCTTTCGGGCGCGAAATCTTCATCGAGCGCGACGATTTTATGGAGAACCCGCCGAAGAAATTCTTCCGGCTCGCGCCGGGCCGTGAGGTGCGGTTACGCTATGCTTATTTCATCACGTGCCGTGAAGTCGTCAAAAATTCCGCCGGCGAGATCGTCGAGTTGCGCTGTACTTATGATCCGGCGACACGCGGCGGCAATGCGCCGGATGACCGCAAGGTGAAGGCGACGCTGCACTGGGTCTCGGCGACGGCGGCGATCTCTGCGACTATTCATCTCTATAATCCGCTATTTCTGCAGCCCGATCCGCCGGCTAAGGATCTGGCTTCGGAGCTTAACCCGCAGTCTCTCGAAATCCTCAAGGACGCCCGCATCGAGCCTGCCTTGGCGCAAAACTCCGACGACCCCGTGCAGTTCGAACGCCAGGGCTATTTCTGTCACGACACTGATTCTACGCCGGCGCGGCCGATCTTCAATCGCACCGTCGGATTGCGTGATAGCTACGCAAAAGTTGCGGGCGCAAGCTGAGAATTATGAGCGCGAACAACAGTACCACGCGGCACACTTCGTCAGCCTTGAGCGAAGCGACGCTCATTCCGCGGCGTATCGCATCCAATCTGTATCTTTGGATCGCCGTCCTCGTTCGCAAACCGCGGGCGAAAGCGCCGCCTATCGGTGCCGGCCCGCTTATCCGTTTTGTCGCAGTGGTCGCGGTCATCATCGCGTCGATGTTTTTCCTCGACGCGGCGGCAAGCCAATGGGCCCGGCAACTACCCCATTGGGTAGCGGTGACGTGCGACGAGATTTCCAATTTCGCGCTCGGCAGCCGGTTTTCTTACCCGCTCGGATTTTTCATTCTGCTGCTTGCGGCCCTGATGAGTCCGTCGCTGCCGCTTAGTACACGAGGCGTTTTGGAAGTCTTTGCCGCGCGGGCCGGGTTTTTGTTTGTCGGGATTGGGCTGCCGGGCCTGTTCGACACGGTGGTCAAGCGGATGATCGGGAGAGCGCGGCCCTATGTCGGCACGCACGACGATCCGTTCTCTTACATGCCATTCATTTGGCGCCCCGATTACGCCAGTATGCCGTCGGGTCATTCGACCACCGCCGCGGCGGCGGCAGTTGCGATCGGCGCCATCTGGCCGCGGGCGCGCCCCATCGTGTGGCTCTACGCGCTGATCATCATGTCGGCCCGCGTCTTACTGAACGTGCATCATCCAAGCGATGTGATTGCCGGCGCACTTGTCGGCACCGTCGGCGCATTGATGATCCGGCGCTGGTTCGCTGTGCGACGCCTGGTGTTCTCCCCGCGCGATTTCAGGCCGTTTCCAGGGCCGTCCTGGCTCCGGGTCAAGGCGGCGGTCCGCAGCGTCGCCGCTCGGTCGATTTCGCCGGGTGAAAACCGCCGAAGCATCGGCGACTAGAGCGCGACGACTCGTCTTCGAATCGTCATCGCGGTCTAGCTTCTCGGTCGAGCATGATCTTTTCCGAAAACCGGTGTCCACTTTTCGGGATCATGCTCTAGTCGATGACTTTCCAGTTGCCGTAATAGATGAACTTAATGCTGTGGGTCAGATAACGGGTAATCGCGACCACGCCGCGCATTACGGAGGGAAAGGGCGTCGGGCGAATGATATCCACAAACAGGCAGTAGCGCGGCTGTTCGGTCTCATTGGCGGACAGATGCAAAAGCGTGTCGTCGAAAATGAACAGCTTGTTTTCGCGCCAAAAGCTCGTGATGGGGCCAACGACAATATAGGCGGAATCGTCCTTCATGTCGTTGAGATTGTAGAGAACTCGAAACGACGCGCGCAGAAAGCCGAAATGTTTCGAGGTTGTTACCTTCCGATTGAAGATCGAAACACCGATGGTTTGAATATATTTCCAGGGCTGGTGAAAAGCCGGCACTTTCAGAGACGCGTCGAGATTCATCCCGTACCAACGGAAAAACAGCATCGTGCGTTTGTTTTCCTTCACGTGCTGCTCGAGTTTAGGAACAAGGTCGGCGTCGTTCGCCGCCTGAATCAAACGCTGTATTTCCTCCCGATGCCCCGGCGGCAAGTCCGCCAACTGATAAACGCCTTTGTTGATGTATGGCAGCGACAGTAGGTCCAGCAGAGAATTGATCGGCGAGAGCAGCCAGGTCCCCACGCCGTTGCCGATCCAATAGCGCCGAAGGAGTTCGAGTGTGAATGGACGATTGCGACTCACATCGTAGGTGCCGCAAATGGCGAATACGAGCGCGATCTTGGGAAAAAAGTAGGCAAAAGGCGCGAGCACGAGAAGCGGAAATAACACCCGCCTCACGGTGAGCTTCACCATTCTCTCAAGGCGTATTCGGCCCCTCGGGGTTTCCGTAACCGTAACACTCATGCGCGTTCTTCTCTGACTATTCGGGCGATGATCGGCACGCGGCGCGCTCTGGTCGCGCGGCGGATGCCGAGTCGTAATCTAACCACGTCCAGAGCCGACCTGCCATGCCCCGTTTGCCGGTGCGATCCGCTTAATCAGCACTGCCTGCCGCATCAGCGAGCGCCGCAAACCCTCGCTCGAGATCGGCGATCAGGTCTTCGACGGCCTCCAGTCCGACATGCAAGCGTACCGTCGGACCGCCGGGCTCCCATGGTGTGGCCGTGCGTAGATTCGTGCAATCGAACGGAATAGCGAGGCTTTCGAAGCCGCCCCAGGAAGCTCCGATTCCGAATAGCTCAAGCGCGTCGAGAAAAGCGTAAACCGCACGCTGTGGTACGGGCTTGAACACAACGCTGAATAGTCCGCAGGCGCCGGCAAAATCCCGCTTCCAAATGTCGTGGCCGGGATCGCTCGGCAGAGCAGGGTGGAGCAACCGCAAGATTTCCGGCCGCTGTTCGAGCCAGCGCGCCACAGTGAGACCGGAGCGGTAATGCCGGTCAAGCCGCACCGCGAGCGTGCGGACGCCGCGTAGCGCGAGGTAAACGTCATCGGGGCCGACGCAGAGGCCGTTCGTTCCGACGAAATTCTTTAAGCCAGCGACAGTATCTTTATTGGCCGCGACGCTGCCGATCGAAACGTCGGCATGCCCGCTGAAATACTTCGTGCCGGCGTGGATGACGAGGTCGACGCCGGCATCGAGCGCGCGGAAGTAGAGCGGCGTCGCCCAGGTATTATCCATCAGCACGACCGCGCCTTTGGCGTGCGCCGCGGCGGCGATCGCCGGGATGTCCTGCATTTCGAAACTGAGCGATCCCGGCGCCTCGGTGAAAACCGCGCTGGTATTCTCGCGCATCAATCCGGCGATCGAAGCGCCGAGCTGGGGGTCGTAATAGCTGACGGTGACGTTGAACCGGGAGAGGATGCGGTCGCAAAACATCCGCGTCGGTCCATAGACGCTGTCGCTGACCAGAACGTGGTCGCCGGCTTTGACCACCGACAACAATGCCGCCGAAATAGCCGCTAGGCCGGACGGCAATAGCGACACACCGGCACACGAGGGGCCTTCGAGTTCTTGCAAAGCGACTTCGAGTGCCTCCGTGGTCGGCGTGCCGCGCCGGCCGTATGAATACGGCGCCCGGCGAGCGTTGAAATCCTCGGCGCTTGGGTAGAGCACGGTCGAGGCGTGATAAACCGGCGGATTGACGAAGCCGTAATAGGAGAACGGATCGCGGCCGGCATTGACCACGCGCGTATCTTGCCGCGTGTCCGCCTCATCGCCGTCTTTCTTTCGATTATCTCGGCTCATTATCGTGCGTTAGCCTCCGCCGCCGTTCTGGCGGAGCGTAACGGCTCCGCCCGGCGACCATGAGTGCAATTACCTCGGCATCACGGCCTGCCGTCAACCCTTGACCTTGTAAACCGATCGTTCTCTAGATGCCGCGGGACAACGGCACCGCTTCGTTCGGTTCGACTGGATACGGGCGGCAGCCTGCTCGAAAGGCCTAATCATGAAATGTCTGACAACGGCAATAGCTTTGGCCAGCCTATCGCTGTTGGCAATGCAACCAAGCTCGGCGCAGACGCTCGCGGGCGTCAAGGAACGCGGCCAGCTCATTTGCGGCGCAAATGGCACGTTGGCGGGCTTTGGCATACCCGACCCGCAAGGCAACTGGACCGGGTTCGATGTCGATTTTTGCCGAGCCATCGCGGCGGCGATTTTTAACGATCCGGCGAAAGTGAAGTTCGTGCCCTTGACGGCGAAGGATCGCTTCACTGCCCTGCAATCAGGCGAGGTGGACGTGCTTTCGCGCAACACCACCTGGACGCTGTCTCGCGATACCTCGCTCGGGCTCGATTTTACCGCGGTGACCTTTTACGACGGTCAGGGCTTCATGGTGCACAAGGCGCTGAAGGTGAGCTCGGCGCTGGAGCTCGATGATGCCACGATCTGCGTGCAGCAAGGCACAACGAGCGAGCTTAATCTCGCCGATTATTTTCGGTCGCACCACATGACCTTCAAATCCGTCACGTTTGCCACCGGCGACGAGGCACTCAAGGCCTACGAATCGGGGCGTTGCGATTCCTATACGACGGATGCATCAGGCCTCTACGGCGAACGCCTGCAGCTTGCTGATCCCGGGCAAAGCATCGTGCTTCCGGAAATTATTTCCAAGGAGCCGCTCAGCGCGGTAGTCCGCCAGGACGACAACCAATGGAGCGATATCGTGCGTTGGACCCATTTCGCGATGGTCGATGCCGAAGAGCTCGGGATTGCCAAGGCGAACGTGGAAGAAAAGAAAAAATCCGATGACCCCGAGGCCAAACGGCTCCTTGGCGCTGAAGGCCAATACGGCGACGCGCTCGGCCTTGGCAACGACTGGGCCTATCGAATCATCAAGCATGTCGGGAATTACGGCGAGAGCTTCGAGCGGAATCTCGGCCAAGGGTCGCCGCTGAAGATTGCGCGCGGGCTGAACGCGCTGTGGATGAAGGGCGGCCTGCAATACGCGCCGCCGATACGCTAAGCCTTCATCGCCGCCCGGGCCTCGTGTAGGCGGCTTTGCCGATGCCGATGAGTTCTTCGATCCCGCTGCAAGGGCAGGTGCGGCGCTCACGCCCGCGCTTCGGACTTTTAGCCATCCAGACCGGTCTCGCGGTGTTTATCTGCGCTTTGATTTGCGCGGCCGCGTTCAACGTTGCGCAAAATCTCTCGCGCGCCCACATCGCCTCCGGCTTTGGCTTTTGGAATAACACCGCCGGTTTTGACATCAGTCAAACACTCATCGGCTATTCGGCGAGCGCGTCCACTTTCGGGCAAGCGTTTTGGGTCGGTCTTCTCAACACCCTCGTTGTCGCGGCGCTGGGGATCGTATTCGCGACGGTAATCGGCTTTCCGGTCGGTCTCGGCCGACTCTCGTCTAACTGGCTGGTCGCGCGGCTGTGCGGTGGCTATGTCGAGATTGTCCGCAACGTGCCGCTCTTGCTGCAATTGTTGTTCTGGTACAACGCCGTACTCAAAACGCTTCCGGATTTGCGCGGCAGCCTGCGGTTGCCAGGCGGCGCCTTTCTCAATAATCGCGGCTTGTTCCTTCCGCGCGCGGATTTTGGCGCTCCTTTTGCCGCAGTGCTTATCGCAATCGTCGCGGCGATCGCGGCGGTGATAGCTCTGCGAATATGGGCGCATCGGCGGTTTGAAGTCACAGGTCGGCCGGTGCCGATGGCGTGGCCGACGATTGGTTTGCTGATCGGTGGTCCGCTCGTCGCCTTGGCACTAACCGGCGTTCCACTCCGGCTCGGCGAGTTGCACGTCAGCCGCTTCAACATCAGCGGAGGCGTTGAAATCCTCCCGGAATTCGCCGCGCTGGTCGTTGCGCTGAGTATTTACACGGCCGCGTTCATCGCTGAAGTGGTGCGCGCCGGTGTCCAGGCGGTGGCGCATGGCCAGATCGAAGCCGCTCAATCGCTCGGTTTGCGCTTCGGTGCGACGCTTCGCTTGATCGTCATTCCGCAGGCGATGCGGGTGATCATCCCGCCGCTCACCAGTCAATATCTCAACCTTCTCAAAAACTCGTCGCTTGCGGTCGCCATCGGTTATCCGGACCTGGTTCAGGTCTTTGCCGGCAGCGTTCTCAATATCACCGGGCAAGCGGTCGAAGTGATCGCCGTCACGATGGCGGTTTATCTCGCCATCAGCTTGTTCGTGTCGCTTTTGATGAATCTCTACGCCCGCAGAATGAGTATCGTCGATCATTGATCGGATGAGCGTGACAGACGAGGATTTTGGCGGCGACCGGCGGAATGGCGTGCGACGACCACCGCCGGCCGCGCAGCGTGGGGCGGCCAATTGGGCGCGGCGAAATCTTTTCTCAAGCCCTTTGAACGTAGCGCTAACGCTTGGTTGCCTCATCTTCGTCATCTGGGCGGTACCGCCGCTAATCCGCTTTTTTCTTTTCGATGCGGTCTGGTCCGGGACGGATCGCGACGCTTGCATCAGATCGGCGGCGTCGGGCGCGTGCTGGGCCTTTGTCCGTGCTTGGTTTTCTTATTTCATTTACGGCTTCTATCCGGTCGGCGAACGATGGCGGGTTGATCTCTTTTTCGCCGCACTAGCGCTCGGGCTTGCCTGGCTCGGATGGCTACGGTCGCCGCAACGAAGCCTCGGCGCGATCTATTTCTTCGTTGCCCTGCCACTCCTGTCCTTTGCGCTGTTACACGGCGCTCCCGCCATCGGGCTTGCCATTGTCCCCACCGCTCTGTGGGGCGGCATCCTCGTCACCATGGTGGTGGCTACGGTGGGCATCGTCGTTTCGTTGCCGCTCGGCACGCTATTGGCGCTCGCGCGCCGTTCCGAAATCCCGCTGGTGCGGTGGGTTGCGGTGGCGTTCATTGAATTCGTTCGCGGCGTCCCGCTGATTACGGTTCTGTTCATGGCGAGCGTCATGTTGCCGCTCTTTGTTCCGGAAAAATTCGCGCCGGACAAACTCATCCGCGCGCTGGTCGGCGTCGCCCTGTTTGCCTCCGCCTATATGGCCGAAGTCGTGCGGGGCGGTCTTGCCGCGGTACCCGCCGGGCAATACCAAGCGGCGCGGGCGCTGGGGCTCGGTTACTGGCGGACGACGGGTCTTGTCGTCCTGCCGCAGGCGTTTCGGGTCACCTTGCCGAATATCGTCAGTATCTTTATCGGCCTGTTCAAGGATACGACGCTGGTTTTTGTCGTTGGTATTTTCGATTTTCTCGGCGCCGTCGAGACGGCGCGCGGCGATCCGCTTTGGGCCGCGCCGAATACCACGATCACGGGTTACGCCTTTGCCGCGGCATTTTATTTCGCTTGCTGCTATGGCATGTCGCGTTACGCCCATGGCATGGAGCGCCGTTTGGCCCGTTCGCGGGGCGCCGTGAAGAGACCGGGATGAAAGCACCGCAGGACCAACCACCCGAGAACCCAGTCGCCATCGAGATCGCGGGTCTCAACAAGTGGTATGGGGAATTTCACGTTCTGCGTGATATCGACCTGAAAGTGCTGCGCGGCGAGCGCATCGTCATCTGCGGGCCGTCAGGCAGCGGAAAGTCGACGTTGTTACGCTGCATCAATCGGCTCGAGGACTGGCAACGCGGCAGTATCGTTGTTGACGGGCTGGAGTTGACGGATGACCGAAAGCGGATACTCGCAGTGCGGCGCGACGTTGGCATGGTGTTTCAGCAGTTTAATTTGTTTCCGCATCTCACCGTGCTCGAAAACTGCACGCTGGCGCCGATCTGGGTGAGGCGAATGCCGAGAAGCGAAGCGGAGGCGCTGGCGCGAAGTTATCTCGACCGGGTCAAAATACCCGAGCAGGCCGACAAGTATCCGGCGCGGCTATCGGGCGGCCAGCAGCAACGAGTAGCGATTGCCCGAGCGCTGTGCATGAACCCCAATATCATGCTGTTTGACGAACCCACCTCCGCGCTCGATCCGGAAATGGTGAAAGAGGTCCTCGATACCATGATCGAGCTGGCCAACGATGGGATAACGATGCTGGTCGTCTCCCACGAGATGGGGTTTGCCCGCCAGGTCGCCAACCGAGTGCTTTTTATGGATGAGGGGCAAATCCTCGAGAGCGCCGATCCAACGGCTTTTTTTCAGCACCCGCGGCATGAGCGGGCGCGGGCCTTCCTCAAGCAGATCCTTCACTAATGATGCCGTCCGAGGCCTGGGCGAGGAACCGATTCCCAGACTTAAGTTCAGGCTGCGACGGGAGAATCTTCCGCCTCGGGGGGGGCGGAATCTGACTCGGCGTTGGCCTCGGCGTCGAATTTGTGGATGATTGCAAGAATTTCCGATGCCGGCCGCGGCGGGCTGATCAGATAGCCTTGGACCTGGGCGCAACCTTCGTCTTCGAGGCAGCGCAACTGCTCCAGGGTCTCGACTCCTTCGGCGACCGTGGTCATGCCGAAGCTGCGTCCGAGGTCGTTGATGGCGCGAACAATCTTCAAGCTGTCGTAGCCGTTCGTGATATCGCCAACGAAGGCGCGGTCGATTTTCACTTTGTCGAACCGGAAGCTTCGCAGATAACTTAAGCTCGAGTACCCGGTGCCGAAATCGTCCATTGAAATCGCGACGCCGAGTTCACGTAGCTCGTGCAATATCGCAAGGCTGGTTTCAGTTCTTTCGAGAAGCACGGACTCGGTGATTTCAAGTTCGAGCCGCCGGGCCGGCAGGCCGGACTCAGCGAGCGCTTCCTCAACAGCCCGCGGCAGGCCGCTGTATTTGAATTGAACCGGTGAGAGATTGACGGCGACTTTCACGTCGTCGGGCCAATTCGTGGCTTCCATGCAAGCCTGACGCAACACCCATTCGCCAAGCGTAACGATAAGGCCGATTTCTTCCGCTAGCGGAATAAATTGTGCCGGCGAGATGAATCCTTTGTCAGGATGCCGCCAGCGCAACAGCGCTTCCAGGCAGGTCACCCGTTTTTCAGTGACATCGATCAGCGGCTGATAATAAACCTCAAAGGCGTTCTCGATATCCGCTGTCCGCAACAGCGATTCCATGTCGCGGCGGGCCTGGGCAGTTTCGTCCATTTGCGATTCGAAGAATCGGTAAGTGCCGCGTCCTTCCGCTTTCGCCGTGTACATCGCAAGATCGGCGCGCTTGAGCAGATCCTCCGGCTTGTTATCGCCTTCGGACGCAACCGCAATGCCGACGCTGGCACCGATGTTGAGCTGATTGCCGTCAACCTGGTAGGGACGCCCGAGCAACTCGATCAGGCGGTTCGCGAGCATAGCCGCGCCTTTGGGCTGGTCGGCTTCCAATTGAATGATGGCGAATTCGTCGCCGCCGAGGCGTGCAACGCGGTCGCTGTCGCGAACGCTCTCGATCAATCGATTGGCGACGCATTTCAGCAAACCGTCCCCGGTCGAATGGCCGAGCGTATCGTTGATGCTCTTGAAGCCGTCGAGGTCGACGAACAGTACGGCTACGTCGGTGCTGGTCGGCAACGCCAACACCCGCTCGAGGTGCTGGCGGAGCAGAACACGGTTGGCAAGGCCGGTGAGGCTGTCATGGTGGGCAAGGTAATGAATCTCGGCCTGCGAGCGTTCGCGCTCGGCAATCTCCCGCTTCAAGGCTTCGTTGGTCTCCACCAACTCGGCCATCCGCTCGGCGATGCGCTGCTCAAGCGAGCCGTTGAGTGCCTGCAGGGCGTTGTTGGCCTGCTCAAGTTCGTCCTTCGCCTTCTTTCTCTCCAACTGGGTCTTGATGCGCGCCAGCGCTGCGATGAAATCGACCGGCTTGGTAATGTAGTCGTTGGCGCCGGCTTCGAGGGACTCGGCGACGTCCGAGCCGTCCGCCTTTGCGGTAACCATAATGACTGGGAGCTGCATGGGAGCGTGTCGCTCCCGTATTCGCTTGAGCACTTCGACGCCATCCAGACCGGGCATCATGACGTCGAGCAGAATAAGATCGAAGTGGCTGCCGTCGATCAAATCCAGCGCACGTTCGCCGGATTCGGCCTCGACGATAAGAAATCCCTGGCGTCCCAGTCGGCGGGCCAGTACGGCCCGATTATCTGCGATGTCGTCGACGATCAGGAGCCTTGGCTTGTTGTCCATTTGCCTATGTCTCTTGTTTGACTGATCTAACCAATCCGCCACGCGTCCAGACAAATCAGCTGCGGATTGACGACGAAATACCCCGATCAACCGGCGCTTATATAGATCGTCCGAGTTAACGCGGACTTATGCCGACCACGAGGTCACGGCGGCATACTCAATTGTTCGTGGAATTAAGCGTCACCAAAAGCTGACGTTTGCGGCTCCTAAACCTTGTTCGCAGCCGCAGTTAATGATCGTCATCCTTAAATAACCACAAGCGGCGCAACGATATTTTCACAATAAAACTTAGCTCGCTTTTAGGTAGAGCGATGTACGTTCCCTCGCAAATTAAAGAACGGTCTTTTGGGGGCGTGTGTGACCGACATTTCCGCCGTGCCAAGGTCAGCACCTTCGACCAAGATTTTGTTGGTCGAAGATAGCGACGCCAATCGCGATATGCTGACGCGGCGGCTCGAACGGCGCGGCTTTCAAGTGCGCGGCGCCGCCGACGGTCCCAGCGGCGTTGCCATGGCGGCTTCGGAAATTCCGGATCTGATCCTGATGGATGTCGCGCTGGGCGCGATGGACGGGTGGGAGGCTACCCGGCGTATTAAGGCCGATCCGAGAACCGCAAATATTCCAATCATCGCGCTCACTGCGCATGCGCTCGCGACAGACCGAGATAAGAGTGTCGAGGTGGGATGCTCCGACTTCGATACCAAGCCGGTCGACCTGTTGAGGCTTCTTGGAAAAATCGAGAAGTGTCTGGCCAAAAAAAAAATAATGGATAGCCGGCCAAACCCCGCCGCGGAGCTCCCACCGGCGCCACAGTCTGCCTCGCCAGCGAGACCGGTTGCTCTACCTGTGTCCGCGCCGGTCGTGGGCGCGAGCCCTGACGCCGATTCAGCGCTCGCGCTAACCGGCAGCATGCGGGACTTTCGCGAACTGCGCGGCAAGGATTTGATCGCCCGCGTCGGCAATTTTTACGAATGGCAACGCCTGCGCCGCAGCCACGGCCTCTGGCCGTATTCCAAAGCGACGGAGCAGGCGCCGCTCGCCGTCACCGCCGCCCAAGACGACAGCGGATTGCGGTTCTCCGGACTGAATTTCGCCACCCAGGATTACCTCGGTCTGTCATCCGACCCGGAGATCAAAGAGGTCGCTAAGGCCGTCGTCGACGAGTATGGCGTGCACAGCGCCGGATCGTCGGCGCTGGCGGGCAACACCAAATATTCGCTGCGGCTCGAGCAGACAATTTCCGAATTCCTCGGTCTCGAGCACACTGTCTTGTACCCGACCGGCTGGGCCGCGGGTTACGGCGTCATCAAAGGTTTGGTGCGGTCTAACGACCACGTCGTGCTCGACGGGCTGGCGCATGCCTGTCTTCAAGAGGGTGCCTATTCGGCGACCAGCAATGTGCATCTGCACGGCCACCTCAATGTCGACTCGGTTCGTCGCCATCTAAAACGCATCCGTGCCAAGGATGCGGAAAACGCCATCCTGGTGGTGACCGAAAGCCTGTTCTCCATGGATTCGGATTCGCCGAATTTGCGCGTCATGCAGGAGCTTTGCCGCGAATACGGCGCAACCCTAATGGTCGACGTTGCCCACGATCTCGGGGCGATGGGCCAGAGTGGGCGCGGCTTTATCGGTATGCAGGGGATGACCGGGCAAATCGATATCGTGATGGGAAGCTTCTCAAAGACTTTCGCGTCCAACGGCGGCTTTGTTGCCTGCAACTCGCCGGCGGTGAAGCAATATTTGAAGTTCTACGGTTGCTCTGCGACATTCTCGAACGCGTTGTCGCCGGTGCAGGCCGCGACCGTGACCAAGGCCTTCGAGATCGTAAAGTCCGGAAAGGGCGAGCAGCTGCGATTGCAGTTGTTAAAGCGCGTCGTACAGATGCGCGATGCTTTGACCGCGGCCGGACTGAGTGTGATCGGCGATCCGTCGGCGATCGTTCCCGTATTGGTGGGGGACGAAGCGTTGGCGCGCATGGTCAGCCGCCGGTTGCCGGAACTCGAGGTGATCGCGAACCTCGTCGAGTATCCGGCGGTGGCGAAGGGCAACGCGCGCTTCCGGCTGCAAATGATGCCCACTCACACCGGCGAAAACGTCATGGAGCTGGTGGCGAGACTGCGCGCGGCTGTCGATCTCACGCTGCCTGAGTACGAAGAATATCGCGCAAGTGCGCCACAAGAACGCCGACTCGCTCGCGCTGTCGCGTAAGGGTGGGCGAAAGCGGGACATGAGGACTGGCGATGTTTAGCGACAAACTGATTAGGATCATCGACTGGTTTATTCCGGCGGAGCTACGGATAAACACGGCGAATCTCTGGCGGGCGAGAATTTTCGTCATCAGCCATTTGATCGGCCCCTTCAGTGCCGTCGCCATTCTTGGATATCTGTATCGGTCGTTGGCGGTGCACGATTTTGTATTTTGGCTGATTTGCGCATTGTGCGTCGCATTCTGGCTGCTGCCGTTCGCTCTGAAACGGATGCGAACCCTGACTTGGCTCGCATTGTTTTCTTTCTGTGATCTTACCTTCGTCAGCTTTCTCGGATCATTCTTCTACGGCGGGGTGAGTTCGCCGTTCTTGCCTTGGGTGCTGGTCGCGCTGCTGATCGGCTTCTTTTATCTCGGCGATCGGGCGTTTCTGGTTGTAAGTATCTTCGGTGCGCACCTCGCCGCCTTTTGCATCGCCTATGTGCTCAATGGATCCTTTCCGGAGCGTGTCCCGGTGGAAGAGCTGTCCACCGTCGGCATGATCTCGGCGCTGTGCGCGACGCTCTATAGTTCGATGATGGCGATCTACTATGCCTATGTCGTGATGGATCAATCGACATTGCGCCAGGAGATCGAAAAGCACTTGGTGACGGCGGCGAAGCTGCGGCAAGCTAAGGAAGACGCCGAAAGCGCCGACGAAGCGAAGGCGGTCTTCCTGGCAAAAATGAACCATCAGCTGCGAACGCCGTTGAACGCGATCATCGGCTATAGCGAAATCTTGTTGGAAGAGATCGAACCCAACGCGAATTCGGCCGACGAAGCCGACCTCAAAACCATCAATAGCGCGGGCCGGCATTTGTTGTCGCTGGTCTCCGATGTGCTGTACATGCCCAAAATCGAGGCGGACAACGTCGAAGTATCTCTGCGTCCGATCGATCTCGATCGATGCCTCGACGAAGTGACGTCGACCTGCCGCAACTTGGTCTCGCAAAACGGCAACGAGTTTATCCTGGAAAAAGTGGGCACCCTTGGCGTCATCCAAACTGACGAGACCCGCTTGCGCCAGATTCTCATCAACTTGCTTGGTAACGCGGGCAAGTTCACGAAGAACGGCAAGATATTGCTGCGGGCGAAGCGGGTCGCGGCGCAAAAACACGCGCAGGTCATTATCTCGGTCGAAGATAACGGCATCGGAATTCCCGCCGAAGCGATCGCCGGGTTGTTCACGAATTTCAATCGAGCCAGTTCCGTGACTGCGAAGTCTTATGGCGGATCGGGGCTCGGCCTCGCCGTCAGCCATCAGCTTGCGCGATTGCTGAACGGTGATCTGCTGGTCGAAAGCGAACCCGGCCGGGGATCGATCTTTACGGTACAGTTGCCTGTCGCCACGCCGGTGGCGGCGGAGGCGGCTTAAATGTTGTGCATGCAGCGGGAACGGGTTCTGTGATGCAAAACTCTCTCAAGACACTTGCGGCGCGGATCAATTCCGCGGTCGATTGGTTCATTCCAGAGAAACTGAAATCGTCCCCCGACCTTCTGCAAGGCGTGCGGATGTTTTTGTTCAGCCATTTGTTTGGTCCGTTTCTCGGCCACACAATTTCGTTTTCCATGCTCTACATTCAGGGCGGGGCGGACCTGTCGTGGTGGATCTTTTTCCTTGCCGTCACAGCCTTCTGGCCGTTCCCGTTCGTACTGCGTCTCACCGGCTGGTATGTGCCGTTGGCGCTGCTGTCGATCCAAAATCTGATGTTTTGCGTATTTTGGGGATGTTATCAGTACGGCGGCGTCAGTTCGCCGATATTGCCCTGGCTCGTCACTGTTCCGCTGCTGGCCTTCTTTTATCTGCCGGAGCGCAAGACCAGAATTATCGTTAGCCTGTTGATCGTCGCAAATCTTTCGGTGTTCTACGCGATATACTGCGCGTTGGGATTTCGGGAGACCGTGCCGCTTGAGGGCCTAGCGGTGCTTGGCCTGATTTCCACCTTCTGCGCGAGCGTCTACGTTTCGATGATGGCGCTGTTTTATGCCAACATCGTTTCTTCCCAAGCCGAGCTTGAGCAGGAAGTTGAGCGACACAAGGCAACTGCGCGGCAGCTCCGCGAGGCCACCAAGCAGGTCGAGCGAGCGATGCTGGCAAAATCCGAGTTCTTGGCGAAAATGAGCCACGAGCTCCGCAATCCGCTTAATTCTATTATCGGCTACAGCGAGATTCTGATCGAGGGCTTGGATCCGGCCAAGGATCAAAAGTACCGGGACTTAACTTCGATCCGCAGCGCCGGGCACCGCCTGCTGGAGCTGATCAACGATCTGCTCGACTTGTCGAAGCTCGAAGCCGGCAAGATGGAGCTGGACGCCGAGAGGATCCAGTTCAAAGACCTCATCGATGAGCTGGCCGTAAAATGGGGCCGGATAGTCGCGGAGAGCGGCAACAAGTTCAAGGTTGAGCCGACGCCGGCGATGGAGATCATCTGTGATGCACCGAAGCTGCGCCGGGTGATCGAAAATCTTTTGAGCAATGCGGCGAAATTCACGAAAGATGGCCGCATACTTCTGGCTGCTTCGATAGAAGACAGCGTGTTGACGGTCGCGATCGAGGACACTGGAGTTGGGATTGCAGAAAGTCAGATCGAACGATTATTCGAGACGTTCGGCAACTCCGACCAGGAAACCGCCAGTAATTACGGCGATGACGTCAGGCTTGGCTTGCCGCTGGCTCATCGTTATTGCCGATTGATGGGCGGCGAACTCTCGGTGAAAAGCAAACTGGGATTGGGCTCCCGGTTTATGCTTCGGATTCCAGTCCAGCTCGTTGCCGACGACGCAAAGACGTTGCGTATGGGGCGGGCGGCCTGAAGCGATTTTCGTGCTGTTTGAACGGCGCAGAAATCGTCGGCAAGTTTTTAAACGGCGTGAATTATTCCAGCTTGCCGCAAAGTTTGCGGCCAATTTGGCTCGCCTTAAAACCTATAATTGAGCCCTGCCGTTATCAAACTGATCTGCTGGTGCATGACTGCCGTGAATGACGCGCCGGCGGACGAAGTGAACGTGGTCGGTTTGTTTGGGCTGTCGATAAAAGCGTATTCGACCCTAGCCGACCAGTTTGGCGAAAACGCCCATTCGGCGCCCCCGCCGACCGTCCATCCGGTCTGCCAATAGCTCGTCGTGAATGTCATGTTTTCGAGCGTATTGAAATCGCTGTTGTTGGTGTGCGTCCACGCCGCGCCGCCTTTTCCGTAGATCAGCAGCGAGCCAACCGCGACGCCGACCTTGCCGGTGGCTGTTCCGAAATAATCGGCGCTGGTCGTCAGAGTGTCCACACCGTCAGTCGCGGTATAGCTGCCGCGCAACGAAGTCGCGGAAAATCCAGCCTCGGCGCCAAGCACTAATACGCCGATTTGATAGTTGTAGCCGCCCTGCACTCCGCCGGCCACGCCGCCAAGTGTGGTTTGCGCCGTTGTGCAGTCGCCGGCAGCCGCGCAGTTGGTGTTGTATCCGCCAGTCGGGTCCCACGCGCCGCCGAAATTGCCACCGACATAAAAGCCGGTCCAGGTCGGGGCAGGAGGAGGTACGAATGGCGCCGCCATGTCGGCAGCGATTGCACCGCTCGCGGCGCAACAGCATGCCGCGCTGATTAATAACTTAAAAAAATTATTCACCTGCGACTCACACTCACTCGATGGCATTCACACGATAGAAAACTCCTTTAACCTTAAATTTCTCTTACGACGCCGCGGCTTTCGTCGGCGAACGCGCAAGGTTACCGACTTGTAACCCGCGAACGCTGCGTCTGACCAAACTTTAACTTGTTTCGACTGTGCGGCCGCCCTCTACTTCCCGCCAGGACGAACGGCTTTGAACCATGGAGGACAACGTGTTCAGACCTTTGGTGATCGGGACGGCTGCGCTGGCTATCGCCGGATCTTCAATCGTTTTCGCGCAGCAGCGCTATTTCGGACCGAGGGGAGAAGGTGATGCCGCTCCTCGCTTTCAACACCGGCATCACCTGAGCGCCGAGGATATGGCGGCGTTCGCCGACGCGCGAATTGCGGCGCTAAGGGCAGGACTCGCACTTAACACCGATCAGGCCAAAAATTGGCCGGTGTTCGAACAGGCGCTGCGCGATTTGGCGCAGCTGCGGATCGAGCGGCGCCAGGCGCGCGAGAATGCCTATCACGGTGGAAGTGCCACCGCCGCGCCAACGACTCCGTTCGATCGGCTCGACCGGCGCGCCGAGCGGATGGCCAAAACCGGTGCTGCGCTTAAGCGCGTTGCCGACGCAGGCGCCCCGCTTTATCAAAGTCTCGATGACGCGCAAAAGAATCGATTCAAGATACTTGCCCGGATGCTTCGGCCGCATCATCGGCATCACTTTGCGTCCAATGACGGCAATGGCTCCGGCGGTTGGCGGGAGCATTTCGGATCAGGTGGCCGCCGCGGCGAGTGGCGTTCCTTTCAGGACCGGCAATTCGGTGAAAACGACGCAACGCCGAGCGATCAATCGCAATCCTATAGGGAAGGCGGCAACGACGGTTCGGAACTCTAAGGTCTATCCCAGCAAAGTGTCTGCTGATTTCTTCCCGCAGCAGGCGACAATTCGAAAGCCGCGGCGAAGCAGCCGCGGCTTTTGGGTTTTCGGGCCGCCGGTATTTTCGCGCCCGCATCGCTCCGAGCAACGAACTAATCCCGCTCCACTGGAACGTCCGGACGTGCGCCCCATTCCGCCCATGAGCCGTCGTAAAGCCCTTTCGGTTCTTTGCCGACGGACTCAAGCGCGAAGCTGAGGATGGCCGCGGTAATGCCGGATCCGCAGGTGGTGATGGTCGGTCTTTCTAAATCTACGCCGCTTTCCTTGAATGCTTTTTCGATCTGGGCGCGCGGGGCGAGGCGGCCGTTCGCGACGACCTTGGCAAACGGCACATTGAATGAACCCGGCATATGGCCGGAGCGCAGGCCCGGGCGCGGTTCGGGCGCTTTGCCGGAAAATCTCTCCGCCGACCTTGCATCGACAAGCTGCGCGCTGCCGTCCGTCACCGCCATGCGCACGTCCCCGAGCGTGGCGACGGCGCCGACATTCATGTCGGCGTGGAAGGTTTTTGGCGAACGTTGCACAGCGCCAGGTTCGAGCGGTCGCCCTTCGGCTTTCCACTTCGGTAGCCCGCCGTCGAGGATAAAAACCTCCTTGGCCCCGAAAACGCGAAACGTCCACCACACGCGCGGCGCGGAATAAAGACCGATGGTGTCGTAAACAACCACGGTGTCGCCATTGCCAATGCCTAACGCACCAACTGCCTCACCGAAGTGCGTGGGGCCGGTCAGCGTGTGCGGCAGTTCGCTGGAACGATCGCTGATTGCGTCGATATCGAAAAAGACGGCTCCAGGAATGTGGCCTTCTAAATATCCCGCGCGAGCGCGGTTCGGCTCGCCTGGTGAAGGATAGGACGCGTCCACCGCGACCAAATTTTTATCGTCCAAGCGCGCGGCGAGCTGGTCGGTCGAAATGAGCCAGCGGCTGGACGGTGGAAAGTCGATTAGTTTTGGCAAGTATAATCTCCCAACGGGATAACGCCGTCGACGCCGCAATGTTCATGCGTAGGGAATATCGAACTGCAGGTGCCGTTCGAGCCACGCCGGTACCGGCAAGTTTTTCTCACGCAAAAACTGCGGATTGAATAGCTTAGACTGGTAGCGAGAGCCGTAGTCGGCGAGAATGGTGACGATTGTCCGGCCGGGTCCCAGTTCCTTCGCCAGGCGAACGGCGCCGGCGACATTGATCCCCGAAGAACCGCCGAGACAAAGGCCTTCGTGCTCGAGCAAGTCAAAGATGATCTTTACCGCCTCTTCGTCATGAATTTGGTAGGCGAGATCTATCGGTGCGCCTTCAAGGTTCTTGGTGATGCGCCCTTGGCCGATGCCTTCGGTGATCGAAGAACCTTGGGATTTGAGTTCGCCGGTCGTGTAGTAACTGTAGAGCGCGGCGCCCATCGGGTCGGCAAGCGCAATCCGCGTCGCGCTCTTGAAGGATTTCAACGCGATGGCGACGCCGGCGAGCGTGCCGCCAGTACCGACGGCGCAGACAAAGCCATCGACTTCGCCGTGCGTCTGCCGCCAGATTTCCGGCCCGGTGGTTTCCACGTGGCCTTGGCGATTAGCAACGTTGTCGAATTGATTGGCCCAAATCGCACCGTTTGGTTCTGTCCTCGCCAATTGCTCCGCGAGGCGGCCGGAGAGCTTCACGTAGTTGTTGGGGTTGGAATAGGGCACCGCCGGCACTTCGACTAGTTCAGCGCCGCAGAGCCGCAGCGCATCTTTTTTTTCCTGACTTTGGGTTTCGGGAATGACGATGACTGACCGAAATCCCAGGGCGTTTCCGACCAAGGCGAGGCCAATGCCGGTATTGCCCGCGGTGCCCTCTACGATCACGCCGCCCGGCTTGAGCTGTCCCCTTTTTATGGCGTCTTGAATGATGAACAACGCGGCACGGTCCTTGACCGATTGCCCCGGGTTCATGAACTCGGCCTTGCCCAAAATTGTGCAGCCGGTGGTGGCCGAGGCGCGTTGCAGCTTTATCAACGGCGTATTGCCAATCGCCCCGATGATGCCGTCGCTGAATTGCATCGCTGCCAAATCCTGAAAGCGACGGACCTTAGAGGACTAAGCCATTGAAAACAAGGTGAGATCAATGACGGCCGCGATGTGAAAGATTTCGGAAACCATGGCGCCGCTTGCCCGCCCTGGAGGCGCGCCAATTCACGGATTGTTTGCGGGCAACGCGGTATTTCCGAGGTCCGCAACTGCGTCGTTTTCCCTTTACGACCGGTCGGGTGGGAAGCGATGAACCTCGACGTGAATACGCTATTCCTCGTGACGGTTTATGTGGAGGTGATCCTCGGATTACTCCTCCTGTTCGCGTGGGCGCAAAATACCGCCGTCACCGCGGTAGCTTGGTGGGGCTTCGCGGATTTGGTGCGCGCCGGATCGATCATGTTGTTCGGTCAGTATGGCCAAGTCTCAGATTTAATCTCGATCGATCTCGCCAACGCGTTACTGTTCACCGCCTTTGCTTTGACGTGGACGGGTGCGCGGGTCTTCGATCATCGCAAACCCAAACCTGTATTGATGTTTGCCGGCGCGGCGCTTTGGCTCGCTCTCAGCCATGTGCCAGGGTTCGCTGGCGCATTCGAGCTTCGCGTACTCTTGAGCTCGGGAATAATCGCCGCCTACACCTGGGCCACAGCGTATGAATTCTGGCGCGGCCGCAATGAGGCGCTGGTTTCGCGCTGGCCGGCAATATTTCTGCTGTTCGCGCACGGGGCGCTTTATCTGCTGCGCACGCCGCTCGGCGCCATGCTGCCGGGGTTGCCGACGACAAACGAAGTCTTCGACAGCGTTTGGCTTACGGTGCTCAGCTTCGAAGCGCTGTTGTTCACGATCGCTATCGCTTTCATTCTGCTGGCCATGGCCAAGGAGCGAACCGAGCAGGGCCACAAGACTGCTGCGCTGATTGATCCGCTGACCGGCATCGCCAACCGTCGCGCGTTTTTGCAGGACGGTGAAGCGGAGCTCAAACGCCAGGCAGCAAATCCGCGGCCGTTGGCGGTGATGCTTCTCGACCTCGACAATTTCAAATCGATCAACGATCGCTTCGGCCACGCCGTCGGCGATCGCGTTTTGAAGATTTTTGCCGAGGTGACCAGCGGCTGCATGCGTCACATCGATCTGTTCGGCCGCCTCGGTGGCGAGGAATTCGCGGCCGTGCTGCGCGACACTTCGCGCGAGCGCGCTTTGGCGGTCGCTGAGCAGATCCGTCTTGGCTTCGCCGAGGCCACCCTCGATGTGGAGGGCGCGCCGGTCGTCGCGACCGTCAGCATCGGCATCGTCATCAGCTACGACGCGATGTTGGACCTGCCGGCCTTGTTGGCGCAGGCCGATCATGCGCTCTATCGCGCCAAAGATTCCGGGCGCAACCGGGTTGAGATCGCTTCGATCGAACTCGTTCTTGATCGCGCGGCCCGAGGCGCTACTGAACTGCGGGCCGTGATCGGCGGCAAGTCCGCCAAATCGACCGCCAAATCGGCCGCTTAAACCGCCGCAGCGATCGCGCCGTATCGCCGGGCGAATACCTTGCGCACGGCGGATTCGCCAATTGAACGGAGTTGACGGGTTCATCTTCATCGGTGGATTTGCTAGGGTCGTGACGGCGGAAGGCCTTTGCCCCCGGGAGATCCATCATGCTCGACGTCACCAAACGACCAGGTACTGCTCCATTCGACACCGCGCGGCTCGACCGGCTGATGGACGAGGCCGGCTTGGATGTCCTTCTGGCCACCTCGAAACACAACGTCCAATATCTCCTCGGCGGCCATCGCTCGTTCTTCTTCGATAATATGGATGCAATGGGGATCAGCCGGTATCTGCCGGTGTTCGTCTACCCGAAGGGCGCGCCACAGAATGCCGGCTATTTCGGCCACGGCATGGAAACTTACGACGCACAAGTGCGACCGTTTTGGGTCTCCGAGGTCAATACGAAGAGTGGCGGATCGGTCGATGTTATTCAGAAAGCCGCCGAGTATGTGAAAGGGCTTACGGCAAAACCGCGCCGCATCGGCGTCGAACTCGCATTTCTGCCGGCGGATTCCGCGGGAACGCTGCGCAAGGTATTTCCGGATGCTGAACTCGACGACGCGCTATTTGTTCTCGAACGGCTGCGCGCGCACAAGACTTCTGCGGAACTTGAGAAATTGCGGCTCGCGTCCGAGCTCGTTATCGACTCCATGCTTGCGGTGATCCAGAACCACGGGGAGGGGGCCACCAAGGCGGAATTGGCCGAAGCTCTGCGGCGCGAGGAAACGGCACGCGGGCTGACGTTCGATTATTGTCTGATCACCGCCGGGTCGAGCCTTAACCGCGCTCCCTCCGAGCAGCGTTGGGGTAAGGGCGATCCGCTTTCAATCGATTCCGGCGGAAACTTTCACGGCTATATCGGCGACCTTGCGCGCATGGGCGTTGTCGGCGAGCCCGATTCCGAGCTGCAAGATTTGCTTTCCGAGATCGAGGCAACCCAACAAGCCGCGTTTGCGCCAATCCGGCCCGGCGTCAACGGCGCGGAGATTTATGCGGCAGCCGAACCGATCCTCAGAAAATCAAAGTCGCATAACCACTACGAGTTCCTCGCCCACGGCATGGGGCTCGTCAGTCACGAGGCGCCTCGACTGACCAATTCCGGTCCCGTCCCGTACGACGCTTACGATGCGCAACGGCCGCTCGAAGCCGGCATGGTCATTTCGGTGGAAACAACCCTGCAGCATCCGCGCCGCGGCTTCATCAAGCTTGAGGACACAGTGGTGGTCACGCCGACAGGTCATGAGATTTATGGCAATCGTGCGCGGGGTTGGAATCGCGCCGGCGCCGTCGCCTGATATTTGGGCCCGGAGCACCGGGACCCGTCTTATTGGTGCTATCCGGTTCGAGCCGCAGTCGTCGGCAGACCGCTCGGCCGCGGCAATCTGGGGATATCCGGCTCTCTACAAAGTCTTTTTGACCGTGCGTCTGTGCCGACGGCCGCCGTGCGGCGCCCGGCATGATTTTTGATTGTCACGCATCGGGGCTAAGACTTGCGTGTGCAAAGAGGTTTCGCGATGGACGAAGTGGCTGGTACCGCGAGCAAGCCGCTAGACCCGCATTCGAAGGACACGTCCCGCCGGACCCCATCCGATCATCACGGCGAAGCGCGGCCGCACGTCCAATCGTTTCTTGCGCTTACGGCACTCGGTGTCGTGTTCGGCGATATCGGCACCAGCCCACTCTACACGTTTTCGACGGCGCTGAACGCTACCGGGCACCCACCCACTACGGCCGAGGTGCTGGGGATCGTGTCGCTCACCTTCTGGGCGCTGATGATCCTCATCACCGTGAAGTACGTGACGTTTGTGCTACGCGCGGACAACGACGGCGAGGGCGGCATTCTCGCGCTCCTCTCGTTGGTTGAACGTGACGAGGGCGGGGCACAACGGGTCAAGCTTCCCTTCGTTGTTCTGCTCGGCGTAATCGGCGCAGCTCTCCTATACGGCGACGGCGTCATCACTCCGGCGATTTCCGTCCTCTCGGCGATCGAAGGATTGAAATTCAGTCCCGGCGCCGCGCAATTTGTGGTGCCGGTAACGCTCGTCATTTTGATTGCGCTTTTCGCCATTCAATATCGCGGTACCGGGAGCGTCGGACGGTTGTTCGGTCCGGTCATGGTTATTTGGTTTCTCGCGATCGGGATTCTCGGTCTCGTCAACATCGTGCAAACGCCCGGGATACTGTGGGCATTCAATCCGATGGCCGCTATCCACTTTGCCGTCGCAAGCCCGCTGACTTTGTTCGTCGTGCTGGGCGGTGTTTTCTTGGCGTTGACCGGCGGCGAAGCGCTCTATGCCGATATGGGCCATGTCGGCACGCGCGCTATCCGGCAGGCCTGGTTCGGGCTGGTCTTTCCTGCGCTCATTTTGAGTTATTTCGGCCAAGGCGCGCACGTGCTGGTCGATCCGACGGCTGTCGCCAATCCGTTCTACAGTCTGGCACCTTCCTGGGCGCTCATTCCGATGGTCGTGCTCGCCACGCTGGCGACGATTATTGCCTCGCAGGCGCTGATTTCCGGGGTCTTCTCCATGACCCGGCAAGCTATTCAGATGGGGCTGTGCCCACGCTCCATGATCGTGCCGACATCGAGCGACGAAGCGGGCCAAGTCTATCTTCCGACGGCAAACTGGCTCCTGATGGCCGGCACTCTTTTGGTCGTGGTCATGTTCAAGAGTTCGGACGCGCTCGCCTCCGCCTATGGGATTGCCGTCTCCGGCACCATGCTCGTCACCACCATGTTGCTGTATCGGGTGGCCGTTCATCGATGGAATTGGCCGCCTGTCGTGGCCGGTCTGGTGATCGCAGTGATCGGAGGCATCGAGGCAATTTTCCTTGTCTCCAACTCGCTCAAGATAACGCAGGGCGGATGGTTTCCGCTTGTCATCGGCGCGGTGATCGCAACGTTGATGCTGTGCTGGCGGAAAGGCACATTGGTCATGCGCCAGCGGTTGCTGGAAATGTCGATATTGCCGCTCGATCGCTTCCTCGGCTACGTCGACGATTTGGTCATCGGCCGTGCGCCGGGGCTCGGCGTTTGGCTTACCAAGGTCGAGCATGGCGCTTCACCGATGTTGATCCGCCATCTCCAGCACAATCGGGTTTTTCACCAGCGGGTGCTGCTCTTGGGCTACGCATTCGAGCGCCGCCCCCGCGTTCCATTTGCCGAACGACACAAAGTCGAGAATGTCGGACACGGCTTCTATCGCGGCCGAGTTCGGCTCGGGTTCATGCAGCCGCCCGACATTCCCCGCACGCTGGAGAATTTTCGGATGCTGGGCTTCGATTGCGACCTTGAACACAAACACTATTACGTCGCGCATGAGACCATTGTTCGGCGCGAGAAGGGGTCGGCGATGGGCCGAATTCCCTTTGCGATTTTTTCGTTCCTCAGCAAGATCGCGAGCCGTGCTCCGGACTATTTCAAAATACCCAATGATGGGGTCATCGAAGTCGGATTCCGCATCGAGATTTAGGCATCGCTTGACAAGAAGCCCCTAAAGCGGCGCACTTAGCGGCACAACCATGCTCGGGAGGAAAGCTGTGCGCTTTGCCGTCGCCTTTGGCGTTGCCGTCGTTGGCCTTGCATTCACTTGGTCGCTTGCATCCGCGGAAATGTCCGGAGGCAAGGTTAAAGTCGGCGTGCTGACTGATCTCTCCGGACCTTACGAACAGAATTCGGGCGTGGGTTCCGTCGAGGCCGCGAAGATGGCGGCGGAGGAGTTCGGCGGCAAGGTCAACGGCGTGCCGATCGAAATCGTGTCCGCTGATCACCAGAACAAGCCCGATATCGGCGCCGGTATCGCGCGACGCTGGTTCGACCTTGAGGGTGTCGATGCCGTTACCGATTTGGTCAATTCGGCAGTCGGCTTTGCGGTGTTGGAAATTGCCAAGACCGACAACAAGGCGGTGCTTCTCACCAGCGCCGGATCGGCCGACTTTACCGGCAAGGCCTGCGCGCCCAATAATTCTGTGCATTGGGTTTACGACACTTACCAAATGGGCTCGGCGATCGGCCAAGCTTTGCCGCAGCTCGGCCAAACCTGGTTCTTCATTACCGCGGATTATGTATTCGGCCGCGCCCTGCAAGACGGCGCCACCGCGTTCATCGAAAAGAACGGCGGCAAAGTACTCGGCGGTGTGCGCCATCCGCTCGGTACCAGCGACTTCTCGTCCTTCATGCTGCAAGCGCAGGCCTCCAAGGCCGATGTCGTCGCCATCGCCAACGGCGGCGACGACGCCATCAACGCGGTCAAGACCGCGCGCGAATTCGGCCTTACCGAGAAGCAGAAGGTGGTACCGTTCGGGTTGGATTCGCTGCCCGCGATCCACGCCACCAGCCTGCAACTGGCCCAAGGCATGATGTACGTGTCGCCGTGGCTGCCCGGCCGTGACGAAGCGGCGAAGGCCTTTTTTGCCAAATTCTTGGAGCGTCGCAAGACGGCGCCCTCGACCTTTCAGGTCGGTACCTATTCAGCGGTTCGCAGCTATCTCAAAGCGGTCGAAGCGACCAACTCCGACGATCCGAAAATCGTCATTGCCAAGATGCGCGAGACGCCGATCAACGACGCGTTCACGCCGAATGGCCGGCTGCGGCCGGACGGGCGCATGGTTCACGACGTCTACCTGGTGCAGATCAAATCACCGGCGGAATCCCAGGGCGAGTGGGATTTGCTGAAGCTCGTCGCCACTATCCCGGGTGACAAGGCGTTTCGACCGTTGGAAGCCGGAGCCTGTCCGGCGGTTGCGCAGTGATCAGGCGTTGGCGCCGATGCCTGATTTTTATGACGAGCTCGAAATGCGCCCGCCCGAAGCGCGGGAGCGCGAACAGTTCGCGGCACTGCCCGATCTGATTGCTCGCGCCATGAACGCGCCCGGATGGCGCGAGCAACTCGCCGGCGCCGTTTCAACGTCGATCACATCGCGCGAGGCGCTTGCCAAACTCCCTATCCTGCGCAAATCGGACTTGAAGGAGCGGCAATCTACGCGCCCGCCGCTTGGCGGTTTTGCCGTCACCGCGCCGGGAAAGCTCAAGCGCCTTTTGGTGTCGCCCGGGCCTATCTTTGAACCTGAAGGATATGGTCAAGATTTTTGGCATGCGGCGCGCGCGCTTTTCGCCGCCGGCTTTCGCTCAGGCGATGTCGTCCATAACAGTTTTGCCTATCACTTGACGCCCGGCGGATTTATTCTCGAGGCGGGCGCGCACGCGCTGGGCTGTGCCGTCATTCCGGGCGGGGTCGGCAACACCGAGCAGCAGATTGAGGCGATCGCCCATCTCAAGCCGAACGGCTATACCGGCACGCCGGACTTTCTAAAAATCCTGCTCGATGCGGCGGACAAAACCGCCAAGGATTTGTCCTCGATCAAGCGCGCCTTGGTTTCCGGCGCCGCGTTACCGTCGTCGCTGCGCAACGAACTCGGCTCGCGCGGCATCGCGGTGCTGCAATGTTACGCCACCGCGGAATTGGGCGTCATCGCTTACGAGACGCCGGCGCTCGAAGGCATGGTCGTCAACGAACGCGTCATTGTCGAAATCGTCAAGCCGGGCACCGGCGATCCGGTCGGCGAAGGCGAGGTCGGCGAGGTGGTCGTTACGTCCTTCAATCCGGATTATCCAATGATCCGGCTTGCAACCGGCGACCTCTCCGCCGTGCTCGCCGGACGTTCACCGTGCGGCCGCACCAACGTGCGCATCAAAGGCTGGATGGGACGTGCCGATCAGACCACGAAGGTCAAAGGAATGTTCGTGCAACCTGGTCAGATCGCCGAGCTTGCCAAGCGTCACCCGGAACTTGGACGCTTACGTTTGCGCGTGACGCGGCAGGATGAGCAGGATGCGATGACGCTTGCCGCCGAATGCGCGGCGCCGACGGGCGCGCTAGCCGAGGCCGTGACGGCGAGTTTGCAAGCGGTGACCAAGCTCAAAGGCGCGGTGGAATTTGTTGCGCCGGGCTCGCTGCCAAACGACGGCAAGATCATCGCGGACGAACGGCCCGTGGGCTAGGGGCCCTAGGTCCCCCGAAACTTCGGCTTGCGCTTGCCATGAAACGCTTCGACGCCTTCGCGGAAGTCGTCGGATTGGCGTAAGCGACTGTAGCCATGACCTTCCAGTTCGATCGCCACCGTTAAAGTTGCGTCTTCGGTGTCGTTGAGAAGTTTCTTGGCGGTGCGCTGGGCAATCGGCGAGAAGCC
>Ga0209169_10000210_pt1 | contig 34892 bp, 33 predicted proteins | sample HubBroMetageWRM4_FD_188346 | JGI IMG/M metagenome (GOLD analysis project Ga0209169, IMG submission 188346) | Warmed soil microbial communities from the Hubbard Brook experimental Forest, New Hampshire - Hubbard Brook CCASE Soil Metagenome WRM 4... | ecosystem: Environmental > Terrestrial > Soil...
ATCTACAGCATTTACAACGGCTATTGGTTCTGGGGCCGTCCGTCGATCGCCGATCTTTGGCGCGACCTGCGCGTCGTGACGAGCGAAATACGCCCCGACTGGGACCTGAGCAAACCCGGACTCCGTGAGGCATGGAACGCGGGTGACTTCTCGCGTTTCCACGGCTGGAACAAGAAGACAGGTGTGGAAGCGGCCTCGATTGTAAGGGAGAAATAGCTGCGCCCCTTTACGTATGGCGCTGAGTCAAAACCCGGCCGCAAGGGGGCTAGATCATGCGAAGGTATCGATCCATACCATCGTCCAATAGACTCCGCTCGTTGGTTCTGGCTTAATTGGATGTGCGTTTGCAAGCGACCGCGAGCGTCCTTGCAATTGGGCAGGTCAAGAAGATGCGAGGTAACAAAATGCCAGCCGCCACGAATTACGAATTGAACGATGCCGCGACCGTGGGAAATTCATTCATTACAAGTGAAGAGGCAACGCTGTTGGCTTCCGCCAGAGCTGGTAACTCAGCGGCCTTTGAATGTCTTGTCATGCCGCACTGGGACGCTCTTCTTCGCGTTACCCAACGCATTCTGCGCAATCGAGAAGATGCGGAGGACGCCGTTCAAAGTACATTTCTGGATGCTTTCCGGAATCTGAATCGCTTCCATGGGCATTCGCGATTCTCTTCGTGGCTCACTCGCATCGCAATGAACGCGGCCTTCATGCGCCTGCGCGTGAGCCGGCGAAAAAGAGAAACATCGCTTGATGAAATAACTGAAACCGGTAAGGCTCGGGCGCCGTTTCATCTAGTAGAAACAAGGCAGAATCCCGAGCAGGAGTACTTATCGAAGGAGGACCGAGTTCTGCTTAAAAAAGGACTCAAGAAATTGGGACCGCTCGATGTTGAAGTCCTGCATCTGCGCAACGTGCAGGAGTTTTCGGCCATAGAGACAGCAAGAATTTTGGCGTTGCCGCTGGGAACAGTGAAGGCGAGGCTGCATCGAGCACGCGCAAAATTAGCGCGACATGTGCAGTCAATCGCTAGAAGCAAGGCACGCTTGCGGATCCAATAGGCTCGTCTCTGATCTTCTGGCTCAATCATAGCTGCGCATAATACCTTCGTGGGAACTGGTAGTTTGGAGATGTAACCATGATTGAGTCTGCTGATCTTTCTTCTGCCGTTTTTTCTGATCTTCGGCTGACAACATTGCCGCTCAACAACGGCACTGGCCAAATGCCAGCACTCGGTTTTGGCACTTTAATTCCCGATCCGGCCCTGACCAGAACTGCGACCAGAGACGCGCTGGGCGCTGGCTTTCGACACTTCGACTGCGCGGAACGATACCGCAACGAGCGCACTACCTGATTGAGCCTCTGCCTGGTCTGAATGCGATTGATTTCGTTCAACGAAAACAGGCGTTCCTGGTTTCATCGCACAAGGTAATTGACCTAAACCAGGACCGTACCTCCATCCACGACGACGATCTGGCCGGTGCTGAATCCTTCCTGCATCAAAAACAAATAAGCTTGCGCTATGTCATGAGGCTCGCCGACTCGGCCAACCGGCAGGCTCTTTCCCACGGTCTCAAACAGGTTCTCGCGTTCAGCCACGGTCATGCCTTGCCAGAGGTTCGTCCGTACAACTCCAGGAGATACCGCGTTTACCCGTATAGGTGCCAACTCAACCGCCAGGGCCCGCGTTAGTGCCTCGATGGTCCCGCAGACGCTTGCGGCGATTACCCATCCCTTGCGCGGGCGCTGGCCAGCGATTCCGGTTGTGAGCACAATAGAGCCTTCCTTGCGAATATGTGGGCTTCCGTATTTGACCGCGGCGAGTGCTGCCCAATAGCGCAGTTCAAAGGCATGTCTTGCCTGTTGGAGATCCGTAGCGGCAAGATCATGCAAGTGCAGGCTGTCGCCCGCGGTAAATACCAAATGATCGAAAGTGCCGAGTTTGGAAAAGAAGGCTTCGACGGCTCGTTCGTCAGAGACGTCAAGCGCGTGGCCCTGCGCTTTTCCGCCGATCGATGCAACGACTTTCTGAACTCGTCCCGCATCACTGGAGGCGATAATGACGCTCGCTCCCTGCGACGCTGCCTGCTCAGCGACTGCCAGACCGATCCCCGACGAACCACCCAGTACAACCACCCGCTTGTCTTGTAAACCGTTTCCTTGCATTGGATCCTCCATATGCATTCTTCTTTACACAGCAAAAGATGATTCTCAGCCACATGCGGTTCATACATAATATTCATAGCTGCCATGCGTTTAGAGAAATTACGACAAGTCGATTTAAACCTCCTGATTACATTTGCCGCGATTGCAGAGGAGAAAAGCATCACTGCGGCTGCATCCCGGCTGCTGCTGAGCCAGCCTGCGGTAAGCCGCGCATTGCAGCGCGCCCGGACGATGTTTCAAGATGACCTTTTGGTGCGATCGCCACAAGGTTTCGAACTTACGTTGCGAGGCCGCAAGATTCTCCAGGAGCTTGAGGGCTTGTTGCCCAAGATGGAGAATCTGGTCACACCGAGTCTATTCGATCCGATGCGGGAGAAGAGCCATTTCCGCATCTCGGGTCCTGACAATGTCTGCACGGTTGTGCTCCCCCGCTTGTGCCGGCAGTATGCGAACGGACGCTACCAGGTTCAATTTGAATTTCTTCCATGGCGGAGTGGCATCGCCGAATTAGTGGAGCACGGCCAAGTCGATCTTGTTCTACACATCGATGATGGGCTTCTTCCCTCTCACTTTCAGTCAGAAAGACTCTATCGCGAAGATTGGATTTGCGCCGTGGCTCGTGCAAGCCGCTTCGGCGACCGGCTGTCGCTTAAGCAGTACTTAGCGGCGAACCACATCGTCGTATCTACGCTCCCCGGTGTGCAGACGATCCCGGACAAGCAACTTGCAGCTCTCGGCGCCAAACGGAGTTCGTCTATTCGAGTGCCTTACTTCGGTGTGGCCCTACGATGCCTTCCCGGCACAGAACTCGTGCTCACCCTAACTAGTGGTATGACATCAGCGGTGCTAGGGAACCGGGAGTTACGCCTTGTGAAAGCACCGCACGAGTTGCATCCGTTTCATTTCTTGATGGCATGGCATCCAAGACTTAACAGCGATCCCCGTCATATGTGGCTTCGCCAGGCGATGCGATCCGCAACCGTGGCTCTGGATGGATAACCCCATTGGGCGATAAACCGCCCTCTGATCTCGCTTTAAGCCAACGCGTAGAGATACTCGACAAAGGAGCGTACAGCTCCGTCGATCCCGGCAACCTTTGCGTTGGTGGAATCGATCAGATAGTACTCATTCGGAGCATGTGCCCCGGTCCCGTGTCCCGCTCCAAAATGTCCCGCCGGAAGATTGAGAGGTTCGGAGGTGAAGATGTAGCCCGGCCAGGAACCGGCGGAACGAGGCCACAGTACGGGATCCAGACCCAGCTTGCGGTAAGTCGCAATTTGCGCCTGGATGAGCTTTGAATCCGGTGATGTCTGGGTCGGATCGTATCCACCACTCATATTGACCTCGATGTCGCCAAAACCGTGTTTGGCGAGATGGTCTTTGAGAAGTGCCAACGTCCCTGCCGCCGTCATGTCGGGCACTAACCGCATGTCAATCTTCGCAACCGCGCGATGTGGCAGAACTGTCTTGCCGCCAGGACCGGTGTAGCCACCGACCAAGCCCTCGATGTTGATGGTGGGCTTGGATTCGAGCAGCACGAGCGAGTCGAGCCAGTTTGTGTCATGCACCCAATGCTCAACTCCAAGCTGCTGCTTCACTGTGGCTTCACTGCGGCGAGCGGCAACCTCCTGAATCATCTTCATTTGTGCCGGAGTGAGAGGCTTGACCTTGTCAAAAAACCCCGCAACCGCAGGTGTGTGTCCGTCGGGCTCAATCAGAGTATTAAGCGCTTGCACCAGGTGCCAGGAAGGACTGTCGACCTGCGCCTCTAGGCTGGAGTGAACATCATGTTTGGGCCCTCGTCCCCAGCGTTCTCCACTGGAAACCAGTTCAAGCTCAACTACGCCTTTGGCGCCTACTGATATCTGTACGCCTCCATCCGGGTCTTGACCCGCTTCCGGCATGAACACACCCATGCATTTCTTCAACGCAGCGGTCACCTTGGGTTGGTGGACAATTTCCGGAAAGTGAGTCGAAGCAATCTCTTCTTCGCCTTCACAGACGAGCACGAGATTTACAGGCAACTTTTTCCCCGCCGCCTTGAAGGCATGAAGGGCGCCAAGAAAAGCTGTCTCCGGGCCCTTCTGGTTCACAGCGCCGCGACCGACGCAGATCCGGCCCAACCCCTCTTTCTCGACGATCCGGCCTTCGAGCGGAGGCGAAGACCACTCCGACGGATCAAACTGTTTGACGTCGTACATGAAATAAATGCCGACGGTGGTTGCCGCCCCGGCATCGAGAAGGCCGAAGACTCCTGGCTTGCCCGATGTTGGCAAAATCTCAACGTTCGCGAATCCGGCATCACGAGCGAGTTGCGCCATATAGTCAGGGCCCTGCGGATAATTGCGGTTCTCGGCAGCGATTGAGGGCAGAGCGATCCAGTCCTGCAGACGCTTCACATTCTCGTCATGCATTCTTGGTATTTGGCTCAACACCGACTGAAGATCGGAATTGTCGGCCGAGAAAGCGGAAATTGGCAAAGCGGCGAAGGCGGCGCCTGCAAGCGCACCCTGGATGAAATCTCGACGATTAAACGCGCTACTGCTCGAGTCAGTCAATGCGTCCCCCAGTGGCCCAACAAAGATGGCTATCGCTTGATTGGTCTCACACTAGATTCAAGAAAGAGAACAATTCGGTTTTTATCGAAGGACATCATATCAATTTGTTACCTCCAGGCTAGCAATTTTTCTCCTGGAGGCAGCGAGGTGCGCCCCCTCTGTCGGTCGCCGATAGCCTATCCAGAAACGGGCATTTGGCAAGTAACGTAATCTTCGGCTACCTTCACACCATTCCTTTGCGCAGTTCCTCCAATGGATACTTGGTTCCGCGCCACACAATGCCGTCGTTCTTAAGCGTGTGGAACATGGATCGCATCAGCGTGTACATGAACAGGCTGGTGCTGACCGGATGCAGAAAGAAATAATATGCCGGAACCGCCGATCTGGCTGACATTCCGTAATAAATCAAAAATAGCGAAACGAGCGCAATTGCGTATGGAACCCGCGCCCAACCATGCGACAGCAAGACGCCGAGGAATGGTCCGAGATTCAAGAAGCCGAGGCCTATGATAGACGCCACTGTCCGCGGCCATTGAAAAGAGAGCACGGCAAAAACATTCTTGGTGAGGTTGTTGACGATTCCAAAAGCGCCTTTTGCCCAGTGAAGCGAAATCAGGTCTTCCCCAAAAACATTGCGCTGGGCGAAGCCCGCATTCTTAATCACCTTACCCAGTTTCATGTCGTCGAGCACTTCCATGCGCAGCGCAAAATACGTTCCAACCGCATCGTAGACCGAACGCCGGACCATATTGAAAGCTCCCACGCCCATGTGGTCGCGAGCTTTGGGGTCGGCAACTTTCCACGGGCGATGTCCGAAGACGAAGAGCGCCTGAAAGAACGCGATCATCATTTTTTCGCTCGGACGCTTCATGATCATGCGCGGAAAAAGCACTACATGGTCGGCACGCTCCGCCTCAGCATAAGAAACGGCGCGGCGCACCGAATCTGGCTTGAATAGCACATCGGCATCGGTGAAAAGCAGCCAGTCTCCAGTCGCTTGCTGGCCAGCTGTCCACATAGCATGCGTTTTGCCTAACCACCCTGGGGGCAGTTCAGGAATGTGGATTACCTTAAGCAGGCCACGAGCGCGGGAACGCGCGGCAACTTCATCCATGATCGGGCCGGTGTTATCCGTCGAGCGGTCGTTCACCGCGATGATTTCGTAGTTTGAATAATCGAGAGCGAGCAATTGCAGGAGCGTCTCGCGAATACTTTCTTCTTCGTTGCGCGCGGGAACAATAATGCTGACTCCAGGTTCGTCGTTTGGGGAGGCTGGATTCGGAGACGCTGGGCGACGGTCCCATTCGGGCCGCGCGATATCGGCGATATGCGGCATACCGAAAGCAGCTTGCACGATGCGCGAAAACCAAGCTAAGGCGAGTATGCCGCCCGCAATCCAGTTAATTATTTGCCAATGCATTCTGCTTGGGAAGATGCTCCTGAGGAAACTTGCGACTCCGCCCGGTCGTTATCAATTCTGCGCGCGTACTGGCGGAGCGAACCGCATGCCATAAAACAGTATCGCAGAAGAAACGGCCATCGCGATCACGGGCAGAATAAAAGCGGCTTGCAGGGAGTGGTGGTCGGCAACGTATCCCATCATGGTTGGCGAGGGAACGTCGCCTAGCAGATGAAAAAGAAATATATTCACAGCGATTGCTGTCGCGCGAATGTGCGCCCCGACTGCATTAACCAGGGCGGTATTTAACGGCGAGGTATTCAGTAGCAGAAAAAATGACGCCAGCGCGATCGCGGGCAGCATGATCGGTCCTTTGGTAAAAAGGGCAACAATCATGACCGGCACGCCCAAAGCCATACTTAGCGCTGAAACAAAGTAGTAAGAGCCTTTCATCCGAGGCAGCAGAATATCCCCTAGCCAACCGCCGGCTAACGAGGCAACAATGCCGCAGACCACTACAATGATCCCGAACATTTCGTTGGCTTCTTTCAAACTGTAGCCACGGGCGACGGACAGAAACGTTGGCATCCATACTTGTATTCCGCCGAGAGAAAAAGTTCCTGCGGCCATGCCCAGAGTGACAGTCCAAAACGCCGGATTTCTCGCCAGTCCAAGGAGCGTTCCCCGCTCTGGAGTCTCTGTGACTGAATCGAATTGTCCGCGTGGAGGTTCGGGGAGAAACGCGACGGCAAGCGCCAACAGAAATCCCGGAGCGGCCGCGATATAGAAAGGAAACCTCCAGCCGAAATCCGGGCCCAACTTTCCTCCGAGCAGATATCCAGCCGCTGTTCCCACGGGAATCGCCAGGTAGAAGATGCCAAAGATGCGGCCGCGCTGATTCTCCGGGAACAGGTCCGCAACGAACGTGGGAGCGATGGTGACGAAGGTCGCTTCGCCGATGCCCACAAGCGTGTGGCGCACCAGCAACTCCCAGTAGGTATGTGTGAAGGCGGTGAGGAGCGTGAGGCCGCTCCAAAACATGGCGCCGAGCATGATGATTCGCTTGCGTGAATAGCGGTCGGCGAGAGGGCCAACAAATGGCGCCGCAACCATGTAGAAGCCGAGAAAGGCGCTGGTGAGATATCCCACCTGGGTGTTGCTGAGATGGAATTCCGACTGCACCAGGGGCTGCACAGCAAACAGCACCGAGCGGTCAATATAGTTCAGCAGGTTCAGCGTGGTCAGCAAAGCCAGCGCGGTTCGGGGATAAAGTTTTGTCGGAGGCACTTAGCGTGGGAATATAACACGCGCCGAGAAGAGTCGCGACTCGCATCTCATGCCCATGGGTACTCTTAACGAATACCGTTATTAACGCTTTACATTATTAACGCCAACCAGTGTTCGGATTAATGACCAGTATCGGATCTGCTTTGTCTGGCGCGCGCGACGCTTACGATGTCGAGATTACGGACTACCATTGAGTGGTCAGGAGACCAGCCGTCAGGAGATCAATGAACATGAGTATTATCCGAAAAGACACGCCAAATTGGAGGGTTCATCCTGGCGAAATTCTTCGTGAGGAGTTTCTGAAGCCGATGGGCATATCGGCTTACGAATTGGCGAAACGGCTGCATGTGCCGGCACCGCGGGTGAATGACATTGTTCTCGAACGGCGTGGCACCAGTGCCGATACAGCCATCCGCTTGTCCTGCTTTTTTGGGACCACGGAACAGTTCTGGCTGAACTTGCAGGGAGCCTACGAAATAAGCCGCATCAAGGCCGATCACGCGTCCGAAATCGAACTCATCAAGTCGCGAGCCGCAGCTGCCTTGCGCTAAATTACGACGGAAACATCTCTACGAAGTTTCCGACGATCCATCACTCCTGACCATTCGTCTCTCGCGGCCACTTTGCGATCACTACAGTCGCAATCCCACCACGCGGACGGAACTCTCCTTTGACTTCGGCCCATACAGGCTTCGCCCAGCGAACGACATCGTCGAGCACCTGATTCACGACGTTCTCCTGGAAGATGCCCAGGTTGCGATACGACTGGAGATACTCCTTCAGAGATTTCAACTCCAGGCACAGGCGATCGGGCTGGTAGCGAATCACGATGTCGCCGAAGTCCGGCAAGCTGGTCTTTGGGCAGACGGAGGTGAATTCGGGATCATCGATCACAATCTCATATCCTGAAAACTGGTTCGGCCAAGTTTCGATTTCGGGGAAATCGTGGTCGAGTCCGGCGCTGGCGTGCTCCTCGGTGTAGCCTGGCGAACTGGAACGTGGCGGCGCGGAAGGCGAAGAGGCTGAAGCGGAAGATTTCGGCATCTCGTTATTGTACTAACGGGCGGGGCACCTCTCTTGAAAATTCCGCGATGCTTCTGGTGCAAACCACCGGCACGATGCATCTAAAAAGTAAGTCCGAGAGCGCTCAGTTTGCCTGCTCCCCGCAGCGCGTGGATGATACATTGAAGCTTGCGCTTTTCTTTGCATGCCATTGAATGGAAACAGTTCGGGACGCCAACCGCGGCGCTGGTGGTTAACGGCGCTTGTGCTGTTGGTGGCGGGAATTGGATTGGCCGCTTTCGTCTCCCATCGCGATGACCCGGTGACCGTGCGAACCGCCGTGGTTGGGCAGGGCTCAATTCGCAGTCTGGTCTCCACCAACGGAAAAATTGAGCCGGTCAATAACTTCGAGGCGCACGCTCCGGTGGCTACGAGTGTGCGGCGCGTTTTGATTAAAGAGGGCGACGCTGTAAAGAAGGGACAATTACTCCTCGTTCTGGATGACGCCGACGCGCGCGCGCAAGCGGCTCGCGCCCAGACCCAATTGAAAGCCGCACAGTCCGATTTAAGCGCCGCCGAACGAGGCGGAAGTCAAGAAGAAGTGCTCGCTCTGCAAGCCCAACTTGTGAAAGCCAGTACCGACCGCGACACAGCCCAACGAAACTTAGACGCGCTGAAAAAACTTGAGCAGCAGGGTGCAGCCTCGGCGGGAGAAGTGCGGACTGCGCAAGATGCGCTTGCCAGCGCCGATGCGCAACTCACCTTTCTCCGGCAAAAGCAGACGAAACGTTATTCGAACGCGGAGTTAGCGCACGTCGATGCGCAGAGAGCTGATGCGCAAGCGACGTTCGATGCCGCGCAGGATGTGCTGGCGAAATCGAATGTCCGTGCGCCTTTTGACGGCATTGTGTATTCACTGCCTGCAAAACAAGGCGGCTTCGTAGGGGCTGGCGATCTTCTACTGCAAGTGGCGGACCTGCGAAAGGTTCTGGTGCGAACCTTCGTCGATGAGCCGGACGTGGGTAGACTTGCCGTGGGAGATCCGATTGAGATTACGTGGGACGCGGTCCCAGGCCGCGTATGGCGAGCCACTGTCACTTCTGTTCCCTCGACGGTGAAGTTGCGTGGGTCACGCAATGTCGGCGAGACGACCAGCATTGTAGACAACAAAGATTTGAAACTCCTGCCCAATATAAATGTGGGAGTGACGATCGTCTCCGCCGAGCACGATAACGTGCTGGTCGTGCCGCGAGAGGCGGTTCGAATGGACGACTCCAAGCCTTATGTTTTGCAGGTGACGGGCCACGAGCTCAAACGCCGGGATGTGAATACTTCTCTTTCCAATCTTACGCAAGTCGAAATCACCCACGGCCTGTCGGCCAACGATGTGGTGGCGATCAGTTCGTGGAATGGCAAGCCGATTGGCGATGGCACACAAGTCAAGTTTTAGGATGTTTTTGCCGATGTCTATAGTGATATTTGTTTCTAAGATATTCATGCGTACTTCGAAAGTTTTCCCGATCCTGATGCTACTTGCGGCGGCAGCCGTATGCCGCGCGGATTCCGCCAAGGAGATGCTGGCGTCAGGCCGCGTTGATGAAGTTATCACCGAACTGAACGGTCATCCTTCTTCTACCGACGCGGAATCCTCTAACCTTCTCTGCCGCGCTTACTTTGCACTCGAAGATTGGGATCGGGCAGAATCATCCTGCAAGAAAGCAGTTGCTTTGGATCCGGAAAATAGCCGTTTTCATTTGTGGTTAGGTCGCGTCTACGGTGAGAAAGCGGACCGCGCAAATTTCCTGGCAGCGGCCGGCCTGGCCGGAAAAGTTCGCGGAGAGTTTGAGCGTGCAGTGCAACTGAATCCCAAAGACGTGGACGCGCGGCTCGATCTCGCCGAGTTTTATCTGGAAGCGCCCGGCATCGTCGGCGGTGGCGAACAGAAAGCCCGCGAACAGGCACGAGAGATTGGAACCCTAAACCCTGCCCGTGAGCACTGGGTTTATGCGCGTATTGCCGAGAAGAAAAAAGACGATGCCACGGCCGAGCGGGAATATCACCAGTACATCGATCTGAGTAAGGGTGACGCGGAGGCGTGGCTCAACCTCGCCCTTTTTCTCCGTCGCCAGAATCGCCTCGACGAAATGGAACAGGCCATAGTTAAGCTCAGCCAAGCTCCGAAGCCGAAACCTGATGTTCTGGTGGAAGCGGCGGAGATGTTATATCGCACTGGTCGAAACTATTCTTTCGCGACTGAACTGCTGCGCCGTTATCTCGCCTCGGGTCCGGTAGAGGCGGCTCCCGCCTTCAAGGCCCGTTATGTTCTCGGCTTACTGCTTGAGAAACAAGGAGACAAAGCTGGCGCTGCTCAGGAGTACCGTGCCTCCCTGTCATTGGCGCGCAACTTTGACATGGCCCAACAAGCACTCAACCGAGTCGCTCACTGAGCATGGCGAGATTCCTGCCGTCTAGTCGTGTTTGTCCCAAATTATTTTCAACGCCACTGACGAGACAAAGGTGACGAGATGAAACTCCGATTGCCGAGGTGGTTGCGCTCCGCGAATCAGTTCCCCTTTTTTGTTATACCGGTACTGGCATTGGCACTGACGACGACTGTCCCGACGCGTGTCCAGGCTGAACCGCTGCCTCTCGAGCGTGCGATCCGGCTCGCGCTCACGCACAGCACGAGTTCAGCGATCGCACATGAAGATGTGCAGCATGCCTTTTCCACTTACGGAGAACTCCGCGATGGCTATATGCCTGAGCTATTCGCAGGTTCGGGTCTCGGCTGGACCTACGGCTATCCCCTCACGATCGATGGGTCGCCGCCCGCACTGCTGGATGTCATCGCGCGAAGCACAGTCTACAGTCCTGCGCAGCGTCAGTTCCTGAAAGCGGCGAAAACCGATTGGCTGGCTGCTCAGTCTCAAAATAAAGATCAGCGCAGCGCCGTTATTCAGGATGTCGTCCTAAGTTATGCCGAACTGGCCAAGTGGGAAACACGACTCATACACCTGCAACAGGACGACGCCCAGGCGTTGCAAATGCAACAGGCGGTAACCCAACGCGTTCAGGAAGGTGTGGATAGTACCGTCGATTTAAACAAGGCGAAACTTACCGCGGCGCGTGTGCGCCTTCGCCGCGTCGAGGCACGTGGCTCCGCCGACGTTCTTCGGCAACATCTCGCTAACCTGACCGGGTTACCCACCTCCGCTATTGAAATCGTTCCTGAAACAATTCCCTCTTTGCCACCTGTCTCTTCCGAGGAAGATCTTCCTGGGAAGGCAATTGCATCCAGTCCTGCCATCAAGTTTGCTGAAAACCATTCTTTGGCGGAAGCGATGCGGGCTTCGGGCGAGCGCCGCGCTCTTTTACCGTCGATCGATTTTTCTGCCCAGTATGCGCGGTTTTCCACCTTCAATAACTACACGGTGTACTTCCCGAACCACTTTCAGAAGGACAATGCCACGGTCGGCTTTGGCATCAAAATCCCGATATTCAATGCCAGCCAGCACGCCCACGCCGAAGCGGCCGAGGCCGAAGCCCTTAAGGCACAGAAGCAAGCCGAGGCAACTCGCAATCAGGTAACGGAAGAAACGCTAAAGCTGCAACGCGCCGCAGAACAACTTGAAGCCGCCCGCGAAGTGGCGCAATTGGAATATCAACTGGCGCAGTCAAGCCTCGAAGCGGTTCAAACCCGGATCGACGCAAAAACTGGCACCTTGCACGAATTGGCCGATGCGCAGGTGCAAGCCGGCGAGCGCTATTTGCTTTTTCAGGATGCCGATTTTGAGTACCAGCGGGCGCGCCTGAACCTGTTGCGGGCCACTGGAGATTTAGAGAAGTGGGCGTTGCCGAACCCTACTTCAAAATGAAGCATCAAACTGGACAGCCAACCGGTACCGGATTCGAGCGCCTTAATGCGCCAGAGCGACGTTCGGCAAGGTTCTTTTGCGATTTGAAGTCCGCTAAGGCACACTTGAATAAAGGTTTCCACGCTTTCGCCACCGGTTCAAGACGTACCTGAATGGTAGCGTCGAGGACGCTACATACCCGCTTGAAGATGTTAAAATAGAGACAACCCTATGCCATTAAAAACACTGTTTTTGAACCCACCTTCATTTGAAAATTTCGATGGGGGCGCAGGCTCGCGCTGGCCCGCTACGCGTGAAATTGAATCGTACTGGTATCCGGTCTGGCTCGCCTATCCGACGGGCATGCTGGAGGGCGCCCGATTGCTCGACGCCCCGCCGCACCACATTACCGCGGAAGAGACCATCCGCACCTGTAAGGATTACGAACTGCTCGTTCTTTTCACCAGCACTCCGGGTTTCCCGGGCGACGTCCGCATCGCTGAGGCGATCAAAGACAGCAATCCGCACATCAAGATTGCCTTCGTCGGACCCCACGTCAGCGTGCTGCCTGAGAAGTCGTTGATGGAAGCGAAAGTCATCGACATAGCCTGCCGCAAGGAATTCGACTACTCCATCGTCGAATACGCGCAGGGCAAGCCGATTGAAGATATTCTCGGCATTTCCTACCGCAAAAACGGTGGGGTCGTTCATAATCCCGACCGTCCGACCATCGAGAATCTGGACGCTCTGCCGCACGTAACCGACGTCTACCGGCGCGACTTGGATGTCCGCCGCTACAACGTGCCATTTTTACTTAATCCATTTGTGTCGCTCTACACAACTCGCGGATGCCCAGCGCAGTGCACCTTCTGCCTCTGGCCGCAAACGCTCAGCGGACATCCGTGGCGCAAGCGCTCTACCGACGATGTAGCGCGTGAAATGGCTAAGGCGAAAGATTACTGGCCGTACGTCAAGGAATTTTTCTTCGACGACGACACCTTCAACCTGCAGAAAGCTCGCACCATCGAATTGTGCTCCAAGTTAAAGCCCCTGGGCTTGACCTGGTCGTGCACATCGCGAGTCACAACCGATTTCGACACTCTCAAGGCGATGAAAGAAGCGGGATGCCGTCTCCTGATTGTGGGCTACGAATCGGGCGATCAGCAGATTCTGAAGAACATCAAGAAAGGCGCGACCATCGAGCGCGCCCGCCAGTTCACCAAGGATTGCCACAAACTGGGACTAGTCATCCACGGAGACTTTATTCTCGGACTGCCAGGCGAGAGTCGAGAGACCATCAAGAATACGATCAACTTCGCCAAAGAGCTCGACGTGGAAACGATTCAGGTTTCGGTGGCGCACGCGTATCCCGGAACCGAACTGCACGAATTCGCGATGAAGAACGGATTCATGACCAGTGACTCCAAGATGGTGGATGACGGCGGCCACCAGATGGTGCAGATCCAGTACCCGGATTTGCCCGCCGCTGAAATTCTGGAGTCGGTGCACAATTTCTACGACCAATACTATTTCCGTCCGAAAGCCGCATATCGAATTTTGCGGAAGGCCATGTTCAACAATAACGATCGTAAGCGCTTATACAAAGAAGCGCGGACATTCTTGAAACTACGCTCGCAGCGCAACAAGTGGGTTAAGGATAATCGCAAGGAAGAAACGCCTGCCCCGCAACCGGCTAAGGCCTAGGCCGGAGTTGGATCGTAAGTGACGTTCCGAAAATACCTCGTTCTGGCGGGAATCACCATATTCAGTACGGCAGGTGATTCCCTGCTGGCTCGCGGCATGAAAAACCTCGGCAGTGTTTCCCTGCACAATCTTTCTGGCTTGCTGCTGTCGATTCTCAATCCCTGGGTAACTGCGGGAATCCTTCTACTGCTCGCGTTTTTCACCTGTTACATGTCGGCTCTCTCGTGGGCCGATCTCACCTACGTGCTGCCAGCGACATCGATCGGATATGTGCTCGTCGCTCTGATTGCTCACTTCAGTTTTCATGAACAAATCTCGCCAACCCGTTGGCTGGGCATCGCGCTGATTGCCGCAGGCGTCGGCTTTGTGGCGGCCGGTCCGTCGGTAACGCCCGATCATGAACGGTCGAATTTCCGCAGCACTTCTCCTGACACTATTTCGCCCGACGTTTCAGCCGAGGTGAAATCATGAAGGAAGTGATTATGAATGACGCCTACGCGTGGGCCGCGATTGGGGTCATCATTCTCGCGTCGACCACCGGAGACGTGCTGCTTTCCTACTCCATGAAACGAGTTGGCGACGTCGGTGAGCTCTGGAAGCAGCGCGGAGTGGTGGCGGTGATTGGACGCATACTGGCGACACCCACGTTTGCACTCGGCTTGATGGCTATGGGCGTCGCGTTCTACAGCCTGCTCTTTGGCCTCTCGTGGGGAAATCTAAGTCTGGTCGTGCCCGCTTCGGCATCGCTCACCTTTGTCGCCAACGCAGTCGCAGCGCGGATATTTCTGCATGAACGAGTGGGGCGACGGCGTTGGATTGCAGCTTTGCTGGTGGCAGGTGGCGTGATACTGATGGCGGTTTAAACAGACAACCGTCTGAATTGCGCTAACCGAATAAATCGACAGTGATCACCAGTGGCTGTGCTTCTACGATCCGATCCTTCTTTATAGGTGAAGCAACATCCGGTTCCACAGTTTCTGCGGAAAGAATTGTTCCGCGACAAGAAAACCGCGGGCTCCGCATCATCAGTTGCAAGTTTCTGTCCTCCAGTTCCCCTCTGAGCGCATCCGCATCAATTTCGCGGCGCGCCGACTTTAGCTTGTTCATCGCTGCCTGCAACTTCGCTAACTCATCGATCAGGTCTGCCAGCATGTCTTTTCCACCAGCGCTCAAGTGAACGAACTCCATGCTCGCTCCGGAGCGGCCTCGGATGGCTTTCACCTCGCCGATCGCACGGAATGAAGCAGCGTTGACGTGCACCATGATTTCAGCCCGCACACCACAATCAATGGGCAGGGTGGTATCGACGTAGCATCCGCCGAGACTGAGGTCGATGATCTTGCCTGGCAGAAAAATGCCATCTGACGGAAGGCGCACGATCTTCGCCTGACCACCGCAACTGAATCGCGGACTGCGGCGGCGATCTTTTTCTACATCGGTGGCTGCCTCGGCACGCTGATGCATGTTTATAAGATCGTAGGTTGAGCGAGGATTCTTGAGAATGGCATCAAGGTAACGCGGGATTGGAAACCGTAGTAATTCAAGCCGGCACCGAATCCGCCGAGCCTTGCTTATTTGAAAAACCGCATCAATCCACTCGGAGCCATATCGGGAATAAGAAACTTGTTACTCTCAGCGCCCTCGATCCGTGCCAGCGCTTCAGCTGAAAGATAGCCGCTGCGCACTGCTCCCTCCATGGTGGCGGGCCAACCGGTCGCGGTCCAATCACCTGCCAGAAAGACGCGGGGCCATGCGGTCACCGGCTTGGGCCGCTGCTCGTCGATTCCCGGACACGGTGAGTATGTGGCGTGTACTTCTTTAATCACAGTCGACTTCAAGAGTTTCGCTTCCCGCGCAGCCGGAAAAAACTCTTGTGTTTCTTTCACTGCCATCTCGACAATCTCCGCCTTCGACATTTCAATCAGACTGCGGGAGCAGCTCACAACCAGCTCAATATAGCTGCCGCTGGTATTCCCAGCTTCGTTTTGAGATGTAACATTCCGAGCCGCGATGAGCCGCGATTTGTGAAACATCCATTGAATTGTGCGATCGAGCAAAACGGCATGGTCGAGATCGCTGATTTGACGATCGAACCACAGATGGATGCCCGTAATCGGCGAAGTAGAAAACTTTCCTAACGACGCAGCTAAAGGAGCAGCGGACGGAACGTCGGGTAACATGCGGCCGAGGACATCAAAAGGAACAGCCAGAACCAGATAATCAAATTTCTGCTCCTGCCCGTTCGTAGTAACGTTCACGCCAGAGGCTTCCGCTCGAAACGATTCGACTCCTGCCCGAAAGTGGATTTCTCCACCGCGGGCGCGAATGTAATTTCCAGCCGGGCTATAGAGTTCGGTAAGCGGCATAGTTGGAATCCCCATACGCCCGGCAGCGGCCGATTTAAGAAACGACTCGCGTACCACCTGCGCTGCATAAGGGACCGAAACCCGATCCAGATCTTCGTTCAAAGCGCTAACCAAAATTGTCTTCCAGAAACGGTCGATAGCTTGCGCGGTTTGTCCATGGCGTTTGAGCCAGTCGAGGAACGATTCGCCGTGATCCGCCGGAGTGGAGGGAGCAAGCGCCGCCATAGCTCGGCTAATTGCAAGCTTGTCGGAAAAACTCAAGCAGTCAGCCTGTAGAAATGCAGGAGCGGTATGCAGAGGGGCGGGAAGCGCCGACGGCGAAATGACAGAAGCGCGGCCACCGGGTTCGAGAAACGTAAGTTTCTCATACCAGCGAATCTTGTCGAGAACTCCTGCGCGGCGATAGAAATCAAGGAGATTGGTGCAGCAGCCAAGCAAAACGTGCTGGCAATTGTCGACGATCTCTCCGGTCCCAGGATGCTGATAAGAAGACGCCCGGCCACCGAGATAAGGACGACGCTCAAATAACGAAACGCGAAAACCAGCTTCAGCCAGGGCGCATCCGGCGGCAAGGCCAGCCAAGCCGCCTCCGGCGATCGCGACTGTAGGAGGATGTGTCGTTTCAGAATGAATGGAGGCAGGCATCAAACCAAGCGCTTCAGAATTCCTTTGCCGAGGACGGTGAGCTTTTCAGGAACGGTCAGCCGGACGCGTTCGCTGAAGACGTCATACTGCTGCGCGGCAATCTTTTCGAGCAAGCGGCGATAAATGGAAATAAGGACCCACAAGGCGGGCTGACTGTCTTCATTCACCAGCGGAATCAGCTCTTCTCCAGCGCCATAGAACTCGCGAGCGCGATCAGCCTCCATCGCCAGCAGCGGACGGATGCGAGCAACGTCAACATTCGGCGCGGCCAGATCGGCGGCTGAAAGACCGCACTGAGCCAAATCCTCTTGCGGAAAATAAACGCGGCCGACGGCCACGTCCTCTTTAACGTCGCGAATGATATTCGTAAGCTGGAACGCCAGCCCGCATTGCTCGGCCAGAGGCTCAGCCGCGGGATCGCGATATCCAAAGATTTTGATGCATACCAACCCAACAACCGAAGCCACACCGTAACAATATTGACGGAGGTCTTCAAAAGACTGGTAGCGCGCAACCAACTCACCGTTAGCAGAGGCTTCTGGCTGACCGTAATCGAGATCCGCGGCCGTACCGTATGCCAACTGGTCGAGAAGTCCGATCGGAATCTGATAAGTGCGCTGAGCATCGGCTAGCGCCAGTAACACGGGGTCATCGGTAGGCTGTGCTGCCAATGCGCGGTGAACTTTGTCCAGCCAGTCCGCAAGCTTGTTGCGACGGTCATCGGGAGTTATAGCGTTGTCGTCGGTGATGTCGTCGCATCTCCGCATGAAGGCATACACAGCGCTCAACGCATTGCGTTTCCGCCGCGGAAGTACCACAAATCCGTAGTAAAAATTCTTAGCCGCCGCCCGAGCGATGCTCCGGCAGACGGAGTACGCCATTTCAAGCTGGGAGGCGGTCGGCGCAAACTGCATGGGCGCATTTCCGACGGCAGTGCTCATCTTTGTTTCCCCAGCTGCTTCCCCAGCACTTTGCCCAGCGCAGAACGCGCGACCAGAGCCAGTTTTCGAGATTTCGAAATTACTGGACGGCGGCCGAGCACAGCGTAATTCTGGCGCTCAATTGCATTCAGAATTTCCTGACCACCGCGGCTGAAGAGTTCAATATCAGTAGCCAGCGAACGATCGACTTTTCTGATCAGCGGCAAACCTTGCGAGAACCATTCGCGGGCGCGTTCGACTTCAAACTGGAGCATTTCGCGGAATGCGGAAGTGTTCTCGCCGGCCCGTATCGCTTCTTTGCTCACACCAAAACGGCGCAGGTCTTCAAGCGGGAGATAAATTCGTCCCTTGGCATAATCCGCGCTCACGTCCTGCCAGAAGTTCGCTAGCTGCAATGCCGTGCAGGTGTAATCGGAAAATAACTGGCGCTCGGAATCGCGATATCCGCAAAGGTATAAAACCAGGTGCCCGACCGGATTCGCCGAATACCGGCAATACCCTAGCAAGTCGTTGAAGGTTTCATAGCGACCGACTTTCTGGTCCTGACGAAAAGCTGTCAGTAAATCTGCGAACTCATACTTCGGGATCTCGAACTTGCACACAGTTTCAGCCAGCGCGACAAATACGGGATGTCGAGGATGACCTTCGTAGCATGCATTTAGTTCGGTCTCCCACTGATCGAGCAATTGCAGAGAAGCAGCGGTATCGCCCACCTCGTCGCCCAGATCATCGGAGATACGACAATAGGCGTAGATATTGAAAAAGTGCTGGCGCAGCGGCGCCGGCAGAAACCATGACGCTACCGAAAAGTTTTCGTAATGCGAACGCGCCAAGCGGCGGCAATATTCCCGCGCTTCAACTTCCGAAGGCGCATGGTCGGGGATGGCATACTCCGGCGGCAGCGCGCTCCACCCAGTGGAGAGCGGCGCAGTCGAGGGATGGCTGACGGCTGTTGTCATCAAATTCTGAAGCTCTGAAGATATCGCTTTGCCGGTGGAGCGCCGGGTGCCTCGCGCGCGGCCAACTCGGCTAATTCATCGCATGGTCAAGGCGCTAGTGACCTGGGATAATTGCGGTCTTAATATCCCCGTTGCGGTTCAGCATGTGGCGCAGCACGTCATGCAGACGCGACAACGGCGCTTCCCCGGTAATGTAGTCGGTGCCGAGAACTTTTTTCTCCGCGATCAAACTGAAGGCCCGGCGCACGGTTTCCGGCGTGTGATGGAACGTCGCCTTCAGAGTAATCTCCGAATAATGCAAGCGGTTGGTATCCAACTGCACTTTTGATCCCGAAGCGCACCCGCCAAAGAAATTTACCGTGCCGCCCTTGCGCACCATCTGCACGGCCCACTCCCAGGCTTCCGGGCGGCCCACAGCTTCGATCGCCACATCGGCGCCGCGCCTCTCCGGACTCAACTCGCGCACCGCTTCGACCGCATCTTTCACTTTTGTAATCTGCACAACCTCGTGCGCACCTTTTTTTCGCGCCAGCGCTACCTGCGAATCGCGCTTGACAACCGCAATCACATTGCAGCCGATCGCTTTCGCCACCTGCACAAACATCAGGCCGATCGGGCCGCCACCGATGACGGTTACGGTATCTCCGATCTGTACACCCGTTTCATGCAATCCCCGGAGAACGCAGGCTAGTGGCTCGGTCATAGCGGCATCTTCAAAACTGACGTTCGAAGGCACCATGAGCATATTGGTTTCCACGATGCGCCGAGGAATGCGAATGTATTCGGCGTAAGCGCCATTGTTGAACAACAAATCTTCGCAGAGGTTCAGCTGGTGCTTCGAGCAATAGAAACACATTCCGCAAGGGGCGGAATTGAGCGCCACCACGCGCATGCCCTTCTTGAAACCGCGCACACCTTCGCCAACCTCTTCGATCGTGCCTGCCAGTTCATGTCCGAACAAGGCTGGCGGCACAATCATGCGCGCGTGATAGCCGCGCTGATACACCTTCAAATCCGTGCCACAGGTCAGCGCCACATGGACCTTGACCAGAACTTCGCCATCGCCCACGCGCGGGATGGGCACTCGCTCAATCTTGATATCTTCTTTGCCGTAGAGGACGGCAGCTGTCATCTTGCCATTCACGATTGATATCCTTCCCACTCTCTACACTCCATCATGCCGAAACCCGGCGCGATGCCGACCCTTGCTTCCCCGGCTGGATGACAATCTTCATCGAATCCGGTTGAGGATGGGCAGCCAGCTTCAGTGCTTCCACGCTGCTTTCCAGCGGGAACCGGTGACTGATAAGCCTTTCCAGGTCCATTTCACGACTCATAACGAACCGCACTGACTCCTCCTGCAATTCAACCGACGCACTGTAAGATCCCAACAAAGCCTTTTCGTCGACGCACACCGCAGCGGGATCAATTGTGGCTTCGCCGTGCACAGTTTGTGCAAACAGCAATACACGACCTCCCGGACGCGCCGCATCCATGGCAGGGCGAATCAGGCCATTGCCGCCCACCGCCAAAATCACAGCGTCAGCTCCACGCCCTTCCGTCATTCCGCGTACCGCTTGTACGGCATCAGTCTTGGAAGCATCAATCGTCAGATTCAGGCCGAAGCTACTAGCTATTGTAAGCCTCGCTGGATGCAAATCGGAAGTAATCACCCGTGCCCCCGCCCGCTTTGCCAAAGTCGCCAAAATCAGGCCAATCGGACCTTGCCCCATCACCAGCACGGTCTCTTCCGCTTGCAGGCGAAGGGTCTCAATTCCTTTGATGCAGGTGTTCACAGGCTCTACAAAACATGCCTGCTCAAAGCTGACGCCATCTGGAATGCGGACCGTTCCCTTTTCGACGATCCAATCCATCACCCGGACATATTCTGCAAATCCACCGCCTGAGGCCTCGAACCCAGCCGTGCAACCAACCTTCTTGTAGGTGGAACACTGCGCGAAGGTCTGGTGGCGGCAGTAAAAACACTCTCCGCAGGGGATGTGATGAAATACCACCACACGATCGCCCACGCTGAACTTCCGCACGCCTTCACCCACTTTCGCGACGACGCCCGACGTCTCATGACCAAAAATACGCGGCGCGGAGTGCGATCCCGTCGCTATCTTTTTGAGATCGGTGCCGCAGATTCCGCAGGTGTGGACTCGAACCAAAATCTCTCCGGCCCCGATCTCAGGCACTGGCAGTTCTTCCAGACGTACATCGTTCACGCCGCGATAGACGGCGGCTACCATCGTGGAGGGTATCTCGCGTCCTTGTTCAGCGCTTTCCATCGCCAAAGTCGATGTGCGGCCGGATGTCCGTTCAGATGTGCGAGCACTTGCCATAGTAGATGTTATCGTTCCCCCAGCTTAAGTATGAGACTCAGTGCTCGTCCGAGTATGTACGCCGCCGGACTCAGCGTTGACTTTGTTTTGATTCAATTCGGCCATCGAAGACTCACCCAACGAAGCTTTACCAATGAGAATTTGGCGATCGAGAATTTGGCGATCAGTATTCTGGCGATCAAGATACCTGACGAGCGCGTCGCATAGAGCGTGGCTTGCCTTCGAACTGTTCCGCGCCAGCGAGATCGTTGATGCCCAAAGCCACGGACGCAGTGCTACGTGATACGCAAACTTAACGGAATGGAAACTCCCATCGTCACCCACAAAGCGATCGATCGCCGGCAGGCTGAAATCGGCACCGTCGGAAATAGCCTTCAAGGCTCCGAACTCCACGCCTCGGGCCTGCGCTCCTTGCGCCACAGCCGCGGCTTCCATGTCTACCGCGCTCGCGCCATAAGCTTTGCTAAATCGACTTTTCTGTTCTTTGTCGGCCACTGTCGCGGAACTCACCAATATTCCCTGTCCCGAGCCAATTTCTGTCCGTACGCCATCGGCGGAGTTGATCACAGCGCGCGGCTCAAGCACGTGCCCAACTGGCATCGAATCATCCAGAGCTCCGGCAAAGCCTACTGAAATCACCAACTGCGGATTGACTTCCCGGATCACAGCCTCGGTCGCACGGCGCGCTGCCGCCGTTCCGATTCCTCCGCATATCAAAGCTACTTCTCCATTCTCGAAAAGCCGATATCGCCGTCCTTCCTGTTCCATTGTCCGCATCTTCCAGCTTCGGATCAGCGGCTTCACCTCGCGCTCCATGGCAGCTATGATCGCGATTCTGATCTTGACGAGGCTAGACATATCCGTTGCCGCGAAACCACTCCACTGATCGGTGCAACGCGTTGTCTACGGGAAGCGTTCGCCAGCCCAACTCTCGTTCCGCTTTTGCCGACGTCACAAACATCATCTTGCGCCCCATGCGCACGGCATCAATCGTCGCGCGCGGCTCCCGGCCCAGAAGCCGCCCCGTTATCATCTCGTCGACGACGCCCGTGGCGAATGCAAACACATAAGGCAGTTTTACGGTCGGCGATTTCAATCCGGTAATCGCGGCCAGCCGATCTAGAATCTGCTTCAGGGTAAGATTCTCTCCACCCAAAATGTAACGCTCGCCCGACCTTCCCTTTTCCAGTGCCTGGACGTGACCGCGGGCGCATTCCGTCGCATCCACTAGGTTCAGACCTGTTTCCACATATGCCGGAAATTTTCGTTTCAGAAAATCCACCACGATTCTCCCGGTCGGAGTCGGCTTAATATCGCGCTCGCCAATCGGAGTAGTGGGATTCACCACCACCACATCGACTCCCGATTTCGCGGCGTCGAGCGCGACCTGCTCCGCCATGAACTTCGAACGCTTGTAGTGCCCGATCATGTCATCGATGCCAACCGGACTCTGCTCATCGGCTACGTTGCCGTTGCGTGGACCTGACGTGAAGCCCATCGTCGCCACGCTCGACGTGTACACCACACGCCGCACACCTTGCTTCCGCACGCCTTCCAGCAAGCAACGCGTACCCTCGACATTCGAACGATACATCTCCTCGGGATCGCGCACCCACAGCCGGTAATCGGCCGCAACGTGAAACACCACATCACAACCGGACAGCGCCTTCTCAATCGAAGCCGGATCGCGCAGATCCCCGATCACTCGATCAGCGTGCAGCCCGTCGAGATTGCGCAAATCGCTCGTCGGCCGCACCAGCAGGCGCAAATCGGCTCCCTGATCCGCCAGGGCGCGTGCGACATGACTGCCCAGAAATCCCGTGGCGCCGGTGACAAAGGCCAGCATTTAGCATTTGGCATTAGCACTCAGCAGATAATCCCGAACGCGGATTAGCTAATTGCTAAGTGCTAACTGCTGCCCTTCTCCGCCATCACCTTCGAATAGGTCGTGAGCGCGATCAGCGGGAAATACTCGCGGTACAGGTGGTACATCAGATAAAACACACGAGGAAAACCGGTCCCGGTGTAGAGAAGCTCGTCCCACGAGCCGTCTTTATTTTGCGTGCGCAGAAGATAAGCCATACCGCGTGCCACGCACTCGCTGCGCGTGTCGCCGACAGCCAACAATCCCATGATTGCCCACGCCGTCTGTGAAGCCGTGCTTTCGCCCTGCCCTCGAAGATTGGGATCATCATAAGATTCCACCGTCTCGCCCCATCCGCCATCCGCGTTCTGAACCGATCGCATCCACTCCGCCGCCTGCTGGATCATGGGATCATTGCGGTCCACGTTCATCGCTTCCAGACCGCGCAGCACCTGCATTGTGCCGTAGATGTAATTCACGCCCCAGCGCCCGAACCAGCTTCCATCGGGCTCTTGCTGCTTGCGAAGAAAATTAATCGCACGCTTCACGGCTGGATGGTTCTGGTCGTAGCCGTAGGTCGCGAGACACTCCAAAATGCGGCCCGTGATGTCGACCGTTGCAGGGTCAAGCATGGCGTTGTGATCGGCAAAGGGTACGTGCTGGAACACCATGCGGTCATTATCTTTGTCGAACGAAGCCCAGCCTCCGTCTTTGCACTGCATCGACAAGATCCAATCAATCGCCCGCTGCACCGATTCGCTCTGATAGCGGCCATTCGGATGTTCAACCTGGCTCAGCGCGAGGCAGACCATGGCTGTGTCGTCCACGTCGGGATAAAACTCATTATTGAATTCGAAATACCAGCCGCCCGGCTCGCCTTTCGGATTCTTGATCTTCCAATCTCCGGGCTTCCGCACCTGCTTCTGCAGAATCCATTCGGCACACTTCACCAGCCGTGGATCCGTCGCCGGAACTCCAGCCTCGCCCAAGGCAAATAACGCATAGGCCGTGTCCCATACCGGAGATTTGCAGGGTTGCATGCGGAAAGTATTGCCTTCTTCGATCCCGAGTTTCTCAAACTCATCCATCGCGCGGATCACCTGCGGATCGTCGACCGAATAGCCAAGGCAGCGCATGGCGATGATGGAGTTCATAATCGAAGGATAAATTCCTCCCAGCCCGTCGCTCATCTCGAAGCGCTCGAGCATCCACTTCTCCGCCTGCTTCAAAGCGATCGAACGCAGCGGACGAATATGCACGCGCTCGAACCAGTGCGTCATGCGGTCCAGACACAAGAAAAAATTCCGCCACGAAATCAGTTTCTTGGACCAATGCAAACGCATGCGCGACTTGTCGCGTCCTCCGACGAAGAGTTCTTCGATGCCCATTTCGTCGGGAATTTTCTTGAACGGCTTCTTCGCATAGCAAATCGAAAGCGGCACCAGGATGGCGCGCGACCACGAAGAAATTTCGTAAATATTGAACCAGAACCAGTTCGGAAAGAGCACGATCTCCGGCGGAACGGCTGGCACGGCGTCATAATCGTACTGCCCCAAAAAACAGAGATAGATCTTGGTAAATGTATTGACCTCGGTTACGCCACCCATTTCGAGAATCTTCTTACGGGCGCGCACCAGCGCAGGATGGTCCGCCGTAAATCCTGCCAGCTTTAGTCCAAAGTAGGCTTTCACGGACGCGCCGATGTTGGAGGGACCCTTGGGATAGGTGCTCCAGCCACCGTCCTCGTTCTGGTAATTCAGGATGTAGCGAGCGGCCTTGTCGAAACGTTCCTGATTACTCGTGCCGAGCAGCGTGTGCAACAGGATGTAATCGGACTCGAGTGTGGTGTCGGCTTCCAGTTCTCCACACCAATAGCCATCTTCGTGCTGTTGCGAGAAAAGATATTTACGCGCCGCATCAACAGCTACTGCGACCCGGCTACCCAGGTCATCGATCTTTCCAAATCGCATCTGCGGCGCAGAGGCTGGAGTTTGAGCGGAAGTCTGATTCGAACTATGACTAGAACTTGGTGTGGAAATATTAGCCGAGCTTCGGGGGAAGGATTCGTCCATTATGTCTCCAAGGCAACGCTGGCCGGTGCCGCGGCAATGGTTGCAACGATCTCCGGCGGCAATCCAAAGCGAACATTTTCCGGCATGATTTCTAATTCCTGCACATCGCCAAAGCCCTGTCCCGCCAAGTACTGCACTACTTCCTGCACCAGATGCTCAGGAGCCGATGCTCCAGCAGTCAGGGCCACCGTCTTTACACCATTCAACCACTGCGGCTGAATATTGCGACAGTCATCAATTAGATGCGCCTCGGTACCCAGACTTCGGGCAACTTCCACCAGTCGTTTGGAATTTGAACTATTGTCAGAGCCAACCACGAGCAGCAAATCGGCATCGGAGGCGACGTGCTTCACGGCCACTTGCCGGTTCTCAGTGGCATAGCAGATATCTTGTGCGGCTGGGCCCTTTATGTTCGGGAAACGCTGGCGTAGCGCTGCGATAATGTCGCGAGTCTCGTCCAGGCTGAGCGTAGTCTGCGTTAGATACGCCACACGGTCGGGATTGGGCAACGTCACGGAATCGACTTCTGCGGGCGAGCCGACTACTTGAGTCACCGTAGGCGCCTCACCGAGCGTGCCGATGACTTCGTCATGATCGCGGTGGCCGATGAGGATCAGCGAATAACCTTCTTTCGCGAACTTTACCGCCTCCACATGGACCTTGGTGACCAGTGGGCAGGTCGCATCAATCACGCGCAATTTCCGCAATTTGCTTGCCTCGCGCACCTCCGGAGAAACGCCATGGGCGCTGTAGATGACGCGCTCGCCCTCGGGCACTTCGTCGACACTATCGACAAAAATTGCGCCCTTCTGCTGTAACTCCTCTACAACGAAGCGGTTGTGGACGATTTCTTTTCGGACATAAATCGGCCGTCCAAAAGCCTCCAGCGCAATCCGGACGATATCGATCGCCCGCACCACCCCGGCACAGAATCCGCGTGGCTTTAACAGCAAAAGGCTCTTCGTGTGTGAATTCTTACTATGTAAGCTGGTTTCAGACAAGTTGCATCCCTCACCCACTAGGGTACACTTTCTCGTTGTATAAAGATGCTCATAGGGTATCGAAAGATGCACCCTATGGTCAATGTAAGCCTTTGAGGATGTGAGGATTAGCAGCAAGCGGGGAAAATGGGCTGGTGAATGGGAGGGATGCTCCAACGACCGCACCCTCTACCATCGCTACTCACCCATTCGCCCGAATCATCTGCTCTGCATGTTTCCGCGAAGTCTCGGTAAGCTTAGCCCCCGACAGCATCCTTGCCACTTCTTCAGTCCGCTCTTCGCCGGTAATTTGGCGGACGGTGGTCTTGGCCCGACCGCTGGATTCGCGCTTTTCGATTACATAGTGGTGATCAGCGAAGGTAGCGATCTGCGGGAGGTGGGTTACGCAGAGCACTTGATTGCCTTTGGAGAGCGCCTTCAATTTCTTTCCGACCGCCTCGGCGGCGCGACCGCCTATGCCGGCGTCGATTTCGTCGAAGACTAATGTGCGTTGAGCGGAGGCCGACTTCTTCTTTTTTGTTGAATCGGCCGCCGGATTGGCCCCAGCCTCTACGCTCGCCTTGAGCGCCAGCATGACGCGCGAAAGTTCTCCGCCGGAGGCGATCTGTTCCAGCGGACGCAGCGTTTCACCGGCGTTGGTTGAAATGCGATAGACGACCTGGTTGATGCCCGATGGGGTCCAGTGCGTTTCGTCCTCGTTCTCTTCGACAGCGATACGAAAACTGACGCGCATAGCCAGGTCGTTGATCTCGGCCTCGACCAGCTTCTCTAATTTTCGTCCCGCGTCCTGGCGCTTTCGGGAGAGGATGCGGGCGGCTTTAAGGGAGTCCTGGGCAGCCACGGCCAGCTTTGCGCGCAATTCAAGTAATACTTGATCTTTATTCTCCATCTCAGAGACTTTGCGCCGAGTTTCTTCGCCGTAAGCAATCACTTGTTCCAGCGTAGGACCGTACTTGCGCTTCAGACGATCAAGCAGCGCCAGCCGCTCTTCGATTTCGGCGAGGCGCTCGGGCGAAGCCTGGATTCCCCCGGCATAATCACGCAGGGTAGCGCCTACATCTTCGACGCTGATGCGAGCTGACTCTAACGCCGCGAGCGCTTCCTGAAACTTCGGCTCATAACGAACCAGTTCTTCGAGATGTTTTTGCGCCGCCCGCAGACTCGATGAGGTCGAGCCGTTACCTTCATACAGCAGGTCGAAGGCATTGATGGCCGCACCGTAGATTTTCTCGGCATTCGCTAACACGCGCTTCTCAGCTTCCAGCTCTTCATCTTCGCCAGAGCGCAAACGCGCCACTTCGATTTCGCGGCACTGGAAGTTCCACAAGTCGAGGAGCCGCATTCGATCCTGCTCGTCCTGTTCGAGCTCCGCGATGCGTCCGCGAATCTCCTTCCAGCGTGCGAACGCGCTGGATACTTCCTTCAAATCGACACCGGCGTAGGCGTCGAGGAGATCCTGTCGAGCCGCCGCATCGAAGTTCAAGATGGATTCGTTCTGCGCGTGGATCACCGCCAGGTGGGGCGCGATCTGCTTCAGCACCGCCACGGTCGCTGGCTGATTATTGATGAAGACGCGTCCTTTGCCGCCGGGAGCAATCTCGCGGCGCAAAATCAGTGAGCCATTTTCGGCGTCCAGACCGTTCGTCTCGAGGATGGATTCGATGGACCGCGCCGCGGCTCCGTCGCTCTCAAACACAGCCGCAACCACGGCCCGCTCCGCGCCGGTGCGGATCACATCGGAAGACGCTTTTTCTCCCAGCAGCAATCCCAGCGCGTCAATCAGAATCGACTTCCCCGCCCCGGTCTCGCCGGTCAAAAGGTTCAGCCCGGACTCAAATCCGATCACGACGTTGTCGATCACCGCGTAATTTTCGAGTCGAAGTTCGGCCAGCACAGGGTCCTACGATCCTTAAACAAACTATGGTCTTTAAAAAAACAAACTATGGTCTTTAAATTATGCTCTCTGACGGGAGCCGCAATTTACCGCGCAGGATAGCACAGAGCGCCCGGCTGGGGGCCGAAACCTAAAAGTCCCACTTCGAACCAGTATCTGCACTAATCATTACTAATCATTGTCACAAATGTACTTCTGAGTTTGCCTGAAAACCGCGCCGTTCGTGAAGATGCAGTCATGCGATTCTTCCCCCTGATCATAGTCGCAGGGCTGCTGTTTGGGCTGGCGACAACATCCGTCTGGGCGCAACGGATTCATTGTCAACCGTGCGGGCATAGCTTCGGCAAAGTGGATGTTGGGACCTCCAGTTCCTACTCCATCCAACTCACAAACACCGGAAGCAGCGTACTGCGCATCGCTTCCAAGTCCCTGCAAGGGAGCGCCTTTACTCTCGGTAGTTTCCCGGTACCAGTGAAAGTCCAGCCTGGGGCGAGCGTTGCGTTACCGGTTACCTTCACGCCGACCGGCAAGGGATATACCGACGGCGTGGTCACACTTACAAGCAATGCGCCGAATTCCCCGCTTAGCATTCATCTAGCAGGTACAGGCATTTACGCCGGAAATGTGGAACTGCAAGTGTCGCCCGCAACCCTCAGTTTTGGCAACGTCACCGTAGGGTCGAGTGCCACTTTGCAGCCTACGCTCACGGCCTCTAATGGTGCCGTAACGATTTCAGGGGACGAGTCGACGAGTTCAGAATTTGCCATTCTCGGGTTGAGTCTGCCGGTAACAATTCAGGCTGGGAACAGCCTCCAGTTCACGGTTCAATTTACGCCGAACGCGTCCGGCAAGGCCACCGGCAAAATAGGATTCAGCAGCAATGCGCTGAACTCACCCACAGTGGAACAGCTAACTGGGACGGGCGTAGCGCAGGCTGCCCATAATGTTTATCTCAGTTGGGAAGCGGGAGGCGGGAGCCCGGTAGGATACAACGTGTACCGCGGCACCGCGCAGGCAGGCCCCTTCTCAGAAATTAACACTGCGCTGGATTCCACGACCAACTATACGGACTACACGGTCGCAGCCGGTACGACCTACTATTACGTCACCACCGAAGTAAACGCTCAAGGTGAGGAAAGCGCCTACTCAAACGAAGTGCAGGCAGTGATTCCAGCCCAGTAACCAAACATCGTTCTGGATATTGCTCTAAATATGCAATAGCCGTTGACCGATGCGGTACCCTAGCCAAACACGCCGCTGCCCTAGTCTATAATCTGAATAGGGGTTCTCCCTAAACCGATGCATTTTTCTTCCGTCCTCCTCTCGTTCGTTGGCGGCGAAATCGTTGATCTCGTCCTTCAGACCGGTCCGGTCGCCAAAACTGTACTTCTCCTGCTCATCGCGTTCAGCGTGCTTTCCTGGGCTGTGATTCTTTCCAAGTGGCGTCTGATCCGTCGTGCGCGTTCGCAAAGTGGACGCTTCGTCCGCGCCTTTCGCAAGGCGCAGCGCATGCAGGATATTGCTTCGGTGGCGGAACAATTTCGTCCCAGCCCGCTGGTAGGCGTGTTTGAAGGCGCGGTGGACGAATTCAAGCGCCAGATGGGAACAACTGGCGGCATTCACAATCCCGTGGCGATTCAGCGCGCCATGCAGATCGCATCCTCCGAGGAGATCACGCGTCTCGAACGCAACGTACCATGGCTCGCGATCACCGGAGCGGTGACGCCATTCATCGGATTGTTCGGAACTGTCTGGGGAATCATCGACGCATTCCATGGATTGGGCACGGCCGGTGCGGCGACATTGCGCGCGGTCGCTCCTGGAATTTCCGAAGCTCTGGTTACAACCGCCGCCGGCCTGGCCGCGGCCATTCCGGCGGTGATTGCCTATAATCTTATTATTGGCTCCATTCGTGAAATGGCTTCGCGCAATGACGACTTCGCGCTGGAGATGCTGAATCTGGTCGAGCGACAACAACCTCCACAAGCGACAGAGGCCCGGCGCTGATGGCCTTCACCACCGCCAACGGACGCACTCAGACCGCACTCGCCGATATCAACGTCACGCCTCTGGTCGATGTCGTCCTCGTACTGCTCATCATTTTTATGGTGACCGCTCCGGTGTTGCAGTCGGGAATCGAAGTCAACGTACCTCACACCCGAACCGTTAAAGAAATCACCGAAGAGCGCCTGGTAATCAGCATCGATAAATCGCAGAAAGTTTTTCTGGGCAACGATCCCATCAACATCAACCAGATCGGGTCCACGCTAAAGAAAAGGGTTCGCGATCCGCAACATCAATCGATTTATTTGCGCGCCGACGAAGATGTGCCGTTCGGCGCTTTTGCGACCGTAATGGACGCCATCAAACAGTCGGGCATCAGCAACGTAAGCATCGTTACTCAGCCGATGGATAGCCATGGCGGCCAGCGCTGACCGCGTTATGCACGATATCGATATCTATTCCGAACACGGCCAACTACGACGGCCTCTGGCCTGGTCGTTCGGCCTGCATCTGGCATTCGCGGGATTCGTTGTGTTCTATGCGGTCTTTATTAACGGCTTTCGGGGTACCGGCTGGGGTAGCGGAGGTGGCGGAGATGCCATGGGAGCGACCCTTGTGAGCGCAGTTCCTTTGCCCGCTAATCCGGTGGAGACAACGAATGTAGTGGCAACGGAATCCAAAGGACTCGCGAAGTCGCAACCCACGGTCCAAGAGAAGGAGCCGGAAGCGATTCCAATTCCTGACAAGAACGCGAAGACGAAGATCAAACCTGCGCCCGTGAAGAGCGCAACCCAGCGTAAGGCGGAACCGGAGCCGATCGACTCGAATCAGATTCCTTATGGCGAGGGTGGTCCGGCCAGCGGCCCTTACACAATGAGCGCGGGCGGCGCGAAGGGCGGATTTGGATTTACCGGAAACGGCGGCGATTTCGGCAGCCAATATGCGTGGTATGTTCAAGCGGTGCAGCGTAAAGTCACCGAAAATTGGCTGAAATATGAAGTCGATCCGCGCATCACGGAAGCTAAACGGGTTTATCTGACGTTTGATATTGGGCGCGATGGCCATCCATCGAATGTTCAAGTCGAGCAGTCGAGCGGTGTACCGTCGCTTGATCAGTCAGCGGCCCGGGCTCTCCAGCGCATTGATACCTTCGGACCGTTGCCAGCGGATTATTCAGGAAGCAAAGTATCGGTAGAATTTTGGTTCGATTACAAGAGATAAGTGGAACGACGGGCGTCTCGCCCGTCCAGACAGAGGGAGTACAAATTGAGTAACTCGGCTCGCTTCATCCGCTATCAAACTTTAATTGGGGTTGCCTTACTGCTTCTATTTGCGGCCACTGGCTCCGCGCAGGACTGGATTCGCACCGGCACCGGCCTCGGCGTCGAGCGCGTACGGCTGGCTGCATCCGACTTCAAGCCAGCAACGACCGATGCCAGCAATACAGCGCTCTTGAAGACATTCAATGATGTGCTCTGGAACGACCTCGACAACGCGGGCATCTTCGATCTGGTTTCAAAAAGCTTTTATCCGCTCCAGGTGCCGGGACAGCCCTCCGAGATTAACTTCTCGGCTTGGAATTCGCCGCCGCCGAACACTTCCATGCTCGCATTCGGCAACCTGGGCGCGGCCGCCGGCAAAGTCACGGTGCAGGGATGGCTCTACGACGTTAAGAACGAGAAGTCTCCGCAAGTACTCGGCAAGCAATACGCCGATAGCGCGACTAACGATGCAGTGCGGGTAATCGCGCACAGGTTCGCCGACGAAATTATCTTTCGCCTTGGAGGGGGCGTACAAGGGATCGCCGAAACCAAAATCTATTTCGTCAGCGAGCGCACCGGCCACAAAGAGATCTGGGTAATGGATTACGACGGCGCCAACCAGCAGGAGCTTACGCACCTGGGAAGCATTTCCCTGTCGCCGCGCATCTCACCCGACGGCTCGCGGCTAGCGTTCAGCTCTGTCAATAAAGGCGGTTGGGAGATCATGATGTACTCCTTCGATCTCAACCGCATGGTCGCCTTCCCGCGCTTTGGAGGTATGAATCTTTCGCCTTCATGGTCCCCCGAAGGCAAGATCGCATTCTCATCTTCGCGCAACGGTTATCCCAACATTTTTGTCATTGACGGCTCTGGAGGAAACTCCAAGCGCTTAACCAATGACCAAGGCCCTGACGTTTCGCCTACCTGGAATCGCAAAACTGGCTCGCAGATCGCCTTCGTCAGCGGACGCACCGGCCTGCCACAGATCTACACCATGGAAGCGGACGGCACCAACCTGCAACGTCTCACCGACCAAGGCTATGCAGTTTCTCCAAATTGGTCGCCGAACGGACAGTTTCTAACCTTATCCTGGATGCGCAAGTATGGTCCTGGAGAGCCGGGTTCCAACGACATTTATCTAATGGACATCGCCAGCAAGCAATGGGTTCAGCTCACGCACGACGCGGGGCGCAACGATTTTCCCTGCTGGTCCCCGGATGGGCGGCACATCGTGTTTCAGTCCCACCGCTCCGGCAGTGACCAGATATGGAGCATGCTGGCTGATGGCACGAATGTGAAGCAGTTGACATTCAAGGGATCCAACACGCAGCCCAACTGGAGTTGGAAGTAGATTTGCCAATAGAAGACAAGTGCGGTTCGTGTCAGCGCACGCCTTCCGGCGCGCACAGGAGCCATGTCATGAAGCGCCTTTAGGCGCTTGAGGTCTGAAACTGAGTTTCGCTACAGGCTGTTCAGAAGACGGTTTCGCGGCTGGCCAAAAAGTGCGCCCTACCGTGAATCTGTAAATCGCCGCCGCAATGCGGGCGCACAAAAACTGGAGGAATCAGTGAAGCACGCAATAACGAAAATGATGATGAGGCGATCGGCCACTCTCGCAGCAACAACCGTAGTAACACTCGGCGCAATTATGTTTCTGGGCGCATGCGCAAAGAAAGTCGCTCCGCCACCACCCCCGCCGCCACCCGCGCCAACGGCTCCCACAGCGTCGTTGTCGGCGAACCCGAATACTCTCGACCCCGGCCAACCAACAACTCTGACATGGCAGACCACGAATGCAACCGACGTCAGCATCGACGGCATTGGCCCGGTTGACGCAAGCGGCTCGCGTCAGGTGACTCCGGTTGCATCGACCACTTACCATCTCGTCGCAAAAGGATCCGGCGGAACTCAGGATGCCACGGCTCGTGTGACCGTCAACGCCGCACCACCGCCGCCGCCACCGACCTCTAACGCCACCGAAGAGGAGCTCTTCTCGCAAAACGTGAAGGACATCTTCTTCGATTACGACAAATACGACATACGCGCCGCGGATCAAGGCTCGTTGCAGGCCGATGCGCAGTTCCTGCAGCAGCACTCCAACATCCACATTACGATCGAGGGACACTCCGACGAGCGGGGCTCGACGGAATATAACCTGGCTCTCGGCACCAACCGTGCCGATGCCGTGAAGAATGCGCTCATTCAGGCTGGAGTGAGCGGTGACCGTATCAAGACCATCAGCTACGGAAAAGAAAAACCGTTCTGCACCGAATCGAACGAAAGCTGCTGGCAGCAAAATCGCCGTGGCCATTTCGTGTACGAAAAATAGACTGAGGACTGAGGGGCGGCTTCGGCCGCCCTTGATTTTCATGTTTGATCGTTTTTCATGTTCGATCCGCTGGACTTTCAGCGGCTTTTTCACATCCAATAGGTTAACTATGAAATTGAATCGCACTCCGCTTGTTCTCGCACTGTTCCTTTCGCTGTTTGTCGCGCTTTGCATTGTTCCCGGGATTTCTCCCGCATACGGCGCCAGCAAAGAGATGATCCAACTGCAAACGCAGGTCGATCAGTTGCAGCAGCAATTGACCCAGATGAAGCAGTCCTTCGACGAGCGCATGGGCGTCATGAAGAGCTTGCTCGATCAGAACACCGACGCCGCCAACAAGGTAACCGCGGCGATTAACGGCTTGCAGGCATCCATCAATAAACAGCAACAGGATCGCTCCGGGCAGGTCGACCAAATCTCCGGGCAGATTCAGGCGCTGAACGATACCATGGACGAACTCAAGGTCCGACTCGCCAAGCTCAGCAAACAGTTTGAAGACATGCAGACGGCGCAGCAATCGATGGCCGCGCAGCAGGCGCAAGCGCAGCAACAGGCTCAGGCAATCGCTTCGGCTCCTGCGCCGGACGTGCTCTATAACAACGCTCTCCGCGACTACAACGGCGGCAACAATGACTTGGCCATCCAGGAGTTCAACGATTACATCAAGTTTTATCCCAACACCGACCTGGCCGGAAACGCATATTTCTATCTAGCCGAAATTCAGTACAAGGCAGGCGATTACCAGAAGGCAGTCACGAACTACGATCTGGTTCTGCAGAATTTTCCCAGCGGAAACAAGGCCGCATCCGCCGAACTCAAGAAAGGATTCGCGCTGATCGAGCTTGGAAAGCAGGACGATGGAGAACAAGAATTAAAACACGTCATCCAGCGCTACCCACGCTCGAACGAAGCCAATCAAGCACGAGAAAGATTGCGCAAACTGGGACCAGCAGCACCGAAAAGCCACTAGCCGCAGCTACGGGTTGGCCTTTGGTACCTCGACTCCACCTTCAAGCTTCGGGATACCAAAATGTCCGCCAAGATGAGAGAGGTCAAGCGGACTAATGGACCCCGAAACCGTCACGAATTTGATATCGTTCGCCTTGGCTTGAAGAACAGCGGCATTGCTGATCGCATTATTCTCTAAACGCACCCAAACCTCGGTCACGCCCGGGGCGCCGTCTTTGTCGTGTTTGTTCATCAACTGCTTCCAGCCTGCCGCTTGATACTCCTCTTTTACTGA
>Ga0209169_10000211_pt1 | contig 34872 bp, 33 predicted proteins | sample HubBroMetageWRM4_FD_188346 | JGI IMG/M metagenome (GOLD analysis project Ga0209169, IMG submission 188346) | Warmed soil microbial communities from the Hubbard Brook experimental Forest, New Hampshire - Hubbard Brook CCASE Soil Metagenome WRM 4... | ecosystem: Environmental > Terrestrial > Soil...
GGGTTCAGGGGGAAGGGGCATTATGTTTGAACGTTATACGGAGAAAGCCAGGCGCGTGATTTTCTTTGCGCGCTACGAAGCAAGCCAGTTCGGGTCTCCTTATATAGAGACCGAGCACCTGCTGCTGGGGCTCCTGCGCGAAGACAAAGCCCTGACCAATCGATTCCTTCGTTCGCACGCCTCCGTGGAGTCGATCCGCAAGCAGATCGAGGGTCACACTACTATCCGCGAAAAGGTTTCGACCTCAGTGGATCTTCCGCTGAGCAATGAATGCAAGCGCGTGCTGGCCTATGCCGCGGAAGAGGCGGAGCGCTTGTCCCACCGGCACATTGGAACCGAGCATCTGCTTTTGGGTTTACTAAGAGAAGAGAAATGCTTTGCGGCGGAGATTCTGCACGAGCGCGGCCTGCGATTGGCGACGATTCGCGAAGAATTGGCTCGCACCAGCCAGGAGAAAGCGCAACCGCAACGGCAGCGTGAGTCGTCACTGCTGAGCGAGTTTTCGCGCGATCTTACCCAGGCGGCGATGGACAGCCAACTCGATCCTCTGGTCGGCCGCGATGGGGAACTGGAACGCGTGGTGCAGATTCTGTGCCGGCGCACCAAGAACAATCCCGTGCTGATCGGGGAGCCGGGCGTGGGCAAGACCGCGATCGTCGAAGGACTGGCGCAGCGCATCGCCGACGGCGAGGTTCCTTCGTTTCTGGCTGACAAGAGGATTCTGGCGCTTGATCTTTCCTTGATTGTCGCGGGAACGAAATATCGCGGACAGTTCGAAGAGCGGCTGAAGACCATCATGAAAGAGCTGATGGAGTCGCAGAATTCCATCATCTTTATCGACGAACTGCATACCCTGGTGGGCGCGGGATCGGCGGAAGGGTCGCTGGATGCTGCCAACATACTCAAGCCGGCCCTGTCGCGCGGCGAGATTCAGTGCATCGGTGCGACCACTCCGGGAGAATACCGGAAGTCGATTGAGAAAGACCGGTCATTGGAGCGGCGTTTCCAGGCCGTGAAAGTTCCGCCACCGAACGAGGTGGATGCAGTGAAGATTCTGTTCGGCATCAAGGACCGATACGAGAAGTTCCACGCGGTCACGTACACCGATGATGCCATCAACTTCGCGGTGTCGCATTCGAACCGCTACATTCCGGACCGCTTCCTTCCGGATAAGGCGATCGATCTGGTCGACGAAGCGGGGGCGCGCGTAAAGCTGCGCCAGACTTCGCAGCCGGAAGAGATTTCCGAGGTGCAGAAGCGCATCAAGTTCATCGTGCACCGCATGGAGAACGCGATTGCAAACCATGAGTTCGAGAAAGCTCGTTTCTACTCGGACGAAGAACGCAAAGAGCGCGAGAATCTGCGTGCGCTGCGCGAGAAATATCATCTGGATGAATCCTCGACCGGCGTAGTCGGCCGCGAAGATATTGAAGATGTGGTTTCGCGCTGGACTGGCGTTCCCATCACCTCGATTAAAGAAGAAGAGACGCAGAAACTGCTGCGCATCGAGGAAGAGCTGCACAAGCGCATCATTTCGCAGGATAAATCGATCAGCGCGCTGGCCCGGGCGATCCGGCGTTCGCGCGCAGGGTTGAAGAATCCCAACCGGCCCATTGGTTCGTTCCTGTTCCTGGGACCGACCGGCGTGGGCAAGACCGAAGTTGCCCGTACGCTGGCGCAGTTTATGTTCGGAACGGAGAAAGCTTTGGTCCGCTTCGACATGTCGGAGTTCATGGAGAAGCATTCGGTCTCGAAGCTGATCGGCTCGCCTCCGGGATATGTGGGCTATGAAGAGGGTGGCCAGCTCACCGAGCGCGTCAAGCGTGCGCCGTATTCGGTTGTGTTGCTCGATGAAATCGAGAAGGCGCATCCCGATGTGTTCAACATCCTGCTCCAGGTTTTTGAAGACGGCCAACTCACCGATGGCTTGGGAAACACGGTCGACTTCAAGAATACGATCATCATCATGACCTCGAACATTGGGGCCCGGCACCTGCAGAAGCGCGAGGGCTTTGGCTTCCAGTCGACCAAGGATGAAATGGTTTCGGGCAAGGTCGAGGAGCTGGTGAAGGGCGAGGTGAAGCGCACCTTCAATCCTGAATTCCTGAACCGTTTGGACGAGATTATTCTGTTCCTGGCGTTGAGCGAGGCCGACCTGATCCAGATTCTTGAGCTGATGGTTACGCAGCTCAACACGAACCTGGCGCAGAAGTCGATCACGGTCTCGGTGGCGGATGAGGCCAAGAAGTGGATCCTCAACCAAACGCTCACCGACCGCACCTACGGAGCGCGGCCGTTGCGCCGCGCGCTGCAGAAATATATCGAAGACCCGCTATCGGAAGCGCTGATTCAGGGCACGATTACCACGCGTCCGGCATTTATCGAGGTCTTTCTCGAAGACAACAAGCTTTTCTACCGTCCGGTGGACGCCGAGAAGACCGAGGGCGTGTTGTTATACGAGAATAGCTAGACTCAGCTATTGGGTATAAGCCGTCAGCGCGAGCTGACGGCTTTTGTTTTGCGGGCTATTCTGGTTAGCGCACGGGCGTAGTCGCGAACGGTCTCCGGGCGCGACGTCATATAGATGAACTGACCCTCGCGGCGAGTCTCGATGAGGTTCGCATCGGCCAAAATCTTCAGATGGTGGGAAATCGTCCCTGGAGTCAGCTTGAACTTTTCGACGATCTGGCCGCAAAACATCTCCTTACAGGAGGAGATCCCTTCAAAAATCCGCAAGCGCGTGGGATCGCTCAACGCCCTGGAGATCCTGGCTATCTCCTTTTGATCCATATACAGAGTCCCGGGCGGTCGAGCCTGCTCAAAAGAAACTGCACCTCGGACACTTTGATACTCATCAAAACGTTCGAATAAGTCAAGTTCTGCGCCACCGTGAGGCTGGCTGCAACCCTGATTTGGAGAAATCTTATGTCGAAAAGGTTTGAAGGCAAAACGGTAGTCATCACCGGCGGCAATAGCGGAATTGGGCTGGCCACGGCCAAGTTGTTCTACGAAGAGGGCGCTAAAGTTGCCATCTCAGGACGCGATCAGAAAACTCTTGATGAAGCTGTGAAAACCATAGGCAGCGGAACGCTCGCGGTGAAGGCTGACGTTTCGAAGCTGGCCGACATCGATAAGTTCTATGCACAGGTGAGCGCGAAATTTGGCAAGATTGACGCACTCTTTGCCAACGCCGGTATCGCTAAGTTCGCCCCGATCGACGCCAGCAGCGAGCAGCTGTTCGATGAGACGTTCGACATCAACGTGAAGGGATTGTATTTTACGTTGCAGAAGGCGCTACCCCATCTCAACGATAACGCCGGAATCGTATTGAATTCTTCGGTCGTGAATTCGAAAGGCAACGTTGCGACCAGCGTCTATTCGGCGAGCAAGGCGGCAGTACGTTCGCTGGCCCGCACATTCGGAGCTGAGCTGGTAGACCGCGGTATTCGTGTGAATGTTGTCAGCCCAGGCCCGATCGCGACCCCCATTTTCGGGCGGACCGGGTTGCCACAGGCGGCGATTGACGAATTCGCGGCAGACATCAAGTTGCGCGTTCCCATGAAGCGGTTCGGCACGCCCGAGGAAGTGGGTCATGCCGTACTTTTCCTGGCCAGCAGCGAGGCTTCTTATATCACTGGCGTGGATTTGAACGTGGACGGCGGGACAGGTCAGATTTAAGTCTGTCTGCGGCCGCCTGATTCAGGGTCGTGGCCGTCAGCGTGAGCTGGCGGCTTTGTTTTTTTGCCAATTCGATCCTGGAGCAATCTAGAACCGTTTACACTTACCTGGAGGGTCGCCATGGACAAGGTCAACATCGCCGACAAGTTCGCCAAGATTTCGGAATACTACAAGCCGCACATCGCCGGCGAGCTCAACGGACAGATGGTGAAGCTGGTAAAGACCAAGGGCGAATTTGTGTTTCATCATCACGACAATGAAGATGAAATGTTCCTGGTGGTGAAAGGCCGGTTCCGCATGGAGTTCCTCGACCGGCAGGAGTGGATCGAAGAGGGCGAGTTCATTGTCGTGCCGCGCGGGGTGGAGCACCGTCCGGTCGCGGAGAAAGAATGCTGGATTATGCTGTTTGAGCCGGCTTCCACGCTGAACACGGGGAACATCGTCAACGAGCGCACGGTGGCTCAGCTGGAGCGGGTTTAGTAGGGCTGGCTGGAAGACGTAGCAAGCTACGTCTCTACTACACTTGGTCGATAACTTTATGAATCTTACTGTTTACTCTGCGGCCTGGTGCCCTGATTGCCGGGAGGCCAAGCGCTTTCTGGACAAGCACAAGCTTCCCTATAAAGAAATTGACGTCGAAAACACGCCGGGAGCGCTGGAGGAGGTCGTGAAGCACACCGGCAAGCGCGCCATCCCACAATTTGTAATTGATGGTGAGTGGGTGCAGCCCTATGTGCCAGGCCAGGGATTTCTCTACGATAAAATGGCCAAGCGGCTGGGAGTCGATAAGGCTTAAGTTCCAGTACCTCAAGCACCTAACGCAATCCGGGCGATGGCCTTCATTTCCGGGCTTTCAGGCCACTCCATCCACACGTTCACATCCTTAAGGTACCTCCGGTATCCCCCTTCCGTACCGTGGAAAACCCTTGCCAGACAAGGGAAGATGACGGTTCATGTCCGAACCGGGGATTCCGCAGGAACAGAGTGAAGTTAGCGAGAGCTGGCAGCAGACAGTACAGGCCGCGCTGGGAATTGTGTTGCTGATCGGCGCGGTGGCGATGTTCCACTACTACGCGCCGAGCGTGGTGGAGGGCCCACAGCCTGACGAACTGCAGAAGCAAGTAACCCAGCTCACGCACCAGGTGGACCAGCTCGAGCGCGAGCAGGCGATGCCTGCGCTGGTGCTGAGCCGGTACCGAAATTCCATCGGCTACATCTACGGCGTGTACCAAGTTGGATTTCCGAAGCAGCCACCGGCGATTCGGGCGCGCGTTTCGGGCACAGGATTTCTTGTGGGCGAAGGCCTGTTGGCTACCAACCGCCACGTAGCTGAGCCCTGGTACGGCGATAGCGAGGCCGAAGGGCTGATGGAGCATGGCGCAACCGCCATGCTCGAGAGCCTGGTCGTGTTTTTTCCGGGCTCGGCGACGCCGGTCAGCTTGACGCCGGGCGCAGTTTCTTCCACGGGCGACCTGGCTGTGCTGAAGATCGAAAATAAGGATGCTGTCCGCGGGCTTGCCGTATTGCCGCTGGCCAAAGGGACTGCTTCGCCCGGAGAGTTGGTGACGGTGATCGGTTATCCCATGGGGATTGCGGGGATGGTGGCTAAGTCGCCCAGCGGGATTTACCAGCGACTGGCGTACCGGCACGGCGACATCACTGCGGCCAGCGAACTGGCGGCCCTGTCACTGATCCGTCCTTCGACCACGTGTGGGCATCTGGGCGATGTTGTAGGGGACAAGTTGATCTACGATGCGCCCACGGCGCACGGCGGGAGCGGCGGTCCGGTGTTTAACTCGAATGCAGAAGTGATCGGAGTGAACTCCGCCTACATTGATGGATTTTCCGGCGGCACGCTGGGAGTGTCAGTGGAGGCCTTGCGGCCGCTGGTCGAGGCGGCGGGGAAGCGGCCTTAACGCCTCGCTGCGCTCGGCTGGACAGCCGAGGCGGCTGTCCGCACATTCTGTGCTCGGCTATCCCTACATTCAACTCTTACTGTTTGCCTCAGCCTTCCTTGCGAACCATCCCGGCTCGCGCACGTGCTCGTCCTGAAGCCGGCGGAGGCGGGCGGCCATCACACCGCTGCGGCCCAGATAGCCGACAACTTTGCGATGGTCGGTGCGATCGACTACCGGCAGGCGTCCAACATCATTGCGGAGCATTTTCGCGGCGGCTTCCGACACAAGCTCGTCAGGGTGAATGACCACCAATCGAGTGCTGCCGGCTTCCTGAACGGTTATCGCTCCGGAAGAATCTTTGTCGAGGGCGCGGAGCAGGTCGCCGCGGGTGATGATGCCGGAAAGCTTTCCGGCTTCGTCGAGGATCAACAAAGCCTCGTGACGAGCCACGGCTGGATCATGTTGGGCAATGCGCTCGGCTAGTGTGCCCACCGTCGTGCCAGCCGGAATCGCGGGCAATTCCTGTTCCATGGTGTCAGCGACTCGAGTTTGCGATAGAACATCGGTTTCGTAATCCTGATGGACGCGCAGGCCGCGGCGCGCCAGCTTTTCCGTCATGATCGAGCTATTGGGCATGAGGAGCATGGCAATGCCGTCAGCAATCACGCTGACCAGCATCAGAGGCAGCACGGAGTTGTAGTCGCGCGTGATCTCGAAGGCGAAAATAATGAACGTAAACGTGGCGCGCGAGGCTGCGCCGAAGACCGCGCCCATGGCAACAAGTGCGAAGGCTCCGGGAGAAAGGTGTGCGCCGGGCAGGAAGTGGTTTGCGACCATGGCGAAAATGCCTCCCATGGCCGCGCTCCACATGAAGCAGGGCGCCAGTAATCCGCCGGACGTGCCGGAGCCGAGCGATACGGCCAGAGCCGCGGCTTTGGCGAGCAAGACGATTAGTAAGAGCTTCCAGGCAAGCTGCCCGTTGAGAATGTCGCCGATGGTGTCGTAGCCGACACCGAGCACGCGGGGCACGAAGAAGCCGATGATCCCCAGGCCGAGGGCGCCAATAGCGGGCCACCACATTTCATCGAACGGAAGTTTCTCGAACAGATCTTCTACCCAGTAGAGGACCTTGCTAAAGCCGACGGCGGCGAGGCCGCAAATCGCTCCTAATGCAAGATAAAAGGGCAGCCCGCGGGGTATGGCGAAGTCCATGGGACCGACTTGAAACATCGCTCCCAACCCCAGAAGCTGCATGTGGACGGCGGTTGCCAGAGTGCTCGCAATGACGAGTGGAATAAACGACCGCGACTTGAATTCAAACAGCAACAACTCGATGGCGAGAATCACCCCGGCAATTGGAGTGTTGAAGGTGGCTGACATGCCGGCAGCAGCGCCGCAGGCAAGCAGCACTTTGCGCTCGACCGCCGTCGTGTGAAAGGCCTGGCCGACGAGCGATCCGATCGCGCCTCCAGTTTGAATGATCGGACCTTCCGCGCCGAAAGGACCGCCGGTGCCGATTGCAATTGCCGCCGAGATGGGCTTCAGAATGGCCACGCGCGGGGCGATCCGGCTGCGGTTGAACAAGACCGCTTCCATGGCTTCCGGAATGCCATGACCTTTGATTTTCGACGTTCCGTACTTGGCCATGACGCCGACGATAAGGCCGCCGATGACCGGAGTCACGATGACCATCCATCCCAGGTGGTTGTGCTGCGCGCTAGAGAAATCGGTCGACCAGCGATGGAAGAAGAAGAGGTTGGTGACGAGTCCAATCAGCTTGTAGAGAACGAAGGCTATGACGCCGGCCACCAGGCCGATCGCGGCGGCGAGCAATGAAACTAGCAGCATGCGGAAGGGCGCGGGCGGCGGCGAGTCGAGTGACGCGTGATTCTTTTGGTAGTCCGAGGCAGTGGGGTCGATCGTGCTCATGAAGTCTTTGGTGTTTTCCCTCTTTCGTGGGATGCTGCGGAATGCAGGAAGGCTGCGTCCGTGCCCTCCCGCATAATGCGGCGGAGAGCGGCCACCAGATCAGGTCCAGTGGAGCGCAGTTCGTCGTGATGATGAATTGCCATCTCGCCCAGAACCTTCTCACCCTTGGCAGTCAGCGCGAGCAAAACTTCGCGGCGATCGTCGGCGGCGCGGGTGCGATGGACGAAGCCCCCGGCTTCGAGGCGGTTAACTAGCTCTACGGCGCTATGATGGCGAATTTGCATCCGGTTGGCCAGTTCGCGAATGCGCGGCCGCACGCCGGGCGGCATGCCTTTGATTGCCAGCATCAGCTGATACTGGCCACGCTCCAGGCCGGCCCGCTTCACCACTTGCTCGCTGAAGTGGAGGAAGCGGCGGATCTGATAACGGAATTCGGCCAGCGCCTGGTAGTCTGACAACGTAAGCTTCTTCATCCTGCCGATTGTATCGTGACGCGATCCACTAACATCCAGAGTATATCGTAAGACGATATATATGGCAAGCCACACCCGGAACTCTTTCCCCCGGCAGCCTTTTTGTGGGACACTGGTGCCCCAGAAACGCGAATCGATCCAAACGAGGCAGAATGACCCCTTCTAAACTGGCCCTGATCGTCCTATCCTCTGCGTTGTTCGCCGCCACCACTCCCCTGTTTTCTCAGGAGTTGGACTCGACCTTCGCCCGCGATCCCGGCCAGCCCGTCGATCAGCAGTACACGGACCAAATTCACAAATACACCACCGACCCCTCTTTCACTTCTCCCTTGGTGGACTACCTTCCGGCCTCGAAAACCGTTCCGACCCCCGCCAAAGTGCTGGGCGACGTCTCCGGCGCGCCAGACATGCTTCCCTATGCCGAGGATGTTTACAAATATTTCCGCCTGCTCGAGGCGAGCAGTCCGCGGGTGAAGGTGTTCACTATCGGCCACTCCGAAGAAGGACGAGAGATGATCGCGGCTGCCATCGCCGATCCCAAACTCCTCGCCGACGCGAAAGCGAATGACGCGCGCCTGGCCCAGCTTGCCGACCCCCGGACCATCGGCCTCGATGATGCCAAAGCTCGTCCGCTGCTCGATCAATCGTGGCCCGTCTACTACATTACCGGCACGATTCACTCTCCCGAGACCGGCGCTCCCACGGCGCTGATGGAACTCGCTTATCGTCTGGCTGTCGACGACGCGCCCTATATCAAGTACATCCGCTCGCACATGATCGTGCTCATCACTCCCGTGGTCGAGGTCGACGGCCGCGACCGCATGGTCGACATTTATAAATGGCACAAAGCTCATCCCGGGCAGGATTGGCCGCACCTTCTTTACTGGGGCCACTACGTCGCGCACGACAACAACCGCGATGCGATGGCCATGACGCTGAATCTAACCCGGAACGTTCTCGACACTTATCTTGGCTGGCATGCCCAGGTTTTGCACGACCTGCATGAGTCGGTTCCATTCCTCTACGACAACACGGTTGGCGACGGCCCCTACAACGCGTGGGTGGATCCTATTCTCGGCGACGAGTGGGCGGAACTGGGCTGGAACAACGTTGCCCAGATGCAGAGCTTCGGCATGCCCGGAGTCTTCACCCACGGCGACTTCGACACCTGGAGTCCCGGCTATTTGATGTTCCTGGCCGCCATGCACAACGGCATCAGCCGCCTTTATGAAACTTTTGGTAATGGCGGAGCCGACACAGAGAAACGCATTCTCGACCCCGAAGAATACTCGCGGACCTGGTACCGGCAGAATCCGGCGCTTCCCGTAGTGACCTGGTCGCAGCGTGATAACAACAACTACGAAGAAACCGCGCTGCTCACCACCATCTCCTACTTTTCGCATAACACCCGCCACTTCCTCGAGAACTACTACATCAAAAGCAAGCGTGCCGTCGAGAAGCCGTCACGCGAAGGGCCGGCCGCCTATGTGATCGCTCCCGACCCAGGCGACACCAACCGCCAGGTCGAGTTGCTCAAGGTATTGAAGCGCCAGCACGTCGAGATCGAACAGTTGTCCGGCGAAGTCACCACGAATGTGCCGGGGGAGAAGCGCGGAGACAAGGCGAAGCAGCAAACCTTTCCCGCGGGCAGCATCGTCGTCCGAATGGATCAGCCTTACTCCCGCGCGGCCGATGCGCTGCTCGATCGCCAATTCTGGGCTCCCAGCGATCCGCAGAAACATCCGTATGACGACACGGGATGGTCGTTCACTCACCTCTTCAATCTGAAAGTCGTTCGCATCGTTGATCCTTCGATTCTCCAGTCGAAGATGACGCTCATTGACGATCCGACGAAGCTTGCCGGGAAGGTCTCCGGATCCGGCTCGGTACTTGCTGTGAACAACAGCGGGCAAGTTTCACTTCTGTCGCTGGCTTACAAACTGAAAGGGACAACCATCCAGGTTGCTGAGAAACCTTTCGATGCCGATGGCAGACATTTCGCGGCGGGCTCGTTGCTCATCGCGGGAGCATCCGACAACAGCATCCCCGGCATTCTGCGCGATCTCTCACTCGATGCATCGCGGCTCGCAGCAGCGCCGTCAGTGCCGGTCCATGCAGTGACTGCTCCGCGCATAGCCTTCATGCACACCTGGCTTAACACTCAGACGGAGGGCTGGTGGCGTTATGCCTTCGATACTGCCGGTGTGCCATACGACTACATCAATACCCAGACCGCCGCCAGCCAGCCAGATCTTCGCTCCAAATATGACGTGATCGTCTTTGCTCCGGTCGGATATTCTTCGACGACGGAGATTCTCAGCGGAGTCCCCGCGTGGAACAATGCGATGCCGTGGCAGAAATCCGAGCTAACTCCAAACCTCACTCTCGACAGCACGGCTGACATTCGTCCCGGCCTGGGTTACGACGGCCTGGCTCATCTGAAGCAATTCGTCGAACAGGGCGGCCTGCTCATCACCTGCGAAGACACCGCGCGATTCGCAATCGATACCGGCCTCGCTCCGGGTGTCAGCGTCGCTCCACACGACGACGCGCGTGTGGTCGGCACTGTGCTCAGCACCGTCTTCGTCGCGCCCAACAATCCAATCGCTTTCGGCTACGGAGCAGGTGTTCCCGTCATCAGCGCTTCGGGCATGGCCTTCAACGTAAGCAACACCGTAGACCACGCAGGACGGCGGGCCTCGCCAGAAGCTTTCAAAGACCCTTACGAACAGCGCGTCACCGGCCGCGGCACTGTCGAGGACAGCGACCAGCCGCAGGGCAGAAAGATGGCCGAAGCCGATCCTCTGTTGAAGCAGCAGCCCTGGGAACCCAAACACCTTAACGAGGAAGAGACGCGAAATAATCCGCGGGTAATTCCGGTGCAGAGCCGCCCGGATGTCATCCTGCGCTTCTCTGATTCGAAGAACCTTCTGCTCGACGGGCTGCTCGACAAAGCTTCGTCGATTGCCGAGCATGCCATCGTCGTGAATGCGCACCTCGGCCAGGGGAATGTTCTGCTGTTCGGCAACAATCCCATCTATCGCGGAGAGACCGTTGGCACCTATGCCTTGGTCTTCAACGCAATCCTCAACTATCAGCAACTCGACTATCAGCATGTCCCGCACGAACCCGCGCCTGTTCCCGCCGACGCGGTGAAGCATTAACTCAGCTTTGGAGGGCAAATGATTTCTGGCGCTCACGTAGTTCTCTACAGTAAGAGTGCCGAGGCGGATCGTGCATTTTTCCGCGATGTCCTCGATTTCAAGTCGGTGGATGCGGGTCACGGCTGGCTTATCTTTGCCTTGCCCCCTGCAGAGGCCGCGGTCCACCCGTCCGATGAGAGCGTTGCGCACGAACTCTATTTCATGTGCGACGATCTCAAAGCCGAAATGGCTTCCCTCGCCAAGAAGGGAGTTGAGTGTTCTGGAATTCAGGAACAAAGATGGGGTTCCATTACGAAGATGAAGCTTCCCGGTGGAGGCGAGATCGGGCTTTATCAACCGAAGCATCCTACGGCCTTGATTTTGAAATGAAGCGGTGCCCGCGCGTGCCGTGTTACACTTTCTACTTCGTAGACAAGCGCCCCCTGATACAGGACATTCGACCCGCACATGCTTCTTTCCAAGGAATATGTGGGCTACCTGGCCCGCGAAGTTACCAAGAAACTGATTGCCGCCAAGGCCATCGAGACCTCGGCCTTGCCCAAGGTGACGGAGCGCGTCCATGCCGCTCTGCTTGAAGAACTGACCCTCGAAGACCGCATCAACGACGAAGTTCGCGTCATCCTCGAAGCCTATTCCGAAGAAATGAACAAGACCGGCGCCAACTACCAGGAGATGTTCCGCAAGGTGAAAAGCGAACTGGTGCGGAAGTACAAGGCGGTGCTGTGAGACTAAGCCGCGACAAGGTGAACGTACTGGCGCGAGCCGTCGCCGACGCGCTTAAGCTGATGGACGAGGTCGACTTCATCGAAGACCCCAACACCATCCGCCAGGAAACCCGCAAAATTCTCGAAGAACTTCTCAATCACGAAGAGCGCATCGACCAAGCCGCCCGGCAGAAGATCGAAAGCCAGAAGCGCACCATCCTCGAAGGCTCGCAGGAGTGGGACATCCTCTACCGCAAATATTACAACGAGGAAGTGAAGAAGCTGGGTATCTGACCTGCCCGCTCGGCCCGCCGCTCGCTAAGCTTATACGGGTCGGCCACGAACCTAACCGCCAGCTGTAGAGACGTTGCTTGCAACGTCTTGCCGGCGCCGGCAAGACGTAGCAAGCTACGTCTCTACGGCATTACTACTTTGTTCCGGTTTCTATCTACCATGCTGCGGTTCGCTGAAATCACGGCCACAATAACGCAAGCCGCCACAGACGCGGGTTTTGATCTCGTGGGTATTGCCCCCGTCGAGGAAGCTCCGGAGTTAGAGTATTTCCCACGCTGGATTGCCGAGGGACACGCCGGCGAGATGAAATATCTGGAGGCTCGCGACGAGCAGGGACGATTGAAGCGTGCGTCGCTGGCGAACGCCGCTCCCTGGGCGCGCAGCGTTGTGGTTTGCGCCATCAACTACAACACGGCCCAACCCTATTCCACGCAGGTGCCCGATGATTCAACGAAAGATGATTCGACGAGAAATGAAACGCGCGGCTGGATCTCCCGCTATGCCTGGGGACAGCAGGACTATCACGAGTCAGTCATGCCGCGCCTCCGGCAAGTCGAAGCAGTGTTGAAAAATGCTTGTGGCACGGACGAAATTGTTACCCGCTGCTACGTCGACACCGGCCCGATCGTGGAGCGCGTGATCGCGAAATACGCCGGTATCGGATGGATCGGAAAGAACACGTGCATCATCAACCAGAAGATTGGATCGTGGCTGTTTCTGGGCGTGATCCTCACTTCGCTTGAATTCGAGCCTGATCTCGAAAGCTATTCCGGATTCGGCGTACCCGCACCTGATCGCTGCGGTTCGTGCACTCGCTGCATCGATGCCTGCCCCACCGGTGCTTTCGTTGCGCCCTATCAACTCGATTCCAATCGTTGCATCGCCTACCTCACAATCGAAAAGCGCGGAGCGCTTCCGGAAGATGACGAACTCCGTTCCGGGATGGGACGGCACGTCTTCGGCTGCGACATCTGTCAGGATGTTTGCCCCTGGAACCGGAAGGCGCCGGCTACGAATGCTGCCGAATTCCAGCCGCGTGCGGAGTTAGTAAATCCCGCGCTCGACTGGCTGGCCGAGATGAGCGCGGAAGAGTTTAACCGGACGTTTCGCGGATCGCCAGTGCGGCGGGCGAAGCGCGCCGGCCTGCGCCGGAATGCAGTCATCGCCATGGGCAACAGCGGAGACCGGAACTTTCTACCCCTCCTTGAAAAACTCTCAGAAGACGAGGATGAAGTGGTCAGCGCGAGTGCTGCCTGGGCTATCCGAAAACTGACTATCCGAAACGTGCCATCCAAAAACTGACCATCCAAAACCTGACTTCAATCAATTAGCTTTTTGGGTGTCGGCAATCGACATTCCTTAGCTACACTAGCGCTATGGATACTGGACCAGATTTAACCCCCTTGTCACACTCCCGTATCTCATTGCTTTTCTATCAAGTACCCGCCCCCGCTCGGAATCCTGTTTTCTTTCTCACTTCCGTAACTCGCTTTCCCGTTTTTTGGCAACTAATCTGTTAGCAAGGGGTTCTTACAAGGGACTAGCTATGCCCTGTCTGGGGACAATCCGGCGCAGTCTGTGCACGTTGTTGGTGCTGATGGCGGCGTCCGCCTCATTGGCGACAGCGTCGGCCACGCTTCTGCTGGAAGAGCCTTACGGCAAGCTTGGATTCTTCACAGCTACGGGGCACGCCGCAGTCTATCTGTCTGGAGTTTGCGCCGCGACGCCGCTGTTGTTGCGCCCCTGTGCTCCCGGAGAACTAGGCACTGTGATCAGCCGCTATGACGGAGTCGGAGGCTACGATTGGGTGGCGATCCCGCTGATTCCTTATCTCTACGCGGTCGAGCAGCCCGATGACATTCCTCTGTTTGTGGATCCGAAAATGGTCACGTTCCTCCGTGACCAATACCGCCGCAAGCACCTGGAGGCGGTTGCGCCGGATAAAGACGACGGAGAAACTCCGGGCGGAAACTGGTATGAACTAGTGGGATCCTCCTACGACCGCACTGTCTATGCATTCGAAGTCGCGACCACTCCGAAGCAAGACCTTGCCTTCATCGAGAGATACAATTCGTCGCCGAACCGTTCTCATTTCCACACCGTTTCCCACAACTGCGCAGATTTCGCCAAAGACGTGATCAACTTCTACTACCCGAGGGCTCTGCATCGCAGCATCATCGCCGATGTCGGCATCACCACGCCCAAGCAGATGGCGAAGACCATGATCAAGTTCAGCGCCCGCCATCCTCAATTGGAGTTTTCGCGTTTTGTGATCCCACAGATTCCCGGCAGCGTGGGGCGTAGTACTCCGGTGCACGGAGTGGTCGAGTCGTTCCTCAAATCAAAGAAGTACATGGTTCCGAGTGCCGTGGTGAGTCCGATCTTCGCTGGATGCGTCGTCGCCGTTTATGTGGGCACAGGCGCAGGTCGCTTCGATCCATCGCGCGAGGCGCTGGTTTTCAACGCTCAGCGCGCTCTCGAGCCGCCCCTGGGTGCCGAGGATCGCCGCTCCTATCAAAGCGAACTGAACCATCTCATGCAAAATCAGTCCGCGGCTGATCCTGCTTCGGAAACGCCCAGCGCCCACCTCGAAAAATGGCGGCATCTGTTGCACAACGCCACCCCGGATCTGGATGATCGGGGGCATCCCGTCATGTACATTCCCGTCGGAGAAGACGTGGTGAGTGTAGGCATCTCGGGCAGCAACATTCTCTCCGAAGAGGCACCGCAGCCCTTGACGCAGGAGCTTCTCGAGGCTCGCCTGCGTACGGAGTTGCGTCGGGGAAAGCCGCCCAAGGCTTCTGAAAGTGATGTCACGCGAGACTGGGACTTGCTCCAGAAAGCCATGAACGGCTCTGAGGTTGAGGAATCCGCGCAGTCCCACCGGCCAAGCCAGCCAGGCCCCCAATCACGGGAGCATTCCGCGAATCGGCCCTGATAGACCAGACCTTCAGAGGCACAAACCAAAGACACAAGATTAAAGACACAAGATGCAGGATGAGTGTCAGGCGGCCGCCGGTCGTTTGACCGGCCGATCCTATTGTTGGTCCGGCGGTTGCGGCGGCGGCTGTGGCGGGGTTTGCGGAACCGATGCACCGGGATTTGCAGGAGGGTAGCCTCCCGGCCCGCTCTGTTGCTGTTGTTGCAATTGCCGCTGCTGCATCTCCTGCAACAACTGCTGCGGAGTCTTTACACCAGGCTGGCCGGGCGCGGGAGCAGTCGCCGGCTGTTCGGCCTCCGCTGGAGCTGGGGCCGGCTCCGGCGTATCGTCCACCATGGTGTCATCAGCCGCATCGGTATCGGCGGCTTGCGCCGCAGGGTTGGCTGGCTTGGCAGAGGCGGCGTTCTTGTCACCCGCCCCTGGTTCAGGAGCCGGCGTCTCTGGTCCTGACTTCGCCACCAGCACCACACGCACCAGCCCGCTGGGATCCTCCGGCGAGCCCAGCAATATGTAATTGAAGCGTGATCCATTCAGCAGTTCGGCAATCACTTCTCGCGCGGGCCCGGGACCGAGGCGTGTTACCACCCGCTCGTTGGCGTTCGCCGGGACGTCAATATCGGCGGCAGTATTCTTGCGCACCGCCCGCAGAATGTCACCGAGCGTGGAATTCGGAGCGCTAATGGTCAGCATTCCATTCTCGTAGCTCACTTGTGGTGCCACTGCCGGGATGGCTTCCAGGGAGATCTGGGGCACCGGCCCTTGCGGACCCGAGGGTAGCGGAGGTGGTAGGGGCGCGGGCTGCTGCTTTTTAACCTTGTGTACCGGATGCGGCTTCGGGGTATCGGCCTTAGAAGTATCGGCCTTCGAAGCATCGGCCTTCGGGGTATCAGCTTTCGGAGTGTCGGCCTGCTGGGTCTCGGCGCGCCCGGCAATGGGGAGGCACAGGACGCCGGTCATCAGCAAGCCTGTCAGCTTAAGTCGCGCACTCATGAAACCCCTCCACTGCGATCCTGACTCATCTTGGGGCAGACGGCAGCTTACCAAAGTGCAATTTTAGCACCGATCCCTGGCTCCGACGGCCATTCGTGCCCCACCCACAACCCATCCATCCTGTAGAACGTATTGACTTTGCTCTCTTGCGAGCCGTTCTTCGATAACGGGCCCAACCCTAAATTGTCCAACCTCCTGCATTTACGGGATTCGCGCGGAACTCAGCGCAAGCCACTGTCGAATAGCTAGCTCTTCAGTTCCTGCTCGAGCCGGCAATCTTTCGGATCTTTGTCGTCGCGGAGCCCCAGGAACACCGGAGCTCTCAACTTCGGCCCACTTCCAGCGCTCGTGCCGCCCGTCCATTCGGCGAACTCGATCTCGGCCACCAGCTCCGGCTTCACCCAGTACACTTTCCGCAAGGCCTCAACTTCGCCGTGGAACGGGTTCTTCCTGGTCTCGAGTTTCTTCAGTAGCTTCCAAACTTCGTCGAGCGACTGCTGGTCGAATCCACTTCCCGCCTGTCCCACATGAATTAGTCTGCCCTGCTTGTCGTAGAGTCCCAAAACGACGGACCCAAAATGGGCGCGGCTGCCCTCCGGCTCGGTGTAGCCTCCAATCACGCACTCCAGACGGCGCGTGATCTTGATCTTCAGCCACTCGCTGGTGCGCCGTTCCTGATAAATGCTGTCGCGCTTCTTGGCCAGGATGCCTTCAAGGCCCTTCGCCCGCGCCATTTCGAACAGCGCCTTGCCCTGCTTTTCATAATGGTCCGAATAGCGCACGGAATCGCCGGAAACCAGCACCGAAGCCAGCTTCCTCTTCCGCTCCTCGAGCGCGACCTTCCGCAAATCGTATCCATCGAGATAGAGCAGATCGAAGGCGTAATACAATACCGGCACGTCCGCCTTAGCCGCCCCGCGCCGCCCGCCGGGACGAAATCCAGTTCGCTGCTGCATCAGGCTGAACGATGCCCGTCCCTCATCATCGAGCGCAACCACTTCGCCATCGAGAATCGCACTCTTCGCACGGACGGACTTTGGCAAATCCTTCAGCTCAGGAAAACGTTGCGTCAACTCGTTCTGATTCCGCGAAACCAGCCGCAGTTTGCCATCTTCGATGAAAGCGATCGCCCGGTATCCGTCCCACTTGATTTCGAACAGCCACTCCGCCCCGTCAAAGGGTTCATCCACAGGCGTCGCTAGCATGGGATGAATCGTCGTTGGCATGGGCCGCTTGACCCCGGCGGAGGAAGCCTGTGAGGAAGGGAGAGCATTTACCACAGGGGGCACAGAAGTTACAGGGTAGGTGGCAACCTTGGATGAAGCGGAACTCATTAAGGTGGCCGAAGACTTATTCCGACTTGGCTTATTCTGTTGTACCCCGTGTTCCTCTGTATCCCCTGTGGTTAGTTTTTTTTTACTCGTAGTCTTTTTAGCTGTCGTCTTAGTCGTCGTATTAAGGTCAGCTTTCTTCTTATCAAGCTTAGCCACGGCATCCGCCAGCCAGGCCGCCTTCAACTTCCCGCCACCCGCCGGACGGCTCTTCCACTCGGCCGATCCCGCGTCCCCCGCGATCTGCGCCAGGCTGCGCTTGCTCAGCACCGATTTGTCATAGGCATCAATGTCGTAGCCTTCGACAACATACTGGTCATGCTTTTTAATCAGCAGCCACTCGTTTCCTTTGCTCCCCGGCCGTCGCCCCTTCATCTTCACCAGCGCGAAGTCGCCTTTTAACTTCTTGCCGTCGAGACGAAACTTCAAGTCGCCCTTAGCCAGCATCGCGACTGCTTCGGCCTCAGTTCCCGGCACATATTTCCCCTCCACAGCAACTGGAGACAAAGGCTGCCAAGTGCCCACATCCCAAACCATCACCGTGCCCGCGCCGTAATTGCCTTCCGGAATGATGCCCTCAAAATCGAAATACGAAACGGGATGATCCTCCACCTGCATTGCCAGCCGCTTGTCCGCCGGATCGAGAGACGGCCCCTTCGGCACCGCCCACGATTTCAGCACGCCCTCCATCTCCAGCCGAAAGTCATAATGCAGCCGCGTGGCATCATGCTTCTGCACCACGAATCGGTGTCCCGCCTTAGTCTTAACTTTCGGAGGAGGCTCCGGCGTCGACTCAAACCGCCGCTTCCGCTCGTATTCTTCCAGTGCCATGAGGAGACCCATATTTAACCACAGAGGCGTGGGGATGGGTTATGTGGGGACGGACGCATTCGTCCGTCCATGCCGAGCAAAGCTCGGCTGTCGCGTCCACCGTCACAACTCCAAAGTTTAGCTAGAATGCAGGCAGCACCCAGGCAAACCATGCAACGCGAATTCCCCGAAGCCCCGCTCGTAGGCATAGGCGCCATCATCATCGAAAACGCCCGCGTAGTCTTGGTAAAGCGCGCCCACCCCCCTCTGCAGGCCGAATGGTCCATCCCCGGAGGCGTGCTCGAAGTCGGAGAACTGATGCGCGAAGCGGCAATCCGCGAAGCCCGCGAAGAAACCGGACTCACCGTCGAACCCGGCGAACTTCTCGGCGTCTACGACCGCGTCCTGCGCAACGCTGACAAGCGAGTTCAATATCACTACGTTTTGATCGACTTTCTCTGCCGCCGGGTTGCGGGTGATCTAGAGGCCGCCAGCGACGCCGCCGAAGTCAGGTGGTTCAGCAGGGAGGAACTGCCACCGCTGAGGCTGGCGGAGGATACGCTCGATGTGATCCGGAAAGGCTTCAAGAAACAAGGGAGCCGATAGCGCCCGCGGCGGCAGTTGCTGGCGTACTCCCCAACGACTTCCTGCCTTATAATGCCGTCTTCGTGACCGAATCGGGTGGAATCCAGGGGGCACACGTCATGAGCATCAATGAAGACAAGCTGCACGAGCTGTTGGGCAAAGCAGTTGTCGATTTCGGAGCAACGTTTCATGCCGCGCTGGTGCAAGTTGGGGACAAGCTCGGCTTATACAAGGCGCTTGCCGCGGGCGGACCTCAAACTCCAGCGGAACTAGCCAAGCGCACCGGCACAGCCGAGCGCTACGTGCGCGAGTGGCTCTGTAACCAGGCCGCGGGAGGCTACGTCACGTATGACAGCAAAGCTGCCAAGTTTTCCCTTAGCGAGGAACAGTCCTTCACTCTGGCGGATGAAAACAGTCCAGCGTTCTTACCGGGCATGTTCCAGGTTGCGTTAGCGGCGATCAAGGCCGAGGACCGCATCACCGATCGATTCAAGACCGGGAAAGGTTTAGGCTGGCACGAACATCATCCGGACCTGTTCGTCGGTACCGAGCGATTTTTCCGTCCGGGATATGCGGCCAACCTGATCAATTCATGGATTCCCGCGCTCGCAGGCGTGAAAGAAAAGCTCGACCGGGGTGCAACCGTAGCTGACGTCGGCTGCGGCCTTGGCGCCTCGACGATCCTGATGGCGAAGTCCTATCCAAACTCGAAGTTCGTTGGGTTCGACTATCACGACAAATCGATTGAGACGGCGAAACAGCGCGCCAAGGATGCCGGCGTCGGAGATCGAATCCAATTCAAGGTAGCGATGGCGAAGGATTATCCGGGGGAGAACTACGATTTTGTAACGTTCTTCGACTGCCTGCACGACATGGGTGATCCGGTCGGAGCCAGCGCCCACGTTCGCGGCACTTTGAAGAGCGATGGAACTTGGATGATCGTCGAGCCCTTTGCCGGAGACAAGATAGAAGACAATCTAAATCCGATCGGTCGAGCATTCTACGGAGCGTCGACGCTGCTCTGCACTCCGGCTTCGCTTTCGCAGGAGGTAGGACTGGCTCTGGGCGCGCAGGCCGGGGAACACCGGCTTCGCGAAGTAGTCTCTGCCGGTGGCTTTAACCACTTCCGCAGAGCAACCCAAACGCCTTTCAATCTCATATTCGAGGCGCGTCCGTAAAATGTTTTGATTAATGTTTTCAAGTATTTCAGCCGGGAAGAATGTGCAGGGCATCCAGAAGCTCGGCATGAGACGTAGAATTTCGCCAGTCGTAGGCGGCACTACCACGGTATGGAAAGTGCGCGCGAAGCCAAAGAATTCCTCGTCGCCCAGATTGCTCTGGAAGCGCAGCGCGAAAACGTCATCCTCACCGATGTCGAGCGCAAGATGCTCTATTTTTCGGAAAGCGGCTTGACGCTTCCCGATATGCCTGCTGTGTCCGACGAGTTCGACTCCCAATACGACCAAGGTAAGTACGAGAAGAAAATCGCCCAACTAATTCGCAGAGGCTATGCACAGGCTTGTAAAGACTCTGGTGAAACGTATGACAAATGGTGGGCGAGTATTCGTGTTCTTGATAGCGAGGATCACTACATTTTGGTGATGATTCGGCTTGCTGGTTTGCGACCTCGCCACGACCAATTGAAACTCCTCGTGACGGGCCTCGCCGTAGTCGCCCTTCTGCTGGGTGGAATGTTCCTTTCCATCAAATACGACCTTCACCTGCCTAAATTCGCAAGACGTTTAAACCTGCACGCGTCCCTGGGCGAATACATGTGGGCGTTTGCCGTCTGTGCTTTTATTCTGTACCAATCGCTCCGCTTCATAATCGGTGCGAAGAAAACCGATGACCTGACCTCAAAAGCACTCCGTGCTTTTGCGAGAGTAAGCAACCGCGTCAAGTAAGACTTGTGAGTTCGCTGTTACTTGGATTCCTGCAGCAGCACCACGTCGGACTCCGAGTGATTCCGCAGCACGCCCAGGCTCTTTCCGTCCGGTGACCAGTGGAACGACGTGATCTGCTCGGACGTAAAGTTAGTGATCTGGCGGCCGGGCGAGCCATCGAGCGGATGGATCCAGATATTGTCCACGCCGTTCTCGCGGATGGGATAGGCCACACTCTTGCCGTCGGGTGTGAATTGCACGCCGCCCCGGGCGACGCGTGGATTCGCATCGATCAGGCGTGGCGCCGCCGAACCGATATCGAGCAGCGCTACCTTCTCTTTAGCAGCCTGCGTGGCCGGATCGACGACCTCTACAAGATAGGCCAGCACCTTGCCATCGCCAGACAGTCCAAATCCGCCGGTTGCAAGAAAGCTGTTGGGCACAACGCTTCCTGGAACTACTTCGGCTTTTGAAGAACCATCCAGCGGCACGCGTGAGAGCCGACCAGCGCCTTGATCGTAATAGTAGACCCACTTCTGGTCCGGAGAGCAGGCGGAGCGAAGGTCCCGCTTCCCCTCAGTCAGCTTTACCGGGCCTGAACCATCCACGTTGGCGCGCCAAAGGTTTATTGTGTTCGTGCCGCCGTGGAAAAACCACGAAAAGATCAGACGATCATTTCCGCAGCTCGAAGGATCAAGAATTCCTGCCGTCGAATCGCCCAGAAGCTGGCTTTGGTTCTTGCCGTCGGCTGCCAGGCGCAGCAGTCGCGGGCCGTCGGTTGCCAGCAACCCTCCATCCGCTGCCCAACCAAACCCGCGAACTTCCTGCCCCTGCGGAAACACGGGCTTCGAGTCCCCACTCTGGCCGCCAGTGCCGGGGAGAAGATACAGGTTCTGCGTGACCTTGAGCTGAACTGAGGCCAGCGTCTTGCCATCCCCGGAGATCGTCAAAGTTAAATACCGGTTGGTGTCGCGAGTGATGGGCTGAAGCTGTCCTCCTCCGCTCGGAATGAATCCGATCTGCAACCGCTGGAAACTTGGGCCCGCTTGCTGGTACAGGGCAAGAATTCCGCGCCCATCCGGCAGCCATTTCAATTCAAAAGGGCCTTTGTCGTTGAAAGTGACAAGCCGCTGGATTTTTTCGCTGCCAATATCAAACAAATCTATCCCGCCCAGGGCTTGTTCAGGCTGAAATCTGGTCACCGCGATCTGCTGCCCATCCGGGGACCAGGTCAGGAATCCCGACGACTCTGCGACGGGAACAATCCGCAAAACTTTCTCGTCGTTGCCGCTCAGATCCGCGCTCAGCAGCCTGTCCTTGCCGATCTCGGGATCATTCGCGCGAGTGTATGCTATGCGCTTGCCATCGGGAGAAAATGCAATATCGCTATCAATGTCGTGAACCACGGCCTGCGGAGTCCCACCCAGCACCGGCGCGCGATAGAGGTTGTAATCGCTATTGGTCGCATTCTGCGCCTTGCGGAAGTAGATGTAGTTTCCATCCGGCGAAAACATCAGACTCCGGTAGGTGGAGGGCGAGGGCGACATGATCTGGGTGTCGCTGGCCGTGGGAACATTCCGCAGCCACACACTCTGCAGACCGTTGTCGTCGAGGACGCTTAGCACATACTTCCCGTCGGGCGAGATAGCGGCGAGCGCTGCCTTCCCGGAATTCGTGACCTGAGTGACGGTGAAGTTCTGGAAGGGCGCGGCGCCGGCCCGATGCAGCATCGAATAGACTCCATAACCGGCTGCGGCCAGCACGACAACCACCGTAATCGCAATCGCGCCGGTTCCCCATTTGTGCTGCTTGGCCACGGCGACCGCGGAGCTGCTGGTACGCGCGGGTTGGGCCGAACCGCTCCCTGAGATAGCAGTTGCGCCGCTGGCTTGCGCTGCGAGATTCAACATGGCCGGCGTAGTGCTGGAACTCACCGGGGCGATCTCCGCCGACGGTGCGGCCCGGCGGCTCGATTCCGTATCGCGCCTGAGCCGCTGTAAATCAGAACGCAAATCGGCGGCATGCTGGTAACGCAGCCCAGGCTCTTTTTCCAAAGATTTGTTGATGATCCGTTCCAGTTCAGCGGGGATTTCCGGGTTCAGCCGCGTCGGCGGCACCGGCGCGCGGTTCAGGATGCCGTCAAAAATCTCTGCCGAAGTGCTGCCCGAAAATGCCTGTCGTCCCGTAGCCATTTCATAAAGCACGATGCCGAACGAAAAGATATCGCTGCGCGCATCAAGATCGCGTCCCCGCGCCTGCTCCGGCGACATATAAGCCACAGTGCCTAGCGTCGTGCCCGGACTGGTGAGATTGATTTCCCCTTTGGTGGCCGCACCTCCGGTAAGAGTGTCGCCGGTTCCGCTGGAAACGACCTTCGCCAGGCCGAAGTCGAGCACCTTGGCTTGTCCGCGTTCGGTCACGAAAATATTGGCAGGCTTGATGTCGCGGTGGATGATGCCTTCCGACTGCGCCGCATCCAGTGCATCGGCCACTTCAATTCCGACGGTGAGAATCGTCTCCAGAGGCAGGGACGCGTTGCCAATCTTGTGCTTGAGGGTGACTCCCTTCAGCAATTCCATCGCGATGAAGGGATGCCCGTCCGCTTCATCAATGTCATGAATCGTGCAGATGTTGGGGTGGTTCAGCGCGGACGCGGCTTGCGCCTCGCGACGGAAGCGCTCGAGCACCGCCTCATCGTTCGCGATGCCTTCAGGCAGAAACTTCAGAGCGACAAAGCGGCGAAGCTTCGTATCCTCGGCTCGGAATACGATGCCCATCCCGCCGCCGCCCAGTTTTTCCAGAACGCGATAGTGGGAGATCGTGCGGCCGATCGGAAACTGGTCTTCTGCCATGTGCTCGGAATCTTAGTTCCGGCTTCGCGCCCCGTCAACCGCGGCGCCGCACCAATTCACGTTTACGACTGGTCATCTTCCCACTCCTCATCACACGCATGGCAACGCCATCCCGTGCGCTGCACCGGCATCGGCACGCGCAGAAACGCGCTCATGTAGGCAATGGGACGGTCCAGTTCCTGAAAGTTCACATCCAGCGACTGGCACTTGGGACAGCGCGGCTGCTCATACAGTCCGACGCCTTGCACGTACAGACCTTCAAGAATCGGCTCATCCAGAAGTTTCTGCGCGTTCCCCGCGTCCTGAACTCTTACGTTGAGTTTGATTCCGCCGATAAAGTTCGAAATGAACCAGTCGAGCCGCACCAGGTTCTCATCCGCCAGAAAACATTCAATGCCAGCCGACTCCAGACTGCCCTTGGCCAGCAGCGCCTCGGGCAGATCACGAAACTGCCGGATGGTCACCAGTTCCCGCACTTCCATTTCCTGCCGCGGTTCCGGCGCCGCATTATCGGCAAATTCCAGATGTCTGCGGTCCATCTCATCTTCCAGCGCATCCCAGGCCACTTCGGTCAGCGACTCTGAACTCAGCGCCAGTCGCTGTAACTCGCCATCGGTCATGCCGGCATACGTATCCGCGAGCCGCCGCCGCTCCTGGTGTTCGTTCAGATCAGATCCATCGAGATAGGACACCCGCCAAGCATACTGCGACTAGCGTGATCACGCCAATCGAGGGGAAAACCTCGCCCGTCCAGTGCGATGCTCTGGACGAAATGCCTCAGTCGGTTCGCGCCATCTCTCTCCACTGCTGGGGAGTATGGCTCAGTCTCTTGGTTAGAGAGTAAGAGACGAAGCCGACATTAAAGCCCTCTTTGAAATTCACCGAGATAAGGCCCTGCTGCGATGCCTCGGGATCAGCGCCCTCAGCGATTGTGACGATCTCCTTGGCCGCTTTGCCGTAATCCATGGGCTTGCTCTTACACTTCACCGTCAGCTGAAGGTCTGTCTCGTGTCCCGGGTAGTGCGTCCGCACCATGACAACGACTTCCTGAAACTCGCCGCTATCCAGGAGCGCTCGTTCAACCGCCGTCTCTTCCGTCATCGGAGCAGTGTGCATGATTAGGGCCATGGAGACGATCCCGACGATTCCCAGAGCCCCAAGGATCGCCCAGTGTCCGAGCCATAGGCGGCGTCCCTCCAACCCACCGGTGCCAAGTGTCTCGACCACAAACGAGCCAGCTGCAAGATCGTGCAGGGACTGCCTCGTGCGTGTGTTGAAGAGGTAAAGGTAGATAGTTGCTACCAAGGCCATCCCCAAAGGCCAAGCCATGTAGGCTGGAAGAAAAGCATTGGCGAAGGCGAGGGACACCAGCAGGATCGAGTACCGCAGTAGCGATTTGCCAAGCGGGAGGTGGTTCCCCTGAGCATCCACTACTTCAATTCCAGTCAACCGCTGTCCGACGGTTTGTCCCCGGCCAATCGAACTGCCCAGGATGGCGAAATAGGGAAGCGTGATTACGAGTCCCATTGCGGCGGCCCATCTGCTCGACCCGGAAAAGAAACCATGAAAGCTGTAACCTAGGAGTAAGCAGGGAATAGAAACGAGGAAAGCATCGATCAAGAAGGCGAACAGACGCCGCCAGAAGCCCGCGATATAGCGACTGGGAAACGTTGGCGGTTCAGCGGCAGGCAGACTGCCAAAGATCGGACTCTCGTCCACGAAACCTCCTGCCCCCGGCGGGTTCCGCGGATTTTAGCAGCTTCAAAACGCCGCTTCAAATGCCGTCCGCAAACCCCGAATCCGTGCGCGAATGCGGGCCGTCCGGTACTCCGGCAAGTTGCTGGTGAGGACAGCGATTCCACCTGTATTGACACGAAATGCCCGAGGCGATAATCTGCGTTTAACACCGGAAAGGAGGCGATCGAATGACAAGTTCAGAAGGCAGTAGTAGACGTACCCAAAGACCAGGTGAGGTGGCTGAGACTTAGAGCAGGTCGCTCTGAGCGGGGCTTCGGGGGTTTTCGACCCGAGGCTACAGCCCGCATACTATCGGTGAGTAAGGATTGATTCCGCCTGACGCAGGTCGGTCAGGAGCCCGGAGTTGCCATGTAGAGGCCACGTAGAGTGACCACCTCTTGGTCAATCCCAAACAGACCACCGGACGGCCCGTCGGCTCAATCTTGAGCTTGCGGGCCGTTCTTTTGTCAGGAAGAACTCGAACCGGGAACCGGCATGGTTCGGGCCGGAACTCTCAACGAGTGTGATCGCCTGATTACAACATCTGCTCGCTACGACCTTCCACTGTAGACCCCGAACGGCTCCGAGAAGAGGTCGGAAACAGCGTCCAATTCGACTACTTCAGCAGCTCCCCTGACACAAAACAGCTTTCAGCGGTGCCTCCCGAGGCGCTGCGGATCGGAAATTCACTTGTTGCGACGTACGGCTTCGTTGGGTAGGGTCCGAATCTCCCGGTCGCACAGAAAGTGTGCAAGTCGGCATTCGAATCGAGCGGGACGGCAACAATGTTTAGTTTCCCCGCCGGCTTCGAATTGTCCGCGCACTGTGCCGAGAACTTGTATAGCCTTGCACCGCTAAGCAAGACTGGCTCTACTAGCTTGGCGTGGGTCGGCGAGTCCGGCCACTCCAGTCTTGTCAAATCCTGAGGGTTGCAGGCGAAGCCTTCCTGCGGATGGTTCATCGCATATATAGATTCCTCCATCGCAAACTTCTGGAGGTTGTGGATTGCTTCCATCTCCAGATCGGACTTCCGTATTGAGGGTGATTTGTCCTCAGCGGACTGATTTTGCGCAAAGACGGTAGTGGCTAGCATGACGAGAAACAAACTGGTTAACCCCACACTTTTCATATTTGTCCTCCAAAAGCGGGAAGGAGAAAAACCGCGCTGCCCGCTTGGTTTGTGCGTTGACCGACGCCATTGCTTATTCTGCCTGTATATATAGGTCAACTATATATAGGTCAACTATATACACAAACTTGCAGCGATCAAGATGACCAAAAGGACATGACCCTACCAGCCCCGAATCGCAGGATTCCGGATTGTTGGCGTAACATCCCGATTACACTCACTGGCCCGAAAACCAGCGAAGTACCATTTGACTTCGTGCCTCAAAAGCCCGGTCACGAGGGCGCGGTTTCAAGCGCGGTAACAACAGCGTAGAATTTGCTCCAAGTCCACCGAGAGCGAAATACAATGCGCCGCTACCATCACATCGGAATTCCAACTACGGAAGCGAAGCCTGGCGAGACCCACTTGAAACACCTGAAACTCTTTGTCGTCAGCCACGAGAAAAGCGAATTTGGCGTGGAGTGGATGCGTTTCGAAGTGGACGCGGCGGTCCCTGATCTCGTCCGGCAAGTTCCGCACGTCGCATTTGAAGTGGCTGATCTCGCCTCCGAGCTTGCCGGCCGCGAAATCCTGATTCCTCCCAACAGCCCATCCGACGGCGTCCGCGTCGCGTTCATCGTCGAAAACGGCGCGCCCATCGAGCTGCTCGAATTCACCGACCCCAACCATCCCGCCCGCCTCCAGCAGAGCAAGATGCCGATATAAACACCCTCCATCTCCATCTGTTAGCTTAGAAGTCTCGGCCGATGAAACGGTGAAAGGCGATGGGAACCGCCACAAAGCTCGCCACGGATATTCTTCATCAGCGCTGTCCCCGCTGCCGCACCGGAAGTATTTTTCGCTACTCCATCTTCCGGGGATTTCCCAGGATGCACGACCGTTGTCCCGCCTGCGATCTGAAGTTCGAGCGCGAAGAAGGCTATTTTCTCGGCGCCATGTATATCAGCTACGCTTTCGCGATTGGGATCATCGTGGTTTTCGCCGTCCTGCTATGGGCCATTACCAGTTGGTCGTTCACGAAAGATAGCATCTGGGCGATCGTGTTGTTCCTGCCGCTGGCACCTGCGATCACACTTCTTGCCCGCGTCCTGTGGATTTATTTCGACCAGGCCATCGACCCCGAACGCCGCCCTGGCTAGTTCCTGGGGGTGACTTTTCAACACGGGTCGCAACCAGCACCTGCTTCATCGGCCGATCTGTCGCGGTCCGCCGAGATCTCGCTGCCCAATTGCGATTGGAATTCATTACTCATCTTCTTCAGTCGAGCCAGTGTCTTGCCGGCCTCCTGGCCAACCTCGACCAGTTTCTTGGGACCAAAAATAACCAGGCCGAGCAATCCGATAAATACCATCTCCGATAAGCTCATGCTTTTTCTTCAGGCGTCTTGGCGATGGGAGCCTTCAATACCGAAGCTTCCTCTTGTCCCTGCATCGCGGATTTGAACCCGCGAATGCCCTCGCCCAATCCTTTGCCGAACTCCGGCAGCTTCTTGGGACCAAAAATCAGCAAAGCGATTCCAGCGATGATCAGCAGGTGCGTGGGTTGAAATAATCCTTCAAACATCGGTGTTCCTCCAGTCAAGAATGCACAAAGTTAGCGAACTGCCAGCAACAACAGGCGCCGTGACTAACGATTTAGACACGGCGCCCGCGGTGGCCGGTTTAGACTCCGCGTTGAGCCGCGTCCGCAGCCTCTGCCAGAGTGTTCAGGGTGTCGAAAAACTCCGCCGATTGACCGATGAAAAGCCCACTGGCGGTCAGGCCAGCGGCAGCGGCCATGGCGCCTCCAACTGCATCGGTCAACGGACGAATGATCGCAACGTGGGGAAGGTTCGACCTGAATTCGCACGGGACGGGGAAGATCAGGCTAGGCTGAATGCGCGGATTGAGCGGGCTGAAGAAATTGGGAAATGTCAGGCCCGATACGGAGTCAGTAAATGGCGCCACGGGAGCCTGCACTCCGTTGCCCGAGAAATCAACCCATTCCAGAAAGTGAGCGATCTCATCTCCACCAATGCCCAGAGTGATCTCAAGCACTTCCGGGCTCGTCACTTTCTGACTCATGGCTGCGTAAAGACTCGATCCCCCTTGCTCGATTGCTCCAAAGTGAAAGGCCGCTATATTTGCGATCGCCTGAATCTGTGCGTTACCAGGAACGTTGAAACTGGGGTCGGGAGTGCCGTAATCGGCATCGGTTCTGGGAATGGCGGTCACCCCATTAAGAGTGATTGCCTGAGGAAAAGTAGCCCCGAGGTCCGGATTGGTTGTGCTCCGGTAGCGAACAAACCAGCTGGTGTCGACGTTGAGGTTCATAAGGTTCGTGATGCGGAGCTTGCCCGATGATCCCGTAGCTGTGCTTCCTGGTAGCTTCCTGAACATGCTCAAGTCGACCGGCTCAGCTCCTTTGGACTCGAGATACGCATTGATGAATTTGGCATGGCTCTCTTCATCCAGTGTGTTGCTCGCGATATATTGCGGACCGTCGGGATCGAGGTTCGATAACGCTACCTGGTACGGGTTCAACGTTTGCCCCATATCTACTTCAATCGGTGGATTCTTGCCGATACCACCCAGTTCGGCATACTGCGTCCAAAGGTCCGACTCGATCAGTTCAGCTGCCGCGAGGAATCGAAGGATGGCAATATCTCCTTTGGTAATTGCTGCATTACTGGTTTCACTTGCAAACGCAGGCAGCGCGTGGCCCAGAATGCCAGCTCCTACGGTCGCCACCGCTCCGGCGACCATGCTGTTCTTGAGGAATGAGCGCCGGTCGGCGGCACGTTCCAGAAACTCCGTGAGTTGCTTCATAGTTTCCTCTCTTTCACCGAGTTCCATTGCTTGCTTCGGATCGCGGTGTAAGGCAGAGTACTGTGCAGCAGTTGAGCTCTTTGTCACCGAGCCGTCAAAGGTTTGTATCTTTTCAGTGAAATTGTCTCTTCTTCGCCCGGGGCTTAGAAACTCTTACAAACTTTTACGTATATTTACCTGGCCATCTTGCAACCCGCCCGCATGTGGCTGCGTTCTTGTATGCTCATAAGAACGTCTTTATAGAGCACAGGTGCGGGACGCGACTCTTGAATTCGCGATTTGGGGATTGCCCGCATGCGCACTTTTTGAAAGGGAGAACGTGGAATGACTCGTTTCGCTGCCGCGACAATTATTTTGATCGCAATGATTGGTTCGTTAGCTTTTGCTCAGGACTCAACGCCCAGGGTGCAGGTGTTTGCCGGATATTCCCTCTTCCACGCGGATCCGGGCGGATTGAATGACACGACGCTGGACTTGGCTCTGCGCCCGGCTACCGACGCGTTCGGCGTACCGACGAACTTCAACGGATGGAATGCGGAGGCGCAGTACAACGCCAACCGCTGGGTTGGAATCGCAGCCGACTTCGGCGGCCGCTACGGCTCGCCAATCGCAGTCCATAGTTCCAGCGGAGTCACCGGGCTCCCCAGCGGCAATGGTTATTCCTTCCTGGTTGGGCCGGTGCTCACCTACAGGACGAAGTCAAGAGTGACTCCCTTTGCGCATGCTTTGTTCGGCATAGATCGATCCAGCCTGGGTGGAAGCACGATCACCGGCCTGCCGGTCGCGGTGACGGCCGCCCCAACCACCGACTATGATTTCGCCGTTGCGCTGGGCGCCGGCGTCGATTACAAGTTAACGCACCGCTTCGCGATTCGGGTGGCACAGGCGGACTTCTACCGCACCACCCTCAATCTGAATAAGTATTACGACAGCGCTTTTGGTATCGGATTGTTCCAAAGCCTCGCAGTTCACCAGGACAATTGGCGACTCTCGGCAGGCGTTGTTGCGCGGTTCTGATGCGGACAGCTACCGCACATGCTCCGGCCGGAATCCCATCCCGATCACGCGAGCAGGGATGCGGCGGAGGACCGGCCATCGCTGCATCAGCTTTAGCGGCCATGGAACCGTGAGCGGCTGCGCACTCGCCAGAACGCGCCGTACCACCCTGTTCTGCACCAGGATTTGCAGCCATTGCGTAGCTCGAGTGGGAAATTCTCTTCGCCGCTGAACCGCGAGAAGGTCCTGCTCGCGCAGGCTGCCCGCCGCCAACTTCGCTCCTAGAATATTGGCTGCGGCCACTGCATCCTGAATTGCGAGATTGATTCCCACCCCTCCGACCGGTGACATCGCGTGCGCCGCGTCGCCTATGCATAGAAGCCCCGGCCGCGACCATTGCTGCAGGCGGTCCACTTTCACCGTGAGAAGGCTCACGTCGCTCCAGTCCTGCAACTCGCTGACGCGATCGCGCAAGTAAGGCTGCAAAGTGGCAATATCTTCGCGAAACTGTTCAATCCCCCGCTCGCGAATCTCGTCCATCCCGCCCTTCGGGATGATGAACCCGCACTGCCAGTAATCCTCGCGGTCGATCATCACCAGCATCCTGCCAGCTTCGATATGGCCAAGGCTTTGGCCGGGATCGCTGGGGAGCCGGCTGATCCGCATCCACAAAACATCCATGGGAGCGCCCAAATCCATCACTTCGAAACCAGCTCGCTCGCGAACCACGGAACGCCGGCCATCGGCTCCTACTGTAAGCAGGGCGCGAATCTCCATCGCGCCGTCCGGGGTTTTTGCACTCACACCAACCACGCGTCCATCCTGCTCGATCAGATCAACCGCTTCGGCCTTCATCTTGACCTGAAAGTGCGGATAACGTCTCCCCTGCTCAACGATGAAGTTGAGAAAATCCCACTGCGGCATCAGTGCGAGGAACTTGCATTGTGTCGGAAGGTGGGTGAAATCGGCGATCTTGACCGTCTCCTCGCCAACCTGCCCAGCCAGTTCGCGCACCTCCTGATGAGGACGCTTCAGGAACTCCTCCAGCAGGCCAAGCTCATACATCAGCTCCAAAGTTGAGGGATGGATGGTGTCGCCACGAAAATCGCGCAGAAAGTCGGCGTGCTTTTCCAGCACAACCACATCCACACCCGCACGAGCCAGCAAAAACCCGAGCATCATTCCGGCCGGCCCTCCGCCGACGATGCAGCACCGGGTCTGGATCGTATTCTTCACACTCATCTAGTTAGTTGCGCCTCAGCGGTATATCGCCACCGTGCTTGGCTCTTTCTTTGTTCGCGGGCGCCGAGGCTAACCCCTCTCGTACATGTCCACCGGGCATCTGTGACCTGCACCCATGGCTGCCTACACTTAAGATTCCCCAAGTTGGGTCTGATCTTCCCCTAGATCAATGACTCTTTGAATGTAGGCACGTAAGTGACTGATAGGTCAGGCCTTCCAGCGGAAGGCATTGGACTGGGGCAGGCCCACGTGGGCCAGCACCCGATAGGCAAACTCGCGGGCCATGTCATCTAAATTCTTAGGCCGGTAATAGAACGCCGGGATGAGCGGAAAGATGGTCGCTCCGGCATCGGCGGCCCGGTACATGTTGCGGATGTGGATTTTGTTAAGCGGCGTTTCGCGCACGCAAAGCACCAGCGGACGCTTCTCTTTGAGACAGACGTCAGCGGCGCGCTCGATCAGGTGCGAAGCAATGCCGTTGGCGATGCGGGCCAGGGTGCCCACGCTGCAGGGGATCACGATCATGGCGTCGGCGGGATAAGACCCGCTGGCCACGTTGGCCCCGATATCAGCGTTCGATTGCTCTCGAATTTTGGAGGACTTACGCGAAGCGTCACGGGCTGAGGTCTTCGTTTTCTTACTGGTCAGAATCTGCCGGACGAGAATCTGCCGGAGAAGATTCGAGCGGCCCTGGATGCCGAGTTCTTCGGCCAGCACGCGCAGGCCGGAGTCGGATGCAATGAAGTTCACGGTCCGAACGCGAGTATCACGCTCGACCGCAAGCAGCAGTTGCCGCAGAAATACGGATCCACTCGCGCCAGTAGTAGCGATAGTCAGATTTTGCGGCAGATGCTGCGGCAGAAAGCCTCCAAAAAGGCGACAGCGCCCCGACGTTGGAGCATAGGGATGCCGAGCAACGGAAGTCAAGGAGAGGCAGCAGAGTGCCGAGAACTGAGAACTGAGAACCGAGAACTGCCATGGCATCCACGGTCAACTTGCGATCCCGCCGCAGCGCCGCGCAGCTCCAGGCGCTGGCCGGAGTAGAGCGCGAAATCCGCGCCCAGGATTCTCACGGCCGTCGCAAGTATCTCCGCGAATTCAACCAGGCCTTTCGCAACTACGACTCCCTTCTCGACTCGCAACAGCTTCAGAATGCTCTGCACGCCGCCGACGTCGTCCTGATCGGCGACTACCATGCCCTGCCCGTTGCCCAGCGCTATGCCGCGTCGCTCCTCGAGCAGCGCGCGTTAGCCGGGGATCGTCCTGTAGTGCTCGGAGTCGAAACCATCTTTGCCCGCGATCAGCACATCCTCGAAGAATGGTGGCGTCGCGAAATCGATGAGAGTGAACTCCGCCAGCGCATCCGTTTCGATCTCGACTGGGGCTACGACTGGACCCCGTTTCACGAGCTTCTCGTCGCAGCCCGCGACCACGGCGAGGCCATCTACGGCCTCGATTGCATGCCCCGCGAAAACTTGAGAAAGATCGGAGCACGCGATCGTCACGCCGCGGCCAAAATCGCCGAGATCCGCGAGCATCATCCCAATGCCGTGATCTTCGCGCTGTTCGGCGAGTCGCACCTTGCTCCCGGACATCTCCCGCGCGTGGTGCACAAGGAACTCCCCGGTGCCAAGGTCTTAACAGTGCTGCAGAACATAGACGCGCTTTACTGGCGCGCCGCCGGTGAGCGCGTCGACAAGGTCGATGCCGTGCGCGTCAACGACGACGTACTATGCGTCTTCAACGCCACGCCCCTCGAGAAGTATGAAAGCTACCGCCTGTTTCTCGACCAGTGGAGCCGCTGCGAAAGCGGCCCCGACTTTGCGCCCACTATTTACAACCTGATCGACAGCCTGGCCAGCTTTCTCGAGATCAATCGCTATTCGCCTCACAACGGCACGCAACCGAAGTTTCTGGTCGACATGCTGCCTGAGGTACACGGCAACTCGTCAGATGCGATGCTGCGCCACCTGCTGTCGCGCAAAGGCATCAGCGAGCTGCAAATGGAGACCATGCTGGCCCGCGTGGAAGAACGCGGCAGCGCCTATTTGCCCCAGGTAAATGCGTTTTATATCCGCGAATTTCAGTTGATGCACGCCGCCGAAGATGCGGCTCGCTTTCTGCATCACGCCTGCCGCGGCCTGCCCCAGCGCCTGAATGGACACGGCGCAGACCCAAACGATCTCCCAGGAAGCAACAACCCAGCTCTGCCCACCGACGCTTTCTACACGCGAGTGATCGAACACGCTGTCGCCTACTTCGGTTCGCGAGTGCTTTATCCTTCCCGGCCAGCTCCCCAAGCGGAAGACGCTCCTGCGCTGTCGCGCGCCGCGTGTGAGAAGGCCGCACAAGCAGCCACCCGCGCCGATGAAGACAAGTTTGAAACCATCGCGCAGGATTGGGGATACCGCCTCGGAAGCCAGATCTACAACGTCTACCTCGCAGGCAAGGTGAAGCAGAGCGGTCTGCGACGCCTCTTCCTGGCACATCTCGACCGGCCGGGCGCAGCCCGCAAAGTCTGCACCGCCGTGATTGCGAAAATCCGAGCCACATCGTAACGCCGCCGTCCCGGCGGCTGTCCGGCGGGACGCCGGCGCTACTGTCACGCCGAATGCTAATCTAGAGTTCGTGAAACTGATCCGATCGTTCCCGTGAACCCCGAATCCATCCGCAAACTCTTCGAGCAAGTCCGTCACGGCAAACTTACTCCCGATGACGCGGTTGACCGCCTGCGCCATCTGCCCTTCGAAGACCTCGGCTTCGCCAAGGTCGATCACCATCGCAGCCTGCGCGTCGGCATGCCCGAGGTGATTTTCGGAGAGCGGAAGACTCCGTCGCAGGTGGCCGAGATTTTCGCGCGGTTGGCCAAGCACGGGGGCAATGTCCTGGCCACGCACGCCGACAAGAAGCAGTTTGCCGCGGTCAAGAAAAAAGTACGCGCCGCGGAGTATCGCGAACTGGCACGTGCGATCGTGCTGCAACGAGACCCGCACGCCTACGGCAAAGGAACGATCGCCGTAGTTTCGGCAGGAACCAGCGACATCCCCATCGCTGAGGAGGCCGTCGTGACCGCCGAACTCATGGGGAACACAGTCGAGCACTTCTACGACGTCGGCGTAGCCGGAATCCACCGCCTTCTCGCCAATCGCGAGGCTCTCACGAAAGCCCGAGTCGTGATTGTTTGCGCCGGGATGGAAGGCGCCCTGCCGAGTGTTGTGGGAGGCCTCGTCGGCGTTCCCGTCATCGCCGTACCCACCAGCGTCGGCTACGGCGCATCATTCAAAGGCTTGACCGCGCTGCTCGGCATGCTGAATTCCTGTGCCTCCAACGTGAGCGTCGTGAATATCGATAACGGATTCGGAGCAGGCTACGTCGCGTCCCTGATCAACCGGCTATAAATAACCGGTTGTAAATAATGCTGTAAATAAT
>Ga0209169_10000212_pt1 | contig 34751 bp, 33 predicted proteins | sample HubBroMetageWRM4_FD_188346 | JGI IMG/M metagenome (GOLD analysis project Ga0209169, IMG submission 188346) | Warmed soil microbial communities from the Hubbard Brook experimental Forest, New Hampshire - Hubbard Brook CCASE Soil Metagenome WRM 4... | ecosystem: Environmental > Terrestrial > Soil...
AGGAGGAGCACGGCGTCGCCAGCAACTACCTGCACACGCAGATTCACGTCGGAGACAGTCTGGAGGTCAGCGCACCAAGAGGCACATTCACTCTAAGATCAGACTCGCGGCCGGCTGTACTGCTGAGTGCCGGCGTCGGGGTCACGCCCGTTCTCGCAATGTTGCACGCGCTCGCCAGGACCGGATCGACGCGCGAGGTCTGGTGGATGTATGGCGCGCGCAACCGCGCGGAGCATCCCTTCGCCCGCGAGTCTGACGGGTTGCTGCGTCAACTTCCCCGAAGCTGCAGGTACCTCGTTTACAGTCAAGCATCGGCGCAGGACTCTATCGGCACCGATTTCGATGCTCATGGACGCCTGAGTCTCGACGTGCTGACCCGCCTTGGCGTACCGCCCGACTCAGATTTTTACCTGTGCGGGCCCGTTGCATTTCTGCAAGACCTCACGCAGGGGCTTTTGAGTTTAGGTGTCCCAACAAGTCGGCTTCACACCGAAATATTCGGTCCCGGATCGTCCTCAACGCCCGGGATCAGCGAACAGCGGCCACCTCCACATATCCCCGCAGGCCCGCCGGGCAAAGGACCCCGGGTCTCATTTGCGCGTTCAGGACTCTCCGTCGAATGGGATCCACGCTTTCAAAACCTCCTCGATCTGGCCGAAGCGTGCGACGTTCCGGTGCATTGGTCATGCCGCACCGGCGTATGTCATAGCTGCGAAGTCGGACTGATTGGAGGCAGCGTCTGCTACGAGCCCGATCCTCTGGATTCGCCAGCGGTCGGCAATATGCTGATCTGCTGTTCACGGCCGCGGGAAGATATCGTGATCGATGCGTAGTCGCGCCGCCAAGATCGCGCGCTAAACCGCCAGATTCACGAGACGAACCGCAATGCCCAAGCAAGAAATGAGCACTTCACCCTATACCGACACCGACTATGTCTGTGTCTCGGCGGATTCGTTTGCAAAGATCATGTCCGAGCATCTGTCGCTGGAACTTAACAACCAGCGTCTTACCCTTTCGATGGCGGCAGCAGGACATGATCTGCGCCAACGGCTTCATATGTTGTTGGCCACTGTCGAACTGCTGACTTCAGCGCATGATCAGGTCCGTTGTGCCGAATTGCGTCAACGCGCCAAATCCCTCATCTTTCGATTGGCAGGAGATTTGGAGCAGCTCGCCTTTCAAGCGCAAAGCGAACACAGCAAGGTTGCTGCGCCGCAATGTTTCGCGATTTCACGTCTTCTCGGACAACTTAAAAACGACTGGGAATCCGAGGCGGCGGGCAAATGTCTGCGATTCAGCGTCGACCAGCCGGATTACGTGGTCGAAAGCGACCAGCATCTCTTAACCGTCATCATGAACAACCTGGTTGGAAATGCGGTCAGGCACACCGCAGAGGGCGGAGTCACTATCACGTCGGCAATCGAAGGACAGTTTGTGATTCTTGCGGTGTCCGACACGGGTCCGGGAATTTCGGATAAAGATCTGTGCCGTTCTTTCAGTATCTCCGCTCGCTCCGCTCAACTGCACCAGGGGATGGGCCTGGGGCTGTCCATTGCCCGCAAGAGCGCAGAGCTTTTGGGTCATGAGTTTCAAGTATCGACCGCGCAGAATGCCGGAACCTGCATTCGGTTGTTCGTGCCTCTTGCAAACCAGTAGATGTGCATTTGCTGTCTGGTTAATTCCAAAGTGTCCGCGCACTGATTGGCCGCACCGACAAATACCATCGTCGAAACCACTCGGCCGCTAAGGCACGAGCCGGGGCAAGATTTCGTGTCATCCGCTCTGAAGATGTCGTGTGGCAGCGATTCCGGGCGTTTCCGCCGGTGGCACGGCTCGCCGTGTTGGTAGGTGACCCGATGAAATATGGTCGGTATTTACTTCGCGTCAGGCTGCCGGCGGGAACCAAGATGTATCCCCACCGGCATCCCGAGGACCGCATCTATACTGTCATCTGTGGTGTTTTTTATATCGGCCTGGGTGGAATGTTCGACGAGAACAAACTGACCGCGCATTCGCCGGGGAGCGTGTTGATCTTGCCGGGCGGTCACCCTCATTTCCATTGGGCAAAATCAGGCGAATATCATCACGCAGGTGAGCGCCATCGGCCCCTTGGGACTCACGTATCTAGACCCGGCCGACGACCCGCGAACTCGCGTAATCGCCTGCCACTCATCCCGTGCGCGGTTCAGCGGTTAAGTCTTCCGACGTAGAATCCTAGGCGGTCTTCCGCGTCTCCCGGTTTATGAAACCCCAGCTCGCGGAACGCTTTGAGTCGGGCCTGCGTAGCCGGCCGGGCGACCGAAGCCATACACGCCTCCCACCCAGCCGCCATCTCGACTTCCGGCGTCCGGCTGGCTGCGTTCACCAGGCGCTTTGTGTTGGAGATTGCCCATTTGTCGAACGAGGCGATGCGGGTCGCGAGCGCGTCGACGAATCCGTCGAGCTGCGCGTCCGGCAGCGATCTGTTCACGTAGCCATAAGCCTGAGCCACATCGCCACCGATGTCGTCTGACCCGATGAGAACTTCCAGCGCGCGGTTCCTGCCGATCAGACGCGGTAGACGCGCCATTGGGCCGCCTCCGGCAACCATGCCGACACCGACTTCCCACTGCGACAAACGGGTTTTTTCCCGACTTGCAAAACTCATGTCGCAGGCCAGTGTGAGTTCACTGCCATTTCCGGTGGCCCGTCCCCTGATCAGGGCAATCGACACAACGGGCACGCGTTGCAAGCGAACAAGGATGTCCGGCCATGCTTCCAGGCCGGTAGGGCCAGGAGAAATACTGGTCAGCTCCTCGAGCTTGACGTTGAAGTCGGAATGGTTGAGGAAAAAGCCTTCGACGGCGCTTTCGAAGACGACGACCTTGAGTTGCTCGTCGCTTTCGATTGCGGACATGATGTCCCTGAACTGCAGAACGAACTCCGGCCCCATCAGATTAAGTGGGGGGTTGTTCATAACCACGCGCCAATAGGCGGGTGAAACCCGGTTCAGCCGCACCTGCGCGCTTGTTGATTCTTTCATTAAAGCCTCCTGTGTGAGTCAAATGAACTAGGGAAGTGCGCCAACGCGAATCGCTAGAAACCCGCCATGCCCGCCCGCGCCACAGCAACATCCTGTTCGACGCTCCCGCCGCTGGCCCCGACAGCCCCAACCACAACACCATCCCTTCTGATGGGAATTCCACCTCCGAAGATTACGACCCTCGAATCGTTGGTGGTGTTTAACCCGAATCCCTGCTGGCCGCTCTGTGTCACCTGCGACAGATCCTCGGTCGACGTGTCAAAGGCTCGCGCAGTCCAAGCCTTATTGATTGCGATATCCACGCTTCCCAACCAGGCGCCGTCCATACGTATGTGCGCGACCAGCCCGCCGCTCGCATCGGCGACGGCAATGTTGTAGGGCACACCCATTTCGATCGCCTTGCGCTCAGCGGCAGCGATGATTCGTCGCGCGTCCACAAGGTCTAAAGATACCGCGGCTCTGGTCATCTGAAACTCCTGCATTGCAATCAGTCGCGTTATGAAATCACAGCGTTCATTGCCGCTCCATTGCACCTTGGTATAGGCCGAGTTTATTGAAACGCGGCAAATCAATGCCGGGGCAGAGAGGTCCGCGTTGCGGATTCAGCTCTGCCGATACCATGGTGTAATCGATGCAACTGCGGCGATCTGCTGGAATGGCCTTCATTGGAGCAGTGTGTGACTCCGACATGAGGACGGACAGCAGTGAGCAAGACTACATCGTCAAAAAACATTTCAGCCGACACCGCACGAGTGTCGAAGGCCGACATGAAGTTCGAGATTGTGGTCATCCCCGTATCGGATGTGGATCGCGCGAAAAGCTTCTACGCCGCACTGGGATGGCGGCTCGATATCGATTTCGCGACGAGCAAACAGTATCGGGTTGTGCAATTCACTCCTCCGGGCTCGGCGTGCTCGATCATTTTCGGAAACGGAGTCACTCCAACGGCTCCCGGCTCGGTAAAAGGTCTCTATCTCATCGTTTCTGACATCGAGGGCGCGCGCACTGATTTGATCGACCGCGGCGTGAAGGTGAGCGAGCCCTTCTATGACGCAGGTGGAATATCTCATCACTTGGACGGGGAGGGTGTTGTCGCAGGCCTGCACCCGCAACGAAAAAGTTACGGGACCTATCTCTCCTTCAGCGATCCTGATGGCAACGGCTGGTTTATGCAGGAAGTCACCGCGCGCTTGCCTGGACATGCGTTGTCGCCTGACGTTGAGTTCGACTCTTCCACTGAGCTGGCACGCGCCCTGCAGCGGGCAGCGGCCGCCCATGGCGAGCATGAGCGCAAGATTGGCAAGAAAGATATCAATTGGGCGGATTGGTACGCTGACTATATTTCCTCCGAGCAGGCCGGCAAGCCGCTCCCATCCTGATCTGACTCTTCTGCGTCGTCGGTTATAAGTCAATCTGCCCCGTCTATGAGGCGAGCGGCCCATTCAATGCGCCGCCCATGGCTGACTCCATGAATCATCGCTATGCTCAGCATAAATCGCGTCCTGCAAGGAGATTCGTATGACATATACGACCTCGAAAGTTGGATTACTGGTGGTCGCCGGACTGGTGGCAGGCTGTACGACGGCGAGAACCGGCTGTGGTGCTGCAATGTCCGGCACCAACTCTGTCAAATTCTGCTGGACTAGCTTGGGTAATGTCTCTGGCTCCATGACGGCAACGGTCGCCAACGGAGGGACTTTCACAGGTCGGTTCTTTCAGATCACCAGCAATTTGACCAATGAACTCGGGCCACAGGGACCGATCTGGCATCAGGAAGGCTTATTTGATCTGGGTCCGGAGCTCCAGTACGTCGCACATTACTCCGGGCGCGTTGTGGCTAATCTCAGGCGCGCGGATGGCGCACTAATGCGGTGCCACTTTAAGTTGATGACCCCAGTCGATGGCATCGCTGGTGGAGCGCGCGGCGAGTGTCAATTGCCGGACGGTCCCAGTGCCGATGCTCGGTTTCCCGCGGACTGAGGGAAAATGCAGCATGCCAGCGATTGGTTGCCAAAGCCGCACTTGGCTGCAATCTTGCCAAGCGTCTCGCCGCGCACCAAAAGCAGGTTTTTAGCCAGCGCAATTCGCTTACGCATGACGTATTGATGCGGCGTGCAAGCAAAGCTTTCTTTAAAGACCTGGCCGAATCGATTTGGCGACAATTGCAGCACCCGGACGAGGTCGGCAACGCGGATCCTCGCATGCAAATGCACGGCGATGCAGGCTCGCAGGCAGCGTGCCTGCCATGGCGCCATGACTCCGCGCGGCCGAAGTACGCTATTCATAGCCGTTCAGCCTACATGCACTTGTTTCAAGAAATCTTTGCTGAGGCCTGGCAGCCATCACCCTGTCGTTAACGATCTACCCACGCTGAATCAAGGACCTCGCTTAAGCCTATCAAGCTTGCCACTCGATGAATTGGAGAAAAACACCCCACTTGGATCGTCGTGCGCGACTGAGCGCGGGAAGTTGTCCGTCACCAGCGCGTGGATGCCGTTCCAGCAGATCTGGACGCCGATACACAACAGAATGAAGGCCGTCAGGCGCACCACGACATTGGTGCCGGTCGTACCCAATTTTCGAAGGATTCGATCAGCGTAGCGATAGCAGAAATACACGCCGAGGGCGACGAGTAATATCCCGATGGCGTGCGCAATGGCGGTTAAGAGCAACTGGCGAAATCCTGTCGGCGGATTGGCCCCGAGCGTCAGTGCTACTGAGATCGAGCCGGGTCCGACTGTCAAAGGCAGCGTCATCGGATAAAAGGCCCGCTGGCTCAGCTCCTCAGAACTTGCGCGTTGCCTGGCATGGTGATCCATAACCGGCTGCCTATTGGGGCTGTTCAACAGTGACCACGCGACCAGGCAAACGACCACACCGCCGGCCACCTGTACCGATGGAATCGACAAGCCAAAAAAGTCGAGCACATACGCTCCGATCAGCGCCGACGCAATGAGCAAGAGGAAGCTGTTGATAGCTACTGACTTCGCCATTCTGATTCGCTCCCCAGAACTCAGACCGGCTGTCATGGCCAAATAAATGGGTGCTCCACCGAGTGGATCAACGATGGGTAACAAGGCACCGACCGCCAGCGTCACAACCGAGCCGAAATGCACTAGATCATTGAAAACGAGGGCGGCGGGCATGATCTGAAGGAAAAATTGATTCGCGCAAGTTGTTACCCAACCGACACAGGGCTCTCACGTGACATCAATAACAGCAAACTCCGTCTGTCAGCGGCATCTGCCAGTACCAAAAGCCTCCGCGTCAGATGCAGGCGAGGTCGAAATCAGGCCGTGATTGAAACTCAGGCATAGTTTGAAAATGAGAGAGTGAACCGATCATTGGGGGGCATGAAGCGCTGATTCTGGCGACGGCCCGCGCCGTGTGTAGCCCTCGCCATCCACAGCCATGAACTCGAATGGCCCGCTGAGGCAATGTGGGCGGGTACCATCTTGGCGATCGAAGCAGGCTCCTCGGTATCTCTCGCTCCACGCCGGCAGCGAATCTGTTTTCGCCGTCAGGACCAATTCGCTTCGCTTTCTGCAGCACTTTAAGATTCCCGGGCCAATACTTGGATATGTGCTTCGCAAAGGATCCTGCGTAACCAGTCAAGATCCCGGAAGCGACCATTGCGCCATGCTGGCGCAAGTGTCGCACAACCCAGGCTGTAGGCCGGCGAGCTATCGCCTGAACTGGCGAACCCGGACCCATTCTGCTCTCGCCAGGTAGTAAATAGTCCTCGTCAATTCCATCCTCGATATCGACCATACCAAGAGTTCCAACTCCTTCTGGGATTTCTGGCAGTGTGACTTGCAAGCGTTTCAGCGCCTCGCACAGTCGCCATTCGTCACCCACAAAACAACGTGCCGGCAACAAGGTAACTACATTCGACACCGATTCCGCCGCGATTGACAATACCGCCGCCAAAGTTGCCAACGGGGCCGTCGCTCGAGTATCGGATACGAAGCGCCGTTCCGGACGTATGTGCCAAAGAGTAGGTTCCCAATTCTCGCGATTCTCTTGCCGGACGGTCACCACAATCTGCGAGGTGGGGGCGATGCGCTTGGCTCGATGCAGCGCCTTTTGCAATAGCGTTGTGGGTTCACCGAAGCCGCAATATTGGACGGGCACTGTCTTTGCCGCGCCCGCTGTGCACGGTACATATTCCGGCCCGTGATCATCCGCGACGACGATACACCACCCTTTTCGTTTCTTTGAGTCTAGGTCAGACAATCCGAGCTCCCCAACAGGCCAATTCAGTCTATGCAGCTCAGTTCCCGTGATAGCACCATACGAGCCTCTTACCGTTGAGTAATTGGAGCAAACCATCGCAACTTGAATCCACGTGCTGCGCGGCCGCCACTTGGTGCCGCATATGCCTACGCAATTGACACCCGGCGACTCCTATTACGGAGATACGTTGCTCGAAGGAGCTCTAGCTACCTCGTCGCTCAACCATTGGACAATGTCATCGGCTTCCCCAGTTACCGCGGAGGCGAGACACAAGGCGGCGCCGCTTGCATCGGGCGTTTGCGTTGGAATATCCGATCGAAATACGCGTTGCGCGACGATCTGATATGCCATTCGCCATAGCGTGACACGTAATTGGACAATGCACTGGCTTCTGGTGGGAACCGTGAATACCTGGGTGAACTCTTCGAGACTGGCTTGCAGCACATAACCGCTCGTGTCCGTTGGTATCGGTAAGGTAAATCCCGCGTTCGCGTCTGCCACGACCTCTCGGAGCCGAAAGGTGATGAGCTCGCCTGCAGTGGCGACCCACTCACTCGTTGCGTAATGCAGCCGGCGAGATGGCGCCGCGTAATCAAACCGGTAGAAAATATCCCTTGTTCGAAGCCAGCTCGGCTGACTCACATCGCGAATCACGACCTTCACTCCCAACCCACTGGAACCATGGCGCGACGCGCCGAATTCTCCAAGGTCATACTGCTGCTTCGATGAACGATGCGATGTCACGCACCCGCCGAGAAATACTGCGGCGGCAAGCAAAAAGACGCACTTCATGGATAAGTCCTTGGCGGCGAGAAGCCGCGTTCGCCGGGCCCAGGCGGCGGCGGCTGCGGGCCGAAAAGCACACTTTGTGGCTGTTGCTTGAGTTGCTCCAAGAGTTCCTGGAGCGAGTCCGAGTTTTGCGAGAGGCCCTGCAACAGTTGATTCAGCCTTGGCAATGTATCGAGCACCAGAGCTTGCTCCAGGTCCCGCGCCGCGAGTCCCGTCTCATGTGCGCCCTCCCCAACCGCATCGAGGACACCGACATGTGTGCGAACGTCCGCTACGAGCGTGTCGAGGTCCTCCAAAGTCTTGTGCGCTGAGCGCAGCGTTTCATCTGCATGCGTGACCGCGCTTCCGACCCGACGCGCCGCCGGTCGAAGATCGCGCGCTATCCCGGTAATCTGCTCCGCGGTCGCGGAAAACTGAACGAGTAGGCGCGAGAGTTGTTGCGCGTTTTCGGGGGTCAATATCGCGTTCACGCGACCGAGCGTACCGGAGAACGATGTCAAAAATTGCTGGCCCGTATCCGGAAGCGTCGCCCAAGATGAGGGATGCAAGGGTAGCCGCGTAGGTTTTGGCAAGCTGCTCGTCAACAGCTCGTGCTCCGAGCTAAGGAAGTCCAATTCCACATACGCGTTGCCTGATAACCCTTGATAGTTGAGCGTCGCGTACGAGCCCTTCCTGAGCCGGACCTTGGAATCGATCCCGATGCGGATACGAATGTTAGCGGGATCGTCGGGATCGAACGCGATACTCTGAACCTGCCCGATCTGAACGCCGCGCAGGCTCACGTTGGCACCGACCGTGAGACCGGCCACCGAGGCGCTTGAGATCAAATCGTAAGGCACTCCGTGAAGATGCCCGCGTTCATTAAACCAGAGCATTGCACCGATCAAGGCAGCAAGCAAAAACAGAACGAAGAGGCCCGCGCCGAGAGTGTACGCCCTGTTTTCCATGATGCCTACACACTCCCGATGAGGGCCGAGTGATTCTCGATCATGTTGCAGGAATCAACGTGCCGACGCGATTGAACACAGCGATCCGTGCGCCCCGCGAAAAAATGTTGCACGAACGGATGCTTTAGACCAACGATATCGGCGAGGGGTGCCGCGGCAATGATACGCTGTTCCGCAAGAACGGCGACCCGATCTGCCAATACAATCAACGCCTCCACATCATGAGTCACCATGACCACGGTCAGCTTGAACACGCGCTTCAGATTTGCAATTAACTGGATGACTGCATGACTCTGCTCTGGATCGAGACCAGCGGTGGGCTCGTCCAAAAATACCAATTCTGGCTTGAGTACTAGGGCTCGAGCGAGGGCGACACGCTTGATCATTCCGCCCGATAGCTCCGCTGGAAGTTTGCGCGCGTCTCGTACGTCAATGCCGGTGGTTTGCAATGTAACAAGCACCAGCTCGGCGAGAAATTCCTCCGGCCACCACCGCGCCTCCCGTACCGGGAGCGCGACGTTGTCAAAGACACTCAGGGCAGTGAAAAGAGCGCCGCCCTGAAAGACCACGCCGCAATGAGTCGCCCACTCTTTGCGTTTTCCAACTGTCAGTGCGGACATGTCGGAATCCAGCACGCGTATCGTCCCGCCGCATGGCTTAATGAGTCCGAGCATCTCTTTGAGAAGCGTGGACTTGCCGCTGCCCGAGCCGCCAATTATCGCCATCACTTCACCTCGCCGCACCTCGAGGTTGAGATCTCGATGAATCGAGACGCCGTCGAATTTTGTCTCGACTCCTTGCACGCTGATCACAGATGTCAGCATCTCGAATCACATGCCCACATGCGAAAAGGCGATCGCAAGCACCGCGTCAAGGATCAATACCGCAGTAAGGGCCATCACGACCGCCCGAGTGGTACCTGCCGAAAGGCTCTCCGTGTCAGGTTGAATGCGAAATCCGAAGTGACAGCTGACGAGCGCTACCAACGCACCGAACAACGCGCCCTTACCTACACCAAACAACACATTCGACAGGGGGACAAGCCGAATGACGCTGTGCAGGAAGTCCCCGGGCAAAATGCCCAGTTGAATCCGCGCACCGACCATGCCTCCGACGATTGCCGTCGCATCTGTCCATACCACTACAAGCGGAAGCGCCACCAATTGTCCGATCACTTTCGGTACGACCAACCGACGTATCTGAGAGATGCCAAGTACCGACATCGCATCGAGCTCGCCCGTAACGCGCATGACGCCAATTTGGGCTGTCATTGCCGACCCCGAGCGTCCCGCGTTGAGAATTGCCGCCAAGAGCGGACCCAATTCCCGCAGGACGGCGAATCCCACAAGATTTACGACATACGACTCGGCACCGATATCTCGTAACTCCTGTCCCGAGAGATAACTCAGAACGATGCCAATCAAGACTCCGACGATCCCCGATATCGCCACCGCCTGCGTGCCGCTGCGAAATATCGTAGCGGTGATCTCGTTTCGCGGGATGTCGCTGCACGATCGCAACATCGCGGTGCTGTCGAGCGCGACCGCTCCGAGGAGAGCAAGTCCGTCGGCGCCCGCGCTCGCCGCGTTTAAGCAGCCGCGCCAGAAATCAACGCGAGTGCGTTCACGGCTCGAGACGACATCGGAGTTTAAACCAGGGAGCAACGCCAGACTTTCAAATACCCACGCGTCTTCGTCGCGCAACAATACATTTGCCGGACGCGTGCGATTCCACGCCCGCCAAATCAGGGTCGCGCCTGCGGCATCAATATCCTTTATCTGAGTGAGATCCCATCTTGCCTCGACGTTCCCTTCCGAGTGCAATCGCTCGACAATCTCGCAGGGTCGCGCGCGTATCGCTCGAATATCCCAACGGCCCAGCAGCTCTACGCGAACAATGCCGTCGATGTCGCTTCGAGATTGGACGACGGCTGAATCGCCGTCCAGAGTCACGTCCGCCCCCATGCGGTTAACCTGCCAATGCTTGGCCCTTTGCTTAGAAGGAACGATCTGTGAGCCTGCGTCACGTAGAGTAGTTTATAATCAAGCTGATGCCGGCAATTGAATGCTGAGAGCTTTATTGAACGGCGCTGCCCACTTGCATTCGACTGAATCCATCGACTCAGACGAAAGTGTCGATTAATACCATTGTGCAATCGAACTGCGTTGTCGTGACTGATTTAATGAAGGCCGGTTTGTGACAAATACGGGCTGCAGGCAATGCTTCAACGAGGAAAGACATCTTGATCCTCGAATCAATTGACGATCCTGCAATGTTTCACACAAGGCGCGGCGGTCGGCATCACTCCCATATCGGCGCGCCGGAGGGCACGCGCTGGAAAGCGCTTATCGCGGCTTCCCCAATTCTTGGCCAGCATGCGGCAACAGCAGTGGTGCGCTCAAATTGGATAAGGCCCGCGCGCACCGTTGTCATGTGGCTCTCAATTGGGAGCGGTTAAAGGCGTTTATCGTTCCGAGGCCCTGCTAGTTGCGGATACTGGTGTTGTTCTCCACTTTCGAAATTACCGCGCCGTTGCGGCAACAATTGGTGACTCGTGACTCTAGCTGCAGACAATGTCTATCTCGTTCGGCACGGAGAGACGGCCTGGAGCATCACAGGACGGCACACGGGTCGCAGCGATCTTGCTCTCACCTCTCGGGGCGAGGAACAGGCCCGCATGCTCGGTCCCCGGCTGAAAGGGCTGACGTTCGATCATGTGCTTTCGAGTCCGCTCCAGCGGGCGCTGCGAACCTGCGAGCTCGCGGGCTATATCGGCACCGCAACGCTCGATCCTGAGCTGGCCGAGTGGGATTACGGTGATTACGAGGGACGGACAAGCGTGGAGATCCATCGAGAGCGCCCAGAGTGGGAGCTATTCTGCGACGGCTGTCCCGGCGGCGAGTCCGTTCTCCAGATCACCCGGCGGGTCGATCGGATGGTGTCGCGGCTTAGGGTGCTCGACGGCAACACCTTGATTTTTTCCAGCGGCCATGTGCTGCGGGTACTAGCCGCGAGGTGGATCGATGCCTCTGCGGCACTCGGTCGCTACTTGGCGCTCGATCCTGCGTGCGTTTGCGTCTTGGGCCATGATCATGAACACACAGTTAGCGTCATACGCCTTTGGAACCAGCGCTAGATCTCGCAGCCGCGCCTTCGAAGCTGTCCCACACACAATCCAACCGACTCTCAACGTCCCCGACCCTATGAAGTCCGCGACGCGCAACCTCATCTCTTCTGATATTCCGTGAAAACATAGCCCCGTGCCTTCGCTACCGTATGGCAGGCAAAACCGCACTTGGCGTCGCTACCCTGGGGCGGCTTGTCCTCCAATGTGCCAGGTCTGAACTGATCGGACGCGGCATCGTATTCAAACTCGCCGTATCCCCATCCACCGCTGCTCGCAAACCTCTTGCCATCCTTCACCATGAAATCGACGTCATGTTGAGTACTGGGCAGCAACGGCTCACCAGGCTCCGATTCATTTTTTTTCGCGACCCAATGGATCTTCGCCATCCTGGCGCCGTCAGGGAAAGGTCTACCGTTGCCGGGATACCCTGCCTTGAACGCGTCGATCATCGTGGGGTTCCCGAGGATCAAGGCAAGTTTCTCTCCGTTAAGACTGACAGAAATTGTCTGCCAGCCTTCGTATCCTTTGAACTCGGAGAATGCGAGCCCGCCCGGCACGTTCAGGGTGTACTTGTCCTGTCCGGAAATTGCCGCCCTGGTAGTCAGGACTGCAATAGCCGCCGCAACGCTCAGGCCGATCAGCATGCCTTTAGCCTTCATGGTCGCAGTTTCCTCGTGCGGTAATGATCCAATGCTGATAACAGCATGCGGCTTGAATTGCCTCCAGTGTACGAAGGTATTGCTCGGTGTAGGGCCCGACGCCCGCAACCGAACAGGCGCCGGTCTACGTGAGATCACAACTGCGTTCAAGAAGCGGGCGTTTCATGCAAGGGCCGGCGAATCGACAGCCTTATTCTTGGGGAGTCCGAAGAGTTAGCGCAATTCAGTAGTCAATTTTAGTTTCTAACGGAGGAATCATGCGAGTAGTCACTTTGTTGGCGGCCTTCTTGCTTCTGAGCGGAAGTGCTTTTGCGGACGAACCCCCGAACGCTCCCATCGTAGCGGATGGCTCGTCGCCCGATGGATCGCTCTCATTGAGCGGAACGAGCTTGGCTGCTGGTGTCGGGTGGGTTTGGGGTAAGGGCAAGCTCGGCTTCAAGGGTAAGGAACATCCCTTCAAGATTTCAGGACTGTCGATTGTGGACGCAGGCATTTCCAGTATCTCGGCCGCCGGAGAGGTTTATAACCTCAAGAATCTTAGGGACTTCGACGGCAACTACACGGTTGCCTCCGCTGGCATAGCCGTTGGTGGCGGCGCCGCTGCGTCGTACCTGAAGAACGAGCATGGAGTGGTCATTAAGTTGTTGGAGACCGAGCAAGGATTTCGCGTCAATCTGGCAGCGGAAGGCGTGAAGATCAAACTGAAGTCTTAAAGTTGCACGAGCGGCCGGCCCGCTGCCGCGCGCGTCGCACACGGCGGTGGGACGGCTTTTCAGATCACATCTCAGCACGCTCTCGCAAGATTGTGGTGCTCTTTTCCGGACAATCTGCGGGACAATTGAGTGATCTCGCTCGCACACGGAGCCACAATGGAAGCAAACCGTTTGATCTTCGGGACCTTATTGGCTATCGGCTTCTTGACGCCAACGGCATCCGCCGTTGGCCCCGCACCGACGAATTTGGGTTCTTCGGGGGAAATACTTCGCGCCGAAATCTCATTAATCGTCATAACATGAACGCGTCGCAAAAGTCGCGAGTGCCATGTCTCTCAAAACATGTTTGGCGGAACATGCAATTCCTCGTGTTGTTGATACTATTGGCCATGCTTGCTGCTTCATTTTGCGTGGCCATTTTGAAACTCATGTGGACCCTCTTCGCGATGATCATCCGTGAGCCGCCGGAAACGCCCGCAAAATCGCGCAAGGCGAGATACCGTTCCTCGCCAATTCTACTCAACAGGGTAAATCAACCGCGCCATTGATACTGCATGGTGCCGCTCCCGGCGAATGGCTAAAGAGGGCTTGGAAAAAGCCGGTCGATATGCGCGGACAACGTCCAGAACGTCGAATTTGCGCGCCCTATGAACACACAAATGGTTGCCCGTTCCGAAACCAATACTTAAGTATTATAGATCCACTTCTTCGGACGGCGCAGCGTTCGCAAATGGGCTGCCGCTCTGAATAATCCCTGATATATGCATTCCGCCACAATCTTGGTATGCGTGGTAGATGACGATGACTCCATGCGAGAGTCGCTGCCTGATCTTCTTGCAGAGCTCGGGCTGGCGTCCAAAGCGTTTGCGACGCCGAGCGATTTCCTTCAATCGACCTTCGCCGAGAAAACAAACTGTCTGATCCTCGACATTGCAATGCCGGGAATGTCGGGACCTCAGCTGCGGCGTGAACTTTTGAGGCGGGGCCATGACATTCCGACCATTTTTATAACCGCGCATCCAGACTTCGCCTCGCAGCCGGATGTGCTCGAAGGGGCCGTCGACTGCTTGACAAAGCCCTTTAGCGACACGGCCCTGCTTGAAGCATTGAAAAGAGCATTGAACTTGCCCCTTGCCTAGCTAGGAGCCTCATGCGTTTAATAGAGAAAATCAATTGCTTTCCGAGGTCGCTTGCAATGCCTCCGACCACCCCTACAGTCGTCGTTGTTGACGACGATATCTCAGTTCGCGAATCCTTGGAACTCTTGATTCAAAACGAAGGGTGGCGACCTGCGCTTTTCGAATCGGCACAAGAGTTTCTGACACGATTGCCGACCGTAGTTCCCAGCTGCTTGATCCTCGACGTCAATCTTCCGGATCTCAACGGTCTTGATATTCAGCAGCGCATAAGCGATGAGAAGTCCTCGACACCGATCATATTCATAACGGGCTACGGCGATATTCCGACGTCGGTCCGGGCAATGAAAGCAGGTGCTGCTGAATTTTTGACCAAACCGCTCGACGACGGGATTTTGATTGCAGCGATTCGTGACGCGGTGCTCCGCAGCGAAGCCAATCTGAGGCGGGAAGGAGCGCAGCGTCAATTGCAAGAGCGGTTCGTCTTGCTGACTAAGCGCGAGCGCGAGGTCATGAATCTTGTCGTGAAGGGACTGATGAACAAACAGGTTGGCTTCGAGTTGGATATCAGCGAGATCACTGTCAAGGCACATCGGGGGAAGGTCATGGAAAAGATGCACGCGGCCACTTTCGTCGACCTCGTGAATATGGCGGCCAGGCTTGGTATTAGCACAGCCCGAGAAACCTAAGTAAAGGTCGACTATCCTCAAAAGCGCGGAATTTCATCGCCATCGCACCCAGTATTACCGCCCTCCTTCGCCCTTGGACGTGATCGTGCCAATATTGCAAAACTGATTTGCGACATGGGCCTCTAATCATCCTCCCGCGCTTGCCCAATAATTCCACGAGCAAGGGCCAACAATTTCTAACTCGACGCGACCAACCATAAAGTGCTATTGCCGTCGGAAGCGAAAGCTCTGATGTTTTACTGAGCCAACATGGCAACGACGCAGGCGGTAAGCCTACTAAATGCAACACCTAGACAAAATCCTGGTATTCGTGAAGGTTGCCGAGTTTGAAAGTATCAGCAAGGCCGCGCGCGCGCTGGACATGCCCATTTCCACCGTGAGTCGCAAACTCTCAGCTCTCGAGTCGGACCTCGGCGTATCGCTGGTTCGGCGAACCACTAGACGGGTGATTCTCACATCGCAAGGCCGGGACTACTTCAATCAATGCATAGAGCCGCTCACAAAACTTCAAGAAGCGGAACAAGTCCTCACTCAAACCCAGAAAAAGCCCGAAGGATCCCTCGCGATCACAGTCCCGTTGATTCTCGGTCAAGATCCATTTATGGACTTTCTCTCTAGGTTCTCAAAAGAGCACTCGGGAATTCGCATTGATCTATACATTACCAATGCCTATCTGAATCTGGTGGCAGAGAACATCGACGTCGCGATCCGCTTCGGTCATCTAACGGATTCCAGCGTCGTGGCCGCCAAGCTCGGCAGCAGCGTGCGCTATGTGGTGGCGACAGCAGACTATCTGAAGGGACGCAAACTCCCCACCGAACCCGAAGACTTGAAAACCCACCATTGCATTATGTTCAATGCCAAAAATTATGAGGCCGACTGGGACCTGATCTGCGGGCGAAGAAGGGTGCGCGTTAACGTATCAGGTGCCGTCTCGAGCCGCGACTGCCAGTCTGTCGCCGCCTTTGTGCTCCGTGGACACGGCGTCGGCCTCGTTGAAGCTGCCTACTGCGATCAAGCTTTGGCGCGTGGTGATCTTGTGCGCCTCCTGCCGCGCTGGACATCGGTAGAAATTCCCGTTTCCGCGGTGTATCCGAGCCGCAAGTTTCTCCCGCCTAGAGTGACTGCCTTCCTCAAGGCGCTCGCAGGTTGGAAGAACTCATGGTGGATTTTGGGGTAAGACAAACTCCGACGCGAACATTCCGCGAAAGGAAGACACGCTCTGCCATTATTGAGAAATAGATTCCCGATTTCTCGGTCTACCAAACGGCGTCTGGGACACAATAATAACGAAGAGCATGCAAACGTCTTTTTTGATATCGGTAGTCGATGACGATGTGTCGTCGCGCGAGTCGCTGCCGGCGCTTCTGCAGATGCTCGGGTTCGCTGCCATGCCATTCGCCTCCGCAGAGGAATTTCTCGCTTCGGACGCGCTCATCGGCACCCGGTGTCTGATATTGGACGTCTCGATGCCGGGCATGTCGGGACCGCGACTACAGTGTGAGCTTATCCGTCGCGAGCTGAAGATTCCGATTATCTTTATTACGGCCCAGTGCGATCGAGAGCTTCGTGAAGATCTTCTCGCTCGGGGTGCTGTGGAATGCTTGTTTAAGCCGTTCAGCGAGCACGATCTGCGCTCTGCCCTCGATCGCGTGGTCGGCGCAGCCTGAGAATCCGCAAGAATGGCGCTTGAGCGCGGCTGTGAATTTCTTCAATTGCAGTTTTTGTCCCTCCTCGCGGTCGGCTGCGCCGCTCGGGTTTTTTCCACCGATTGAATACAGGGCAGCGACCAATACCAACGTGCAATCGACTCGATTATTTGCATCTGTTCTGATGCGTGCGTGCTCTGATAAGTAGAGGTGGATGATTCGAGCGCGCGGGACGAGGCAGCTCGTGTCTCAGACGGCGTCAGCGAGGTTTCCGTGATTACGGTCCTGTCGGTTTCCAAAAGGCCGGTGAGCTCAATGCTCCTGCGCACGATGTCGTTTGTCATGGGTCTGCTTCTTGGCGGATGCATATCCGACCATTACGCACCTTCGAAGGAGCGCGCGCTCGAGAACCCGCCGGATTTGGGATTGTCGGGAATGGCCGCCCCGGTCGCCGATCATGAATGGTGGAGCGTGTACCAAGACCCTCAGCTCGACCGTCTGCTGCGCGGCGCGCTGGCCGACAACCCGACACTCGCACAGGCCCTCGCGCGAGTACGGGGAGCCCAGGCGGAAGCTGCAGCGGTTCACGCCGATTCGTGGCCCTCGATCGGCTACGATGCGAGCGAGACCCGCGAACGATTCAGTGCTCATGCTCCGATCCCGCCACCCTACGGCGGCACGCCGCGATGGTACGGTAGCCAAGGCTTTAATCTGTCCTGGGATCTTGATTTTTGGGGGCGACAGGCCGCACTCGTGAGACAGGCGAACAACCGGTCCGACGCTGCGGTACTCGACGCAGCCGGCGCGCGACTTGCGATCGCCGGCGCCGTTGTGAGGTCATACCTCGCGCTCGATCGAGCTTATGCGCTTGCCGACGTTGCTCAGCGTTCCGAAGAACAACGGCTACAAATCCGTGCCATCACACAACGGCGCTTCAAAGCCGGACTCGACACGCGGGTGGAGCTGCGCGAGGCAGACGGTGCTGTCGCGGACGTGCGTGTCGATCTGACGCAAATTCAGGCCGAACGTGACCGTGCCTTGCACCTGCTCGCCGCGTTGAATGGACAGGGAGCCACGGCTTACGACAAGATCGAGCGTCCGCGGCTCCGAGCGGACACGTCGCTTCCACTTCCAGGTTCCCTACCGTTCGATTTGCTGGCTCGGCGTCCAGACGTGCTCGCCGCACATTCGCGTATTGTTAGCGCGCGTGCCGGATTGGCCGCGGCGAAGGCTGCCTTCTACCCGGATATCAATCTGCTTGCCTTTGCCGGCACGGAGGCCATCGGGCTCGACAATCTATTCCACGGAAGTTCCCGCACTTATGGTGTGGGGCCTTCGCTGCATTTGCCGATCTTCGATGCCGGCAAGCTCAGAGCGCTTTACCGGGGCAGCGCCGCGGATGTGGACCTGGCCGTGTCGACCTACAACCAAACGGTCCTGGAGGCGGTACAGCAGACCGCCGACCAGATCAGCGATATCGTGTCGCTGGATTCCGGTCTTCAGGAACAACAGCGGTCGTTGGATGCAGCTGAGGATGCGTTCGGCCTCGCCACCCAACGATATCAAGCAGGCCTCACGACGTACCTGACGGTCTTGACAACAGAGACGGAGGTTCTCTCAGCCCGGCGCCGACGCGTCGAGCTCCTGTCGGCCAGAGACATTGCTCGGGTCACGCTGCTGATCAATGTCGGCGGAGACTTCTATGTCGATTCCAACAAAGCAAGCGCGACCGCGTCCAACTGATTGACTTCGGAGAACTCTCATATGACTGATTCACCCGTCCACCCCGATGCGCCGCCCGTGCCGCCGGCAGCCACTCCGTCGGCAGGCCCGCCGGATGCTGCGCCACGGGCCGCCGGCGGCCGGCGCCGCAATCTCAAAATCCTGGGCAGCGTTTTTGCTATTGGCGCTGTGGGTTACGCAGTCTATTGGTACGCGTACGCGCGCCACTTCGAGAGCACCGATGACTGCTACGTGAACGGCGACGTCGTGCAGATCACGACCGAGATTCCGGGCACCGTCATTCAACTGCACGCTGATGACACGCAATCTGTCGCTCGAGGTCAGGCCCTTCTGGAATTGGACCCGGCTGACGCGGAGGTGTCCGTGAGCAACGCCGAAGCAAATCTGGCCCGTGCCGTCAGGTCAGTCCGCGCGCTCTTTGCACAGGCTGATCAATTGCGAGCAGAAATTCGCGATCGGGAGGTCGAGCTTCGGCAGGCCGAGGAAGATCACGCCCGTCGCTCGGGATTGCTGAGCGACGGCGCTGTGTCGAGCGAGGAGTTCCAGCATACGCAGGAACGGGTCACCGAGGTACGCGCGTCGCTCACCGCTGCCCAACAGCAACTGAACGAGACGACGGCGCAGATCGATAGGACGACCATTCCCACCCATCCTCAAGTACTGGCTGCAATAGCGGCTGTCCGCGACGCCTCGCTGGCGTTGCGGCGCACGCGGGTCAGCGCGCCGGTATCCGGAGTCATTGCGCAGCGATCGGTTCAGGTGGGTCAGCGAGTTGCTGCGGGTACGCCTCTTATGGGCGTCGTACCGTTGACTGCTGTCTGGGTGGATGCCAACTTCAAGGAAGTTCAACTGCGCGATATGCGAGTCGGCCAACCGGTCAAGTTGCGCGCTGACATGTACGGCGGAGCAGTGGAGTATCACGGAAAGCTCGTGGGCCTATCGGCGGGCAGCGGCACTGCTTTCGCACTTTTGCCAGCACAGAATGCCTCTGGCAATTGGATCAAAATCGTTCAGCGCCTGCCCGTGCGTATCGAGCTCGATCCGAGCGAACTGCGTGTACATCCACTAAGAATCGGGCTGTCTATTACAGCCCGTGTCGACATTCGGGACACTTCTGGTCCGCTGGTTTCCGAGCAGGTGCGGCAGATACCGATTCCGTCCCAACCAAGTCTCGCGAACGACCCGCAGGAAGAAGCCCGGATCGCCCAGATCATTAAGGATAACCTGGAACCCCCGAAAGGCGCCTCCAAAATGGCCGCGAATCTCAGCCACTAGCGATGGAAGTCGCCGTGCCACACGCGGTTTCCTCGGGGGGGATCCCGCGAAGCATTACGCTTCTCGCGCTGGCACTGGCTACATTCATGCAAGTCTTGGACACGACTATCGCGAACGTCTCGATACCCACCATTGCGGGCTACCTCGGCGTTTCGTCGGATCAAGGCACCTGGATCATCACTTCCTTTGCCGTGGCCAACGGCGTATCGGTACCACTGACGGGATGGTTGATGCGCCGATTTGGGGTCGTGCCCACCTTCGTCGCATCGGTTGCGTTGTTTACTGTCGCATCATTTCTGTGCGGCATTTCCACGAGCATGACGGAGCTGATTTTCTTTCGCGTACTTCAAGGCGGCGTCTCGGGACCCATCATTCCGGGGTCGCAGGCATTGCTGCTCACGCTATTCCCCGAGAATCGCAAGGGAACCGCCCTGGCGATCTGGTCGATGACCACGCTCGTGGCACCGATCTGCGGACCGATCCTCGGGGGCTACATTTCCGACAATTACGCCTGGGGCTGGATCTTTCTCATCAACGTGCCCGTGGGCATTTTCAGTGTCTTCGTGTGCTGGCGTTCGCTGCCGCGCCGCGGGACCGTGGCGAACAAGCTCAAAATTGACGGGGTCGGACTGGCGCTGCTGGTGGTCTGGGTCGGTTCCCTGCAGGTCGTGCTCGACCAGGGGAAGGATCTTGACTGGTTCAACTCCAACGTCATTGTCAGCTTGGCCATCGTCACCGTTGTCTGCCTTGCGGCCTGGATCATCTGGGAGCTGTCCGAGGAACACCCGATCGTCGACCTATCTCTCTTCAAATACCCGAGCTTTACGCTCGGGACCGTTGCGTTGTGTCTGGCGTATGGTCTGTTCTTCGGCAACGTCGTACTGATGCCGCTGTGGCTGCAAAGTAACCTCAACTACACGGCGACGTGGGCTGGAATCGTCACCGCGCCGAGCGGTATCACGGCCCTCTTGGTGGCACCGTTCGTCGGCAAGTACATCGGGCGATTCGATCCGAGGTTGTTTGCAACGGTCTCCTTTGCGATCTTCGCACTCTCATATTTCATGCGGGCCGCTTACCCACCGGATGCGAGCTTCTGGGTTTTCGCCGTACCGACGCTGGTGCAAGGCTTTGCCATGGGCACGTTCTTCATCGCCTTGCTGACCATTACGTTTGATCGCCTGCCTGCCGATAAGCTCCCCGCCGCGTCCGGACTCAACAACTTCTTGCGCATTACTGCGAGCGGCTTCGCAACCTCTCTGACCACCACTTTCTGGGACCGGCGGGAGTCCCTCCATCAAACGCGGCTGGTCGAGTCGTTGACTGCTTTCAGCCCGGCATTTCGTCATGGCGTACAAAACCTCAGGAGTTTCGGACTCAGTGATCGATCGGCTGACGCTGCCGTGATCAAAGGAGTCGTCAATCAGGCTTATTTGTTATCGTCGTTGGACCTTTTCTATCTGTTTGGCTGGGCGGTGTTGCTGCTCATTCCCATCTGTTGGATCGCGCGCCGGCCGGCTGGTGGTGGCGCCGTTGCCGGCGGTGAATAGCTCGTAGGAACAGGACCCTGAGCATCATCGATCCGTCAGAGGCGAAGGGGCCGAAAACCGCGACGAGGAGTTATCACCCTCAGCGCGCCAACCGCCGCCCAACGCCTTGAAGAGTGCGATCTGGTCCTGAATTAAGGCCGCATCGGAAGAGGCCACCGCCGCATCGAGCGCGACGAGGGACCGCTCCGTCGTAAGTAGATCAAGGTTACTGATGCCACCCGCGAGCAATTGATTGCGCGCGATTCTAAAGGCTTCATGGATTTTGGCTTGAGCATCGACGAGCAATTCTCGCTTCTCGAGCGCTGCACCGTACAAGGCCAGCGCTTGCTCGGTCTCCTTGAGCGCGGTCAGCACCACGGAATCGAAGGACGCGAGCGCGGCGACTTGCGTAGCCTTGGCCTGACGCACCCGGGCGCGCGGTCCCGCCATGTTGGGAAATGACCAACTGATCGATGGACCGACGCCCCAGGTCCTGCCGATATTCGTATTGAGCTGCGAGAGTTCCGGCGCCACTCCGCCGAAGAGCCCCACCAATCGGACGGTGGGATAAAGGTCTGCGGTCGCCACTCCTATCTCGGCTGTGGCGGCCGCGAGGCGTCGCTCAGCCTCGTGCACGTCGGGACGGCGCCTGATGAGCGCGGAGCCGTTGCCGACAGGAATGAGCGCGACCAGCTGCGGCGGCATAACGCAGGCGTCCAGATCCTTCGGCGCCTCGGTCGGAGTGCGGCCGAGAAGGGCCGCGAGCTCGAACAGGGCTGCTTGCCGCTGCCCTTCGAGTCCAGGAATGATCGAACGGACTTCCGCAACCAGCGCGTACGCACGGGTCACGTCAAAAAGGGAATCCCCTCCCGCTTTATGGCGCTGCGCCGTGATGTCGGCCTCGTACGACACGACATCGAACGAGTGATGCGCCACCGCGAGTTCCTCGCCTAGCGCGCAGATCGCTGCGTAAGCGCGGGCGGTTTCCGCGGCGACGACCACTCTCACACCGTCGCGCGCCGCGGCCACGGCGTCCGCATTCGCGTTCGCCGCCTCGATGGCACGATGCACGCGGCCGAAGAGATCCACCTCATAGGCAGCTTGCAAGATGTCCTCCCAAATCCACGTCGTCTGCGGAGGTTGACCGCCGAGCTCCAAGATCTCATCCGTGACGGCATCGCGCCCGTAGATTCCTCCGGCAAGTGCGGCGGTCGAAGGATAGCGGTAGGCGTGCACCGCCGAGAGTGCCGCTCGCGCCGCCGCGAAGTTCGCATCGGCCGCGGCGAGATTGCGGTTCGCCTTGAGTGCTTCCATAACGAACTGGTCGAGCCGCACGTCATTGTAAAGTCGCCACCATGCATCCGGCAGCGGCGCAGGCGTCTCGGCCGCGGGATTCAAAGATACCAGGGGCGCCTCCGCACCCGGCGGCAGCACCGGCGGGTGATAATTCGGACCTACTCTGCACGCGGCGAGCGATGCGACGATGAGCGCACCCAAGACGGCGATGCGGCCTGGTCGACTCATGACTCGATCACGGGGAATTCGGGCCGCGCACGCGAAACAGCGGCGGCGCAGACGCGGGACCTTCGGGCGCCGCCCGTCTAACGACGACGATCAGCAGCGCGGCGGCTGCCAGTACCGCGACCGTGACGAACACGTCGATCACCGCCTGGGTGGTGGCGGCGGCGCGCACGGCATTTCCCAGCACCAGTTCGCCGCGAGCCAGTGTGGAAACAGGATCGATAACTTTGGTAGTGGCCGCTCCGTAGGCGTGTACTCGCTGGATAACATCGGGATCGCCTGCCTGCACGTGCAAGCCGATCAGATTTGACGCTACTTGCTCGCGCACACGCGCCAGCGTGGTGACGAACGCCGATCCGATCTCACCTCCCATGAGCCGTGCCGTCTGAAAAATCGCACCGAATGTCAGTGCATCCCGAAGTCTCGTGTGAAGAATGTTGAAGAATATGACCCCGGACAGGGCAAAGCTTTGCCCGAGAGCCTGAAGAAGCGACGCTGGCACAAACTGGTACGAGCCCCAGAGCGGGGTCAGGTTGTAGGCGATCATGAGGCAGGCGACACTGATGAAGATGAAACCTATCGAAGTGACGAGCCGCGCATCCGATCGGCGCAGCATCAGTGCCGCGAGTGGACAAAAAAGGAGTTGCGGCACCGCAATCCAGATGAGCGTTTGCCCCACTTCGAGGTCACGAAACCCCCGCACGGAACCGAGAAACAACGGGATCAAGAAAGCCGTGGCCGTGATCGTGAGCCGCAGAAACGCGATCAAGAGGAATAACACCGGCGTCGGGTCGCCGAAGACCACCCTGAGGTTCAACAGCGGATTCGCGGTGCGTGCCTCATGAATGAAAAAGCCCGCGAGCAGCGCGGCGCCGGCCAGCAGCAGACCCCAAACCAGTCCCGAGTTCAGCCAATCGAGCCGATTGCCTTGATCCAGAGCCGCGTAGATCAGCGCGAGGCCGGCGCCTCCCGCGAGCAAACCAAATACATCCGGCGGCGGCCGTGTCGTGATCGGCTTGACGGCCATGCCACGCCAGAGGCACAGCGACATGACCAGAGCGAGCGGCACATTCTGCCAGAAGATCCAATGCCACGAATGATGCTCAACGTACCAACCCTCGAGCGAGGCCGAAATGTTCAGTGAGAGCTCGAGGTTCATCGCGTACAGGGCGATGCCGAGTGCCCAGTATCTCGGGGGCATGCTGAGCAGCACGAAGCTCAGCGTGAGCGGTATGAAGCATCCGGATGCGAGGCCGCCGAAAAATTGCATTGTGAGAAGCGTTGGTAGATTCGGCGCGTACGGGGTCAGCAAGGAAACGATTGCGAAGGCAATGGAAGCCCCCATCAATACGCGGCGCGGTCCGTAAGCGGCGCCCATCCACACGGCTGGCAGGGTAACGAGCATCTGAGCCGCTGTTTGGGACGTTGTGATCCACGCCCCCTCGTCGAACCCGGCACTGACGGCACCGCGGATGTCCGCAAGACCATAGGTAGAGAGTCGTCCGTTCAAGGTCGATATGAAGGTACCCATGAGCACGGCAAGGAGCCCAAGCCATGGGATGGTCGCGGGCGGGGTGGGCAGCCTCGGCTGGGACAAGCCTGAATGCGAATCAGCAGGCAGCGACACCGCGTTCATCAGCGCCGCCCGTCCCACGCTTCGACTCTCGCTTCCACCGACATACCCGGCACCAGCCGATCGGCGAGGCCGTCCGCGTCGTCGATGACGATCTTCACCGCGATGCGTTGAACCACCTTGGTAAAATTGCCTGTGGCATTATCGGGTGGCAGTAGCGCGAACTTCGCACCCGACGCCGGCGCGAGCGCAAGCACGTGTCCGTGTAGCATGTGCCCGGGAAAGGTATCCACGGCAATTTCCGCTTTCTGCCCGACTGCCATATGGGTGAGTTGCGTTTCCTTGTAGTTCGCAATCACCCAAACCTTGGGCAATGGCGTGAGAGTCGTGATCTGACTGCCGACTCCGACCAATTGGCCGGGTTTGACCTGGCGCTGTCCGATCACGCCGTCCTGTGTGGCCGTGATAGTCGTGTACCCGAGGTTGATCCGCGCCAGATCGCGTGCGGCACGCTGTGCGGCGACGGACGCCTCGCTCTGCGCAAGTTGTGCTTCGAGGACCGCGAGTTGACGTTCCGCCGCGCGGACGTGTGCCCGGTTTTGCCTGAGTTGCGCCTCAAACTGGTCGTGAACGGTCGCGAGCTTTTCGCCCGCCTCGGTCGAGGATGAGCCGGTCTGCAGAAGCCGGCGCTGTCGTGCCAAATCTCGATCATTCTGTTCCTGTGACGCGGCGGTGGATGCCACCACCGCGCGCGCCGCCTCAATGTTCGCAAGCTGCAGCTCGTGTTGCGCCTTCAATGTCCGCTCTTGGGCTGTTGCATTTGCGACGCCCGCTTCCGCCTGCTGCACGGCCGCGCGATAGTCATCGTCGACCAGCTGCGCGAGTACCTGTCCCTTGTGCACGCCTTGGAAATCCTGGATGGGTAGCTCCCGCACATAGCCCGCCACCTTCGCAGCGATGGGCGTGAGATCTGCTTCGAGGTACGCGTCGTTGGTCCGCTGCCATCCGGCGCCACCTTCCCAGCGTGTCCAGTTCATGAATACGACGATGAGGATGCCGATGGCCACGATGAATACCAGGATTCGCCACGTGAACTCGAATACGCGATTCCAATCGAGCGAGAAGCCGATACGGGCAGGGCTAGGCGGATCAGCTGACATTTCTTGGGCACATGGTTTGGCGGCGGCTCTTTCGATTTGTCCAACCGCGGCAAGACTGACTGGACTCATCCTCTGTTTGGACCAATCGACGCGACATCAGCTCGATGACAGCATCTCGCGAGCAACCTTCAGAATCGACGCTGAGTCGAACCCGAATTTGCTCTGCAGCGCCTTCAAGGGCGCCGACGCGCCGAAGGTGTGCATGCCGATCACGCGCCCCGTCGGCCCGATATAACGCTCCCAGCCCAAGGTTGAGCCCTGCTCGATCGCCAGACGCGCCGTGACCGAGGGCGGCAGGACCGACTCGCGGTAAGCTGCGGATTGCTGCTCGAATAAATCCCACGAAGGCATGGATACGACGCGGCAACGAACGCCTTCGCTGCGCAGCGTTTCGAACGCCTGCACCGCCGCGCCGAGTTCGCTGCCCGTGGCGATAAGGATCAACTGCAGAGGTCCACCGGCATCGGAGAGCACATATGCGCCGTTCGCCACCCCGCTTGCGGCCGCGTAGCGGCTTCGATCCAGGGTTGGCAGAGGTTGCCGCGAGAGCGCCAGCACCGAAGGCCGATGGCGCATCTTGAGGATGCATCGGTACGCCTCGATGACCTCGTTGGAATCGCCGGGCCTCAGCACAGTAAGGCCCGGCACCGCCCGCAACGAGATGAGCTGCTCGATCGGTTGGTGGGTCGGGCCATCCTCGCCGTCGCCCATCGCATCATGAGTGAAAACGAAGATCACCGGCAACTCCATCAGCGCAGCAAGCCGCAAAGCGGGACGCGCGTAGTCGCTGAAGATGAAAAACGTCGCCGCGAAAGGCCGCAGCTTCGATAGCGCGAGCCCGTTGGAGACCGCAGCCATGGCGTGCTCGCGGATACCGAAATGCAGATTTCGGCCGCCCGGACTTGACGCCTGGAAATCCCCGGCGCTCGCGAACTTGAGTGTGGTCCGGTTTGAGGGCCCAAGATCGGCGGAGCCGCCCAAAAACCATGGGACCTTGCACGCAATGGCATTGAGCGCCGCGCCGGACGCATCGCGGCCAGAGATCCCCTTTTGATCCGCTGGAAAGACCGGCAGGTCCCGGTCCCATTTCTCTGGAAGCTCCCTGCGCTGCATCTGTTCGATTTCTGCGGCCAGAGCGGGGTACGTTGATCGATACCCGGAGAACTTTTCCAGCCACGAACGATGAGCCTCGGCGCCGCGAGCGCCCACGCCGCGCGCGAAGTCCTCGTATACTTCCGCCGGAACCAGAAAGTGCGCGTCCTCCGGCCAGCCGTAGTTGCGCTTAGCCGCTCGGACCTCCTCCTCACCGAGGGGTTCGCCGTGCGCCTCCGCGGTATCGTGCTTGTGAGGAGCCCCGTAACCGATGTGGCTGTCGAGCACGATGAGCGTCGGACGGTCGCGGGTTTCTGGAAATGAGCGCAACGCTTGTTCGATCCGCCCGGTGTCGTTGGCATCGCCGACGCGAACGACATTCCAGCGGTAGGCGATGAAGCGTGCGATCACATCCTCGGTGAAGGCGATCGATGTGGACCCCTCGATGGTGATGCGGTTGTTGTCGTAGATCCAGCACAGATTGCCGAGGCCGAGATGTCCCGCCAGGGACGCCGCTTCCGAGCCCACGCCCTCCATCAAACAGCCGTCGCCGCACACCGCGTACACGTTGTAATCGAACAGCTCGTACGCGGGTTTGTTATACCGATTGGCAAGATATTTCCCGGCGATCGCCATACCGACGCTCGTGGCAATACCTTGACCCAGCGGACCGGTCGTGGCCTCGACGCCGGAGACCCAATGATATTCCGGGTGGCCGGGTGTCTTGCTGTCGAGCTGGCGAAAGCGTTTGATCTCCTCGAGGGTGACTGCGACGGCCCCTACCTTCTCGTAGCTCGCATTCACCGCGCAAGTGCGCGTCAAGTGCAGGATCGACCAGAGCAGCATCGAAGCGTGACCATTGGAGAGAACGAAGCGGTCGCGGTTCGGCCAGATCGGGTCGTTCGGATCAAAGCGCATGATGCGATTCCAAAGCGTATAAACGAGCGGCGCCAGCGCCATGGGCGCCCCCGGGTGGCCCGAATTGGCCGCCTGCACGGCGTCGATCGATAGCGTTCTAATGGTGTTGATGGAAAGATGGGCGGCTTCTGCCTTGTTCATGGCCAAGTTGCCTTGCATCGCGTTCATCGACTTTCTCCATTCACGATCGGATCGATCCAGCCGCCGGGCGGCGTGACCGCCGCTGATGGTGCGGGGCCCCAGCTGCCGCGCTCGTAGGTATGCAGCGCCGTGGCCGCACCGAGCACGGGGTCGACGACGCGCCATGCCTCTTCGACATAGTCCTCGCGCGCGAACAGTGTTCTGTCACCGGCCAGCGCGTCGCTCAACATACGCTCATAAGCATCGCGCTCGTTCGCCGCCGCGTGACGGCTGGCGATGAGCTCTGTCGTCTGACCGACGCCGGTCTCTTGCGAATCCAGCACGTTGAGCCCAATGGCGATCTCGGCGGCCGGGCTGATCCGAAAGCGCAAGTAGTTTGGCCGGGCGTTCTCGTACAAAATGCTGGGCGGCCTGCGCAGACGTGCGACCATTTCCGTGCATGTCACGGGGAGCAATTTGCCTGAGCGGATGTAGATAGGGACGCCCTCCCAGCGCCAGCTATCGACCCAGAGACGCACCGCTGCAAATGTCTCCACTTGGGAGTCGCGCGCGACACCGTTCTCGTCGCGGTATCCGCGGAACTGACCGCGTACCACATCATCAGGTCCGAGCGCGCGAATGGATTTGAGCACCTTCACCTTTTCGTCGCGGATCGATTCGCTGTCGGTGCGTGCGGGAGGCTCCATGGCGAGATTCGATAACACCTGGAACAGATGATTCTGAATCACGTCGCGGATTGTCCCCGCCGTGTCGTAGAAGGCGCCCCGCCCCTGGACGCCAAAATCCTCGGCCATCGTGAGCTGAATGCTCTCGATGTGCTCCCGGCTCCAGACCGGCTCGTGTAGCGAATTGCTGAACCGGAAAAAAAGCATGCTATGTACCGGACTCTTGCCCAGATAGTGGTCGATGCGGAAGATCCGCTCCTCCGTGAAGTTTTTGAGCAAGATCCGGTTCAGGGCGCGCGCCGACGCAAGATCGCGGCCGAATGGTTTCTCGACGATCACTCGCGCGCCCGAAGGCGCGCAGCCTGCCGCCGCGAGGTGCTCAACCACGGTCGCAAAGAGCGTTGGCGGAATGGCGAGGTAGTGCGCCGGGCGGCTGGCCTCGCCCAGCGTCTTTTTGAGATTATTGAAGGTTTCGATGTCCTCGTAGCCGCCGTCGATATAGCGCAGCAGCTCCTTGAGCCTCGCGAACGCCGCCGTGTCGATGCCGCCGTGATGCTCGAGGCTGTCCCGAGCGCGCTCCTGCAGCTGTTCGAGGTTCCAGCCGCTCTTGGCTACGCCGATGATGGGGACATCGAGGGTTCCGCGCCTGATCATCGCCTGCAGCGATGGAAATATTTTCTTGTAGGCAAGATCGCCGGTGGCGCCGAAAAAGACCAGTGCGTCGCATTGACTGTCATTCATCGGTGCGCGCTCCCTTCTGCGCGGCCTTCTCCAGATGACCGCCAAACCCCAAGCGCATGGCCGACAGAAGCTTGCCCTGAAATTCCGCGTCGCCCCGGGAGCTGAATCGCTCGTAGAGCGATGCGGTCAGCACCGGCGTCGGTACGCCGGTGTCGACAGCCGCCTTGATTGTCCATCGCCCCTCGCCGGAGTCCGATACGCGCCCGGCGAATCTCTTCAGCTGCGGATCGGATACTAGTGAGGCGGCAGTGAGATCGAGCAGCCAGGATGCGATCACACTGCCCCGGCGCCACACTTCGGCGACTTGAGGCAGATCGATCTCGTATTGATAGTGCTCAGGATCGCGCAGCGGAGTGGTCTCCGCATCGACCACAGCTTTCTGTTTGCCCGCATCGGCCGCGCGTAATACGTCGAGTCCTTCGGCGTAAGCCGCCATGATGCCGTACTCGATTCCGTTGTGAACCATCTTGACGAAGTGACCGGCACCGCTCGGACCGCAGTGCAAATACCCCTGCCCGGCCGTGGTGTCGCCCAGCCGATCGAAATTCGGCGTGGGCACGACGCCGCCCGGCCCGGGCGCTAGGGTCTTGAAGACGGGATCGAGCTGCCGCACCGGATCTCGGTCGCCGCCGATCATCATGCAGTAGCCTCGCTCGAGGCCCCAAACCCCGCCGCTCGTGCCGACGTCGACGTAGCGCATGCCATGCACGGCCAGCATCTTCGAGCGCCGGATGTCATCGACATAATACGAATTGCCGCCATCGATCACGGTATCTCCGGACGCGATGCACGCGCGTACTTGCTCGATGGTCTGGTCAACCGCGGCCGCTGGAACCATCAGCCATAGAAAGCGCGGTTGGCAGAGTTTGGTGGTGAGGTCCTTGATCGAGTTCGCCCCAATGGCCCGCTCGCGGACCAGCGACTCTACGGCCTCGGGCATGGGATCGAACACGACGCATTCATGGCCGCCCCGCAGCAATCGGCGCACCATATTCGCACCCATACGCCCCAGCCCAATCATTCCCAGTTGCATAGTCGCCTCCGAGGTAAAGCGCTAAAGATTTCTTGAGACGCGCTCACTTCGCGCGCTCTTGAGCCGCCGAATCAATGTATTCGTGGAGCTGTCGTGATCGAGGTTCGTGGTCGTCTCATCGCGCAACTCCGGCACGATGCGCTTCGCCAGCACCTTACCGAGCTCCACGCCCCATTGATCGAAGGAATCGATCTGCCAAAGCGTGCCCTGCGTGAACACGCTGTGCTCATAGAGAGCCACCAGCTGACCGAGGGCGCCGGGCGTCAGTCGCTTCAGTAACAGCGTATTGGAAGGCCGGTTGCCATCGAATACCCGGTGCGGGGCGACAGCGCGGGGAGTTCCCTCGGCCTCGACCTGCTGCAACGTCTTGCCGAACGCGAGCGCCTCGCCTTGGGCGAGGACGTTGGCGAGCAGCAGCTCGTGTTGCTTACCAAGCGGATTGAGCGGCTCCTCGAACGCGATGAAGTCGCATGGAATGAGGTGTGTGCCCTGGTGCAGAAGCTGATAGAACGAGTGCTGGCCGTTCGTTCCCGGTTCGCCCCAATAGATCGGCCCGGTGTTGTAGTTCACCGGCTTTCCAAGGAGCGTCACGTGCTTGCCATTGCTCTCCATCGTGAGCTGCTGCAGGTACGCCGGGAAGCGCTTGAGGTACTGCTCGTATGGCAGCACCGCCACGGTTTCGGCCCCGAAGAAGTTGCTGTACCAGATACCGAGCAGCCCCATGACGACCGGCAGATTACGGGCGAACGGGGCCGTGCGGAAATGCTCGTCCATCGCTCGAAATCCCTCGAGCATCTCGGCGAAATTGTCCGGCCCGATGGCAAGCATCGTCGAAAGCCCGATCGCCGAATCCATCGAGTATCGGCCGCCCACCCAGTCCCAAAACTCGAACATGTTTGCCGTGTCGATGCCGAACTTCTGCACTTCCGCGGCGTTCGTGGAGATTGCGACGAAATGCCTTGCGACGGCGCGCACGTCGCCCCCCAGGCCCCGAAGCAGCCATTCCCGCGCGGCCGCGGCATTGGTCATGGTCTCCAGAGTGGTGAAGGTCTTGGATGAGACGATGAAAAGCGTCTGCGACGGATCCAGGTCGCGTACCGCCTCAACGAAGTCCGTCCCGTCGACATTCGAGACGAAGCGAAACACCATGTCGCGCTTGCTGTACGCCTTCAGCGCCTCGTAGCTCATCACCGGGCCGAGGTCAGATCCTCCGATGCCGATGTTGACGACACTCTTGATCGGCCGATGGGTGTATCCGAGCCATTCGCCGCTGCGCACATCGGTCGCGAATGCGCGCATCCTGTCGAGCACCGCGTGCACCCCGGGCACCACATTGCGGCCATTGACCCGGATGGACGCGCTGCCAGGCGCGCGCAGCGCCACGTGCAGAACGGAGCGGTGCTCAGAAACATTGATGGGCTGGCCGTCAAACATGGCATCGATCCGCTCGCGCAGGCCAGACTCTTCGGCGAGATCGACGAGCAACTGCAGCGTCGCCTGGGTGATGCGGTTCTTCGAGTAGTCCAGATAGATTCCGGCAGCCTCGAGAGTGAGCTGCTCGCCGCGATCCGGGTCCTCGGCGAAGAGCTCACGCAGGTGGCGAGTGCCAACGGCTTTGAAATGCGCCTGCAGTTTCTTCCAGGCGGCACGACGTTTCAGCGGCAATGTAGGTGCCGTCATGACAACTCCTTGCTGACGGCGGTCTTGGAGGCAATGACACTCAGGAGGTCCTTCCACGAAGTGACGAAGGCAGCGGCGCCCTCCTTCTGCAGGCGCGCCGAGAGCGCCTCGAGATCCACGCCGCTGCGGCCAAAGCTGCGCAGCACTTCGGCCGAGTCGCCGCCATCCGCACTCAATTCTCGGGCGACTTCCCCGTGTGCCGCGAATGCGCGCAAAGTTCCCTCCGGCATCGTGTTCACAGTCAGGGGCGCGACCAGTCCTTTCACATATAGGATGTCGGACGCTTTGGAATCTTTTGTGCCTGTGCTCGCGAACAATAGCCGCTGCGGGCGCGCACCGGCATTCAGCGCACGTCGCCAGCGCACGCTCTGCAACAGCGTTGAATAGACCCGATAGGTTTCCTGGGCAACGGCGATGCCGAGCCGATTGTCGAGCGAAGCAGGCACCTTACCCGCCACCGCCACATCCCAGCGGCTGACGAAGAACGAAGCGACCGACGCGACATTCGGATTCAAGCCGGCCTCGATGCGGCGTTCCACACCGCGCAGCCACGCATCCGCCGCGGCTCGATACTGCTTCGCAGAGAATAGCAGGGTTACATTGATCGGGATTCCCGCGAAAATCGATTCTTCGATTGCGTCGAGTCCGTCCGCTGTGCCCGGAATCTTGATGAACAGGTTCGGCCGGTCGGCTCGGGCATGCAGATCCTTCGCCTCGGCGAGTGTCGATTTCGAATCGGACGCCAGCAGCGGCGACACTTCGAGAGACACCCAGCCGTCGACACCGGCCGTGCGCTCGTGGATCGGGCGGAACAAATCCGCAGCGCGGGTGATATCCTCGAGCGCCAGTTCGAAGAACAGCGCTTCGTCCGAGATGCCCGGCCGCGCGTGCGCGCGCAGGCTGGCGTCGTAGGAACTCCCCTGTCTCAACGCCTTGTCAAATATAGTGGGATTGGACGTGAGCCCGCTGACGGATAGATCCCGGATGTACGCCTCCAGGGTCCCCGTTTGGAGAAGATCGCGAGTGATGTTGTCGAGCCAGATGCTTTGACCGGCTGCGCTGAGTCGCGTTGTCGCTTGCATAAATATCCTCTTGGTTCGCTCTTCAGTATTCGTGCCGGCGGCGCGCAATGGGGTGCGCAGGGCTCTATTGAGTAATGAGAGCCAGGGGCACCGGGATATTCCGATCGACGGGTTTGCCGTCGATCAAGAGCTTCGCCGTGTCCACGCCCAGCTTGCCGATCAGTTCGGGTTTTTGCTGCACAGTCGCGGCGAGCTTGCCCGCCTTGACCGCCGCCACGGCATCGGGCGTGGCGTCGAAGCCGACGATGGCCACGTTCTTGAGGCCCGCCTCTTCGATCGCCCTTTCTGCACCCAAAGCCATTTCATCGTTCTGCGCAAATACGCCCTGGATATCCTTGTTTCCTTGCAAGATGTTTTCCATCACGGAGAGACCTTGGGCGCGGTCGAAATTTGCCGGTTGCTCGGTCACGAGCTTCACACCCGGCTTGCCCGCAATTGCCGACTCGAATCCTTTGCCGCGCTCGCGTGCGGCACTTGAGCCCGGAATGCCCTCGAGCTCCACCAAGTTGCCCTTGCCGCCGAGCTTCTTCAAGAGAAACTCGCCGGCCATCCTGCCGCCGGCTGCGTTGTCCGAGGCGATGTGCGAGCTGACCTCGGCTCCATTCACGGCTCGGTCAAGCGAGATCACCTTGATGCCCGCCGCGGTCGCCTCCTTCACAACGCTGGCGACCGCATCGGAATCAGTGGGATTCAACAGGATCACCTGCACTTTCTTCTGAATCAGATCTTCGACACCGGCAATCTGCTTTGCCGCGTCGTTCTGCGCATCGACCGTGATCAGGTTGATGCCGACGGCTTGGGCCTCTGCCTGTGCTCCGTCGCGCAGCGCGACGAAAAATGGATTATTCATCGTCGAGATCGACAGACCGACGGTGACGGCGCCGTGAAGCGCAGCCGACGAATTCGCCGTGGCGCCAGGCGCGGTGTCCGGCCCTTGATTCGAGCAGGCAATCAAGCTGATCAGGCTTGCGGCTAAGATCGAAATGCTGCGCATCATATTCAAGTTCCTCGCGTTTCGTGTCATGCCAAGATTCGTCTCTAGTTCTTACCGCCCCGATCCAACAGCACCGCAAGCAGGATCACCGAGCCCTTGACGACCTGCTGGTAGAACGCCGACACACCCATCAGGTTAAGACCATTGTTGAGTACGCCGATCAGCAACGCACCGACCAACGTGCCGAAGATCCAACCGCGCCCGCCCGCCAGGCTGGTGCCGCCGAGCACAACCGCGGTGATCGCGTCGAGCTCATAGCCCGCACCGGCGGTGGGCTGAGCGGAATCGAGCCGCGAGGTAAGAATCACGCCAGCGAGCGCGGCCATCGCGCCGGAGACGGTATAAACCAGGATCTGCACCCGGTCGGTGTTCACGCCCGAGAGCTTCGCCGCCTCCGCGTTGCCGCCGGTGGCATACACGTGCCGGCCGAACACCGTTCTCGTGAGCACGAACCAGAACAGCGCGAACATCGCCAGCATCAACACAACAGGCACCGGAATCAGGCGCACCACATACCCATCGCCCAGCATCGCGAAGAAATTGCTCGAGAAGTCGCTGATCGGACTGCCGTTCGTGAGCACCAGCGCGACCCCACGAAGCAGTGTCATCATGCCGAGTGTCGCGATGAACGGCGCCACGT
>Ga0209169_10000213_pt1 | contig 34699 bp, 23 predicted proteins | sample HubBroMetageWRM4_FD_188346 | JGI IMG/M metagenome (GOLD analysis project Ga0209169, IMG submission 188346) | Warmed soil microbial communities from the Hubbard Brook experimental Forest, New Hampshire - Hubbard Brook CCASE Soil Metagenome WRM 4... | ecosystem: Environmental > Terrestrial > Soil...
TCGTTCAGCCGCTCGAAGTCACCGGTCGCGGTCGAGCCGGTGGCCAGTGCGCTGTCAAGCCAGCCGTCGTACATGTTGTACGGGGTGAGGCCGCCGTTGGACCAGTGCGAGGTCAGCTGGAAGTCGCCGTCGGCGACATCAGAATCCCATGTGGTGACGGCTATGCCATCGAACGTGGCGTCGATGCCGGCCGCGCGCAGCTCGCCCGCGACGAGGGCGTCGTCCTCCGCGTAGTCGGTGTAGGCCGCCGGGTCGACGATGGTGAGCGCGACGGTCTGGCCGCCCTTTTCGAAGAAGCCGTTGCTCCCCTTCGTGTAGCCGGCCTTGGTCAGGATCTGCTCCGCCGCGGCCGCGCTACCGGTGGCCGAGTTCGTCATTGACGCGACCGGCCCGCTGAAGGCGCTGAAGGTCGGCAGCGTGAGGCCGGTCGCGTTGAGCACCGGGTCCTCCAGGCCTGCCTCGCCCTCGGTTGCGATCAGGGAGCGGTTGATCGCCGCGCTGATCGCCTGCCGCACGGGGAGCTGGTTGGTCGGCCACTTGTTCAGGTTCGGCATGAGGCTGTTCGTGCCTCCTGGCGCCTCCCAGAAATGGTGGTCGGCCGGGTCGGGGTCCACGAAGGTCTTCTGCAGGCCGGGGAGGAAGTTCCCGGTCCACTGGACCGCCCCGGTGTCCAGCGCGCTGGATATGACGGTGTTGGAGGTGTAGACCGGGAAGTAGACGGTCGGCACGTGGACGCTGGAAGCCTGCCAGTAATCGGGATTCTTCTTCAGCGTGAAGCCCTGCGGCGTGAAGCTGCTGAGCACGAAGGGCCCGGTGCCGACCGGGTTCGCGTCCGTGTAGGTCGCCGGGTTGCCGACGGTGCTCCAGATCGACTTCGGCACGATCGCGGTGCCGGCGATCGACTGCAGGTTGGTGTACTGGGGGGTCGGGAACGTGAGCGTGACGTTGTTGCCGGATGTGCTCACGCTGGAGATGCTCAGGCCGTCCAGGTTGATCGCCGTGTGCGTCTTGAGCAGGTTGAAGGTAAAGGCGACGTCGGCCGGCGTGAACGCGGTGCCGTTACTCCACTTCACGCCCGTCCGGATCGCGAAGGTGATCGTCTTGCCGCCGTTGGACCACGTGTAAGACGTGGCGAGCCAGGGGTAATACTTCGGCGGCGCGGCCACGTCGAACTGGATCAGCGGCTCGTAGATGAGCCCGTCGGCACCCATGCCGTAGATGGCCTGGGTGGTGACGTACGGGTTGAACGCCTGCGTGATGGAGGTCTCGGGGGAGCTCTCCATCACCAGGGTCTTCCCCATGGCGCTAGCCGCGCCTGTCGAGCCCGAGCCCGCGCTCGAGCTGGTGCTCGATGAGCACGCGGCCAGCCCGGCCGCGAGCAAGCCGGCCGTCGCTATCGCGAAGAGCCGTCTTTGGCTGTGCAATCTCCTCATCAGTCTCGTCTTTCTCTCGGATTTCTGCGGTTATGAACTAGCTCGTCGTGTCTCCACCTCCCGTGGCCCGGGGACGAGCTCGGGCGCGGCCACGTCCAGATGCCAGCAGGCCGCGGCCCGCGTGGCGGAGATCTGTACCAGCGCCGGGTCCTCCCGGCGGCAGCGGTCGTCGGCGAACGGGCACCTGGGGTTGAACGGGCAGCCGTCTACCGTCGCCTGCTCCCGGGCCTGAGACGCCTGGGTCCCCTGAGATCCCTGAGGTAGCTGGCGGCGCGCGTTACCGCGGAGAGCGCTGCCGAGGTTGTCCGGATCCGGCGCGGAGGCGACGAGCAGCTGCGTGTACGGGTGCGCCGGGCGCTGCGTGAGTTCCTCGCCCGGGCCTCGCTCCACGATCTCCCCGGCGTACATGACAAGCACCTCGTCCGCGAAATAGCGGGCCGAGGCGATGTCGTGGGTGATGTAGAGCATGGCGAGGCTGAATCGCCGCCGGAGGTCATCGAGCAGGTTCAGCATCTCGAGCCTGATCGAGACGTCCAGCATGGAAACCGGCTCGTCGGCGAGCAGCACGGTCGGGCGTGCCGCGAGGGCGCGGGCGAAGGCGACTCTCTGCCGCTGGCCGCCCGACAGCTCGTGCGGGTACTTGTCAAGGAACTGCTCGGCGGGCGTCAGCCGCACCTGCTCCAGCAGGGCGAGGACTTCGTGCTTCGCGTTCGCGGCCGGCTGATGCAGCTTCAGCGGGCGCTCGAGGTGGTAACGCACGGTGTGCACCGGGTTCAGCGAGGCGAACGGGTCCTGGAAGACGTACTGGACTTCGCTCTTGTAGCGCCGGAACGCCCTGCGGCTGGACACCTCAACCTGCTTGCCGTCCAGCCGGATCTCACCGGAGGTGAGCCGTTCCTGTCCGGCTAGCAGCCTGGCGGCCGTGGACTTGCCCGATCCGCTCTCCCCGACCAGCGCGACGACGGCGCCGCGGTACAGGTTGAAGGAGACATCGCGCACGGCGTGCAGCGGCTGGCTGCGGCGGATCTTGAAGTCCTTGCTGACCGAGATCGCCTCCATGGCGAGCGGTCCGCGCTCGGCGGCTGCGGACCTCAGCGTCTGCTCGCTCATGATCCAGGCTCCCCGGCCGTCCACAGTTGCCCGGCCGCCGGCTGCTCAGCGGCTATTTCCAGGTCAGGCGTCTCACCGTCGCCGGCCGCCGAGAGGACCTCAGGCACCGGCGTCTCGGGGAGCACGAACGGGCACGCCGTCACGTGCTCGGGATCTGCAGACGTGGCGACGGGCAGCAGCCGCATGTCGACTTCGGTGCATGCCGCCGTGCCGTAGGGGCACCGCGGCAGGAACGGGCAGCCGGGGGGCGGATGGCGCAGATCGGGCGGTGAGCCCGGGATGCCGGACAGCTCGCGTCGCGGGCCGCGCAGCGAGGGAAACGAGTTGAGCAGGCCCTTGGTGTAGGGGTGAGCCGCTTCGTGGTGGATCTCACCCGCCGTGGCCAGCTCGAGCAGCTGGCCCGCGTACATCACCGCGATCCGGTCGGCCAGCTCGAGCAGCAGGGACAGGTCGTGCGTGATGAACAAGATCGAGAAGCCGAGACGCTCCTTGAGCTCGACGATCTGGGCCAGGATGTCGCGCTGCACCACGACGTCGAGCGCGGTGGTCGGCTCGTCCATGATGACGACTTCCGGCTCGGTGGCCAGGGCCATCGCGATCATCACCCGCTGGCGCATGCCGCCGGACAGCTCATGGGGGTAGCTGCGCAGGCGCGAGCGCGGGATGCCGACGAGGTCCAGCAGCGATTGCGCCTTGTCCCTGGCCTCCTCCCTCGAGATCTTCAGGTGCGCGCGCATGGCGTCAAGGAGCTGGTCACGCACGTTAAGCACGGGGTTCAGCGCGTTCATGGCGCTCTGGAAGACGATGGCGATCTCGCGCCAGCGCAGCCGTTGCAGCTCCTCCGGGCGCATCGTCAGGACCTCGGCAGGCTGGGACACCCGCCGGCCCTGGTAGCGGACGCTGCCGCTGGTGATCAGCGCCGGGACCCGCAGCAGGCGGCAGATGCCGTAGGCGAGGGTGGACTTGCCCGAGCCGCTCTCGCCAGCCAGGCCGACGACCTCGCCGGCGGCCAGCGAAAGGTTCACCCGGTCGACGGCGCGTACGTCGCCCCCCGGCGTACGGTAAACGACCGAGAAATCCCGGATCTGGAGCACCGGCTGCGAGCCGAGGGCCGGGTAAGGGTCAGGGCCGGCGCTCATCGCACGTCACCCGCCTCGGTCTCGTCGAGCAGCGAACTGCGGGAGAACGAGTGCAGGAACCCGGCGAGCCCCGTGCGGCGCTGCGAGACCTCCGCCAGGACGGGCGTCGGGCCGGTGGGCCTGATCCAGCGCCCGGCGATCCTGCTCGCGCTGCTCGCGTCGCGCAGGCGCGGGTTGCCGAGCTCGTCGATGCCGGTGTTCAGCAGCACAAGGCCGGTGCCTATCAGCGCCACGGCCAGCCCCGGCGGCACGAACCACCACCAGGCGCCGAGCTGCAGGGACTCCTGGCTTTCCGCCCAGTACAGCATCGTGCCCAGGCTCCAGCTGTTCAGGTCGGCGAGGCCGATGAAGGCGAGCGCGACCGAGGCCCCGATCGCGTACAGCACCGTATTCACGAAGCTCGCCGCGATCAGGCTCACCTCGTTCGGGACGATCTCGAAGGCGAGGATGCGCCACGTGCTCTCCCCGGTCTCACGTGCGGCCGAGATGAAGTCGCGGTTGCGGATGGCCAGGGTCTGCGCCCGGACCAGCCTGGCACCCCACGGCCAGCCGAGCACGGCCAGCACCGCGATGGTCGCCAGCTGCCCCTTCTGCGGCAGGTAGCCGAGCAGGATGATGAGCAGCGGCAGCGCGGGGATCACGAGGAACACGTTGGAGATGAGCGAGAGCAGCTCGTCCCATACCCCGCCGAGGAAGGCGGCCGTCACCCCGACGATCACCGACAGCGCCGTTGCCACCACGCCGACGACGAACGCAAGCTCCAGGGTGAGCCGGATCCCGACCAGAAGCTGCGACAGCACGTCCTGGCCGCTCTGGGTGGTGCCGAGCAGGTGCGCCGCGCTCGGCGCCTGCAGCGACAGCGCCGGGTTGGGATTCTGGTACGAGGGATCGTAGGGCGTGACCAGCGGCCCGATGATGGCCGCGAGGACGAAAACGCCGAGAAGGACGGCGCCCACCTTCGCCTTGGTCGGCATCCGGCGCCAGCGGCCGGGGACGACGGCTTCGGTGGCCAGCGCGGCCGGGTCGGCGCTGATCGGCAGCGTGACGGTCATCGCGTCGCCTCCCGTGCCCGGGCGCGGGGATCGGCGAACACGATGATCAGGTCGACGATCAGGTTGGCGACCAGCACGGCGAAGGTGATCACCAGGAAGATCGCCTGCATCAGCGGGTAGTCGTTCGAGCTGACCGCGCCAAGCAGCAGCAGGCCGATGCCGGGGTAGGAGAACACGATCTCCATGATCAAGGCGCCTGACACCACGAAGCCGAGGGCCAGGCCGAAGCCCTGCAGCTGGGGCAGCAGCGCGTTTCGCGCCGCGTAAGTGAAGATGACCCGGTGGTTAGGCAGGCCCTTCGCCTGGCCCGCGATCACGTAATCGTCGCCGATCGTCGTGATCATCACGTTGCGCATCTGCAGCATCCAGCCGGCTATCGAGGTGAGCACGATGGTGAGCGCCGGCAGCAGCGAATGGTAAATGGCGCTGCCGATGAACGCCCAGTGCCACCCAGGTACCAGGCCCCCCGCGTACCCCTGGCCGATGGGGAAGAGGTGGAACTTGATGGCCAGCAGCTCGACCAGGACGAGCGCCAGGAAGAAGTAGGGGATCGCCTGCAGGAACATCAGCCCGGGCAGCACCCGGTCGAGCCTGCCGCCGTTCCGCCAGCCGGCCACGATGCCGAGCGCGGTCCCCGCCAGGAAAGCGATGACGGTCGCCGAGCCGACCAGGGTGAGCGTCCAGGGGATCGTCTGGCCGAGCAGGGTGGAGACCTGGGCCGGGTACTGGGAGACGTCGGTGCCGAAGTTGAAGTGGGAGACATCGACGAGGTAGGCGCCGTACTGATGCCAGATCGAGCCGGGGTGCCCCACCCCGAGCATCGCCTCAAGCGCGCGGTAGGCCGAGGGCTGCAGTGCCGGGAACTTCCCCAGGATCGCCTCGACCGCGTTGCCCGGCATGGCGCGCGGGATGAAGAAGTTGATCGTGAGCGCGACCCAGGCCGCGATCGCGTAGAAGACCAGGCGGCGAAGGATGAAGTACATGGGCGGCTCCTAGGTCCTGGCTGGCTTGCGGGCGGACGGGCTAGCCACGCGGGCAGTACGGTGGCCCGGCTTCGCGGCGGCCGGCGCCGGGTGGCAGGCCCGGGCCGACTCGACGGGCCTGCGGGTCACGGTGCCCGGCGGGCACCCGCAGCTGGAGCGCAGCACCAGCTCGGTCGGCAGCAGTTCCACGGCGGGGAGCAGGCTCGGGTCGGCGATGCGCTCGAGCACCCGGGCGCAGGCCCGCTCGCCGAGCATGCGCATCGGCTGGTGAACGGTGGTGAGCGGGGGATCGTACAGGCTGCTCGGATAGATGTCGTCGAAGCCGACCACGGCCACCTCCTCGGGGACGCGCACGCCGGCCGCCGCGAAGACCCGCAGCACCCCCATCGCCATCTGGTCGTTGCCGCACACCACCGCGTCCGGCAGCGCCCCCCGGTGCCTGGCGAGCAGGTCCTCTCCGGCTCGCTCGCCGCTGCGGACGCTGAAGATCCCCTGCGCCGAGCCGACCAGCTGGCAGTGCGGGTTGCCGCGCAGGACGTGCTCGAGGGCGAGCCGTCGCTCGACCGCGTCGGGTGAGTTCTGCGGCCCGGCGACGTGGAACAGGCGCCGCCGGCCGTGCTCGGCGATCAGGTGGGTGATGATGGCGACCGAGCCGGAGAAGTTATCGGCCGCCACCACGTCGGCCGACTGCTGGGACGGGAAGCCGGCGATGACGACCACAGGGACCCGGGCCGCAAGCCGCTCGACGTAGTCGGAGGCGATGAACCCCTCGGCGAGAAGGATCCCGTCGACCTTCCCGGACAGCGAATCCAGCCTGGGGAAATCCGGCTTGCCGCCGGCCTGCATGAAGGTGAGCAGCAGCAGCCACTCCTGCGCGCGGATGCGCCGCTCCACCCCGCGCAGCACCTCGTCGTTGTAGAGCAGGCCCACGTTCTCGATGTCGTCCTCGAGCTCCTCGCGCTCCATGCACGCCATGCCGATGACTTCCTTGCGGCGGCGGGACAGGCTCTGGGCCGCGCCGTCCGGCACGTAACCGAGCGTCTCGATGGCCTGCCTGACCCGGATCCTCGTCGTCTCGCGGACCCGGTCCTGGCCGTGCACGACCCGGGAGACCGTCGCCGTCGAGACGCCCGCCAGGCGCGCGACGTCGAAGAGAGTTACCACGTCTTCCCGATCAGCGCCATTGCCGCCAGTCCCTCGCATAACGACTCGCATAAACGAAATGTAAACGTTTACATCGGAAATCTAAGCGCTTACACTAACCCTCAGCATCGGACCGGTCAAGGTCCGTGGTCGCGCGGAAAACGCGAAGGAGAGCCTGATGACGGGAGCCGACGGCGCCCTGTACTTCCCCGCCGGATTCGCCTGGGGCGCGGCGACGGCCGCCTACCAGATCGAGGGCGCGGCGGACACCGACGGCAAGGGCCCGTCGATCTGGGATACCTTCAGCCACACCCCAGGCAAGGTCCGGGGCGGCGACAGCGGCGACATCGCCTGCGACTCCTACCACCGCTACCGCGAGGACGTCGCGCTGGTGGCCGGGCTCGGCCTGACCTCCTACCGGTTCTCGATCTCCTGGCCGCGGGTGCAGCCCGGCGGCCGCGGCCCGGCCAACCAGCGGGGCCTGGACTACTACCGGGCGCTGCTCGACGAACTCGCCGGGCACGGCATCGAGGCCACGGTCACGCTCTACCACTGGGACCTGCCGCAGGAACTCCAGGACGAGGGCGGCTGGGCGGTGCGCGGCACCGCCGAGCGGTTCGCCGAGTACGCCGCGATCGCCGCCGAGGCGCTCGGCGACCGGGTTGCCCGCTGGATCACGATCAACGAGCCGCAGGTGATCGTCTCGAACGGCCACCGCTACGGCAGCCATGCCCCCGGCCTGCGGGACCCGGAAGCCGCCGCCGCCGCCACCCACCACGTGCTGCTCGCGCACGGGCTTGCCACCCGGGTACTGCGCGACCTCGGCGCGGCGCAGGTGGGCATCACCCTGGACATGCATCCCGTCCGCGTACTGCCGAACGCCCTCCTAGACGGCCTCGAGCAGGCCAGGCTCATCACCGACGCCGCGGCCAACGGCCTCTACCTCGAGCCCGTGCTGTACGGCCGCTACCCGGCCGACGCCCCGGCCCAGCTGCTGCCCCCCGCCGGGCTAATCGCCGACGGCGACATGGACACGATCAGTCAGCCGATCGACTTCCTCGGCGTCAACTACTACTCCCCGGTCTTCCTGCGCGCCGGCGACCCCGCCGACCTGAGGCGGAACGAGGAGCCCGCCCGCTGCGCGGTCCCCGGCGTCGTCGAGTACCTGCCCGAGCAGCTGGAGCGGACCTCGATGGGCTGGCTCGTCGACCCCGACGGCCTGCATCAGCTGCTGATGGACCTGTCCAAGCAGGCCCCGGGCCTTCCGCTGTACGTCACGGAGAACGGGCGCGCGGCCGAGGATTACGTGAACCCGCAGGGGGCCGTCGACGATCTGGAGCGTGTCAGGTACCTGCACACGCACCTGGAGGCCGCCGCGAGGGCCATCAGGGACGGCGCCAGCCTGGCCGGCTATTTCGCCTGGTCGCTGCTGGACAACTTCGAGTGGGGGTGGGGCTACCAGAAGCGGTTCGGCATCGTCTTCGTCGATTTCGGCACCCAGCGCAGAATCCCCAAGTCGAGCGCCGGCTTCTACTCCGACGTGGCGCGCGCCAACGCCGTGCCCCCGCTGCCCGCCAGCTGGCCGTCGTAGCCGGCGGCCGCACCGGCCCGGCACCGTAATTACTTCTTTAATTATCCCGAACGGACCGTGGTTCAAGTCCCGCGCCCGCCTACCCCCCGGGCGCTTGACCAGTCAAAGTGTCGACGGTCGGTATCGTAGGCGGGATGCGCCAGGAGACAGCGGTCGACGGGTTCCGGCTGGCCTACGAGCGAACCGGGGAGGGCCCGGCCGTGGTGCTGCTGCACGGCTGGCCGGGGGACAGGACCGATTACCGCCAGGTCGTGCCGCTGCTGTCCGGCGCCGACGTGGTGGTGCCTGACCTGCGGGGCTTCGGCGAATCCGACAAGAACCTGGCCGATCCGGCCGGCCAGTACACCGCGGCCGCCCAGGCGCGCAGCGTCCTCGGGCTGATCGATGAGCTCGGGCTGCACCGTCCTGTCGTCGCCGGCTACGACATCGGCAGCCGGATCGCCCAGGCCATCGCCGGCGGCCAGCCCGATCGCGTCCGCGCCCTGGTGATCTCGCCGCCGCTGCCGGGGATCGGTGACCGGATCCTCGCCCCTGGGGCACAGCGGGAGTTCTGGTATCAGGCCTTCCACAACCTGGAGCTGTGCACCGAGCTAATCGACGGCCGCCCGGACGCGGTCCGTACCTACCTGGCGCACTTCTGGTCCCACTGGTCTGGGCCCGGCTACGCGGTTACCGACGATCATCTCGACCACCTGGTGTCCGGCTACGGGCCGCCTGGCGCGTTCGCCGCCTCGATCGCCTGGTACCGCGCGGGCGCCGGATCCGTGGCCGCATCGCTGGCCGAACGCGTTCCAGAGCCGGACCGCAGGATCGCGGTGCCGACCACGGTGCTGTGGCCGTCACACGATCCGCTCTTCCCCCGCGAATGGTCCGACCGGATCGGCGAGTTCTTCGCCGCCTTCGGGCTCATCCCGCTCGACGGCGCCGGCCATTTCGTCCCGCTCGAGGCCCCAGGCGAACTGGCCGCGGCGATATCCGCCGCCGCGGCCGGCGCCTAAGCCTGAGGTAACGGAGTCTGGGGTAGCGGAGCCTGGGGTACCGGAGCCTCGGGTACCTGAGCTGCCGGTGCTGAAGGGGCGGCGCCGGCCTTGGCGTCCGACCAGCTGCGCACGACGGTGGTATCGGCGATCAAGCGGACCCCGCAGCCCGGCGCCCACCGCTGCGCGGCCTCCCGCAGGCACGCGTCGAGGATCCGGGCGACCTCCTCGGCGTGCTCGCCGGGGGAGTGCACGAGCAGTTCGTCGTGCAGGCACAGCACGATGCGGGCGCCGAGGTGCCCGCACCGGGCCCGGACCGTGACCGCCCACATCTTGAACAGCTCCGCCGCCGCCCCCTGGATCATCGCGTTGCGCGCGTACCGGCCGTAGGCGGCGGCCCTGCTGCCGGTCCTCGGGCCGTCCGTGGGGGCCAGCACGATCAGCCGGCCGCCGTAGGTCCGCAGGTCGCGGCCGGCCTGCCCGGCCCGGTCGGCGGCGTCGAGGTAGGCCATGGCGACCGGGTAGGCCGCGTTGAGGCGGCGCAGCGCCGCCGCGCCGTGGCCGGTGGTCTGCCCGTACATGGCGCCGAGCACCGCCACCTTCGCGGTCGGCCGGTCCACGCCGAGCTGCTGCGCCACCGGCGCGTACATGTCGTCGGCCCGCGCCGCCGCGGCCAGTGCCCGGTCCCCGGACACCGCGGCCAGCACCCGCGGCTCGATCTGGCCGAGGTCCGCCCGGACGAAGACATGCCCAGGCTCGGCCAGCACCGCGCGGCGCATCGCGGCCGGCATGTTGTGCAGGCCCGCCGACGCGGTCATCCGGCCCGCGGCACCGTCGCAGCCGGTCCAGGCGCCGCGCAGCCGCCCGTCGGCGCCGAGGTTCTCATCCAGCCACGCGTACCCGTAGGTGGTCGCGATCCGCTCCGCCTTCCGCCATTCCAGCAGCGCGGCGATCAGCGGATGGGCGTCGCGCAGCTGCCGCAGCCGCCACGCCCGCGTGTCCGGGACGTCGACGCCGATCCGGGCCAGCAGCGACCGGACCTGGGCCAGGCTGCGCAGGTCCGCGCTGACCCCGGCCGGCGCATGCCGCAGCACCGCCGCGTCGCGCGCGGCCCGCGAGGCGGCCGCCTCGGTATCGCTGTGCGGCCGGGGCCCGATGAACCCGGCCAGGACCTGCTCGGCGACCGCGCGGTCCATCGGCAGCCCGTCCGCGGATAGCTCGGCGCACAGCAGCTCGGCCGTCGACTCGCTGCAGGCCGTGGCCACCGCCATCGGCCGGTCCGCCAGCGCGCCGAGCGCCGTGCGCTGCTGCGCGGCCAGGGTCCGCGCCAGCTCCGCCCACCGGGCCAGGTAATCGGCGCGGTCCGACCATCCGCCGCTTACCCACTCAGGTCGCAGCTGCCCGTCCGGTGCCACCGGGTTGTCGGCGTCGCCGTCGTCCGGGCCTGCCATCCCGAACAGGTCGAGCGGCCGACCCGCCGCCGCCACCGCCTCGGTGGCCAGCCCTCCCGCCCGGGCCCAGGCCCACCCCGGATCGGCCCGCCACCCGCCGAACAGCAGCCGGTGCGCTGCCGCGATATCCCAGCACGTAGCCAGCCGCGTCCCGGTGCCGACCAGGTACGCCGCCGTCTGGCCGGACCACACCGCCCACCGCGGCCGCAGCGCCTGATCAGCCCGTCCGATCTCGGCAGCCAGGGCGGTGTCTGGGGTGGCGCCCGGGGTGGCATCGGCCGGCACGGGCCACGCGCGGTCCGCCGTGGCCACGCCGAGCCCGAGCGCGGGGGAGATGACCAGCCCCACGAGGTCGCCGCGGCCCACCCCGGCCTGGCGCAACGACGTCACGAGGTCCACGGGCCTACCTTGCCACGGACGACGCGGCCATGCCGGGACCGGCACCCTAGGAGTAGACCCGGCCGCAGCCGGACGGACTGCGGCCGGGCCTACTCGTTCTGCTGCCGCTACCCGACCGGCGTCAGGTGCAGGACGGTGATCTCGTTGAACGGGCCGGTCGGCTCGCCCGGGGCGTACGGATTCGACTGCGACGGCCAGCCGGTGAACTTGCTGGTGTTGTACTCGAACCAGGCCACTCCGTAGAACAGCGGGATGACCGGCAGTTGCGTCGCGACGATCTGCTCCATGCTGGCGACGTCGCTGAGCTGCGTCGCGGTGCTGTCGGTTCCGGCGAAGGACTTCAGGTCGGCCTCGGCCGTGGCGTTGTTGAACCGCTCGTAGTCTCCGGTCGCGGTCTTGCCGATCGGGGCGGTGAGGTCGGTGTCCAGCCAGTTGTCGTAAAGGTAATACGGTGTCGGGCCGCCGTTGCCCCAGTGCGCGATCGCCTGGAAGTTGCCTGTGGCCAGGTCGGTGGTCCACTTCTGCACTGAGGTGCCGTTCACGGTCACGTCCATGCCGACCGCCTTCAGCTCCTGCGCCATGATCTGGTCGTCGGTGATGAAGTCGGTGTAGGCGGACGGGTCCTCGATCGAGAAGGCGAGCGTCTTGCCGTTAAGCGCGAAGAAGCCGTTGCTGCCCATCTTCCAGCCTGCGGCCTCGAGGATCTGCTTGGCCTTGGCGGGGTCGTAGGTGGCGACGTAGCCCGAGGTCGCCGGCGTGACGTAGCTCTGGTCGAGCGGCAGCGTGATGCCGGTCAGCGAGCCCGCGCCCTGCACCGGCGGCTGCTGGAAGTCCTCGCCGACGTTGGAGATTGTCGTCCGGTTGACGCCGTAGGAGATCGCCTGCCGGACGGCGAGGCTGTTCAGCGGGAACGCCGTGAGGTTGGGGATCAGCGTCTCGGTCTGCAGCGGCGCGTCCCAGTAGTGGTTGGTGGACGGGTCCTTGCCCACGAATGCCGTGCTGATGTTCTGCACGAAGTTGCCGGCCCAGTCCAGCGTCCCCTGCTCAAGCGCGAGGTTGGCACTGGTGTTGGAGTCGTAGGCGGGGAACTCAAGCTTGCTTACCTTCGGCGCGCCCTGCCAGTAATTCTTGTTCGCGGTCAGGATCACGGCCTGCGGCGAGAACGAGGACAGCTCGTAAGGACCGGTGCCGACCGGCTTGGTGTCGGCGTAGGTGGCCGGGTTGCCCGCCTTGCTCCAGATCGCCTCGGGGATCATCGGCGTCTCGGTGATGTAGTACAGCAGCGTGTACACCGACGAGGTGAAGTTGACCACCAGCGTGGTCGCGTTGGTGGCCGACGCGCTGGCGATCGGCAGCCCGTTGGTGTTGATCGCGGCGTTCGCCTTGATGAGGTTGAACTCCCACGCGGCGTTGGCGGCGTTGAACGCCTCGCCGTCGGTGAACTTCACGCCGCTGCGCAGGGTGAACGTGATCGTCTTCCCGCCGTTGGACCAGGTGTAGGCGGTCGCCAGCCAGGGGTAGGTCACGCCCGGCTTGAGCAGGTCGAACTGCATCAGCGGGTCGTAGATCATGTTGGTGGCGCCAAGGATGTTGTCGGCGCTTGTCGAGGAGAACGGGTTGAAGTCCTGGCTTACCGGACCCGACGGGCTGCTCTCCATCACGAGCGTGGAGGAGGTGCCTGAGCTCGTCGCGGCCGTCGAGCTCGACGAGCTCGACGAGCTGCACGCCCCCAGCGCCAGCGCTCCAACGGCGCATAGCGTGGCGGCGATCGTCGTCTTTTTTCTCATGATCGCTCCGCGTATCAGGCCGGCACGTTGCCGGCGGGGGATGGATTATCGGTTGCGTCGTTGTAGTCGGCGTGGCGCAGCCAGCAGGCCGCCACATGGCCCTCGCCCACTGATATGTCCGGAGGCTGCTGCTCGGAGCAGATCGGCATGGCGTGGGGGCATCGGGGGTGGAACCGGCAGCCCGAGGGCAGTGTGATCAGGCTCGGGGCCGACCCCCGGGCCTGGATCGCCTGCGGGCCTGGCCGTTCCGGATCGGGCGCGGCGTCAAGCAGCAGCTGGGTATACGGGTGTTTTGGGTTGTCGGTCACTTCCAGGCTCGGTCCGGACTCGACCACGCGCCCGGCGTACATGACGGTCATCGTGTCGGCGAAGTACCTGGCAGATGCGATGTCGTGGGTGACGTAGAGGATCGCCAGGCCCTCGATGTCGCGCAGCTCGCCGAGCAGGTTGAGGACGCCGAGCCGGATCGAGACGTCCAGCATGGAGACCGGCTCGTCGGCGAGCAGCACGGTCGGCCCCGCGGCAAGTGCCCGCGCGATGGCGACCCGCTGCCGCTGGCCGCCGGACAGCTCGTGCGGCAGCTTGTCCGCGAACTGCCCGGGGGGATCCAGCTTGACCCGGGCCAGCAGCGCGTCTATCGCCGCGTTCACCCTGGGCCTGCCGCGCGCCCGGTGGTGGATTCGCAGCGGCCGGGACAGGTGGTACCGAACGCTGTGGATCGGGTTCAGTGAGGCGAACGGGTCCTGGAACACGATCTGCACCTGGTGCCGGTACTGGTGCAGCCTCCGGCCCGACACCGGCTTGCCGTCCAGCAGGATCGTGCCCCTTGTCGGCTTGATCAGCTGGGCGAGCATCCGCGCCACCGTGGTCTTGCCGCTGCCGCTTTCGCCCACCACTGCGGTGACCCGGCCAGCCCGCAGCGTCAGGTCCACGTCCTCGACGGCATGCACGACGGCGCGGAGCCGCCCCCGCCCGCGGGCCGGCTGAGAGCGCACCCGGAAATTCTTGGTGAGCCCGCGTGCTTCCAGCACCGGCGCGCCTCGCGGCTGGTCGCTGGCCGGCAGCGCGGACATGCCCGTGCTCGTGTCGGTCATCGCGGGCCTCCGGACGATTCGGGCGCGGCAGGCAGCGGCGCGCTACCGACCAGGCGACGCGACTGTGATAGGCCGTCAGGTTCCGGCGCGGCGAGCTCGTCGGGGAGCTCGTGCTCTTGGTGCAGCCAGCAGGCGACGAGGCGGTGGGAGTCTGTCGCGATCGCCGGGCGGGTGAGCTCAGGAACCTGATCCGCGCAGCGTGGCAGCGCGTAGCGGCAGCGGGGCTGGAAGGAGCAGCCCTCAGGCAGCTTCCGCAGGTCCGGCGGAGAGCCGGGGATGCCGATCATTAGCTTGCGCTCGCCGTGCAGCGAGGGGAACGAGTTAAGCAGCGCGGCGCTGTACGGATGGCGCGGGGCGCGGAACAGCTGCTCCGCGGGAGCCGACTCGACGATCCGCCCGGCATACATGATCGCGATGGTGTCGGCCATCTCGAGCAGCAGCGACAGGTCGTGGGTGATGAAAAGGACGGAGAAGCCGAGCTGGTTGCGCAGCTCCATCACCTGCTCCAGGATCTGCCGCTGGGTGACGACATCCAGGGCAGTCGTCGGCTCGTCCATGATCACGACCTGAGGCTCGAGTGCCAGCGCCATCGCGATCATCACGCGCTGCTTCATGCCGCCGGACAGCTCGTGCGGGAAGCTGCGCAGCCGGTCCGCGCTGATGCCGACGAGCTTGAGCAGCTCGGCGGCCCGCTCCCGGCGTTCCGTCTTGCTGGTATCCGGGATATGGGCGGCGAGGGTGTCGGTGAGCTGCGCCTGCACGGTCAGCACCGGGTTCAGCGAGTTCATCGCCGACTGGAAGACGATCGCCACATCGCGCCACCGCAGGCTGCGCAGGACCTCAGGGGAAGCGTCGAGGATGTCGATGGCGAAGTCAGGGCGTTCAGCGTCGGGCCGGAACAGCACGCTGCCGCCGGTGATGATCGCGGGCTGGCGGAGCAGCCGGGTCGCCCCGTAGGCAAGCGTCGACTTCCCGCTCCCGCTCTCACCGGCAAGGCCGACCACCTCGCCGCGGCGCAGCGTCAGGTCCGTGTCGATGACGGCGTGCACGGCCTGGTCGCCGCGGCCGTAATCCACGCAGAGGTGGCGGAGCTCAAGCACCGGCTGCCCGGCACTGGCCAGCGGCGCGCTCACCTGGTCCTCCGCCGCGAGGTGCGAGTGTATGAGGTGCCCGTGCTTGAGGAGACCGTGTCCGCGCCGACCGTGACGGGCGACACGTTCGGCCGGTTCGCCCGCACCGGGGTGATGCCCTGCTGCCTGCTGGCGGCACGCAGTTCCTTGCGGCCTATCCCGGCCGCGCGCAGCCGCGGGTTGATGAACTCGTCGATGCCGAAGTTCAGCATCACGAGCGCGAGGAGAATAAGGGCAACGGCGATGCCGGGCGGCACGTACCACCACCACGCGCCGCTGGTTATGGCCTCGTTGTTCTCGGCGTAGTAGAGCATGGTTCCCCAGCTCCAGGTGTTGATGTTACCGAGGCCGAGGAAGACGATCGCGACGTAGAAGGAGATGGCGCCGACGACCGCGAACACGGCGTTCGTCGCGACGACGGCGACCTCGTTCGGCAGGATCTCGAACAGGATGATCCGGAAGTTCGACTCGCCGGCGGCCTTGGCGGCCTGCACGAAGTCCTGCTGCCGCAACGCCAGGGTCTGCGCGCGGAGCACCCGCGCCCCCCAGGCCCAGCCGACGATGGCGAGCACGAGCGCGATGACCCACACGCTTGCCTGCGGCACGTAGCTGGTCAGCACGATCAGCAGCGGAAGGCCCGGGATCACCAGGAAGATGTTGGACAGCAGGGAAAGCAGTTCCCCGCCGCTGCCGGCGAAGTAGCCGGCGCTGACGCCCACGACGATCGCGAGCACGGTCGCGATGCCGCCGGCTATGAAGCCGATCTCCAGCGTGGACCCGGCACCGACGAGAAGCTGGGACAGCACGTCCTGGCCGGTCTGCGTGGTGCCGAGCAGGTGCGCCGCCGACGGCGGCTGGAGCACGGCCGAGCTGATCGCCGACGGGTCATAGGGCGCCAGCGTCGACCCGAAGATCGCGATGAACACGAACACGCCGAACAGGATGAGGCCCGCGGTCACCCACCTCGACCTGCCGACCCAGGCCCAGGGCCGGGCCCTGGCGGCCGTCTCCGGCGTGAGCGCGTCGAGGGCGGGGGTGGTCCCCAGCTGAAGAGCCATCGGTCAGGCCTCCTGCCGCGCTCGCGGATCGAGCAGCACGTAGACGAGGTCGGCGATGAAATTCGCGGCGAGCACGGCCAGCGTGATAACCAGGAAGATCGCCTCCATCAGCGGGTAGTCCTCGTTGTTCACCGCGCTGAGCAGCACGTAGCCGATGCCGGGATAGGAGAAGACCAGCTCGACGAGCAGCGCGCCGGAGACGACGAGCCCGAGCGCCACGGCGAAGCTGGCGAAGTTCGGCAGGATCGCGTTCCGCGCCGCGTACATGATCATGACGCGGCGCTGGGATATGCCCTTGGCCTGCGCGACGAGCACGTAGTCCTGGTCCAGCGTGGTGATCATGACGTTGCGCTGGCCGACCATCCAGCCGGACATGGACGCCACCACGATCGTGGCGGCAGGAAGCAGCGCGTGATAGCTCGCGTCGCCAAGGAAGGCGCCGCCGAGCCCGGGCGTCAGGCCCGCCGTGTAGCCGCCGGAAATCGGGAACCAGCCGAGCTTCACGGCGAAGATCTCGATCGCCACAAGCCCGAGCCAGAAGTACGGCAGCGCCTGCAGGAACGCGGTCGTGGGCAGCGCGACATCCAGCCATGATCCGCGCCGCCAGGCCGCGAGGGTGCCGATGGTGGTCCCGACGATAAAGGCGATGATCGTCGCCATCCCGACCAGCCCGATCGTCCACGGCAGCGCGTTCGCGATCACGCTTGTCACGTTTGACGGGTAATACGTGATCGAGATGCCGAGGTTGCCGTGCGCGAGCTGGCCCCAGTACTGGAAGTACTGCGTGAGCAGCCCGCTGTTCGTGTTCAGGCCGAACGCGACGGCCAGGGCGTGGTACAGGCCCGGCGAGACCGGGCCTTGCGCGGACAGCCGGGACACCAGAAGCTCGACCGGGTTGCCAGGCATCAGGCGTGGGATGAAGAAATTCATGGTGATGGCCGCCCACGCGGTCACCAGGTAGAAACCGAAGCGCCGAGCCAGGAATGTCATCTGGCACCCTTCTCCCTAAGGACCCGCGACGGATCCCCCGGCCACTCGGCAAATCGTCCAGATCGGCCCTTAGCTGCGGATACAGGGGTGCTGAGCTGAGCACCGTCTGTGACACAGAAAAGTTTCGATGTGCCGACATCTTAGAAACTGCTGCGTTACCGGTCAAGACTTAAGTTTGCAGGGATTTAACCCGATAGTTTCAGTAGGCATCGAGGAGGACCTGCGTGCCAGCCGCCGCACTTCGGCCTGCTTACTAGTCTGTAGGCCCTGCTTATCGCGATCTGCTAACAGCTCGGCTACGATACCCACACGATAACTTTCGCAATCCGCTCTAATGACTTACCCTGCGGACCTGAGGCCGGGGCTAGCGGGCCAGGGGGGCCAGGGGGCCTAGGAAGGTGATGATGACGTGGCGCTTTCCGATCGGCGCTCCGACGGCGGCAGGTCCGCCGCCCCGGGATCCCGCCCAGCACGCGCGGCGCAGCAGCAGGGCCAGCAGGCACAGCAAGACCAGCACGACCAGCAGGCACAGCAGAGCCAGTTGGCACAGCCGAGCCGGCGGGCCCGGCCGACGCTTGCCGAGATAGCGGCCGAGGCCGGGGTCTCGCTGCCCACGGTCTCCAAGGTCGTGAACGGGCACGCCGACGTCGCCGCCGCCACGAGGGCGCGGGTAGAGCAGCTGCTCGGCGAGCGCCGCTACCGGCACCCGGGCATCCGCAGGGGCCGGCACGCCGGCCTCATCGACGTGGTCTTCAACGGGCTGGACAGCCCGTGGGCGGTCGAGATCCTGCGCGGGGTGGAGGATTGGTGCTCGGCGCACGGCATGGCCGCCGCCGTCTCTTCTGTACGTCACGGTGATGCCAGGCCCGCCAGCTGGACCAGCGCGCTGGCCAGCCACGACACCGACGGGGTACTCCTGGTCACCTCGGAGCTGACCACCCGCCAGCTGCGCCAGCTACGCGAGGCAGACATCCCGATCGTGGTCATCGACCCGGTCAACCTGCCGGAGCCCGACCTGCCCGGCGTCGGGACGACCAACTGGGCCGGCGGCCTCGCGGCCACCGACCACCTGATCGACTGCGGGCACACCCGCATCGCCGCCATCGGCGGCCCGGAGGGCTACCTGTGCAATCGTGCCCGTATCGACGGCTACCGGTCGGCGCTTGAGCGCGCGGGCCTGAAGTACGACCCGGCACTGGTCAAGCACGGCGACTTCCATTACGAGGGCGGGTTCTTGCGGGCCGACTCACTGCTCGATCTCGCCGACCCGCCCAGTGCCATCTTCGCTGGCAGCGACCAGCAGGCCCTCGGCGTGTACGAGGCAGCCCGCCTGCGCGGCCTGCGCGTACCGCAGGATCTGAGCGTCGTCGGCTTCGATGACCTGCCCATGGCCCGGTGGTACTCACCGCCGCTGACCACGGTCCGCCAGCCCCTCGCCGAGATGGGCAGGGTCGCGGCCGAGATGCTCGGCACCCTGGTCGAGGGCCTGACGCTGTCCAGCCCCCGGATGGAACTGGCCACCGAGCTCGTGGTGCGGGGATCGACGGCCCCGCCGTCCTGACCGGGCACCCAGGCTCATCCCGATACGTGACCGAAATTACGGTCGGGCACACTGAGTAAAATTACGGTCCGAAGCAGTTAGCTGATGACTAGCGCGACGTTACAGGCTACGATACCGGTATCGAAATTGTTTCGAAACCGGGTGGGAGGGTGACGCGGTGCCGACCAGTAGTGAGGATGCGCTCGACCGGGCCGACACAGTGCCGCGTTTGGGCCGGGAAGACGCCTCGCGGCGGCGCACCACCCTCGCGATAATCGCGGCCGAGGCAGGGGTGTCGCTGCCCACCGTGTCGAAGGTGGTCAACAGGCGCCCGGATGTCGCGGCCGCCACCAGGGCCCGGGTGGAGCGCCTGCTCGACAAGCATCACTACTCGCGGGCGGGGACGCGCCGGCGGCACCGGTCCGGGCTCATCGACCTCGTGCTGCCCGGCCTGGACAGCCCGTGGGCCGTGGAGATCCTGCGCGGCGTCGAGGAATGGGGCACCACGCACGAGACCGGCGTCGCCGTCTCGGCCGTGCGGCACGGCAACGCCCGGCCCGCCAGCTGGACCAGCGCGCTGGCCAGCCACGACAGCGACGGCGTGATCCTGGTGACCTCCGAGCTCACAACCGAACAGCTCGGGCAGCTGCGCAGCGCCGGCATCCCGCTTGTCGTGGTCGACCCGGTCAACCCGCCGCCGCCCGAGCTGGTCAGCGTCGGCGCCACCAACTGGGCCGGCGGCCTGGCCGCCACCGAGCACCTGATCGGCCTCGGACACCGCCGGATCGCGGCGATCGCCGGGCCCGAGGACCACCTGTGCAGCAGGGCCCGGATTGACGGCTACCGCTCGGCCCTCGAGCGAGCCGGGATCAGGTTCGACCGGGCACTGGTCAAGCACGGCGACTTCCAGCACGAGGGCGGCTTCCTGCGCGGCGGGGAACTGCTCGACCTGGCCGACCGCCCGACCGCCATCTTCGCGGGCAGCGACCAGCAGGCACTCGGCGTCTACGAGGCGGCACGCCAGCGCGGCCTGCGGATACCGCAGGACCTCAGCGTGGTCGGATTCGATGACCTCCCGGTAGCGCGCTGGGTCTCGCCCCCGCTGACCACGGTGCGCCAGCCGCTCTCCGAGATGGGCCGGGTGGCAGCGCAGATGCTCGGCGAGCTCATCGAGGACACGTCGCTGCGCAGCAGGCGGGTCGAGCTGTCCACCGAGCTGATCACGCGGGAATCCACCGGGCCCGCCGGCCTCGTGGACCGCGTGGGATCGTACCGGTGAGCCACCCCTCGGTATCCGAGCCCGGTACGGCCGTATCGCAGGCCTGGCGCGATCCGTCGCGCCCGGCCGCGGAGCGGGCCGAGGACCTGCTGGGCCAGATGACCCTGGAGGAGAAGGCCGCCCAGCTGACCAGCATCTGGATCGGCACCGAAACCCGCGACCTGAACGTCGCGCCGATGCAGGGCGGCCAGGGCCTGAGCCTGCCGCCGCTGGCCGAGGTGATCCGCGACGGCCTCGGCCAGGTCACCCGGTTCTTCGGCACCCGGCCGGTGGCCCCCGCCGCGGCCGCCCGCGGGCTGGCCGAGCTACAGGGCCAGATCGTGGCGGCGAGCCGTTTCGGCATCCCCGCGGTGGCACATGAGGAGTGCCTGACCGGCTTCTCCGCCTGGACCGCCACCGTGTTCCCGACGCCGCTGGCCTGGGGCGCGTCCTTCGACCCCGCCTTGGTGCGGGACATGGCCGAGGTCATCGGGGCCAGCATGCGCGCGGTCGGCATCCACCAGGGCCTCGCGCCGGTGCTCGACGTGACCAGAGATCCGCGCTGGGGGAGAACCGAGGAGACCATCGGCGAGGACCCCTACCTGGTCGGCTGCATCGGCACCGGATACGTGCGCGGCCTGCAGTCCGCCGGGATCCAGGCGACGCTGAAGCATTTCGCCGGCTATTCGGCCTCCCGCGCGGGACGCAACCTGGCCCCGGTGGCGATGGGCCCGCGCGAGTACGCGGACGTGATCATGGTGCCGTTCGAGATGGCGCTGCGGCTCGGCGGGGCCATGTCGGTGATGCCGTCCTACACGGACGTGGACGGCGTGCCGGTGAGCGCGGACCGCGGGCTGCTGACCGGCGTGCTGCGCGACCAGCTCGGTTTCGACGGCGTGGTCGTCTCCGACTACTTCGCGATCTCGTTCCTGCAGACGCAGCACGCCGTGGCCGCGACGCGGGCGGAGGCCGCGGCGCTGGCGCTTGAGGCGGGCCTGGACGTGGAACTGCCCAGCGTCTCCTGCTACGGGCAGACGCTGGTGGCCGCGGTGCGCGACGGCCAGGTACCGCCCGAGCTCGTCGACCGGGCCGCGGGCCGGGTGCTGCGGCAGAAGCTCGAGCTGGGCCTGCTCGACCCGGAATGGACGGGCGCGGACTGGAGCGGCACGGCCAACGGCTCGGACCCCGTACCCGACGTCATCGACCTGGACCCGCCGCCCCAGCGTGCCCTGGCCAGGCGCCTTGCCGAGGAATCCGTGGTGCTGCTCGCCAACCGCGACGCCTCGCTGCCGCTGCGCCCGGACGCCCGGATCGCGGTGATCGGGCCGCTAGCCGCCGACCCGCTGGCCTTCTTCGGCTGCTACAGCATGGCCCGTCACCTGGGCGACCGGTATCCGGAGGCCGCCGAGGGCGTGGCCGTGACCACGCTGCTCGACTCGCTGCGGGCCGAACTACCCGGTGCGTCCATCTCGCACGCCCCCGGCTGCGATGTCCGCGGCGAGGACCGCTCCGGCTTCACCGCGGCGGCTGACCTCGCTCAGGCGGCCGACGTCGTGCTAGCCGTGCTGGGGGACAAGGCAGGATTGTTCGGCCGTGGCACCTCAGGCGAGGGCTGCGACGTGACCGACCTGCGGCTGCCCGGCGTCCAGCATGACCTGCTGCAGGCGCTCGCCGATACCGGCACGCCGGTCGTCCTCGTCCTCGTGACCGGGCGCCCTTACGCGATCGGCCCTGTCGCCGACCGCCTCGCCGGCGCGGTGCAGGCGTTCTTCCCCGGCGAGGAGGGCGGCACGGCCATCGCCGGCGTGCTGTCCGGCCGGGTAATGCCCAGCGGCCGCCTGCCGGTCGAGATGCCCAGGCTGGCCGGGGCGCAGCCGTCCGGTTACCTGCGTTCCCGGCTCGCCGCCAGGCATCCCGCGAGCTCGATCGACCCGACCCCGCTGTTCGCGTTCGGCCACGGCCTGTCCTACACCACCTTCGAGTACGCCGACCTGGCCATCGGCCCGGAACAGATCACCACGGATGGAACGGTGGAGATCTCCTGCACCGTTCGCAACACCGGCACCGTGACCGCGACCGAGGTGGTCCAGCTTTACCTGAGCGACCCCGTGGCCCAGGTCGTCCGCCCAGTCCGGTGGCTGGCGGGCTTCGCCAGGGTCCCGCTCGATCCCGGCCAGGCGCGCCGCATAGCGTTCCGCCTGCACGCCGACCGCACCGCGTTCCACGGCAGGGCCGGCGTCCGCGTGGTGGAACCAGGCGAGATCGGCGTCGCGATAGGCGGCGCGTCGGACCGGCTGCCGCTGACCGGCTCGTTCACCATGCGCGGCCCCGAGCGCGTCGTCGGCCCCGCCCGGGTCCTTGACACCCCAGTCGAGATCTGCTGACGGCCCGGTCCTTGATACCCCGGCCGGCATCAGCTGGCTGCTGCGGCCCTCAGTAGTACATGCCCATCGCGGCCCGGACCTGGGCCAGCGTAGCCGCGGCGATGGCGTTAGCGCGCTCATTGCCGTCCCGCAGCACCTGCCGGACGTAGCCGAGGTCCCGCGCGTACTCGGCCCGCCGGGCGCGGACCGGCGCCAGCGTCTCGTTGACCGCCGCGGTGACCGTGTCCTTGAGCACCGCGGCGCCGCCGGAACCGATCTCGTCGGCCACCTCCCGCGGGTCCCGGTCCAGGCACAGCGCGGTGAGCAGGATCAGGCTGGAGACCTCCGGCCGCGCGTCCGGGTCATAGCTGACGTGCCGCTGCGCGTCTGTCTTCGCGCCGCGGATGAGCAGCGCGGTCTCGTCCGCGCTCGCCTTCAGCGGGATCGTGTTCCCGCGGCTCTTGCTCATCTTGGTCCCGTCCGTGCCGAGCAGCAGCGGCGCCGCCGACAGCAGCGCGTCCGGCACCGGGAAGACAGGCGCGTACCTGTCATTGAACCGCCGCGCGATCACCCGGGTGATCTCCAGATGCGGCAGCTGGTCCTGACCCACCGGCACCAGGTTCGCCAGGCAGAACAGGATGTCCGCGGCCTGGTGCACGGGATAGGTCAGCATCAGCCCGCTGACCGCCGACTGCCTGGAGTGCGCGATCTCGTCCTTGACCGTGGGGTTGCGGCTCAGCTCGGGCACCGAGACCAGGCTGAGAAACGGCAGCAGCAACTGGTTGAGCGCAGGCACCGCGCTGTGCGCGAAGATCGTCGCCCGGTCAAGCCCGACCGCCAGGTAATCCAGCAGCAGCCCGGTGACGTGCTCGTCCAGGTGCTCCGCCGTGTCCCTGTCGGTCAGCACCTGGTAGTCCGCGATCAACACGAACACTTCCGCGCCGAGATCAGCCAGCCTGACCCGGTTCCGCAGGGTGCCGAAATAGTGCCCGAGGTGCAGCGCCCCTGTCGGCCGGTCCCCGGTAAGTATCCGGAACCGCCCGGCGTCCGCGTCAATCAGCTCCTCCAGCTCGGCCGAACGCCGGAGTGCAACTGCGGTGCTCATCGTTGATCGTCCTCTCGTTAAAGTCCGGAGGACGGCCACCAGGGCAGGAAAAAAGGCCGCCCGCCCGGACGGCCTGAACATGACTGCTACAGCGACCGCCCTACCCGGCCGGCCACCAAGCACCCAGTGCACCTCGCATACCCACAAGCATAACAAAAACCAAAATCATTATCCCGAACGAGCCGTGGTGCTCCCCCCGGGCCCTCGGCTCATACCCGGCGCGGATCTGGTGTGGTCGGCTCCTGCGCAGCTCTTCCGGATTCCGATACGGCCGGCTCGGACCCGCGCGGTTCGGATACCGCCGCTCGAATCGGCCGGCCCGGCCTGGTGCGCCCGGTCAGCAGGTAGACCGCCGCCGCGCACAGCTCGGCGCCCGCCGCAACGAGCAGGCATGCGGTCACCGAACGCCCGGCCAGCGGCCCGGCGAGCGCCGCGCCCGCCGCCAGCCCGGCGATCTTCAAGCTTGCTGCCGTGGTGTAGATCTGCCCGCGCATGTGCTCAGGAGCCTCCCGGTGCCGGATCGCGAACAGCGCCGTCAGCTGCGGCCCCTCGCCGACTCCGACAACCGCGACGGCGGCCATCGTGAGCCACCCCGGCGCCACCGCCGCCGCTGCCATGCTCGCGCCGATCACCAGCGTGCTGCCGAAGACACGGATGTCGGGCTCGCCGCGCCAAGGCCGCCGGGCCAGGATCGCGTTGGCCGCTAGCGAGGCCGCCGCCATCGCGCTGATCAGCAGCGCGCCGCGGTCCGCACTGCCGAGCCGGTGCGCGCCGAGCACCGGGCAGCAGACGATGAGCATCCCCAACCCCACATAGGAAACCGCCGACGTCGCGGTGGCCCGCAGCAGCGTGGGCCTGGTCACGATCGCCGCGAAGCCCGCCACCAGCGACCGGGCCGCCGCCGGACCGCCCGCCGTCGGCGGATACCGCGACAGCGAGCGCGCGGCGGGAACGGCCAGGCCGACAAGACCCGCGGCCGCAAGCACCGCCACCCGCGCCCCGAACCCGACCGCGATCACCGCCGCGAGCGCCGGCCCGGCCAGACTGGCCGCACTGTAACTGAGCGCGTCCAGCGCCGACCCCCTGGCCAGCTCCGCCCCTGTCACCAGCCGGGGAAGCTGCGCCGTCCAGCCCCCCGCCACCGCCGGGTTGAACACCCCGGTGACCATCGCGAGCGGGACCACGACCGCCATCGGCAGCCGCCCGAGCGCGGCCGAGATGGCAACGATGCCAAGCGCATAGACCGCGAGCGTTCCGGCCAGCAGCCGGTCGGGGTGCCGGCTCCGGTCGAGCAGTGTCCCGAAGGCCGGGCCCCCGACGGCCGCGGCGACGATCAGGCTGGCCAGCAGCTCAGACCCGGCCGTCGGCCCGCGCGTCACCGCGAAGCCGAGCAGCAGCAGCGCCGGTCCCGACATCTCGTCTCCGGCCCTGGCCGCCGCCGCACCCCCCAGATACCGCCACAGCCTGCGCCACAGGTCGTAACGGGAATCCATGAAAACACGTTACACTCTCGTCTGTGGAACGCCCGAGTGGTTTTCTTGGCGGCAGCGTTCACGACGCCGCGCTGCGTACGGCGGACATCCTCGCCGTCCTGCTGCCCTGGCCGGCCAACCGCCTCGCGCCTGGCACCCCCGAGGAGCGGACCCGCCTCGTCGAGATCCTCCGTAACTACGGCGAGTCCGAGGCCGCCGACATCTCCCCGGCCGATCTCGCCGACCTCCGCCAGGCCGCCGTCAAGCTACGTCCGGTATTCGCGGCCGCCGACGCCTCCGCCGCCGCGAACCGGATCAACGCCCTGCTAGCGGGCCGGGCGCATCCCCCCAGGCTGACCTCTCACGGCGGCACCTCCGGCTGGCACCTGCACGTGGACAGCAACGACGACGCCCCCTGGGGCGAGTGGTTCCTCACCTCGTCCTGCCTGGCCCTGGCCGTCCTGCTGGCCGAGCGCCAGGCCCCGCCCGCCGGATTCTGCGCCTCCTCCTCCTGCGGCCGCCCCTTCGTAAACGTAGGCCGCGGCCCCGCCCGCCGCTACTGCTCCCCGACCTGCGGCACCCGCGAACGCGTAGCCATCCACCGCAGCAGTCGTTCCTGACTCCCCGAGGCTGTCCTGGGCCGTGCTACTCCGTGCGCAGGCCGACCCCGGGCCGCGTCCGCGCGGCCACCATGGCGGGCAGGGCCGCCAGGATGTTGCCCGCGACGACCAGTATGGCGAGGCCGCCGATGAGCGGCAGCAGCGGCACCTCCACCAGCGGGACGACACCGAGCGAGCCGGCGAAGGCGTGCCAGGCGAGCCGTCCGCCGATGATCCCAAGCGGGCCGCCGATCAGGACGGCGATCAGCAGCGTCAGCGTTGTCTGCCAGGCGACGACCGCGCGGACCTGCCCGCGCGTCATGCCGATCGCCTTGAGCAGAGCCAGCTCGCGACGACGCCGGCGGACCAGGCTCAGGACGGTCAGGGTCAGCGAGAGCACAGCCGCCGCGGCCAGGCCGAGACCGAGCGCGAGCGGCTGGCCGCCCATCTGCTCGGTGTTGATTATCGCCGAGGCCAGCGCACTGGGCAGCTCATAAGTGCCGCCGGGCGTCCCGTCCGGGTTGGCCGAAGTGACCCGGCGGATGAGCGCGGCGCGCTGCGTCCCATTAGTACCCGGCGCCCAGTCGATCGCCACCGCGGAGGGGAAGACGGGCACCGCCTGGTCGGTCGTCGGCGTCGGGCCGCTCGCGCCCATGGCTGCGAGCAGAGTGTCTTCTGGGACCATAGCCCCGCGGCCGAGGGAGACGTGGTCGGCTGAGCCGACGCCGAACGAGGGAAGCGTCACGGTACCGGTGATCACCACCGTCCGGGTGTACGGAGGCACGCCGATCCGCACCGTGTCGCCGATCCTCTTGCCCAGCGCGGCGAGGGTCACCGTGCCCAGCTCGATCTGGTTGCCGCCCGTCAGTGCCCCGCCGTCGGTGGTCGGGGGCTGGACCGAGCCGAGGTCACGGCGCAGCCCGAGCGCCGGGACGACCTTGCCGTCCACGGGCAGCTGGGCGAACGAGAACTCGGACCAGGCCGCGACGGCCTTCTGGCCTGCCAGCAGCTTCTTCATAACCCCTGGGTTGAAGCTCCCGTAGCCGCCCTCGGCCTGGATGACGGTATCCCAGTTCCAGCCGTACCTGGCCGGATGGGACACCAGCCCGGCCAGGCTGGCGTTGAACACCACGGCGCTCACCACCGCCGTGACCGCCGCGATGGCACCGAGCAGCGCCGACCGCACCGGGACCGACCGTCCCGGCTCAAGCGCGTTGCGGGTCCCGACCACGACCGCCGCGGGCAGGCCCGCGGCCGCGGCCGCCCGGGCCAGGGCAGACAAGCGCGGGCCGGTCCAGGTGCCCCGCCGCGCGGCCGTCCGGATGGCCAGCACGGCCAGCAGCACGAGCAGCAGGCCGCCGCATGCGCCCGCGCCCGCGCCGAGCACAAGCGGATCGGCCGCGATTCCCTGGCCCGGGTCGTAGCGGCGTACCGGACCTACCGGCGCGAGCGGTGACAAGGCGACCGCGCCTGCCACAGCCAGCACCGTGCCGCCCAGTACCGGGATCGTCCCAGGTAGGCCGACGGCCAGCGCGGCCTGGCCGCGGGTGGCACCCAGGGCCCTGAGCACCGCGCTGTCCGGCGCGCGCCTGCTGACCACCTGCGCCAGGCCCTGGCCGGCCAGTACAAGCATCGCAACCCCCGCGATCGCGCCGAACACGCTCAGCGCGATCACCTCAGGCGCGATAGCCTGGCGGACCTGGCTGCGGATGACGTCGCTGCGGCTGACGCTGAAGGCCAGGCCGTTCGCGTTCTGGCCGGTTTCCTGCTTGATCTGTCGCTGCAAGCTGGTGGCCAGGTCCGCCAACTCCTGCTGCAGACGGGGAATGCCGGCCGTGCCGGCGGCCAGCCGCAGGCCGATCCACGCGTATTCATACTCGGCCAGCAGTTGCCGGGTGGCACCCGGCGGAAGGACACTGCCCTCGACCTCGTCGGACTCGTCGACCAGGGCGGGCGGGATCGTGGCGATTGCCGCCACCCGGTAGGAGCGGGTGAACGGCTTGCCCGCCGGCTGCCCCTGGGCGTTCAGCGGGGTGAACTCATACTGCACCGTGCCGCCCACATGGGTCCCGTACAGCCGGGCGACAGCCGGGGTGAGCACGACCGTCGTCGTCGAGTCCGCCCGCGGCAGCGTGCCGGCCAGCACGGTCGCCCGGTCCTGGCTGAAGTACTCGCCGTCCAGGCTGCCGTTCACGCTGTCGGTCAGGAATGCGTAGTCCGGCTTGCCGTGCACGACCGGATACCCGGTCAGGCCGATGTATGTGGCGTGAGAGATCACGCCGGGCAGCGACGAGATCAGCGTGATGGGCCGAGTGGCCGCCATGCCGGGCAGCACGCCCGGCACATTCACGAACACGTCGCTGGCGTTGATGGCGGCCAGGTAGCGGCCATAGGCGGTGGCGGTCCGCCGCGCGCCAGCCAGCGCCCCGAGGGCCACCGCACCCAGAATTCCGATGAGCAGCGTTAGCGCCGTGACCTGGCGCCATGACCCTCGCAGGGCCGAGCGCCAGCAGGCGAACGCGACGGTCATCGCAGCTCACCTGCGGTTGTTGTGTTCACCTGACCCATTGTGCGTACGGGCGTCCGTCCTGTACAACGTGCTCCCCGCCGCGAACCGGGGAGGCCAGCACCCTAGACGCGGTGAGGACAGCATCCCCCGGCCCGGTCGCCCTACCACTCTTGCCGCAGGATTACCCAAGACCGTCTACTTGGACCAAGGCATCAGAATGGGGGGAAATCGCGTGCGTATCACCGTGACCTGGCTGCGCCTGGAGTGGCGGCGACGCTGGCGGTCGCTCACCGTGCTGGCCCTACTCGTGGCGCTGGCCTCGGCGACGGTGCTCACGGCGGCCGCGGGGGCCCGCCGCGGGCAGACCGCGTTCGACCGGCTCTGGGCAAGCACGCTGCCCGCCACCATAACCGTCCTGCCCAACCAGGCCGGATTCGACTGGGCCAAGGTCCGGGCGCTGCCTGAGGTCGCCGCCCTAGCCGAGTTCCCCGTCGACGGGTTCGGGTTCGGGCTGTCCTGCTGCCCGCAGGCGTCGAGCAATTTCCCGCCCATCGGCGACGCGATGACCCAGACCCTCGAACGGCCGGTCATGCTGGCCGGGCGGGTGTTCGATCCGCGCCGTGCCGACGAGATCATCGTCACCCCGCAGTTCGCGGCCAGCTACCACAAGGGCGTCGGCGACGTCATCACCATGCGCCTGGCCAGCCCGGAACAGGCCAACAACGGGTACGACGGAACCACTGGGCCGCCGCAGGGACCGTCCCTTAAAGTCACGATCGTCGGGGTGGGCCGCAGCGTCTGGCTGTCGTCGACTGTGGACGGTCCCGGATCCAGCGGCGGGGTGATGGCCTCGCCGGCCCTGTTCGAGCGGTACCGCGCCAACATCATCGGCACCAACGGCCAGACGTACATCAACGCAATCATCCGCCTCAAACACGGCGCCGCGGACATCCCGGCGTTCCGGGTCGGTCTGGCCCGAGTCAGCGGCCGGTCCGACATCGACATATGGAACAATCGCGACTATTTCGGCGGCCCGTTCGAGCGGATCGACAGGTACGAGGCCGCCTGCCTGCTCGCGTTCGCGCTGGCCGCCCTGGTGGCCGCGATCTTCCTGATTGGCCAGGCGGTGGCCAGGTTCACTTCGGCCACCGTGGCCGACCTGCAGGTCCTGCAGGCGGTGGGCATGACGCCGCGCCAGGCCGTGGCCGCGGCGACCGCGCCGCCGCTGCTGGCCGCCGCGGCCGGGTCGACCCTGGGCGTGGCCGCGGCCATTGTCGCCTCCAACTGGATGCCGATTGGCGCCGCGTCGTACAACGAGCCGCACCCGGGCATCGACGCCGACTGGCTGATCCTCGGTCCCGGCTGGGTGCTAGTGCCCGTCCTGGTCGCCGCGGGCGCCGCAGCCGCCGCCGCGCTGGGACTGTCCCGGCGGCGGCAGGCCGTCGCGCGCCGGTCCGCCGTGGCCGTGGCCGCCGCATCCGCCGGGTTCGGTGTACCCGTGGTGGTGGGTGCCCGGTTTGCGCTCGAGCCAGGCCGGGGCCGGTCGGCGGTGCCGGTCCGTCCGGCCCTGCTGGGCGCGGTAGTCGGCGTGCTGGGCGTGCTTGCCGCCTTCACGTTCGCGGCCGGGGTGTCCGACGCCGCCGCCAACCCGGCGCGCTTCGGCCAGACCTGGCAGCTGGACGCCTTCCTGGGGCTCAGCGGGCAGGACCTCGGGCCGGCCGCCGGGCAGGTGCTCCGGGCAGCGGCCGCAGACCCGGACGTCATCGGCGTCGACGACGCGCGGATCAACGGAGCACAGTCCGGCCAGGTCTCGGTGGAGAGCTTCACCTACGACGAGGTGGGCGGCAAGCGGGTGCCGGTCGTGCTCACCGACGGGCGGATGCCAGCCGCGGCGGATGAGATCGTGCTCGCCCCCACCACCGCCGGCGAGCTGCACGCGGTCACCGGCTCGGTGGTGCACCTGGCCGGTGCCAGCGGACCGCTGCCGCTGACCGTGACCGGCATCGGCTTCGTGCCGAGCGGACCGCACAACGACTACTCCGACGGCGCATGGCTTACCCCCGCCGGGTACGACCGGCTCTTCAAGGGCGCGCACTTTGCGTTCAAGTTCCACGCCGCCACGGTGGCGCTGCGGCCGGGCGCCGACGTGCAGGCGGTGGCGCAGCGGCTGGACGCCAAGGCCAGGAAGATCACGGGCGGCCAGGCGTTCACCTTCACGACGCCGGATCCGCTGACCATGGTCCAGGGGGTCAAGGACGTGGCCGTGCTGCCGCTCGCGCTGAGCGCCTTCCTGGCCGTGCTGGCCATCGGCGCGGTCGGGCACGCGCTGGCCACCGCCGTGCGGCGCCGCGGCCACGAGCTCGCGGTGCTGCGGGCACTTGGCCTGACCCGGCCGCAGTCCCGGCTGATCATCGTCACCCAGGGCACGCTGCTGGCCGTCATCGGGCTGGCCTTCGGCATCCCGCTTGGCATCGCACTCGGCCGGATCCTGTGGCGCGCCGCCGCCGACGTGACCCCGCTGGCCTACCGCCCGCCGGTGGCGATACTGGCGCTGCTGCTGATCGCGCCGGCCGTGCTGCTGGCCGCCAACCTGCTGGCCGCCTGGCCCGCCCGCCGTGCGGCGCGGCTGCGCGTCGCCCAGATCCTGCGCACTGAGTGACAGCGCCCACGCTACGATCTTTTGCAATGGCCACCATCAGGGTCGCGCTGGCCGAGGACAATGTCCTCCTGCGGGAGGGGGTCTCCCGGCTGGTCTCGGCCAACGAGGACTTTGAGCTGGTCGGCACCGCCGCCGACCTACCTGAGCTGCTCGCGCTCATCGAACGCTGCGATCCGGACGTCGTTATCACCGACATCCGGATGCCGCCCACCGGCCGTGACGAGGGTATCCAGGCCGCCACCTGGCTGCGGGAGCACCGGCCCGAGGTCGGCGTGGTCGTGCTGAGCCAGTACACGACGCCCGGCTACGCCGTGGCCCTGCTCGAGCACGGCTCCGCGGGCCGGGCATACCTGCTCAAGGAGCGGGTGGCCAGCATCGACGAACTGGTCCGTGCAGTCCGCGCGGTGGCCAGCGGTGGCTCGATGATCGACCCGGTCGTAGTGGATGAGCTGGTGCGTTCGCGCTCCCACCCGCGGGCGTCCAGCCTGGACACGCTGACCGCACGCGAGACGCAGGTCCTGGCTGGGATGGCGCAGGGCAAGAATAACGCCACGATCGCCGCGACGGTCGCGGTGTCTGAACGGGCGGTGGAGAAGCACACCAACTCGATCTTCGCCAAGCTGGGGCTGAGTGAGGAGAAGGACGTGAACCGCCGGGTCATGGCGGTGCTGCTGTTCCTTGGCCGGGGACAGGGAGGCTGACCTCCCTGTTGCGCGGGTGGCAGCACACTCCCGCCCGCCGGGTCCCTGTGCCAAGCTGGGAGCGTGACCGGCCCGCTGTCTGTACTCGTGGTGGATGACCAGGCCCCCTTCCGCTTCGCGGTCAGGGCTGTGCTACGCCGTCTTGACGGCTTCGAGCTGGCGGGCGAGGCGTCCAGCGGCCCGGAGGCCATCACGCTCGTGGACGAGCTGCGCCCGGCGCTGGTGCTGATGGACATCAACATGCCCGAGATGAACGGTATCGAGGCCACCCGGCGCATCGTGGCGGCCCACCCGGACGTGGTGGTCTTCCTGTGCTCGACCCATGACGTAACCGACCTGCCGCCGGGCGCTGCAGCCAGCGGGGCCGCCGCCTACGTCAACAAGGAGCACTTCGGCGCCGACGCCCTGCGCCAGCTGTGGCGCAACCGGGACTCCGGCGCCTTCGCCTGCCTGTAAGGGGACCAGCGGAACCGATCCGCTGATCGTGGCGCCGTGCCCCGGCCGGGACTCCCAGCGGACGGTCCCGCCAATGGCGCCAAGCCGGTCGGCCATGTTGACGTGGCCATGGCCGCCCCGAGCCGCCGCCGGATCGAATCCCGGGCCGTCGTCGGCCACCGAGAACAGCAGGCCGCCTGCCTCCGTCCACAGCCGAAGGTCCACCGTAGCCTGCTGGGCGTGCTTTGCCGCGTTCTGCAGTGCCTCCATGCAGGAGAAGTAGATTGCGGCCTCCACCTCGGCGGGATACCGTCCCACGTCGTCCGCCACGGCCACACGGACCTTGAGCGGGCTCCGGCTCGCCGCGGCGCGCAGTGCGTCTCCCAGCCCGTTATCGGCCAGCAGCGGCGGGTAGATGCCGTGCGCCAGCTCGCGCAGCTCCTTGATGGTCAGCTGCACATCGTCGGCTAGCTGGCCGAGCATCTCGTCCACGGCCGCGGGGTCGTCTGCCGCGATGTCGCGGGCCAGCCGCAGGTTAATGGCTAGTGCCACCAGGTGCTGCTGGGCTCCGTCATGCAGGTCGCGTTCCACCCGGCGGCGTTCGGCATCCCCGCTGGCCACGATGCGGGTCCGTGACTCGCGCAGCTCGTCCGCCTGCTTGCGCAGCGCGTCCAGCGTGCTCTGCAGCGCCGAGTCGAGCCTGGAGTTGTGGAAGGCCAGGCCGGCCTGGCGGGCCAAGTCGGTCAGCACGCGGTCGTCCTCGTCGGTGAACGAGTCCGCGCGGGCGGCTCGCTCTATCACGATGAGCCCCAGCAGCTCGCCCGCGTGACTGATCGGCGCGACCCGCAGCTGGGCCTGATCGCGGCCCTCGAGCAGCGCGGGTAGCCAGACCGAAGCCCATGCGCTGCCTGACACCCCGGCCCGGGCTACCACCGGGCGCTCCCGGTCGGTCAGCACGAACGACTTGCCGCCGGTATCCGGGACCGACACCATCCGCTCCAGCACGTCGCCGGTGCCCGTGTAGATTTCGGCGCAGTCCAGCCGCATTGTCTTGCGCAGCGACTCGGCCAGTTGCAGCAGCAGTTCGTCCATGGCCACGGCGCGGGTCATCCGGCTGCCGAATGTGCGCAGGGCCTCGCCGGGTGCCTCCCGGGTCCCGTAGACGAATCGGGTGGCGGACGCGACCAGGCGGCCGCGGGTCGGCAGGAATCCGATCGCCGCAACCACGGCCGCGAGCATGGACAGTCCGAGCAGCTCGCGTTCGGCGTCCGTGGCAGGCGCCTTCCCGAGCCCGGCCACGATCACCAGGTAGATGGCCGCGATCACAACGACCGAGCCGGCGGCCGTGATCGTGTGGACGAAGGCCTGCCCGCCATGACGGGCGGCCGGCGGCCACTCCGCCAGGATCACGGCCAGCGGCACCGCCGCGGACGCGCCGGCCGCCACCGCGCCGGCCGGCCCCGGCCAGCCCACGAGGAGATGCAGGACCGCGCTGATCAGGGCGATGATCGCGGCCGTCACCAGGCCGGTCCCCAGCCACTGCATCTGCTCCTTGTCGTGCCCCGCGGCTCGCTGGTACCGCAGCCGGGCGGCGGGCAGCGCGCACGCGACCGCGCATACCGCGGCCCAGGCGCCGATCGGGCGACAGCGCCCGCAGCGACTCCAGTCGAAGCCGGGCGAAGCCGCCGGCGGCGATCGAGCCCAGGTCGCCGCCGGAGCCCTTCACCCACAGCACCCGGGTCGGCGCGCCGGTGATCGGATCGGGCTCGTCCAGCTTGGCCGAGGTGTTGCCGCCGCCGAAATTGGTGACGGCGAGATCGGCGCCCAATAAGTTGGAACGGTAGACCAGAAGCTCGGCTTCGGACTTGCCCTTGGCGTCGCTGGCGGACCATCTGGAGGCGGGACGGGCGAGCGGCAAGGCGGTCGTTACACGGTCGGCGCCGTCCATCAGGCTCTCCGGGCGAATGGTCGGCGTCCTAACACCCGGCGTTGTTTGAAACAATCACGTCCGGTAAATTTCGCTCAAAATCAATCATCGAGAACGCCCTCCTTGGACCAGGCCATCGCGGTCATCGACGCCGGCAAGACCCGAACCAAGCTCAGCCTGTGGTCCGGCGGTCAGTTGGTGCGCCAACTGGACCGGCTGAACGCGCCGATCGTGCGCGATGGCGCGTCGCAACTCGATCTGACCGGCACCCATGACTGGCTGATTGCAAGCCTTTCCGACTTCGCGGCCGGCGCCAAGATCAGCGCCCTCGTGCCCGCCGGTCATGGCGCCGCGGCTGTCCTGATGGCGGGCGAAGCCGTGGTGGCCGCGCTCGACTATGAGGCGCCGATCCCCGCCGGTGTGGCCGGGGCCTATGAGCGCGAGCGCGATCCGTTCGAGGCGACCCTGTCCCCGCGCCTAGCCGACGGGCTCAACCTCGGCGCCCAGTTCTACTGGCTGGAGCGGCTTCATCCCGACATCTGGCCGGCAGGCGGCGAGGCGCTGCTATGGCCGCAGTATTGGGCGTTCGTGCTGACCGGCGAGCACGCAAGTGAGGTCACCAGCCTTGGCTGCCACAGCGACCTGTGGCGGCCGCTGGACGGCCGGTTCTCGAACTTGGCGATGCGGCGGGGCTGGGCCGAGCGGTTAGGGCCGGTGCGCCACGCCGGCGACGTGCTCGGCGCCGTGCGAGGCGAGATCGCCGCGGCGACCGGCTTGCCGCGCGATTGCCAAGT
>Ga0209169_10000214_pt1 | contig 34693 bp, 25 predicted proteins | sample HubBroMetageWRM4_FD_188346 | JGI IMG/M metagenome (GOLD analysis project Ga0209169, IMG submission 188346) | Warmed soil microbial communities from the Hubbard Brook experimental Forest, New Hampshire - Hubbard Brook CCASE Soil Metagenome WRM 4... | ecosystem: Environmental > Terrestrial > Soil...
CTCCAAGGTTCCTTTGCGCTTTCCGCCGTCGAACAAAGTTTGGGCGGCTTGACCGCCCAGTGAATACAAACCGGAAGGTCCCTGAATCAGGGTGGTGATCACCGTACTTTCAAAACCGCCGCTCCCGCCCAGCGTGACCAGCGGATAGTACGCGGCTTTGGCCACGCCAATTTGAGCATTTTGTTCCTGCACGCGGCGTTCGGCGGCGGAAATATCGGGGCGGCGTTCGAGCAAATCGGAAGGCAGGCCGGACGGAATGACCGGCGGCAGCGCATCGAGCGGCAGCGGGGGCAGAGCGAAAACCGAAGCGGGCTTGCCAATCAGCACGGCGACGGCATGCTGGAAGGCCGAACGTTGCACGCCGACATCGATCGATTGCGCGCGGGTGGTTTCGAGAATGGTCTGCGCCTGGGCCACGTCAACAGCCGAAGCGATGCCGCCTTGAAAACGGTTTTGGGTCAGTTCCAGGGCTTTTTCGAAGGACTGCACGTTGTCATCGAGCAATCTTTTTTGGGCGTCGAGTCCGCGAAGCTGAAAATAATCGGAAGCGAGTTCGGCATGCAGGCTCAGGCTGACGTTCGCCAGATCCGCGGCGCTGGCCTGCGCTTCGGAGCGGCTGGCTTCGACTAACCGGCGAACCCGGCCCCAGAGGTCGGCTTCGTAAGACACGTCAATCGGCAGAATGAAGTCGTTGTATTCCTGCTTGGACAACTGCGAATTAAAAAGCGGGCGATTGGCGGATACGCGATCGTGAAAGCCGGAAGGGTCGGCGGTGATCGTCGGATACTTCGCCGAACGGGTGACCCGCAAAGCTGCACGCGCTTCCGCAAATTGCGCTTCCGCGGCCTTGAGGGATTGGTTCGAAATGTTAACTTGCTCTTCGAGCTCGTTGAGCTGCTGATCCTGATAAATCTCCCACCACTTCCCCTTGGCGATGGCGTCGTTGGGCTGGGCCAGTTTCCAATTTTCCGGAGTCTCGACGAAGGTGGCCGGCACTTCCGCCTTGGGCTTGGAGTAGTTCGGACCCACGGTGCAGCCCGCAAGGCCGGCGGCAAGGAGCGCGGCCAGCAGGGCCGGCGACAGTGGTCCACGGCGTAGCAAGGAGGTTTTACGGTGCAGGGCGCGACGCACTACTGGGCCCCTCCTGGTTTCGGCTGAGATTGGTTTGGCTGGCCTGGCTGGCTTGGCGACACGGCTTTCGGCAGTTGCGGATTCACCTGCTCGCCATCGACGACCGAATCGGACGGATTGATGATGACCTTGTCATCGGCATTGAGGCCGGAGAGAACCTCCACTTGCGAGCCAAAGTCCCGCCCGAGGGTGATAGCGACCAGCTTCGTTTTATTGTTGGAGTCGACGGTGGCGACCTGCAAGCCTTGGGCACGGAAGATCAGCGCGCTGACCGGCAGAATGTAAGTTGGTACGTCGTTCGGCAGCTTTAGATGTACCTCGGTGTAAGCGCCCGGAAGGAGCTCGCCGGTGGAGTTGTTTACATCCACTTCGACGAGCAGGGTCCGGGAAGCCACATCAATGGCGTTGGCGGTGCGCACCAGGGTCCCCTGAAAGCGGCGTCCGGGATATTCAGCCAGGGTGAGGTCCGCGGTTAGGCCAGGCTTAGCGGCAATGGAATATTGCTGCGGGACGTTGATGTAAACGCGCAAGGTCTTGATCGCGGCGATGTGGAAAAGCTCTTTCTGGGTGTTGCTTGAACCCTGATCGATCAACTGGCCAATGTCGGTCTCGCGCGCGGTGATGACGCCATCGAAAGGGGCGTAAATATTTTGAAAGGCCTTGGTATCTTCGAGGCGTTTGACGTTCGCGGCGGAAGCGGCCTCGGTGGCTTTCTTAGCCTCGTAGTCACCGTTGGCGTTGTCGACGTCCTGCTTCGAAACGGAATCGGTGTTTTTGAGGTCCTCGTAGCGCTTCCAAGTGATCTGCGACAGGTTGCTGTTGGCCTCGGCGGTATTCAGGTCCGCGCGAGCCTGCATCAGTTGTTGATCGACTTCCGGGGTATCAATTACCGCGAGCAATTGGCCCGCTTTGACCCGGGCCCCGATATCCACATACCAACTTTTGAGATAACCGTTGGTGCGGGCGTAGATGGGTGCGTCAGTAAAGGCCTGAATATTTCCGGGCAGCACAATTTCCTGGTGCGGGGCGCCCTGTTTGGGCTGGATGACGTCTACGGTCGGCACCGCGGATTTATCCGTTTCGGTTTTCAGCGCCGCCTTGGCGCGCAGGCGCGGGACCACGCCGGTGATCACGACCACGATCACCACAATGATGGCAATGATCAGCAGCAGAAAACCGTGTTTGGAACTCGATGCCGCCGGTCTGCCGGGGTAATCCGCTTCATGCTGTGACGATTTGTTCTGGGACTGGTCGGTCATTGCTTCCTCTTCACCTTCGTACCTTAAGAATTTTGGACCGTTACAAACTTTCGACTGCTTATTCCGCGGCAGGCTGCGGCTTTTGCTCGCGCGCGCCGTGAATCAAACTGAAAACCACGGGCACAAAAAACAGGGTGGCGAAGGTCGCAAAGCTCAGCCCGCCGATAACGGCGCGGCCGAGCGGCGCGTTCTGTTCGCCGCCTTCACCGAGGCCGATGGCCATCGGCAACATGCCGATGATCATGGCCAGAGCGGTCATCAACACCGGGCGGAAACGAGTGAAGCCGGACTCCAGCGCCGCTTCGGTAGCGGTTTTGCCCTCTTCCAGCCGCTCTTTGGAGAAGCTGACCACCAGGATGCTGTTCGCGGTAGCCACGCCCATGCACATGATGGCGCCGGTTAACGCCGGGACGCTGACCGTGGTGCGGGTAATAAACAAAAACCAGACGATGCCGGCCAGCGCGCCCGGTAAAGCCATCAAGATGATAAACGGATCGAGCCAGGACTGAAAATTTACGACGATCAGCAGGTAGACCAGCACGATCGAGAACGCGAGACCCCACAGCAAGCCGGAAAAAGAAGAATTCATGGTGAGAATCTGCCCGCGAACAATGAGCTGCGAACCCTTGGGCAGATCTTTTTTGCTCTTATCGATGATCGGCTGAATCTCTCGGGCCAGGCCACCCAAATCGCGGCCCTGCACCGCGCCGAAAATGTCGATGACCGGTTTGATGTTGTAATGCGAGACGACGGCCATCTCCGAACCGCGGCTGAAACTGGCGACGCTGGCCATAATCGCGTTTTGGCGAGTGCCGGGGCCGGTGACTGGAATGTTTTCCAAGTCCTGCAGCGAATCGACGCGGTACTGCGGCGTCTGCGCCGCGATGCTGTAGCTGACGCCGGTCCTGGTATCCAACCAGTAGTTGGGCGTGGTCTGGAAGCTGCCGCTCAGCGAAATCAGCACATTGGTCGCGACGTCCCGCGCGCTAAAACCGATTTGCTGGGCCTTGGTGCGATCCACCTCAATGTGCAATTTCGGCTGGTCGAAGGTCTGCTGAATCCGGAGGTCCACGATTCCTGGAACAAACTTTATCTTGTTGAGCAACTGGTCGGCGAAGGCGCGGTTCGCGTCCAGATTCTGACCCACGATTTGCACGTCGATCGGGGCGGGCAATCCGAAATTGAGAATTTGGCTGACGATGTCGGCCGGCAAGAAATAAAAAGTAACGCCCGGAAATTCCTGGTTGAGCTTCAGCCGGATATCGTGTTCGTACTCGGCAGTGGGACGGTGATCTTTGGTCAGCGCGACCAGAATATCGGCGTCGCCGGGGCCGGTCGGGGCGGAATTGCTGTAAGACAGGTTGATACCGCTGTAGGGCAATCCGATGTTGTCGATGACGGAGCGAATTTCGTTTTGCGGAATTTCTTTGCGGATCGCGTCTTCGACGTGGTCGCAAAGCGCCGCGGTTTCCTCAATGCGGGTGCCGGTGGGAGCGCGCAGGTGCAGCTTGAATTCGCCGGTGTCAACCGCCGGGAAAAAATCCTGGCCGAGCAAAGGCAGCAAGGCGAAGGAGAGGATACAAACGGCCAAAAAGCTGATGGCGAAAAGTTTGTTGTGGCGCACGCAAATTTCCAGCACGCCGTGATAGCGGTCGCGCAGCCCCTCGAATCCATGTTCGAACTTCTGCTGCATGCGCGAGAAAATGTGGGGCTTTTTCTGAGGATTGCCTTCGGCCAGCAAGGTGTTATCGGAGAGCAAGTAGCGCGCCATGGTCGGCACAATCGTGCGCGACAGAATGTAGGACGCCAGCATGGCGAACGAAACCGCTTCGGCCAGCGGAACGAAGAGGTAGCGCGCGACTCCGGCGAGGAAAAACATCGGAACGAACACGATACAAATCGAGAGGGTCGAAACCAAGGCCGGCACGGCGATCTGCGACGCGCCGTCCAGAATCGCCTGGACGATTTCCTTGCCCTGATCGATGTTGCGATTGATGTTTTCGATTTCGACCGTGGCGTCGTCAACCAGAATGCCGACGGCCAGCGCCAGCCCGCCCAGGGTCATGATATTGATGGTTTCGCCCAACGCGCTCATGACGATGATGGAGGTGAGAATGGAAAGTGGAATGGACACCGCAATGATCAGCGTGCTGCGCCAACTGCCCAGGAACACCAGAATCATGAAACCGGTGAGGCAGGCAGCGATCAATCCCTCGCGGATTACGCCGGTGATCGAGGCTTTCACGAAGATGGACTGGTCCGACAGTGGGTCCATTTTCAAAGTTGGGGGCAGGCCGGCGGCGATCGAAGGCAGCAGACTCTTGACGCTGGAAATGATGTCCAAGGTCGAAACATCGCCGGACTTCAAAATGGTCATCAAGGACGCGCGCTGACCATTCACGCGAACGATGTTGGTCTGCGGAGGGAAGCCGTCGCGCACGTTGGCCACGTCGCGAACGTAGATCGTGGAGGTTCCTACATCCTTGATCGGCAGATCGTTCAGCTCAGCGACCTTGGCCGGCGCACCATTCATGTCGACTTCGTACTCGTAGTTGCCAATCTTCGCGGTGCCCGCCGGCAGAATCAAATTTTGAAGGTTGATGGCGTTCACCACGTCGTTCGGCGAAAGACCCTTAGCCTGCAAGGCGTTGGTATCCAAATCGACCTGAACCTGGCGTTGTTTGCCGCCGTAGGGGTAAGGAATCGCCGCTCCGGGAACGCTGACCAGCCCGGTGCGGACGAAGTTCAGGCCAATGTCGCCGAGTTGCTGCTCGGAAAGGCCCTGGCCGGATAGGGCCAGCTGAAGAATTGGAACGCTTGACGCGTTATATTGAATTACGAGTGGAGGCGTGGTGCCTGGGGGCAACTGGCGCAGAAGCGTTTGAGAAACGGCGGTAACCTGCGCGACCGCGTTGCCAATCTGCACTCCGGGATGGAAGAAAATCTTTACGATGCCGATGCCGTTCAGCGACTGCGATTCAATGTGCTCAATGTCATTGACGGTGGTGGTGAGTACGCGTTCATATTGATAGATGATGCGGTTCGACATTTCTTCCGGAGAAAGGCCGGTGTAATTCCAGATCACGCTGACCACCGGGATATCGATGTTCGGAAAAATGTCGGTCGGAGTACGCAGAATGGAAACGGGCCCCAGGATGAGCAGAAGAATGGACATGACCACGAAGGTGTAGGGCCGGCGAAGCGCAAGTCTTACAATCCACATCGATCAATGACTCCCGAAGTTCCTGCGAAATTACTTCGTCCCACGAGGCGTCTATTGTAGAAGCCTACCGGATGCGGCGCTGAATCGTACTTTTACGAGTACCCCGCGCGGAATTAGCCTTCATAGAATAGACGGCTGGCGAAGGATTCAGGATTCAACTTAAATTTGAATGTCAGCCATCGGCGCCGCCGGTGGTTCCGCGCAACGGTTGGCACCAATAGGCCTTAAAATTCCCCGCTGATTCGAGCCGCTTGAGAGTCCCAGCCAAAGCTCAAAAAACCTTCTGAGTTTTCGTCTCGAGGCTGCAATTAGTCCGCAACGAATGACCAGTTTGCCGCGTCACATAGGTGCCGGTCTATACGGGCCGCTAGCGAAACGGCGGCCAAATTGGCCGTAACTTTTTTCGGTTTTCGGTGTTTCAAAAAGTAAGAGACAAGGGCCAGGTGTGGCGGCTTCGGTTCGATGAAGGCCGCAATCTTGATCAAAGGAACGTCCGATGCCAGCAATCGTAATCGTTCTCTCGTTTCTGATCCTTTTCCTGACCGCCTTTTTAGTGGTGCTGCTTGGTCCTTTTGTGGGCCTGGGCTGGGCGTTGTGGAAGAACAATCGCAATTTGAGCCAGCGCAATGCGGGCGGAATTTCAGGCGACGTCGCGCGCGGCTAGTAGTCCGGTCACTGCTGCGGCGTGCGTAAAACCCGCATTTTGGACGCGTGTTTTCTCCGTAGAAACGCTGATGCCTGCCCGCTTCGAAGTTCCCCACCCTTAGAACTATCGTACCATTTACTGGAAAACTAATTCCCTCTCTTAGTCTCGTGCAAGCGACTGCGTCCGCGCACCCTGGAGCCGGCGTAGCGCGAATCGTTGAATTCCGGGCACTTGCGAGACAATCGCGACGTCGCCGGGGCTGAAACCTAAGGCGAAACTGTGGCCCTCGCCTTGCCATAGCACCATTGGGGATGTACTGGCGACAGGGGTGGCCAGTGCATAAGGGGCCATGGGGAAGGTTCAGGCGTTTTGGGCAAAGTCGGCCGGTACTAATGTCCGTGGTCGCTTGGGGGCGATCGCGGTTCTGCTCGCAGAGGCGCTTCTTTTAGCCGCGTTTCTAGCCCCGGCGCAGGTCCATCCAGCGGACAGTTCCACGCCGCAGCCTTTCTTTTCCGCAGCCGACCAGTTTAATCTGCCGTTTGACACCGTCCGTGACAACTCCTCGCCCGCCGATTCTCCCGCAGTTCAAGCGCTCTATCCCTATTCGGTGATTCCCGGCGGAGCCCGAACGTCGGGTGAGTTGCACAATGCGGTCGAGAGCGATTCGACCGTTCGGGCGCACTATGCGGATTTTGTGGTGGCAAACACGCGGGTCGAGCGGATTCAGAAGCCGCAAGCGTTCTATGTCTCGTACCGGATCGGAAACAATATTTTCTGGACCAAGAACGCGGTGCTGATTCCGGCGGGCGAAACAGTTTTGAGCGATGGCACGCACATGGCCCGTACTCGTTGCGGCAATCGCTTGTCGCTCGCGCCCGTCGCGCCAGTTTCCAAAACCGAGCCGGCGACCGAAGCGATGGAAGCTGCTAATCCGGCCGTACTGCTCGCGAACAACGAATCGCCCGTCGAATTGCCTGTCGCACCTCCGCCGATGACCTCCATCGAGACGCCACCCGTGGCTCCAGTTCCGGGTGCGCCTCCACTCGGATTTTTCTTTCCGGGAGTGCCATTCACGGTCGGCGGTGGCGGAACGCCATCGTCTCCGGGAGGATCCGGTCCGGGAACGCCCGGAGGCCCGGGGACTCCGCCCCCAACTTCGGGAACACCGCCGGCGACGCCACCGCCATCCTCGGGAACACCGCCCACGGTTCCACCCGGGTCATCCACACCGCCCATTTCTGCGGCTGAACCGGCAGAATTGCTCATGCTCGCTGCCGGCCTCGCTGGAATTTTCCTGCATAAGAAATCACGTTAGGATCGTTCGCGCGAAGGGCTACCGTTATTTGTGCTGCGCGATTTTTTCGTGGAGACGCATCCCCTCTTCGGCGACCGAGAGATTGCGAATCGTTGAGGGTAATCCGTTCGATTTGAAATGGTCCGCGATGGTCGCGCCAATCTCGGCGAAGTTTTCGGTGGCCAGGGCGATCACGGTGGGACCTGAGCCGCTCAAGGCCACTCCCAACATTCCCGAGATTCGCGGCATCGCCAGAACCTGGGCAAGACCTGGAATCAATCCCATGCGATACGAGTGATGGAGCCGGTCCTGCATCGCGTCCCCCAGCAGGTCGTAGCGGCGCGCTTCGAGCGCAGCCAGAAATAAGGCGGAGCGCTGCAAATTGAAAACCGCGTCGGAATGAGCAACGGATTTCGGCAGCGCCGCGCGCGAAGCGTCGGTCTTGAGCGAAATTTCCGGAGTGACCGCAACCACGCGAATTTCCGCGGGCCAGGTACGACGAAGAGCGACCACGCTGCCGTCACTCCGAACCATCGAGACAACCAATTGGCCGAGCAGCGCGGCCCCAATGTTGTCGGCGTGGCTTTCAAACCAGGTGGCGCAGCGCAAGGCGGAATCTTCGGTGATTTTCTTTCCGCAGACGGCGTAGCCCAGCGCGACGCCGGCAACGATCGCGGCGGCACTGCTACCCAGGCCACCCGCAATCGGAATTTCATTTTGAACAGCCAGCCGCACCGGCGGAAGAGTTACGCCTTCTTTATCCGCCACATGCTTCATGACCCGGAGGATTAGATTCTGGTGAGGGCTGCTGGGAAGAGCGGCGCTACCGGGGACGCCGCGGCTGCGCACGGTGGAACCTGCGACCGAATCCGGCGACACGGTTACCCGCGCAGTGAGGTACAGGTCCAGCGCGAGGCCCAGGCAATCGAAACCGGAACCGAGATTCGCGGTCGAGGCTGGAACGCGGACTTCAAATGAAATTCGATTTGAGCGGGTCATGATTTTTGAAAACCGGGCCCGGTAACAGCGCGCAATTTTCGCGCGATCTAAGATGCGAATTAATGCGCGCGCTCCACACTTTCGATAATCGCGTCTTTGGTCGCGGCCACACGCCGCGGTGCGTTACGGAACGCACCCGAAACCAGCTGAGACTTGGCGCCGTCAACCTGGGCACCGGTCTCCAGCGACAGCGTTCCACGATGATAGTGCGCCACGTAGTCCGGATCTTTCAGGACATTCCCGGTAAGTACGGCGACCACCGACTCATTTTTGCCAATCTTTCCGGCCGCGGTGAGCTTTTTAATCCCCGCCACGGTCGCCGCCGAGGCCGGCTCGCAGCCGATTCCTTCCCGGCCGATCATGGCTTTGGCGTCGGCCAATTCCTGTTCGGTCACGGAAATCACATTCCCGCCGGAGTGCAAAACGGCGCGCAGCGCCTTCTTCCAGGAAATGGGGGCGCCAATCTTGATAGCCGTGGCCAGAGTTTTAGGATTGCTGACCGTTTCAATTTCCGGTGCGCGGTTCGATTGCCCCAATTTTGAAAACAGCTGAGCGAGCGGCGCCGCTCCCTCCGCCTGCACAATGCTGAGCTTCGGCACATGATCGATCAGTCCCATGCTCTTCATTTCAGCAAAGCCTTTTCCGAGGGCGGAGCTGTTGCCCATGTTTCCGCCGGGCACGACCACGTGGTCGGGAACGTGCCAGTCGCGCTGCATCATCAATTCGTACGCGACAGTTTTTTGGCCCTCGATGCGAAATGGGTTCACCGAGTTCGCAATGTAAATCCACTCGACGTCGGCGAGTTCCTGCGTCAGGCGCATGCAGTCGTCGAAATTGCCGGCCACTTCAAGAATCGTTGCGCCGTAGTCCATGCTCTGCGCCAACTTCGCGGCGCTGACTTGCCCCTCTGGCAGTAAGACCACGCATTTCAGATTGGCGCGTGCGGCGTAAGCCGCCAAGCTCGCCGCGGTATTGCCGGTGCTGGCGCAGACGACCGCGCGTGCGCCCGAAATAACGGCCTGGGTGACGGCCGCGGTCATTCCCGTGTCCTTAAACGAGCCGGTGGGATTGGCTCCCTGATGTTTCAGGGTGAGCGCCGTCAGCCCCGCATATTGGGCGCATTTTGGTGCGTCGTAGGTCGGAGTGTTTCCTTCGAAGAGGGTCACGATCGGCGCATGATCGGCGAACGGAAGTACTTCACGGTAGCGCCAGACGCCGCTACGATCGCGCGGATCACGCGAAGTGGCCCGCGAGGCCCAGCGCGCTTTCAGCGATTCGAGGTCCGCCGCCTTTTCCAAACCGCAATCGATTTCGAGGGGTTCGCCACAACTACGGCAAACGTAAATCCGCTCACGGAGTGCGAATTCCGCGGCACACTCTGGCGAAATACATTTTTGTACGGCAGTCGCCGATGGTTGATGCTCTGTTTTGTGCGGGGCGTTCATTTTGCGGCTGGAGCGGACTCGTTCGCATTGCGCATATCGAGCGAAAATTCGCGGTGCACCGCCGCCAGCGCCTTGCTCATGTGCTGGCTGGCAACGACGAAAGAAATATTCGATTCCGAAGAACCTTGCGCGATGGCGATGATGTTGACCTCTTCGCGGCCCAGGGCGCTGAAGGTGCGCCCCGCCATACCCACGGTGCCGCGCATGTTTTCTCCGACGACCGCGACGATGGCAATATTCGGGTCGAGCGTGATGTGTTCGACTTTGTGATGCGCCAGATCCTGCGCGAATTGCTGGCGCAGCGCCTCGACGGTGCGCTTCGCGTCGGTCGACGCCACGATGAAGCAGATGTCGTTTTGCGACGACGACTGTGAAATCAGCAGCACGTTGGCGCGCACGCTTGCAGTGGTGGAGAAGGTGCGTCCGACCACGTCGGGCAAGCCCACGATTCCCGGACCGCCCACGGCGATCAACGAAACGTCCTTGATGGCAGTGAGGGCTTTTACGCCTAAGGTGAAGCCGCTGCCTTTCAGCGTGATTTTTGTTCCCGGATTTTTGGGCTCGAAGGTATTGCGGATCCAAACCGGAATTTCCGCGGCGATTACCGCACGCAAAGTTTTAGGATGCAGAACTTTTGCGCCGAAGTAGGCGAGTTCGGCGGCTTCGCGATAAGAAATTTCGGGAATAGTCCGAGCTTCGGGGACCAGCCGGGGATCGGCGCTGAGCACGCCGTTCACGTCGGTCCAAATAATAATCTCATCCGCGGATATCGCCGCGCCTAGAATCGTGGCGGAATAGTCGGAACCGCCGCGGCCCAGGGTGGTCAGCACGCCTTCTGGCGTCGCGCCAATGAATCCGGTGACCACCGGCACGATTCCTTTCTGCAGTAATGGCCGCAACCTCACTTCGCAACGTTCGCGGGTGCGGTCGATCGCTGGTTCAGCGGCACCATGGTATCCGTCGGTGACAATCAATTCCGTGGCTTCGACGGCTTCCGTTTCCACGCCATATTCCTTCAGCGCCGCTGCCACCAGTGGCGCGGAAAGGCGCTCGCCCAGGCTGGAAACTGAATCGAGCGTGCGCGGTGTTAGCTCGCGAATCAGGGCCGTGCCGTCGCAGAGACGCGTGGCCTCTCTGAGCAGTTCTTCGATGCGGGCGCTCAGGCGTTTGCGGGTCTCGGGGTCGTGAATCAGGGCGTTCAACGCGAGGTCGTGTTGTTTGCGCAGAGCATCGATGAGCAGCGCTGCGTTGTCGCGCTCGCCGGCTTCGGCGCGGGTAGCCGCTTCGATCAGGCGATTGGTCACGCCGCTCATAGCGGAGACCACGACCAAAATAGAGTGGTCGCGCGAGGCTTCTTTCACGATTTCGCACACGCGCGCAATGCAGGATGCATCGCCTACAGAGGTGCCGCCGAATTTCATGACCTGCAACTGCTTTTTCATTGGAATTAAGCTTGGGCGGGTAGGATTCGAAAGGGTAGGTAAAGCCCTTGGCGTTCGCTGGCCGCGCCTAAAAAACTATACACCAGCGAAGCCAGTTCGGCCGCCCCGGGTCACCTGGGTTGTGTCGAAACAATTCAACCAGCGCGGCCCGTGGCGGCGGGCCGGGCGAAATTCAATTTCTTACGGCTGGGCGACCAGCGCCTGAATGAGCGTGACGGCTTGCGGCGTGCCCAGGCCGGAAACGTAATCGTACCCAACCAATGCGTCACAAAGCTGGCCGCACGAACCGTTCGTTCCGGTGGTGACTGGATGAAAATTCGCGGCCATTCCGGTTTTAGCGGTCGTGTACAGCGCGCCGTTCGTGCTGGTCAAATGCGCTTTGCGTTGCGCCACGCGCATGGAGTTGGCGATGGTCATCAGCGCGGCCCACTGCGGAGCGGCGGCGCTGGTGCCGCCGACCTGAAACCATCCGCTGGCACCGCTGATGCCTAACGAATCGTAGATGGCATATCCGGTTCCGGGATTCGCGTTGTAGGAGACGTCGGGTAAGCCGCGTTTTCCGCGCGAATCGTCCGGAATCGGAAACTGGGATTGAACCAGCGGCTCATATTCGTAGGCGCTCTGGCCGCCGCCGCTGCCGCTCCACGCGGATTCCGAAGAATAGTTGCCGCGGGCGTCGAGCACGAGCGAAGTGCCACCCACCGCGACCACATCCGGCGATGCCGCCGGATAAGCGACGCCAAAACCGGTGTCGCCGGATGCAGCGAGAAAAGTGACGCCGCCAGCGACAAAATGATTATCCAAACTGCGCTCAGAAGAAATTTCTCCGGAGGTCCAGCTCATGGAGACCGCGGACGCGCCGTGCTTCACCGCAACATCAACACTGGCGATGAGATCGCTGAGATTGTTGGTCGAAGCTTCGACCAGGATGATCTTGGCTTGCGGCGCAATCGCGTGCGCCCATTGCAGGTCGAGCGAGATTTCGACGGCCCAGTTGGCGTTGGCAACGGGCTTGCGGCTGGTTTCGTACATCTTAGTGAAGCAACCGTTGCTGGTGGTGCAGGCCGGCAATCCAAATTTCGTGCTGAAGACGCCGAGGTCCGCTTCGGCATTCGGGTCATCATAAGCGTCGACGATTCCGATGATTTGGCCCGCGCCTTGATTTGCGACCTGATCAAAACCATAAGCGTGCCGGATCTGCGACGGAACGAAGGCGGAAGACGGCGGCGTGGAGAGAGACGCGCCGGCGGCCTGGTGCACAAAAAAATGCGGGCGCATGAAGGCGATTGGGTCGGAGCCGCTTTCGCTCGCGGGAATCTGAAACAGGAAAAGTGGCTGTTGGGCCAAAACTGGCTGGCTCATCAGGGTCGCTGCGGCGACCAGCAGAGCGGCGCGGAGCAATATTAGAAAACTCTCAGATTTCATGCAATTCCCCCAGTAGGTGACGATCCACGCGAACTGTAAGCGGTGTATGGACTGCTTCGCGCTGAACAGAAGGTACCGTGGGGGATGAATTTCGGGCCATGGGCCGGAGTTCTCAATTCGCTAGTACCAAAGTCTGGCGGCTAGAAATGGAAAAAGGCCCATTTTATTGGGCCTTTTTGCGCTTTTTGGGATGGAGGAGATTTTAGGCGAGAGAAATCGGCTTGGGCTTGGCTGGATCGCTGTAATCGTAGAAACCTTTTCCGGCTTTGCGGCCATTCCAACCCATCAGCACCATGCGTTTGAGCAGCGGCGGCGGGGCAAAACGCTTTTCCTTGAATTCGTCGAACATGATGTTGGCGATGTAATAGGTCGTGTCGTTGCCCACGAAATCGAGCAGCGTGAGCGGACCCATGGGATGGCCGCAGCCGAGCTTCATCGAATTGTCGATGTCTTCGATGGAGCCGACGCCCTCTTCCAAGGCGCGAATGGCGTCGAGCAGAAACGGAACGAGCAGGCGGTTGACGATGAAGCCGGTGCGGTCGGTGGTGCGCACCGGAGTTTTGCCCACGCGATGCGCGAAGGCGACCGCGTCTTCCTCGACTTTTTTGTCGGTGGCGATGGTGCGGATCACTTCGACCAGTTTCATCACCGGAACCGGGTTGAAAAAGTGGAGACCGAGAAAACGGTCGGGCCGCTGGGTGAAGGTGGCCATTTCCGTGATCGACAAGGACGACGTGTTGCTGGCAAAAATCGTGTGCTTCGGGCAGATTTTGTCGAGCGCGGTCCAAACTTCGCGTTTGGCCGCGAGTTGCTCAATGATCGCATCAATAATAAGGTCGCAATCTTTCAGGTCTTCGAGGTTGGTGGTGCCGCGCAGGCGGCCGCGAATCTGATCCCGGTCCTGGGCGGAAAGCGTGCCTTTATCGACCAGGCGCTGCAGATTCTTGTCGATGGACTGCAGTCCTTTTTCCAGCACCGCCGCGTTTACTTCGCGCACCGTGACCTGGCAACCGGCAGCCGCGGCAATTTGCGCGATTCCCGAACCCATCAGGCCGCACCCAACCACTCCTACTTTTTCGATCGCCATCGATTCTTCCTCCGAGGAATTATTGCGAACTGCAGGACTACGTTGTGGCGCAGGCCAAACGAATCACCATCTTAACGCAGAAACGCAATCACGATGCAGCGTCAATCTCCGCGAAAACTTCCTGGGCCAGGTGAAACGCCGTATTAGCCGCCGGCACACCGCAATAAATAGCCGACTGCAACAGGACTTCCTGTATTTCTTCGCGCGAAACTTTATTATTCAGCGCGGCGCGCACGTGCATGCGAAATTCGTCGCTGCGATTCAACGCGATCATCATCGCGAGGGTAATCAGGCTCCGCGTCTGGCGTGGCAAGCCCGGCCGAGACCAGATTTCGCCCCAGGCGTAGCGCGTAATCAGATCTTGAAACGGCTCGGTGAACGACGTCTTCGTACTTTCGGCCCGGTCGACATGCGGGGCACCCAGAACTTCGCGGCGCACTTTCATTCCTGCGCTGTGCCGTTCGCGATCGTCCATCAGCGAACCTCCTGATGCGAGAAGAAATCCAGAATCGTCGAGGTGAAATTCGCAGCGTCTTCGATATTGGAAAGATGCGACGCGTTCATTTCGGCGTATTGCGCTCCGGGTATCCCGACGGCCATGAATTTTCCGTCGGCCGGCGGAGTGACGACGTCGTGCGCGCCGGCGATGACCAGCGTGGGAGTTTGGATGTGGTTGATCGCGCCGCGCAAATCGCTATCGCGAATGGCCTCGCAGGTGGCGATGTAACCATCCACCGGCGTAGCTACGAACATCTGTTTCATCCTTTCGATCACGTCCGGATTGGCCGCGACATATTTCGCAGTGAACCAGCGCAGTAACTGAGCCTCGGCCACCGGCGCAATGCCGCCTTCGCGCAATTTCTCGATGCGTTTGTTCCAAAAATCATCGTTGCCGATTTTCGCCGCCGAATTGCTGATGACGATCGCATTGAGCCGGTCACGCGCATGCACGCCGAGCCACTGCGCTATTACGCCGCCGAGCGAAAGGCCACAGAACAACACCCGACGGATATCTAGCGCATCGAGCAGCCCAATAGCGTCTTTTCCCAGCATTTCGATCGTGTACGGACCCGGAGTCGCTTCCGATTGGCCGTGGCCGCGAGAGTCATAGCGCAAAACCCGGTAGGTTTTCGATAGCGCGGATATTTGCGCGTCCCACATGTGCAGGTTCGTGCCCAGCGAATTGGAAAACAGTATCACTGGAGCGCTCTCTGCGCCGTCGAACTGATAATGCAACGACGCGCCGTTGATTTTGGTGTGCGGCATGCTCTGTGTTCCCTTCCAATACGGATTAGGACGAAGTCTTGTTGCTCGCGGCCAGGACCCGATCGATCATCTCGCGCGCAGCCCCGGTATATTGTTTAGGATCCAACGACCGATCGATATCCGCCGCGGAGAAATTTTTGGATATTTCGGCATCGCCGAGCAACACCTCGCGAAATGATTTACCCGTATCGATAGCCTGATGCGAGGCGCGCTCGACCAGCTCATGAGCCGCCGCTCTTCCGATTTTCTTGGCCAGCACCATGGCCACACATTCGGCCATCATCAAACCATGAGCGGCGTTCAGATTCCCGGTCATGGCGGCTTGGTGAATCTGCAGACCATCGAGAATTTGAATCGAGTGCGCTAGAGCTCCCGCGGTGAGCATGCAGATCTCGGGCAGCGTTTCCCATTCGGCATGCCATCCGCCAAGGCCGCGCTCGTGCTCCTGCACCATTGCCGCGAGCATGGTCGAAACCAAAGCCGGCACGCGAATTGCCGCAGCAAGAATGACACCGCAGCCGACCGGGTTTCGTTTATGCGGCAGCGTCGAAGAGCCGCCGCGGCCAGGTGCGGATGGCTCAGCCAATTCGCCAATTTCGGTCTGCGACATCAGCGAAATATCGCGCGCAATTTTCCCCAGCGTTCCGGTGAGCAATCCGAACGTGGTAGCGACTTCCGCTAGGCGATCGCGCTGCGCATGCCAGGGAATTTCCGGCAACGCCAATTTCAATTCGCCCGCCAGCGCTTGCGCCACGCGCGGGCCATCTTTTCCCAGCGCCGCGAGAGTGCCGACCGCGCCGCCAAATTGCAAGACCTCGACACGCTTACGAGATTCAACCAGGCGCTCACGATGGCGTTCGACTGCGTCCAGCCAGCTCGCGAATTTCAGACCCAGCGTGATGGGCGACGCTTGCTGCAGCCAAGTGCGACCGGCGAGCAGCGAGTCCCGGTGAGCGATGGTGAGGCGCTGAAGCGCGGCCGACACGCGCGCGAGTTTTTCTGCGGTATCGTCGAACGCCTCGCGCAATTGCAGAACCAAGCCGGTATCGATCGCGTCCTGGCTGGTCGCGCCAAGATGCACGAATCCCGCGGCCGCCGAATCGGATTGGGCAACCAGCGTAGTGAGTTCCTTGACCAGCGGTATCGCGAGATTGCCGGCGAGCGCCGTGGATTTCGCCAGCGCCTCGTGCGAGTACAACTTGGCGTGGCATTGGGCCTGAATGGCAGGCGCCGACGCCGCGGGAGCAACGCCGGCCTGCGCGAGGGCCCGCGCCAACGCCGCTTCGAAATCGAGCATGCGCTGTAAACGGTTCGCGTCGGAGAAGATCTCGCGCATGCGGCCGGTGGTGAATAGTGGATCGAGTAATCGCATCGTTCGACGGAGCTCCCGTACGAGCCGTAGCATTCCACGGAAAACGCTCCATGTCCAAGCGGAAACCTGTTGGCGCGGGAGATTTTCTAGCCGGCGGACGCCTTGCTGAACCGCGACACTTCCTTCACCGCGCGATAGGCCTGATCGATAGCCGCGTTGGTGTAGGCGAAAGCTTCGGCGTCGGAATTCGCGATCGAGATTCGTCCAAAGGGCTGACGGCCGACTACGCAGGGCTGCTGATCTTCGGGCCAATCCGGATCGAAAAGCGAATTGTATTCGTAGGCGTAGCCATGCGGCCAACGATTGACCGTGATGGCCTGAATGTCGCGCGCCGGATCGAAGCCGGCGGGTGAAAGTATCGCGCCGAGTTGCTCACGAATGTGCTTCTCGAAAGTCGAGAAGGGCGTGGTGTACAGCTCCATGCGCCCCGCGCGCTGCTGGTCGCGCGCCGGCAGACCCGCTTTGCACGGAACGCGTTCCAGGTGCAGCAAACACGATTCGTCGGGATTGCCGGGGAATTTGTACGCGCCCATGCTGACCGGAAAATCGAGCGTCACCGAATCGAAATAACTTCCCGGGCAGCGCATTCCGCTGACGCCCAGCTTTTTGAAGGATTGCCAGTTCGCAATCTGCACGTTGGTGTAGACGATGGGAACTTTCACACCATAAGCCAGCGCAGTTTTTTGCGCTTCGGGAAGTTCCGGGCACATGAACGGAATCACCATATTCCAGCAGGCCAGGATGCAGGTGGCCCCGCGAACGGCGCGCGGTTTTCCGTCGCGCACGTAGGTGATTTCTACTTCGGTCGACGCGCCGGGATCCCCAAGGTTGCGCGCGTGAATCACCGTGCTGTTCAGCCGGATGCGCACCGGCGACGAGCCATCGTCGAGCGATACGTAATTCAGTTTCGCGGTGACGATATCTTCCATCGTGCTGCCTGGAGCGGATGCGGGAATCAGCGAGCGCACCAGCAGCCGCGCGATCGAAGCGTTGCCATCGGGAAAATGGCAAATGTAGGGCTCGTCCGAGGCTTGCTTGGTGATCTCGACTCCGAGGCCCGGACCCGGAGGGCCGGACAAATCCATGCCGCCGAATCCCGGGTAGCCCAGGCCGGCCATGTCTCCAGCCGGAACCGCGTCGATGCCGATGCCGTAGAGGCCGTAGGTTTCAGTTTGCAAAAAAGGAATGGTGTCGGGACTACACTTTGCATATTTCAACAGGAAATCTTTGTAGCTGGTCCTGGCCAGCAAAACTTTGCGGTCCCAGGACGACATGCCCGGCAGGTAGTCTTCCTTATCCGCATACAAGCGTTTCAGGTCAGCTTTTGCCGCGGCGGATAGCGGCGTCTGGGCCAGGAATTCAGCTCGATCGGTCTTGCCTCCTTCCTCGTCGAGATCGTCGGTTTTCTTGCCGGAACCGACCACCAGCTTGTCGACTCCAAATGTTTTCTGGTCGAAGAACACGCCGCGCTGCAAACCGTGCGACTTGTTGAAATCCTGATCGTAGTATTTGTAAAACTTCTGAACGTCGATGCCCAATCCCTGAAACAGGTCTTTCGCTTGGGCGCTGTAGAGCTTCGGTGCGGCGATGGATTGGGTGCCGCCGTAGCCGAGCAACGTTCCCTTGGCGGTGTGGAATTCATTGCGGCGCGCATGGCCGCCGAAATCGTCGTGGTTTTCGAGAATCAGAATTTTCGCGTCGGGACCGGCGACTTTTCTATAGAAATACGCGGCGGAGAGGCCGCTGATGCCGCCACCCACAATAATCAGGTCGTAGGTTTCGGCATCCTGCGTGGGAGCGCCCCAGGTGTTGCCGTCGCGCAGGGCGTGGCCGACTTCCATGACCGCGTCGGTGGTGCCGCGCATGCCGGTCAGCGCCGGCGGGTAATACTCATTCGAAGTTGCGGACGAAAAGGGAGAACGAGGAAGGCCAAATAGGTCGAGCCATTGGGAATTTTGAAATGCTAACGAACCACCCACCGCGATACCAAAACCGTTAAGGAAATCCCGCCGGGCAATTGGACGCCCCAGGCCCAAATCTTTTTCGCGCTTTTCACGGTCCACACTCTCCCCCAGAGATTTTGACCACCGGGCAAACGCTGCCGCGCAGCAGCGACCCGGCTTTAGATTTTTAGGTTATGAGCATACCCCAATGTGACGGGGAGACAGGGGAGCAAATTCTGGCGGCTTTTCTACGAAGGAGGATTTGAGAAACGGCAGCGCTTAATGTGCGGCGACGGCGACGCGAATCTTGGTTTCGCCGATGCGGAACTCGGCGCATTCGTTCAGGCGGGCAGCCAGGACTCGTTTTTCGCCGATGTAGGTGCCGTTGGTGGATCGCAGGTCACGCAGGAGAACCGAATCTTTTTTTACTTCTATGGCGCAATGCAGCCGGGAGACCTTGGGATCGTCGACTTCGATATCGGCTCCGCCACGCAGTCGCCCAATGGTGACCAGCGGGACGGTCATATCGCATTCGACTCCGCGTGACATGCCCTGGATCACCGAGATCTGGATCGATTTGTGGTCCGGCAAGTCGAGACCGGCCGCCCGCGAGTCATCCGAACGCTCCACGCGACTGGCGCCGAACTGGCGCTCGGCATCCAGAATGGGATTGAATTCGATGGTTGAAGAATTTTGATCCGGGGGCGTCAAATCCACCACCGAGCTCTGGGCGCACATCCAGCAGCGAACTTGAGCCATTCGCCGGCCGGCGTTGCGCGAATCATCCAGTTCGATTTGAGCGGCACAGTGGGGGCATCGGGCGCGCATGGGGCAACTATCGTCCCAGAGTGCGTACGTGGCTATGGTACGAAAAGGCTAATTTCTGGCTCGTTTGCGATCGACTGTTTCTTTGGTGGAAGGGTGAGTAAGAGGGGCATCATAGTGCACCTCTCCTGGAACGACGTCCTATAGACAAGCTAACTTTATTGGATACAGATATTTAACTACAGAAGCGCGGCCTATGGCGAATGCTTGCCAGGACGGGCGACGTGTATTATAGTGCATCTCAGAGATATGAGCCGCCTTTCCCAACTCGTTCGGCCGCTACCTCCCACAGGGCCTGTTGGCGTCCTGCACGACGCTGAGTTCCTGCTTTTCGTCGGTAATAAGGTCCGCGAAGCACGCAGTCGCCGTGGAATGACTCGAAAAATGCTGGCTCACGAGGCCGATGTTTCGGAACGGCATCTGGCACAACTCGAACTGGGCGAGGGGAACGTCTCGATCGTGCTCCTGCGCCGGATCACCACCGCGTTGAATATTCCCATCGCCGAGGTTTTCACTACCAGTAAGCCGAACGCGGAGGCAGAAGACGCGCTTCGCCGGGTTCTGGAACGGGTCCCAGGCGCGCAACTCGAGACGGTCGTAGCGCGCTTGCGCCGCGAATTTGGAGAAAACGATCTGGCCCGGCGCGGGCGAATTGCGTTGATCGGCTTGCGCGGCGCGGGAAAATCGACGCTCGGCTCCAAGCTGGCCGAAGATCTCGAAATTCCGTTCGTCGAACTCGACCAGGAAATCGAAAAAGACGCGGGGATGGACTTGGCGGAGATTTTTTCGCTGTACGGACAGACCGGCTACCGGCGCATCGAGAAAAAAACGCTTGATCGTGTTTTGCGCGAACATGCGCGCGCGGTGATCTCGATCGGCGGCGGCGTGGTTTCCGAAAAAGAGACCTACGATCAATTGCTGGCCAAGTGCTTCACCGTCTGGATCAAGGCTCACCCGGAAGAACATATGTCGCGAGTGGTGGCCCAGGGCGATTTTCGCGCCATGGCAGATAACACCGAGGCGATGGAGGATCTTCGCCGCATCCTCGAAGCGCGCGAACCGCTGTATCGCCGCGCGGATGTGCAATTGGAAACCTCGCGCGAGACCGTGCTGCAGAGCTTTTTGAAATTGAAACAGGCCGTGCAATCTTCGGAGAAGTAGGAGGCATCGTGGACGTGGCCACAACGCAGCAAACGCAACAGGAATTTGCTCCGGTCGATTATCAAACCGATCCGTCGAAGTACAAACACTGGCGCATTGCCTACGACGCGCCAGTGGCGACGCTGACCATGGACGTGAATGAGGAAGGCGGGCTGCGTCCCGGATACAAACTGAAGCTGAATTCCTACGACCTCGGGGTGGACATCGAGCTTCACGACATCCTGCAGCGGGTGCGCTTCGAACATCCGGAGATTCGCACCGTGGTCCTGACCAGCGCCAAGAACCGCGTGTTTTGTTCCGGCGCGAACATTTACATGTTGGGTCTTTCCTCGCACGCCTGGAAAGTGAATTTCTGCAAATTCACCAACGAAACCCGCAACGGCATCGAGGATTCCAGCGCGCATTCCGGTTTGAAATTTCTCGCGGCTTTGAACGGCACGACGGCGGGCGGCGGTTATGAACTAGCCCTGGCCTGCGACGAGATTGTGCTGGTCGACGATCGCTCTTCGGCGGTCAGCCTTCCGGAAGTTCCCCTGCTCGGCGTGCTGCCCGGAACCGGGGGTTTGACGCGCCTGACCGACAAACGAAAAGTACGCCGCGATCACGCCGATATTTTTTGCACCAACGCCGACGGCGTGAAGGGCCAGCGCGCCAAGGATTGGGGCTTGGTGGACGATTCGATCAAGACGCAGGCATTCGCGGAACACATCAAGCAACGCGCGGCGAAACTGGCGGAGCTGAGCGATCGGCCGACCGGCGCGAAAGGGATTGAATTGACGCCGCTCGCGCGGACCGTGGATGAATCGGGCCGCCATTATAAATATGTCGACGCGAAGCTCGACCGCGAAGCGCGAACCGTGACGCTAACCGTTCACGCGCCGGAATCTGGCGAACCGATGACCTTAGACGCGGCGGTGGCGGCCGGCGCGCGATGGTGGCCTCTACAAATGGCCCGGGAATTGGACGACGCGATTCTTGGATTGCGCACCAGCGAAGCGGATCTGGGTTTGTGGATTCTGAAAACGGCAGGAAACGCCGACGCCGTGGTGAAAATGGACGAATTCATTCTCGCCAATCAGAAAAATTGGTTCGTGCGGGAAGTTCTGGGAATGATGCGGCGGACTTTCGCGCGCCTGGATGTGACCTCCCGTTCGATGTTCGCGCTGGTCGAGCCGGGATCGTGTTTCGCCGGAACGTTGCTCGAATTCGCGCTGGCCGCGGATCGGGTGTACATGCTGGACACGCCGGAAGGATCGGAAAAAGCTTCGATGAGGCTTTCCCCGATGAACTTCGGCGCCTTGCCGATGGTGAATCACCGGTCGAGGCTCGCCGCGCGCTTTTATGGCGATGATGCCCAACTGGAAAAGCTGCGGGCCATGAATGGGCGAGCATTAGGCGCGCAAGACGCGCTCGAAGCTGGCTTAGTCACCGCGGCGCTCGATGAACTGGATTGGCAGGACGAAGTCCGCCAGGCTATCGAATCGCGCACGGCGCTATCGCCCGATGCCTTGACCGGCATGGAAGCGAATCTGCGGTTTGGATTGCCCGAAACTCTGGAGACCCGAATTTTTGCCCGACTCTCGGCCTGGCAGAACTGGGTCTTCGTGCGGCCCAATGCCGTGGGCGACAGCGGCGCGCTGAAAGTCTACGGAACCGGAGCGCCGGTGAAATTCAAGTGGGAGCGAATTTAGCTCTCGGGATTTGCAACACTTCATAATTTTGGAATCAGGAGACGGGCATGATCGATTACACCGAAAAAATTCCGAACAACGTCGACTTGGGACGGGACCGGGTCCTGCAGCGCGCGCTGGAACATTGGCAGCCGGCGTACATGAACTGGTGGTACGACATGGGCCCCAGCGAAAGCCACGCGCTGGAAGTGTATCTGCGCACGGCGACGAGCGTCGAACCGGACGGCTGGGCGCAATTTGGCTACGTGCGCATGCCGGAATATCGCTGGGGAATATTTTTGCAGCCACGCGATGGCGACCGGCAAGTGAATTTTGGGGTGCATAAGGGCCAAGCCGCGTGGCAGGAAGTTCCGGGCGAATATCGCTCGACGCTGCGGCGCGTAATCGTGACTCAAGGAGACACCGAGCCAGCTTCCGTGGAACAACAGCGGCTGCTGGGCATGTGCTGCCCTTCGCTCTACGATCTGCGAAATATTTTTCAGGTGAACGTCGAAGAGGGGCGGCATCTGTGGGCCATGGTTTATCTGCTGCACCGCTATTTCGGCCGCGACGGCCGAGAAGAGGCCGAGGCGTTGCTCGACCGCCGCTCCGGTGATGCCGACAATCCGCGAATTCTCGGCGCGTTCAATGAACCGACTCCGGACTGGCTGGCCTTTTACATGTTCACGTTTTTCACCGACCGCGATGGAAAATTCCAGCTTTCGGCGCTGGCCGAATCCGGCTTCGACCCGCTGGCGCGCACTTGCCGCTTCATGCTCACGGAAGAAGCTCACCACATGTTTGTCGGTGAAACGGGAGTCAGCCGGATTTTGCAACGAACCTGCGAAGTGATGGGCGAACACAAAGTTTCGGCTCCGGCGGACGTCCGGGCACTCGGCGTGATCGATCTGGAAACGATGCAGAAGTATCTGAATTTCCACTTCAGCGTGACCATCGACCTATTTGGTTCAGATGCGTCGTCGAATGCGGCGAGCTACTACACCACGGGGCTGAAGGGCCGCTACGACGAAACCAAGATTGACGACGATCATGTGCTGACCAACGCGGAATATCCGGTCTTCGAAGTTTCCGGAAACAAAATTGTCTCGCGACAGGTTCCGGCTTTAACCGCCCTGAACGAGCGTCTGCGCGATGACTATATCGCCGAGATCCAGGCGGGCGTCGACCGCTGGAACAAAATCATCGAAAATGCCGGTATTCCCTTCCGGCTGGTGCTGCCGCACAAAGGATTTCACCGGCAGATTGGAAACTTCGCGGGAAAACACATCAGCCCGGACGGAGAAGTTCTGACCAAGGAAGCGTGGGAGAATCACCAGAACAACTGGCTGCCGAGCGCGGAAGACCAACAGTTCGTGCAATCCCTGATGCGCGGCCGGGTGATCGAACCCGGCAAATTCGCCAACTGGATTGCTCCGCCGATTCGCGGCATCAACCGTCAACCACTCAATTTCGAATACGTGCGCTTCAATTGAAATAAAAAATCGACCGCGCTAGATACGAATTCACCGTCCAGTCATCGAAGCGTAACAGGGTGCGTTTAGAAATGACTCCGTATAGTTGTGTGCGTTGACGCCTCAGGACTGCGCACTCCGCTGAAGCCGCCGAACCTATGCGCTGTTTGAAATTTGCACTTCTAACGATCGCTGTCGCCGGGCTAGCGCCGCGCTCATTGCGAGCGCAGATCGCGGCCAAAGACGCATGCCCACGCCCCGCACCCGGAGCGATCGTCGCCGAACCGGCGGATCTGCGCAGCGTGCATGGCGAATTGAATGTGCACTTTTCGTTCCGCAGCGAAGTGGATGCGTCTGGCGCCACCCGCTACTGCTATGTAGCGCAGAACGGCGAAGAATCGCCCACGCTGCGGGTCCATCCAGGCGACACGTTGATCATTTCGTTGAAGAACGAAATGGCTGCGGAAGAAAAAAAATCGAACGCCAGTGCCAAGGGCACCGGCGCCACGATGCCAAGCATGACCCACCACGAAGCCGCCGGGAGCTGCGCGGGCGGCGGGGTGATGGCCGCATATGCCACCAATCTCCATTTTCATGGGCTGGCCATTCCTCCGAAGTGCCATCAGGACGAAGTGCTGAGCACGTCGGTTCTAGCGTCCGACGCTCCGTACGAATATCGCGTGCAAATTCCGGCGAATCAACCTCCGGGTCTGTATTGGTATCACCCGCATCTGCATGGATTCAGCAAGGTCCAAGTACTGGGTGGCGCGTCAGGCGCGCTGATCATCGAAGGAATTGAACGTGCGAATCCGGCACTGGCGGACTTGCCGGAACGCGTCATCGTCATTCGCGACCAGGACTTACTGAATCCAAACGCCGCGCCAGCGCAGACCGGCGAGGCAGCGCCAGCGATTGTCCTCGATCCGGATGGCGATGCGCGAAACACCGGCTCGGGCACCGGCAAACCTGCGAAAGACCTTTCCGTAAATTTTGTCCCGGTGCCGTACCCAAATTATGAGCATGCGGTAATCCAGGGAAAAGCCGGCGAAAAGCAGCTCTGGCGCATCTTGAACGCTTCCGCAATCACCTATTTGAATCTGCAAATGCTTTGGAACGGTTTGCCTCAGGATTTCGGAGTGGTAGCGCTGGACGGCGTGCCGATCAATGCCAATGGCCAGGGCCGGGGAATCGTTTACGAAAACCATGCGGGCGTTCCTCCCGGAGGCCGGGCAGAATTCGTAGTTACACTTCCAGCGGAAGGCGTAAAGGCTGAGCTACTGACGCGCAGCGTAAACACCGGAGCTGGCGGCGAAAACGATCCAGTCCGGCCGCTGGCTTCGATTGTAGGATCGAAGAACGCTCCCGCGCTTCAATCCAAGCTTGCAGCTGCGCCCGAACCGCTGCCGAAATCGAATCTGCCGTGGCTTGGCAGCGTTCAGCCCGCGCACGAAAGACGTCTCTATTTCACTGAGAAATTGCAGGATCCCAACGATCCGAACAGCCCTACCACTTTTTATATTACGGTTGAAGGACAGCAGCCGGTTGCCTTCGATCCTAATTCCTCGACACCGAATATCGTCGTGCGTCAGGGAGACGTGGAAGACTGGTACATCGAGAACCGCACGCAGGAGCTGCACGCGTTTCACATCCACCAGATTCATTTCATGCTGACGGAATGGTTTGGCGTCACTGTCAACGAACCTTTCCTGCGCGACGTGATCAACGTGCCCTTCTGGGATGGGAAGACCAAGAAATATCCGAGCGTAAAGCTCCGCATGGATTTCCGCGATCCGGCGATCGTCGGCGTGTTTCCGTATCACTGTCACCTGCTGGAACATGAAGATGGCGGGATGATGGGTTTAGTACGAGTGGAACCTTCCGAAGCGATGCGGGCCACCATCCAAAATCCGCAAAATACGGCGGGTTCCGCGACCCAGCAGCCGTAGTCGCAGCCGCGCACCGAGTTTTTATTGCTCATTCACGCAATTTAAACACGCGCCGCGTATCCACATAGAACGCGTTCGATCCCCAAACGAGTGAGCAGCTCGGATTGCTGCGTTTTGCCTGCGAAGTTCTGGGATTGGGCCCGAAATTAACCAATTGAGGAGAATTCATGATTTGTAAAAATCTACGCTGGATGGCTGCTTTGACCATGGCCGCGAGCTTGGCCATTACGCCATCCGTCACGCTCGCCGCTCCGGGTGCTAACGATGGGGCCAAGGGCAACGCCGCTGCCGCTGCCGCGGCCCCCACCACTACGCCAATCAAGCATGTGGTGGTCATCTTCCAGGAAAACGTCTCGTTCGATCATTATTTCGCAACCTACCCCAACGCCGAAAATCCCGAAGGCGAACTCAAATTCAAAGCCAAGAACGCTACTCCTGCCGTGGACGGCCTGAGCCAGGGCCTGCTCGAACACAACCCCAATTCCATCCAACCTTTCCGCCTCGACGTAAGCCAAAACTACACCTGCAGTCAGGATCACGATTACATGCCGGAACAGCAAGCCTTCGATAGCGGCTTGATGGACAAGTTCCCCGAATTCACCGGCGCGTCCTGCGGCACGGCGTATCCCGACGTGCAGAGTCTGGGCACCGGCGTCGTGATGGGGTATTTCGACGGCAACACCGTCACCGGCCTCTGGAATTACGCTCAGAATTTCGCGATGAGCGACAACTTCCACGGAACCAATTTCGGGCCTTCCACGGTTGGAGCCATCAACGTGGTCTCCGGCATGACCGGCGGAGTGGACCCGACGACCAGCAAGAACAACGCGAACGATGAAGTCATCGCGGGCAGCGTGATCGGCGATCCGGACCCCGCGTTCGACGATTGCAGCAGCACCGACGTGGTGGGCCTGAAAAACACCAACCAGAACATCGGCACCTTGCTCAGCGCGCGTGGTATTTCTTGGGGATGGTTCCAGGGCGGATTCACACCATCGTCGGTGGTCAACGGCAAATCAGTCTGCGCCACCACCACCAACCGCATCGATGGCACGCCCGAAACCGCCTACAGCGCGCACCACAATCCGTTCAACTATTACCTGGCGACTTCCAACCAGCATCACACCGCCCCGAAGAACCTGGCGGAAATTGGTAACGCGGGCCAGGCGAATCACCAGTACGACCTCAGCTGGTTCATGAAGGCCGCCGCTGCCGGAAAATTGCCGGCGGTGAGCTACCTCAAGGCCAACCGCGCGCAGGATGGCCATCCCGGAAACTCTTCGCCGCTGGACGAGCAGGTTTTCATCACGACCATCATCAACTTCCTGCAGACCCTGCCGGATTGGAGCACCACGGCCGTGATCATTACCTACGACGACTCCGATGGCTGGTACGATCACGCCATGAGCCCGATCCTGGACCAGTCCAACTCCGCGCAGGACGCTCTGACCGGCACCAGTGCATGCGGCAACGGCGCCAGCGCCCTGGAAGGAATTCAAGGCCGTTGCGGCTACGGCCCGCGTCTGCCGTTGTTGGTCGTGTCACCGTATGCCCGATCGAACTACGTGGACAGCACCCTCACCGATCAAAGCTCGGTGGTTCGCTTTATCGAAGAGAACTGGGCGCTGCCGCAGATTGGTAACGGATCGTTTGATCAGTTCGCCGGCACGCTTTTCAATATGTTTAATTTCAACAACCCGCCCAACAAGACGTTGATACTGAACCCGTCGACGGGGCAGGTTGTTCCCGAGACGGCCGACGAAAAAGGCGGCAAGTAAAAGCCGCAAACGCCGAAAACTCAAACTGGCTCGGGCGCGGTATTCGCCCGAGCCAGTTTTTTTTGGTTTGCGAAAATTCCAGTTACAATGTTGTTTGTAGGATATGCAGTGGTGCAGCCAATGAAAAATCGCCATCTCGTGCCCTTGGTCATGCTCCTCGCCCTTGGGACCCTGGCTCCTTGCGGCGCGCAAGCGCCGGCCCAAACCAAGCCCGCACCTACCGGCGAGATCGTCGCGCGGGTGAACGACCAGGTCATCACGCTGGCCGAATATCAGAAAGCCGAGCAGCAATTGCGCGACGAAGCGGCCCAGGATTGTCAGGGCTGTCCGCCGGAAAAAATTGAAGCCCAGTTCAAAGCGCAGCAAAAAGATTTGCTGCGTGGTTTGATCGATCAGGTGTTGATGGTCCAGCGCGCCAAGGATATGGGCATCAGCGTCGAATCGGACCTGAACAAGCGCCTCGACGAAGTTCGCCAGCAGAACGGCCTCGCCACCGTAGCGGATCTGCAAAAAGGCGTCGAAGCTTCGGGCCTCAGTTGGGAAGATTACAAGACCACGTTGCGCAATTCACTGCTGCAGAAAGAAGTCGTACGGCGCGAAGTCGGCTCGCATCTCGACATTTCCAGCGACGAAGTGAAGCAATACTACGAATCGCATCCGCAGGAATTCACCCCGCCCGAACGCGTGATTCTCTCCGAAATTTCACTCAGCACGGAAGGCAAGAATCCCGACGAATTCGACGCCGTGCGCAAAAAAGTCGAAGGCCTGCGCTCCAGCGTCCTCAACGGCGACGATTTCCATCAAGTCGCCGCGAGGTATTCCCAGGGCAGCACCGCGAAAGACGGCGGCAACTTGGGCACCTTCGCCAAAGGCCAGCTCGCGCCGCAGATCGAAGCGATTGTCTTCCAGACCGGCAAAGGCCAGCTCACCGACGTGATCCAAACCCGCAGCGGCTTCGAATTTTTTAAAGTCGAAGATCATCTGCAGTCCGCCTTGCAGCCCATTGAGCAGGTCGAAGCCACGATTCGCAACACGCTCTCCGCCCAGAAAATGCAGCCGCGCATGCGCGAATACCTCGCCGAACTCCGCGAACAAAGTTACGTCACCGTGCAGCCGGGGTACATCGACACCGCCCTGCTGATCTGATCCGTAGTCGTAGTGGGTGGCTGTACAAATGGGGCTGGGGAGAGTCGAACTCCCGACCTAAGGTTTAGGAAACCTCCGCTCTATCCAACTGAGCTACAGCCCCGTGGCGCGTATTTTAGCAGAATTGAGCACGGGCGTTCCGGGGATTGGCGGATGGATTAAGCCGCTTCGTTGAAGGTGTCGCGTTTCTTGTAGGCGAGATAAAAAATCCCAAAGGTAATAACGGCTGGGGGAAACATCAGGATCAGGATTCCGGTGTTGATGGCGTGGATGGTACGCGGGCCGGAAGCGGCGGCGTTTTGGTAGCACATCGCGCAGCCCTGGGCCCCCAGAGAGGCGGGAATAGCAACGAGCGCCACCATGAGCATCAGGCGCGCAATAGCTTTCAAGCGTCGGCTGGCATTCTCATTCATTGGCTCGTATCCCCTCGAGGCTCCAATCTACCCGCTGAACGCCCTGTTGTCCAGAAATCCTGTCCAGAAATCATCCGCCGACGGCGCCTTTCCGGCATGTACCTCTGCCGGCTTGTGTTTCCCTATCTTTTCCGTATCCTCAAGGGCGGATTCTCACCGCGAACGGCGCCAAGCGAGAGGGCTCAATGAAATATCGGAAACTGGGACGGACCGGCATCGAGGCTAGCGACCTGTCGTACGGCCTGTGGGGCATGAGCGGGTGGAGCGGCTCCGACGATGCGGGCTCGCTGCGATCGTTGCAAGCCTCGGTTGATCTGGGCTGCAATTTTTTCGATACCGCCTGGGCCTACGGGAACGGCAAAAGCGACGGGCTGCTGGGCGAAACTCTGGCGCGCAATAAAAATAAACGTCTCTTCAGCGCGTCGAAAATTCCGCCGATGAACGATCGCTGGCCGGCCAAGCCGGAGTACGCCTACCAGGACGTTTTTCCCCACGACCATGTAATGAAATACGCGAAGAACATCCGCGAAAAACTACGGGTCGATTCGATCGACGTGCTGCAATTCCATGTGTGGGACGACAGTTGGACGGACCAGCCGGAGTTTCGCGAAACGGTGGAGGAATTAAAATCCTCCAAATTGATTCGCTGGTTCGGATTGAGTTTGAACCGCTGGGAGCCGGCGAACGGAATCTCCGCAATCCGCACTGGCCTGGTTGACGCGGTGCAGGTGATCTACAACATTTTCGATCAGGCGCCGGAGGACGAACTGCTTCCGGTTTGCCGGGAACTCAACATCGGCGTGATCGCGCGCGTGCCGCTGGACGAAGGCAGCCTGGGCGGCAAGATGACCCTGGAGACGAGATTTCCCGCCGACGATTGGCGCGCGTCATATTTCGGTCCCGAGAATCTGAAACCGACGATCGAGCGGGTCGAAGCCCTGAAGAAAATTGTGCCGCCCGGCATGACCCTGCCGGAGATGTCGCTGCGTTTCATTTTGTCGAATCCCGATGTAAGCACCACCATCATCGGCATGCGCAACTTGAATCACGTGAAGGAAAATTTTGCTGCAAGCGATGCGGGGCCGCTCGATAAAGCGCTCCTCACCGAATTGAAGAAACACCGCTGGGATCGCGTTCCAGAATCCTGGGCCGACTAGGCCGGGTTCGCACCACGCGATGGTTTCTTCGGTTTCGGCGCCACGGAAGTTTCGCTGGGCACCAGTTCGTAATGATGCGGAACCGGTTGGGCATCCGCGCGCTGGCGAGCGAGCGCCCGGTCTGAGGCCGCGGCAAGTTCTTTGATCGTTTCCGGAGTGACCTGATCTGCGGGCTTAACGGTCAGGTCGAATATCTGCATCTCGAGCGTTCCCCTGATTTGCGTGTCCATCCCCACGCGACGCGCCTGCTCGAGCATCGGCGTTTCGAGCAGCGCGAGATTCACGCCAGCCGCCAGTTGTTCCGCCGGAAAGATTCCCACTTCCCGGCCATCAATGCGCAACTGATACGACCCTCGCGCAAGCGCGGTAACGCGCAATGTTTCCAGGTCCAGCGCGCTGATCAAATCCGAGGAAGAAAGCGCCAGCTGCAGGATCGGGTCGGTGTCCAGCGGACCCAGCGGGAGCGGCAAGGCTTTATCCATTTGGGTCCAGCGCAAATGATTCGCGTTCTTCGCCAGCTCGGTCACTTCTGTATTCGAAACTTGCGCCGTCGGTTTAATTCCGGCATCGATACGCACAAAAGTCACTTCCGGTTTCGCGCCCCACGATTTCAAGAGATTCTCCGCCATGATCCAATGAATCGCGGGACCGGGATGGATGCGATCGGGAATCAGCAGCGTGTCGAGCGCGGCTTTTTTCGCCTGGGCGTTTTCAAGAACTTGAACCACTGGCGCATTGAGATCGGCGACGCTTAAATGTTTATCCGCGGCCAGCTCGCCCACGAATTTACCAAAGCGTTGCAAAACTTTGTTATAGCCGCCGACCAGCATTTCGGGGCGCGTCACATCATCGTAGGGTGACGGCTCGATGAGGGTCAGGCGAGCCTGCGGGCAATTCTTTTGAATCGCGTCGACGATCGAAACATAGCCGGTCTGGTAGCTCGTGAAAATTTGGGGATCAAACGCCTGATAAAAGCCGTCATTCATGCCCAGCATGATGGTCACGACCGTCGGTTGGTGGTCGTAAACGTCGCGATGCAGCCGCAGATCGATGGGTCCGTACTTGCCGCCGCTGACTTTGTCGCCGCCGACGCCCGAATGAAAAAACACGACGTTGCGGCCCGGAAAACGCGTAAGGACAAATGTCTCGATGTCGCTGGTATAGAGGCGCTGCTCGGTAATGCTGTCGCCATAGAAAACCACGCGATCGCCATCAACAATCGCGAAATCGTTGGCGGTAACGGGTTGCTGCGCTTTCGCGGCGCCACAAAGGAAAAATGCCGCCAGAACCAACCAGACTCGCTTGATCATGAATTCTCCGAGCGTCGAGTCTGCCAGAAAAACCGCCAGCGCTGAAACCGAAATTCACCCTAGATTTGCGATTTTCGTCGCGCGCTCCGGGATCGCACCAGCCAGCACGCGCGCCAGGAGAAGCCCGGCGAGATATGGCATACTTAATAGATACGTCGCGACCGATTTTGATGAGTGCCCGGAAAACAATTCGGAAGAAACTGCTGGCGGTGCACCGCAAGCTGCGCGAAACCCGCATGCTGGCGAAGGGCCTCGTCTCCACCCGCCATCCCGTGCTGGTGCACATTATTCCGATCCGGCGCTGCAATCTGGCTTGCACCTACTGCAACGAATACGACGATTTCTCGAAGCCGGTGCCGACCGAAGAAATGTTCGCGCGCATCGATCGCCTGGGCGCGATGGGCACGTCGATCATCACCATCAGCGGCGGCGAACCTCTGCTGCATCCCGATCTTGACGCCATCATCGCGCGCATCCGCAAGAACGGGATTATGGCCGGGATGATCACCAACGGCTACCTGCTGGTCGCCGATCGGATTGAAAAATTGAACCGCGCGGGTTTGGAATATCTGCAAATCAGCATCGACAACGTGAAGCCGGACGAGGTCTCGAAGAAAAGTTTGAAGGTGCTGGATCAAAAACTGGAGTTGCTGGCCAAGCACGCTGAATTTCAGGTGAACATTAATTCGGTGCTGGGCAGCGGCGTCGCCGACCCGGAAGATGCGCTGACCGTCGCGCACCGCGCCGTCGAGCTGGGATTCACGTCCACGGTGGGAATTCTGCACGACCACAACGGACAGCTGGAACCGCTCGGATCGCGCGAGCAGGAAATCTTCGACGAAATTATTTCGCTCGAGAAGCGCTCGTTTACCCGCATCAACAAATTTCAGCACAATATCGCCAAGGGTCTCGAAAACGATTGGCGGTGCCGCGCCGGCGCGCGGTACCTGTACATTTGCGAAGACGGCCTGGTTCATTATTGCTCGCAGCAGCGTGGATATCCCGGCGTGCCGCTGCTGCAATATACCGACGAACAGCGCCAGCGCGAATTTTTGACCAAGAAAGGCTGCGCGCCGCGCTGCACGGTTTCCTGCGTGCATCAGACCTCGGCCATGGATTCCTGGCGCAGCCCGCAGACCATCGACAACGGCTCGGCGCCGTCGGCTCAGGGCCTGGTGCAACTTAGCGGGTCTTCATCACGAGATTAGATTTCGAAAGACATTTTGCGAAAACGAAAACGCTGGTGCGCGCAATAACTTCATTCCGAAAGTTAGGGCTCGAACTCACCCCATTTAAAGGATCGAATTGATGAGTCCCGTCGTCTGGCTCGCGATTGGCGTGGTGGCCATTTTGGTGATTGGCGCGATTGTCTGGAGCGCTGGCCGCCGGGCGGACGCGCAATTGTCCGCCGTCCGCCAGGAAATGCAGCACTCGTTGGCTTCGCAGGGCCAGTCGGTCAACGCTCAGATCAACCACCTGACTCAAACTGTGACGACGCAACTGGGTCAAGTCCGCCAGGAACTGCTGACCGGCGTCGCTTCCTCCGGCAAACTGGCCAGCGACGCGCAAATCGCCATCGCCCAGCAAATGCACACCTCCAACGAGACGATCCGAAAGATGAGTCACCAGTTGGGTGAGGTTCAACAGGCGGGGCGAGAGTTCTCGCAAGCGACGCAAACTCTGCAACACGTGCTGAGCGGAGCGAAGACGCGCGGGACCCTGGGGGAAGTAGCCCTCGAGAGGCTGCTGCAGGACGCGCTGCCACAGAGCGCATATGATGCCCAGCATCGATTTGACTCGACCGGCGCAATTGTGGACGCGGTGGTTCATATTGGCGAACGGATCCTCTGCGTGGATTCCAAGTTTCCCTTAGAATCGTATCGACGCCTGGCCGAAAACGTGGAGGGCGCGCGCAAGGATTTCTCGCTCGCGGTGCGCAAACACGCCGACAGCATCGCCGAGAAGTACATCCTGCCTCACGAGCACACCTTCGACTACGCGCTGATGTTCGTGCCCTCAGAAGGCGTGTACTACGAATTGTTGATGACCGAGGATGCGAAGGGCGGCCAGCTCGACGAATATTGCCGCGCCAAAAAAGTCTTTCCTGTTTCACCCAACACTTTCTACATGTGCCTAAGCGCGGTCGTTATGAGTCTCCAGGGACAAAAAATCGAAGAAAACGCTCATCAAATTCTCGCCGGAATGTCAGGATTGAAAAAACAGTTCGAGGTTTTCGACGACGTGTACGAAAAACTCGGCAAACATCTGCGCAACGCCCAGCAAAGTTACGAAGAAGCGGACAGCCGCCTGAGCCGCACTCGCAATTCGCTGGAACAATTGACCCAGGGCGCGCTGGCTGAGCCGGAAATCAAATCGCTGAATCCCATCGCCGACGAAAAACTTTTCTGAACGCCTGCCGCCCTGAATTCCCGACCGCCATCCGAAATATTATTGCAGCGCGGCGCGCGCCGCCTCCAGCAGCGTCTTAAAATCGCCAGCAACGATGGCGGTCGTCATCGTTTGCAGATCGCGGGAAGTTTTTCCGGTGTCGTGGGGATGCTTCTCGAGGTCGTGCGCGTAGCCGTTAATGCGCGATTTCCATTCCTTGGGAGCCAACGGCGCGGCGGCCAATAAATATCGACGGGCTGACGTCGGGTCGGCTGCCGGCAGTATTCGCGCGCGAAACGAAAAATCGCCGGCGCTGACCGCCTCGACGCTGACCTCGCCCGAATTTCCTGTGCCCGCTCCTGAAGTCAGTAGATCCTGGGTGTCTCCGCGCAAAAAGCGCAACACTCCGGGCGTGCGATTCTCCACCAGCACGCGCAACTGCTGATCCGATCCCTGGACGTGCAACGCGAGCCTGCTCTTTTTGCCCGGAACCAGGGGCGGAATCGGCGGGTCGAAATGCAGGCTGACCAAAGTTGTGGCCGCTTCCCATTTTCCCGCCGAATTCTCGATCGTAATTTTCGCGGGCCCGGGAAGCGCCCGGGGGTTCGCAAGCACCACCACACATTCTGGCGAGGAGGCGAGCACGAAGGCCCGCTCGTCGTTAATCGTCACGCGGTTCGCGTCAGCTTGCTCCAGAAAATCCGCGCCACAGATGGAGAATTGATCGACCAGCGAGACCACGGGAGCCACGGCGATCGACTGTTTTCCGCTGAGCGATGCAGACGCATCCACCAGCGCCGCGGAGCTGTTGCCGGAACCGCTGGCGATGATGACGGCCATGTTGTCTGGCACGGCGAACGAAGCTCGTCCCGTCTGGTCCGTCTTCAACTTGAGC